>Ga0247757_10000112_pt1 | contig 65617 bp, 70 predicted proteins | sample UWRJL126311R4_FD_180929 | JGI IMG/M metagenome (GOLD analysis project Ga0247757, IMG submission 180929) | Plant litter microbial communities from Arlington Agricultural Research Station in Wisconsin, United States - UWRJ-L126-311R-4 | ecosystem: Environmental > Terrestrial > Plant litter >... | reverse complement strand
TGTCGCTTTTTCCATGCCCTCGTCCATCGCTATCTCTCTAGCTAATCCGCCGCCGCCGAACTTGCAACTTCGCCTTAGAGGGGACATAATTATACTCAATCCACATATTTGCCGGCCTCCGCTTCAGCGGCACAACATCATAATTCATCACCACATACTCCATCAATATCTTAATAAGATCAACCGCCACGTATCTTCCCGGACACGACTGCTTGCCCAGTCCCCAGAAAGTAAATGCAGTATCCGCTTCCGCCGCCGTTCGAAGCAACACACTCTCTCGATCCGACGGCTTACGGAGCTCGGAATCTCTTTCCTGAGAGCTACGCGACCGTCCAACCATGAACCGGTTGGGCAGAAATTCCTCGGGCCGTGAATAGACCTGCTCATCGTGATGCAGACCCCAAGCCGACACGCACACCATCGTTCCCTGCGGCAAGATGGTGCCGTTCGGAAGCGCGATACCTTCAGGTGCCATGACCTTGCGCTGCAGGATTTTGACCGCAAAGCCGGACAAACGCATGCTTTCGCGCAGTGCGCTGTCGTGGCAGGGCATGCTGTTCAGGCGAGCGCGATCCCAGCGCGCACCGTATATCTCGGTATTGTGGCGCGCTTCTTCGCGGAGGCTTGCAGCGCAGTTTCCGTCCACACCTTCCGTGAATATGTCTAGTAGTGCGTTGATGGATGTGAGGGATGTAGTATCAACGGCGGCGAAGAGGAGGGTTGTGAGTCGGAGAGCGAGCCACGAGGGTGTTCGTTCTTTGGGATGGAAGCTGGGGTCTCGGGTGGCGTTGGCGGTGAGCCATTGGACTGCCGTGTCGCTCTTGTATTCGCCGTCCGGTGAGGCAATTTCTTTGAGATCGCCATACGGCTGCTTCGCGTTGGTTCTCTGAAACAGTGGCTCCAGCACTTGCGATAGCTTGGTGTAGTGCCAACGGACGTAGGATACGAGAAGTCTCACCAGGAGCGGCTCCAATGGCTTTGGAATCACCGTCTTGATGAAGCCACTGGTAATGACGACCATAGCGAATCGAATGCTATTGTCGATGAAGGTTGCATCGCGAGCTAATCTTATTAGACTGCTTCAAAGTCCAACTCACGAGAGTACAAAAGCGAAACTTACAGATGGTCTTTCCAGCAAATATACGACTCGAAGTACGCGCGATGATGCGAAAGATTGTGTCGTCCAGACTGACAATCTTGTAGTTCTTGACATCGCATCCCCAGAGCTCATCAACGGCAGCAGCAATCTCATCCGCCAGCTCCGGGGCCAATTTGTCCAAGTTAGCGATGAGATCACGCCGGATGACGGCTTCCTGTATGGGGTTTGTGACCACTTCACCGCGCATGAACGTGGTGTCGAAGTTCATTCGCTGGATGCGTGACCATTTCCCACTGAGAATCGCTTCTGGCTTTGATGCGAGCCACGGGATCCAGGACGTGGGCAGCATCACCTCATTGCCCAGTATACCAGGAAGGAGGTATGGTTGAGGCTGGTCCTCGGATTTGTGCTCCACGAGGTGAGTACATTGGCTTGCACGAGGACGCTGAGAAGTAGTCGAACCTTGTTGTATACATCTTCTATGAGATCTCTCGCCCAGAAGAGACTGACTATGGGGAGTAAGAATGACGGAGTGCGCCACCCACTACCGGCACACGGAAGATTCAGCTGGTTCTTTCGTTGGCGGTACCGGATGAGTAGGAAAAAGGGAAGAAGGAGGGCTACGCTTCCCAGAGCGTAGGGACGGTCGTACAAAGCCATCACCAGGTTCTGGAACGGCTTGTTCCTGCAGCGTAATGGATGACTGACAAGCGGACACTTTCTATTAAATCATGTACTTTCAGCGACGCCAATCATCGTCCGTCTTGTCGAGGACGCTGACCGGCTGAAAGTTGCTTCATGTTTCTTTTCGCATCATCGCTTGTGGTTCGGGTGCCTGCGGCTGAGCCACCCATCGCGGGGCTGCATGCCGTGGGGGGGGTTGCACCGAAACGACGGGCAGGGGTGTGGGACGACCTCTGACTGCCTGCGCGTGCAACAGGGGGGCCCACCAAAATCTTACGAGAGATGCATGGGCAGTGAAGACTAGCCCTTGGCACTACTGCGCAGACCAGGGTCACCTATATGCGTTTTTGTGGCCATCGCCGCCTGTCTATCTATGGTGATATTGGATGGTTGCAGTGCCGAGCGTAAGCGCTACGCTCGGCGTGATGCGGAACGGCACAGTCTCACGACGAAAGACGTTGCTGGTGCTGGGCGCCTGGATATCGAGGGTGGAATTGCATGTGGCTGGTCTGGCTTCGTGCTGGAAGGATTTCGAAGGATTCATCCAAACGGTGCGTCATAGCGTTTCGGGAACATCAGGAGAAAGGATTGGAAAAATGAAGTTGGATAATATCTACCATGTATATTGAAAAGGCCAATCAGGTTGCACGCTGGCTTCCGCGCGCCCCTTACTGGGCCTTCTCCTTGTCTTTGTACCAATCAACTGTTCGCTCAATGCCTTCCTGTAAGCTGAATCGGGGAGTGTAGTGCAATCGTGTCTTTGCTTTATCAATGTTCATGGTATGAGTAAGGAATGTGTATTGTATCGCGGCGACAGATAGCGTCGAATTTTTTCTTCCAAAAGAAAACAGCCAAACCATCCATTCAGTCAGGAACCCCATCGTCAGTCCCACGATCTTGGGGATTGAAACAATCTCGTCGTGTTTGAGCGGGTAACCAAGGAGATTGGAAGTTCTAATGGTGAGTTCCCAGAAGGGAATATGCTCGTCATTAGTGACATTAAACACCTCGCCCTCGACACGTTCGGTAGCTGATAGAGGAGCTTTGCCATGGGCAGCTAATAGAGCATGGGCGGCGAGCACATGCGCGTGGCAAGCATTGCCGACGTAGATGAAATCGAAAAGGTTGTCGCCTTTACCGAACCGGTACTTCGCCTGCCCGTTCTTGACCACATTCACAATATTCTCGAAGAAACCTGGGTCATTCTCGCCGAAGGTCGTGCATTGGCGGATAGCGCAAGTCAACATGCCATTCGAGTTTTTGCGATTTGTTTCTAGCACTTCCTTCTCGCTAACGCCTTTTGATCGCGAGTACCCACGCGACTGCTTCGAGAGATCCAGGATTGGAAGTTCCTTCACCTCTTTCAATTCAGCCACGCCGTCGTAGGCGACCGAAGCTGTGGATGTGAGTATGAGGGCTTTCACTGTGCCTATGCGATCAGCGGCAGCTAGGAGGTTGCGTGTGCCTTCGACATTGACGCGCCAATGGAGATCGCGGTTTAGGTCCATCGATGGTGGGCAGGATGTGTGAAAGATGACTTGCGGCGGAGGGTCCATGTTGGTGAAGGCAGCGTCCACGGCAGCTGGGTCTCCAATGTCGCCGGTAAGGTAGGTCGCAGAAGCATGGCGACGGGATGGTCGGTCTGTGTTGATGTCGAAAGCGTAGACTTTACAGTCAGGCTCAGCCTCCAGTATGGCGGCAACAAGGTGGTGGCCCTGGAATCCACAGCCGCCAGTTACGACCACGGAGCCGAAAGACTCCCCTGAAAGAGACATGATGGCGATATAGATGGTGTTGGAGCTCGGTCAACAGCCGCGTGAAGAACAAGCTGTATGCGAAGACAGATTAATACACCGAACGAAGTTGGTTGTTGTCCCTGACAAACCCGATGGACGCGCCCACGCGCCTCAACGGGCGCACACACCTCATGCCCTTCCAAGCCGGGATTGTACACGCTAGTTTCATTAGAGAGAAGATCTTGGCCTGTGCACCCATTGGGGAAATTCTCAGTCATTTACAGGGAACATTCAAGGCGCGAGCGAATTACATAATACATGCATATGCCATCCGGCCAATTACAACTTCGCACTCATCAAGCCCCCATCCCACGTCACCGTCTGCTGAAGCACCACCCACCACGCCATGGAAGCTACGTGGACCGGCCCGGTTGCAGCTGTTAGCCTTCCTGGTCCCGCTAAAAGCCAAGCCACAAGCAGCAGCGTGGCCCGTGGTCGAATGAAATCGAATACGATCCTTGCTGCCACACTATCCTCGTCGCACACAGCCTTCGCCTTCCCTTTACCTTCCCTCTCTCCGGCGCCTGGAAAAAGATCGACGAAGTCCAGAACGCATTTTTGCAAGGCTGACTCGACGAGGAAAAACACGCCGAGCTGGAGTATCAGCTGGCCAGGGCCCGGGAGCGCGGCCCACCCAAAAACGTCGTGCCCATGCAGAAGCGTGCTGGGGTGGAAGACAAGGAACAGCGGGAATTCGATTGCGTAATCAAGCGTGAGGGTAACGTGAAGCCAGAGTCTCGAGAAGTCGATTTGTTTCGACTTCCGGTGCGATGCAGCAGTATCAATCAGCCACTTTCCGCCGCGGAAGGTCATGTTCATCATCGCTATGCTAAATGCTTTTGCAGATGTTAGTCCCGCTTAGGTAGTCTGGGCACGGACGGGACTCACAGGCGGCCACTGCCGATCGTTGCATTGTCGTAGTGCGGTTCAATAAGATAACGGGTGCTCTGACTGCGGAAGGAGTTTGAAAGCCTGAAGTATGTAGCCGGTCGCTGTTATATTCGCTGGGTATATTTATGCTACCGGCCCACATCTCCAGTCAGCTTTCGGACGACTGATTCTGGCTGTGTACGCCCGGTCGTCGTACTCTACTCAGCTAGGACATGGAGCATTGGCATGTTTCCAAGTATCCAGGGTTTATAGTGGCCCCCGCGAGGTTAACGAACATAGGGCATGAGCCAAGTGCTTGGTGCTAGGGAGACCTGCATCTCATGGGGCTGTATTGTGTAGCCGCGATGCCATGGCTGGGCAGATAGTACGGAATCAACTCCGGAACTCCCGTTCCCCAAATAGGAAGATGTTCTCTAATGACGTGAGCCTTGGACTTCGCCTTGTGATCTTCACATGTCAACGCCTTAGTAGGTACGCAAGAGCGTTATGTGCCACTAGCTGTCAAAAGAAATTGATTGGAAGCCACATTCTCCGTTAAAAGCTATATTTCCGTCTCCAGACTAATATTGGATTGTATGAAAGTGAAAAAAATCTTTGATTCATTATGGTTAACAAAGCGTCGCTTCTGCCACGGAAACCAGAAGATCGTCTCCGTCTCTAGCGCTCAAAACTCCAAGACAAGGCCTCTTCTCCTCCAGTCTCGGAATTGCACCGTGCTTATCTTTCTTCGCTACATCAAATCTTGCCAAGACAACGGCCACAAAAAGTAGTACTTCCTTCTTAGCCAGGAATCTTCCTGGACAGTACGTCGTGCCGCCCCCAAAGGGTCGGAAACTTGGGTTTTTGGCTAAGTCCTTGTTCTCGAGGAAGCGGGCGGGGCGAAATACTTCAGCGTCCTGGCCGAATACGTCTGGATCCCGAAGCATCTGCTTGTAAGGTATAATGACTCGTGCTCCGGCCTTGAGAGTTTTGTTTCCGATTTGGGTTTCCCGAGCTACATCGCGGATGGTGATGGCTGATGTGCAGAAACGGAGTGCTTCGTTCCAGATGGAAAGCATGAAGGGGCTGTTTTCGAGGTGCTTGACTATGACCGAAGGATCATCTGATTCCGCCGTACAGCGTCGCGCCTCTACTTGCGCTTCTGTGAACATGGTTTCGTCGTTGAGGATGTAAACGAGCATCCAGAACGCTAGTTTCCAAGCATTTCCGTTGATCCTGAAATCAGTGATTCAGTCAGACCCTTAGTATCTCCAGGGAAGGATTCACTTACACCCAATAGATGGACATCAAGTACGCTCCGATATCCTGAGGTCCAATACCACAAGCCTTCATTTCCACCTCAAGCGCTTTGACCATCCAGCAAGCATCAGTTCTCTCCTCAGCAGGTAAGCTGAAATACTCAGCAAAGGTAGATCGCACACTGTCTCTCGCTGTGCGCATGCCACTCGACCACGGAGGAGGAATCTTATAGATCAGTTTCCAGCTATGCTTGTCGAAGTAGGAATAATCCTCCAACATGTTCGGATCGACCCTTAAAAGTGCTTCACCAAAGAAAGCCTCGGTCGCGCCTTTCAACATGACTGATGTGGTCCACTCCAGGAGTGACACGGTTGAAGATTTCCCCGGCGTAACTATTGCTTTTGGTGCTCGTTGGAGTTCATCCCAAGACATCATCTTGTTTATGCGGTTTAGCAGCACAGCTTCTAATTGCTCCATATGCCTGCCAGGATGAAGTTGATGCTGGAAGATGGTCAACGAGAGATGCGCAAGCGGCTCGTTTTTCGGATTTGCGAACTGAGTTTTCGAGTCGGACTGCGGCGTTTGCCACATCCGATGAGTCGCATCAGGGCTCGCGCCCATGTTGGCCATAGTATCAGTGATGTAGGCATCGAAGGTCAAATCGTCGGTTCGTCGATATACGACTGAGACGTCCGCGGCGGATGTAATGATGTAGATGGTTTCGCCCATGATTGTCAGGGCAAAAGGTTCGCGCTTGTTCCCGAAGTACGAACTTTCCGTAGAAATAAGCTCCACTATCCTTCTCATGAGGCGCTTCTCACTCACCGTCCTCGTGTCATCGTGCCTTCGGCATCGCGAAAGAACGACAATGCTTGCCCCAGTACTAATTTACATCAGAACGAGTCGGTAGAAGTGGCAGAGCATCTTGATCGAACGCACCGGGTACAAAATATGGCAGTTTTTGCGCATACTGTGGACTAAGCGCTGGCTGGACGGTGAATTTCCAAACTCTCCAAATCAACAGCGCGCCGAGAGATGCAACAGAGACGAGGAATATGGACGATCCGAAAGCGTCGCACCATACTCTTCCATCATGAGCGCAAAACCTGTCCATGTTTACCGCTCTTGCTTAGACACAACCCGGTTTAATCGTGCGCGTCAATGGCTGTGCGATGCATCGAATTATTTTTACATGGAGGATACCTGCCGCATTGCTAGTTCGTTCATAAAAAAAGCACCTGTCAATGCACCACACTAGTCCGCACTACTGTACTGCTCAGCCATCCTAAATCCCCCACAGAATGCAGACACGGGTATAACCTCCGACAGGTATGCTCCGCATCGTCAGCTACCTTCCGCTCGCGGATCCTCCGAGCGCCAATTCTCTCCGGCTATGTGTGCGTAGTGGAGCGGCTGAACGATGAAACGATAGACTGCGAGGCTGACACCGTTTACCGTTTGCAAGTTGATCTCTCGCGATAAATATAGCCCCCAAATTCTTGCGAGCATACGCAATCGGCACGAAGCGGCTACAGTGGCCATACGTGGGGCTTGACTAAAATATAGCTTGGCACCAACGCGCAGCCCGGCATTAGATACAAAGTCGACAGGGTCGCTTGAAAGTCAAGATGCACGGTCAGCTAGTGGCTTGCGCAAGCGTGCAGTAGTCCCGTGTTCTGGACGGTCTTCTACGATAGATTTGCGTAAGCGACGAACAGCTGGCAAGCTTAGGCTCGTATACAGGGCATGCATCCTGGGAATTATTCACGGTCGGATGAAATACCGCGGTCGAGGTGTCAAGAGGTTAATTCAGGTAGCTACCATGCGCTACGCTATCCGAGGTACTATCGAAGTACACAAAAATACATGCAGAAAACGAACCGCAGTGAGAAGAGGTCTAATTCGGGGCATGATCAACTGAAAAGCTGCATGGAATCTTCCCAGTGCTCCAATAACTTGCTCATAGCGCTGCAGCCCTTTTACGGATTCTCATCTTACATGCAGAACTGGGCAGGATGGATGTCCGCCATGAGAAGAATCGTGCTTGCCTCTGGCTTTCACCTGCTGTTTCCATATCGTATTCGGAAATAAGATGCGCAACCATTAGCTTTAGCAGTCGAGATGCGTAGTGTCTTCCAGGACTAAGTACAATCAGTGACTGAGTGTAACTCGGAGTGGACAATATGCTCACCAAGCGTGACGTCCGAGTCCCCAAAGTGGAAAATCGTGACTTGGTTCGGAGAAGCGACTTCTTGACGTCATGGTCTCCCTGTTCATATGCCGGTAGGCGTCAAAATACTGGCCGTAGGCGTAATATGTTTGGTCTTTCATCAAAGCCTCGAGGGGAATGCATACTATGTCATTTTTCTCAAGTTTTGTGCCATCGCTAAAGGTGAAAGGTTTGATGGCTTTTCTGCGCGCTGTGATAGAGTCAGAGGGGTGTACACGAGCGGATTCCTTGAGGAAGCTGTCTAGCAGAGCTAGTTGTTCAATGTGCACAGGTGTGTTGCTTTTACTTGTCATGGTTGACACTTCTTCACGAATGTATCTCGCGGCTTCAGGTTGAGCATAGAGATCCTCCAGAATGTTTACCATAGTCAACGCTGGCTGATGCACAGATGCGAACCAGACGCCTAGGGTCACCTGAACTATTCTGTGCGCTGACCACATTCTCTTGCGACGGCTCGAATCAATGAAGAACTGGATAAGATCGTGATATTGTTGCCCAATTCCGGCCTGAGCCTCGTCTATTCGTCTTTGTACGAGGGGCATCAGGTACGAGACTAAAGTTTCAGGCGTATCGAAACGCCTCTTCAGAGCTTTCGCTGCCAGTGGCCTCGCAAATTCTGGCAAGAATCGCAGGAGTTCGGCAGTTATGAAAAGATCATTAGGATATCTCATAGCGACATCGATAAATGCCGGGTCGCTAGCCAATTCTGACCCGAAAAAAATGACTGCATTGGCACATGTTACAATCCGGGTTGAAAAATCGAAGCTATTCACCTCAGTCCATTGATTAGCCAGGTGCGATCCGGCGTCAAGGCACTGTGCAGTAGCAACAGCGATAATCTCCCGTAACCTAGGTTGAAGACCGTCTAGGTGGCTTTTCAAAAGAACTCCTAGTACTCGTGAATGAACGGCGCCATTTTCGCTCATGTTGTCATCAAACTCCAGGCCGTCCATCGTGTATCGCGCCTGGAGCAACTGATCGACGATAAGTATGCTGCGCAAGTGAGATATGAAAGTTCAAGCTCACGTCTTTTGAGAATGCATGGAGAGACAGTGTATCCTCTGGCGCTTGACAGAGTTCTTCGATGTGCAACTTTGACGAAACGTGAATGAAATAAGGTCCGGGGGTGGGCAGCGCAACTGGGTACTCGGTATTCTGTAGTCGTTAAGCATGCCGAAGATCTCATGTGGTGTAACAATTCATACATAACAGCTTAACAGAATGTCGGGACATTTGAGAAGGTATCGGACACGGCTAACGAATCTTCCTAGCCATGATGGATACTCAACCACTTTGACTCTTCTTCGCTAAACGCACTGTTAGTGAGACGTTTCTTCGAATTCCGTCCGTCTTCTTACTCTAAACGCTTGAGAGTACTGGAAGACCTGTCGCAACCTCCACCCAAACCACAGGGTAATGAGGCACAAGCCGATAGTTGGGGATGACACTGCCATGGTAAGGAATTCCTATAGCCTGGGTTCAACAGCTCAACTTTGAAGAACAACTCGCTGCAAAGACCCTGCAACGCAATATATCCGGCTAAAAATACTAAGAGGTTTTGGCCAGTTGCCAGGGTCAAACCAGATTCGCCGGTCGGTGGGGGCGCAGATGCATGTTCCGAGTGCCCACAAAGAGCAAGGTCAAAATTCGGACAACGGCATGCAGGCGCCCTGCTGCAATAGCAACGCTAAAAGCTCGGCGTGAAAATCGGCGCGGCGCAGGGCTGTAAGAATCAGCTTACCGGATAGGATTGCTCGGCAGCGAGGGGGTGTAATCGCGATCCCTGTTAGTACGACCACGTCCCCGAGGGTCCCGTCTTACCCTCCCCATCCCCACGGAGCGCGAACATAAATCCCCTCTAGTGTCGTACCAATTCAATCCTCATTCCTTCAAACTTGAAGGTCGGCTTTCCAAACCGCATCGTTTGTTTGTTTAAATACCATCCTCGCACCGACCTTTCACCAACTTTGCGCCAACCCCCACAATGGATCCCACAAGCATGGACCTCTCCACTATGGATCTCTCTAATATGCCGGCTGCCATGCCACCACCAGGTGTCATCCCAAATTTTATCAACCCTCCTAGCTTGAAAGGCGAGCTACTCATCATCAATGTGGTATTTACCACACTGATGGCCATCTTCGTCACGATCCGTCTTGTCTCACGAGGGTTCATCACTAAGCAAGTTGGAATTGACGATTGTAAGGCTGTGTACTTGTTGCTTCAACAGCACCAGTTAACCTAATGTAGACTTTTGCGGTATCGCTGCAGTGAGGCGAACTTTCGTACGATGCAGTGAATTTTCACTAACAGATAAAGATGGCGTCTATTGCACATGCCGTTGTTATCCGCGAACGTAAGACACTCTTGGAAATTCTCTAAAAGCGTTTCCTAACCATATCACCAGAGTCTCGATATGGATACGGATTCCACTTGTGGGATATTAGAGTGTCTACGATCATGGAAGCGATCGAGAATAGGGTGGGATCCCTTCAATGGTGGTTGTTTTTTGAGTTATTGACACCCTATCAGATCCTACTCGCAAATAACTTCCCTTATATGGCCTGTCTTCTCTTTGGAAAGCTATCCATTCTCTTCTTGTTCTCCCGCCTTTTCTCTGTCAGTCCACGAACAAAACTCGTCATTATCGGCGTGATGATATTCACAACAGCATACACGGTGGCCATTCTAGGCGTCAGCGTCGGAAGTTTTGTACAGTGCGGTAGTTTTGAGGATATGACCACCGATTTCTGCAAGGCGATGGGAACCTCAATATCCGTCGTCCAATCGGTGATCAACGTAATTACTGACTTCTTGGTCTTGTTTATTCCTCTACCGATGACAATGGCCTTGAACCTACCAGTCAAGAAGAAGCTCGCTGTCAGTGCCGTTTTTCTAACTGGATTAATGTGAGTCATAGCTGAAGGCGTTGAAACAAAGGACTGGACTAACACTTTCCCAGCGCTTGTGCTGCAAGCATTGGCCGACTAGTATCGGCAGTGAAGACCTTAGACGCTATAGATATTATGTGGATTCAGGCCAAGAATGATGTTTTTACGTAAGAATCTAGTCCATTCATATGCGTTATTTCAGAAACTAACGACAAGTATAGTGTGCTAGAAATGAACGCCGTCGTCATTGCCAGCTGCCTTCTCACGCTACCAGCGTTCTTCCGACGATGCAAGACATGGGCATCACAAGCTATCAGCAGCATAAAATCTCATACCAACTCTTCATCTGAGAAATCGATTCACAAGCTCCCTTCATATGAGAACGAGTTCAAGCCCGAATCCGACCAGCAAAGGGCGCCCAAGGCTCCAAGGGATCCTTACCCTATGGTAACGCTGACAAATATCACATTAATGAGCCAAGATCAAGCCTCACGAGATTCGTCTGAGCAAAAGTCGAGGCAGGACTCCGTTAATGAGATGGGAGAGCTTACCACGAGGTCATGATCGTATCTAGTAATGGTTTCTTGTGGGTTGTAAGGTATTGATGTATATATTTGGATAATCGCACTGTGAACGCTTTTTGTAGAATAGAAGATTCTCATCTAGAGGGTGAGATGTGTCATGACTTTCATATTCTAGAATACTCGAGGAGCCCGTCCTGGGCCGAACATCTGACATACAAAAAGTAATTGCATTCACATTTCCAGATTTGCAACTTCATGCCTGCCACAATAGGCTTAACTCTCCATTTTCTGTGCAATGAAACAAAATACCTCCATTTGCATGCGTGCTCCCGCATTCATCTCCGATAGTAACATGTGTGCCATCATCTCGCCTTGGGCCAGTGCAGCTGAGTCTTCCTTCAGTTTCGCGCCATTTACAACGCTATCTTCAAAAGCCATAGCTAGGCTCTGGTTTAGAAAGTGTTGATCGAGGTCGCTTGTCGGTACAACTTCGTTATGCAAGCATCGGAGGCCATGTGATTGGGCTAGCGTGGGAAGTTCCGGGAGAAATCTGGGTTCGGAGTAAGCTATATATTCAAAGAGTCTGACCCGCGGGAAGAGTTGGTGTTGCTGCATGCCCCTAGGTCAGATTAGGATTCATTACTTACGTGAAAATAGGTTCCTCGCCCTCGATTGGACAGCGGAATCGCTCTAGTACCCGGTCCAACACCGGACTTGCCGGTGCGGATTTTGGAGAAATAATGTGTGATTTGTACGGATCGATGTCTATCCACTGAAGATATCCCCCTGGTTCTTGAATATAGGTTAAAAATGTATTGACTAACCAAGTTAGATCTGCAACTTACTTAAAATTTGGAAAACGTTCTGAAGGAGCTTGTTTGCTCCAGCTGATCGAGTAAAGGATACAAAGCCTCTAATCTGAACGAGGTCAAAGCATGAGTCGTACTGGAGCTCGAACGGAGCGAAAGCATCTTGAACATGCAGCTGGACAGTTGATGGCAATAAAGCAGGATCGGGAAACGAAGCTGTTGAGATATCAAACCCCTTTACACTTGCATCAGAACCACTAGCCGTCAACTCTTCTATAACCTCTATTGGCCATATGCTGTTATATGAAAGAAGAATATTAGTAACCGTAGATTGGAAAGCTACAAACATCTCTTTGTGATGTAGAACACGGTATACTCACGCGGTGCCTGTTCCAATATCTGCGATAGACGCTAGGTGGCTCGTAGGGATTTTCGGATGTATTAAGCCACCAATCATCCTTTTGATAGCCCAGTGTTGAAAGTTTAGGCGTACATTGTCATGAAGTCCTTGAGTGAGCAGGTACGATGCTTGGGAAGTCATGTTGGCTATATGATAGAAGTAGATTGCTGTGAAGAATGGAATATACTACAAAGAACGAGAGAAAACGTTGGAAGACATGAGCGCACTAAGCTAACTATATTCAGGAAGTTAGCCGAGTTCTAAATCTAGAAGCACGTCCGCGACATGGATTAGGAACTAGATGCTTTATGCGGAAAGTCGACACAAGCAAATCCTTGAAATCACATGCAGCTTGGTTGTCAGACTTGGGGTGCTAGAATAAATCGGATAATGCGCCGATCCAATAAAATACACAAGCCTTTCAAAGAACATATCTCTGTGCGGAGACTATCGGTCTGCTGTCGAGGATATATAGTGCATTTTTTTAAAGATTTTCTCCTGCAGGCTGCGCGGATGCAAGTTCTTGAAGCTGACGCAGTCGTCCCACGTCCCAACGAGGTTTAACCTTTACATTTCGTCTCTTATCGCTCTCTTGAAACTTGGCTCATCTTTGTTTCCTCTTTGGCTCTGTACAGCTAACCGCCATTTTAGGCTCCCGTAAATCGAGTAAGAAACAACATTTAAGCTCGACAATAAGATGCTACGAACAATTCGGAAGCCATCTTGTTAGAAAAAGGAAAGATTGGTAGGCGTGAAACCTTTGCTTATCGCTATTCGAGCTGGCGATAAACGTCGTCATCGAAATTTTTGACCAGGTGGATAGCAAGAATATTTACTGGCTCAGTACTCTTCACGATAATAAACCTGTAACCTGGCTTGCTTTAAAAGCTTGTAAATGAAGAAGAGTTGCGGGTGTTAAGTCGCCTAAGTCAGTAGCATGGACGATGTTATATCTAGGTGCTATTCGCTAGCATTTGCTGGTCTTTTCGAACACACTTTATTACAATGTTTCGTATTTTAAAATTTTTTTACGCTAGGTAATGATTCATTTCAAATTCTAACGTGTGTTGGCAACTTGGGCATTCATAAGCGGCACATGTATAGCGGTTCCGGTTAACATACACCGGTTCCAGAACATACTACTAGCAAATACCTTACAGGGGGCCAATCCCAGGTAGTACTCTGAAAAATAGCTTCTATACCAGTGGCCGGAACCGGCAGCGCTCAGGTTCCTGCAGCGTTATTTATGGATAGTGTTACGACCGCTCTATTCGCATCACACGAACATCTCTTATTCCCAAGGCTGCCAAACATACAATGAATCATCATTATGTCTCAACATAACCTCAATATTCCCGTACTAGGCTTCCATTGCTTCGCACCGCAGCATTTACATTCGCCAGGTACACCAAAGGAGATCAAAGTAGACACACCTACCTTGTCCAAGCCTCTCAAAATTCGCGATGTAACCCCCCAAAATCGTATAATTGTCTCCATAATGCGTCAATAATCTTCAGTGCCATCCGGACCCAGTATAGGCGCCTTGGTGTGCTGGCATATTGCAACGCTTAGTCGCTACGATGTCGGAGGGGCTGCTATAGTCGTTGTTGGAGCTACAGCAGTCCAGCCTAATGGGAGAATTTTACCGAATTTTTCCGGATTATGGCATGATGCGCAAATCGAAGGCCTAAGATGGATGGCCGAGTTCGTTAAATCGCAAGGCGCTCTTGTAGGTGTGCAGCTTGCACATGCTGGTCGCAAGAGAAGTACTGCTGCGCCTTAAGCCTCAACTGTTCTATAAAGGAAATCAAAGTGTGCCGATATCGACATTGACGGCTGGCCAAATAATATGAAGGGACCTTCTGGTGGAGAGGGCCAAACTTGGGACAGCCTTCCAAATCGTTTATTTGACCCTGAGTGGAACAAGTTTTGGCCTCTCGCTACTCTAATACTTCATAAAATTCGAGATAATTTTCGAATTCTCGAGAGCTGCGGAAAGGTGCGTCGAACCGGGTGAGAACGTGATAGAGATCCATGCAGCACATGGGTATCTTCTACACTAATTCTTGTCACCAATTTCCGATCACAGGACAGATGAGTACGGCGACAGCTTCGAAAGCAGGACAAGACTTCTTTTTAATGTCGTATAGGCGGCGAGAAATGCTATTCCCTTCGGTATAACACCGTTCCTTCGAATATCTTCTACTGACGTCATGGAAGGTACCTCTCTGGATAAGAAGTTAGGATCATGGGATGTAGAATCCACAATAAAGATTTACAGGCATATTTCGTCTTCGGAGTTGACTTGTTAGATGCCAGCAGTGGCGGAAATCACCTAAGGCAGCACTTCGATGGCGTTAACACCAAGGGCTACCGTGTGAATAGTGCTGGCAGGACTAGAGAACTGGTTCGTTCCGAAAATTAGAGCTATCGGTACTGTTGGCATAATTACCACAGCCAAGAAAGCAAGATATGTCATAGAGCATGGCAATTAGCTCGAGGAGTAGGATATAGAACACTAGCAGACGATGGTGGATGTAGTTTTAATCGCTAGACAGATTTTAAGGAATCTAAATTAGGGTTAAAAACCGCAGCCGAGTTAGAGTAGACGTCTGGTGGCCGAGTCAATAAACAAGAGTATAGAATATATTAATAATTGTATTATCACACCATTATCCCAAGCCCATGTCGAGCACCGACCTTAATCTCTTCGTTGTCTTTACTGTTCTTTCTAAGTAAGCAAATGACAAAGTATATCTAAAGCTGCTTGACAAAAAGTTTTGGAGTGCTTGAATCATCAAAGTACGACTCGAGTCTTTATGGCGGTAAAATTTGCCAAAGCTAATAGTAATATCTATACTATGGTCAGTCTCGCATTGTTAAGCAAAGCTCGAGTGAGAGTGATTTGCTTATTCTCTCTGGACGCACCATGTCTTTCTCTAAGTGAATGCTTTCCCCTCCAGTGCAGACCCATCTCGTGAATCTCGCCTGCAGAGAGTCTGTGTCTGATTTTCAATTCAAGGTCCCAATAATCATTACTGTCTTTGAAGATATTTTCGTCGTCTTACATCTGTTGAGCAATCATAGCTGCACGAGAAACCTTATCATCGTCTTCGAGAGAGACCGATTTCATAAAGGCGATCGCTCCATGGAACTTTTGGGACCCGCTCCCTATGTCAACAGTCTGCAAGAATCCCTGAAAACCCGAAACATGAGGGCTTGCCCTGTTTTGAGTGCGGAGATGATGAAGCGAGGACAGGGGTTACTAAGCTTATGGTTTTCGTCTTGGTCGCGCACAAATGTAAAGATTTAAGTGTGGTATCGAAGATTAACCAACAAATCTTTGGATCAATTCTTTGCAACGGGCTGAAAGTGTACATAGTAAGAATCTTGAAACGATAAATTGCCACGTAAGATCTTTTCTAGTCTTCGGAGGATCCTCTTGGCTATGCATTTCCTAGATTATGCAGACCACACTTATTTGATGAAACGATAGTTTTCAATTCATTTAATTGACTGGTGATCAATCTCAAAATAGAGTCAGGACTTCCGCTTGCTCATATCCAAAGTCTGTGAAGCGATTGGGGCGAATGCTTAGTGTACGCGCACCATGATGTTGGCAAGTTGAAGCTGCAGTTGTAAGCCTGTAGAGAGTTGGGCCACCAAGTTTCGGGATTGGTCTTGGTCAGTGTGTGCATCAACCGGAAACAGAGGGTATTCACATAAGGAGTAGGACCTATGGAATTGAACACTACAAGTAATGAGATGAGAAGTCATGCCCTACCTTTGATAAGAAATGACAACATAAGCCTATAATCTAGCCCTCTTCACCGGTGTAGACTCCATAAGGCTGGTTGTGCTTCCAATTTTGGTGTCTCTTTGCTCAATTACGGAGTGTGTAGGCCATTTTCCATTACCATGTGAATGAGCGCACCGCTCGATATGAATGAAGTTTCATGCTGACAAGAATTTGAAGGAACAAGTCCCCCCCAAAATCAACAGAATAGCCTGGATGGCTCCAAGCCGTCAGGTTCAGGTGTTCAATGAAGCTGGAACAAGAGAAAAAATCAAGAAGACAGGTAACCTAGAAGTCTGGGATGGGTCGGGCTTTTTCGAGCGCTAATCGAGACCACTATCCAAAACAGGACTAGAGACCTTCCGTAGAGGAGGTTAGGCGTAGAGGTAGTATAAAGAATGAGAATTAAAAGAAGGTGGCTGTAGAAAAATAGCATGAAATAGTAATCTATGACAACGGAGCTTAGATTATGTCCACCGATTGACCTGGCCTCTCTTGACTTATAATTGTGGTGTTATGAGCTCTTGTCGCTTTTTTTTAATATCAACTAGCTGTGAAAAGCATTTTATACTATGTTATTGCAAATACGAAAAGTACGTTTCACGTAAACTCCTCTCCTTGTATACTTGTGGGGGCTTAGCATCATGAGAATACCTAAGAACGAATGTCCTAGCATATCTATTTTCAGTCGATGTCATTACATATGCCGAACACTACGCTCACCGCGATGTTGTCAAGTTACAGTTCAGTCCAACATACGCCACCACCATCAACACCACTACCTACCCCAGTCACCCCTTCCAGCCTGGCTTTATCTAGCGAGGCAGCGCCTGTCGCTCCACCCTCATCAATTTTTGGTTTGGATCGCCTATGCCTAGTTCATAGCCCTTGGTTTCCCCTTGGCAACCAATCCGAACAAAAATTGATATTATGCTAAGAAAGTAAAAGGGATTGCGATAAATCAGAGCGTAAAGTAGGATTTGGTAAAGCATGTAGTCATAGGCACCTCGATTTCTAAATTTAATTGCACTTTTATATTCTACTATAGTAAGATCTTAATAAAGTCTGGATATCATCGCAAACCAAGATATTCATTCCCGCTGTCTTTGAATTTGGTGTCTCATGCGCTATAACGCCCAGCTATACAGGCGATCTGTGACTTTGCTTTTATTGGCGTTGTCAGCGACGGAAAAAGGCGGTGAATATTAAGACGGTGAAAATCAGGTATTGAACACAAGCCCAATAATATTAACCTATATTTTAAAGTATAAAGGCAAAATCTGCATGTATTTATACGTCACAAGATGACTACGGAAGATGTTCCTGATCTTTGCTTACTTTGTCCAAGCTTAAAAAGTTCTAAGCCCACTTCAGTCGTAAAGAAGCTTACTATTGGTTTGTTTTAACGAGACGCAGCATCAGCAGCAGTTGATCGTTTCTAGCTTCTATTTCTAGTCTCTAATTACTAATTTCGCCGTCCCACTTCTTGATGACTTTTTTTTTCGATCGGCCAATGGAAGGTACCCGACCAGATACGCTATCAGCATAGATGCATCCGAGCTTCTGCATCATGCAAGCTTATCAGACGGACAACTAATAGCTCTTGCGTACAAGTAGAGTAAGTAATCCCATATCCGCACTCTGAATTCTTTGTTGATAAGATTGAAACTCTTAGAAATGGCCCCTTCACTTACAGCAGATGCAGCTGCATCTCTGCGCCAGTATATCGACGATGCCACTAAAACAGACAAGCCAGAACTTCCAGGTGCAATTCTTCATATAGTGGACGCCAATAACAATATCCTTTTTACCCATGGATCTGGTCAAACCACTATTCCTACGGCCCAATCAATTGGTATTATCCACTCGCTCAGTAAATTTGTTGGTGCAATTGCATTCCTTCGTCTTGTTGAGCGCGGATTTGTGGATCTCGATGACCCCACCGTTGTTCCCACGCTTCTCCCAGAGCTTGCCGCTCAGAAGGTACTTATTGGTTACCTTGAGGGGGAGGATGGGAAAAAAAAGTGGCAGTTCGAAGATAGGCGAGGCGACATAACTCCGAGAATGTTGCTAAACCACACGCACGGCAGTGGCCATACCTACCTGAATCCTCTTCTGTTCTCTTACCTCCAGGAACTTGGCATATGGGATAAAACAAACGAAGTAGCTGACCCTTACGGTACCATCTTGGCGTCCCCGCTTTTATGGCACCCAGGCACGCATACCAACTATGGCCAAGGACTGGATTGGATTGCTGTTTTAATAGAACGCCTAACGAAAATGTCTCTTGCTGAGTATCTCCAAGAAAACATTTTTGGGCCATTGGGCTTGGGCACGATGGGGTTTGAACCAGTATATGGGGGAGATGTGCTTAGCAGGAAGGAGAACGAGGGAAAATTTTGGCCAAGGACACTGAAGTTGGACAGTAGTTCGGTGAATATGGACACTACTGAACTAGAAAGAAAATTGAGGGAAGATGCGTGGCCGAAAGGAAAATATCATGCTGGATGTCTTGGTACAGGGCTATTAAGCAGCGCAGAAGATTACGCACGCCTTCTGGTTATTCTACTACCACAGAATGGGGGCGTTGACCCAGCGACGGGCTACTGCCTTCTCTCGCCAGATTCTGTGAAAGAGATCATGACACCGCAGTTACCAAACGGTATCAGAAATAATTCACGAAGTATACCGGCAAGTGGGGCATCACCTATTGTACTTCCAGTCGCGTTAGGCGCGCCTCATATGGATCCAAATGGGAGCTTTGGATTAGCATGTGGTGTGCAAGGTGCTCTGCGAACTCTTCAGGATGGAAAACAAGGTAGGAGGGAGGGGACTGTTTATTGGTACGGGGCTGCCAATACAGAGTTCTGGATTGACGATGAGGAGGGTATTGTGGTCTTTGTGAACGGAAATTATTATCCGTGGAATGACCAAGCTTGGATGGACTTTGTTGCTGGAGTTGAAGGAAGAATATACGAGGGACTTTCAAAATAAAGTATGGTTTCACGTATATAATTAAAGTCGAGTAGTTTAAAGTTTAGTGTTTCATATTTAGGTATTACTCTAGTGTAATTCAAAGCAACAGTCACTCTATGTAAGGGACAGGCAAGAGTCAGAACGGCGACTTGGCTGTTGGCCTTAACAGAGCAAATCCACTAAGCTAGCGACGTTTTTGGAACAGGCTAGTGGGTCGGTAGGTATGGGAAAAAGTTTTCTAGCAGCGGATTTTTTTTATCATCGTGCCATAAGAATAAAATAGTCCAGATCTAACTTTTAAGAATTCAGGATCTCTACACTCTCAGATATTGTTTTTATACTATAAAGTAGGATACTAAGATATAGATAATATATTCTATAAGTAACCTAGCTACAGGCTGCGCAGATAAACGTTCAGATAATCCTCTATTCGATCAAGTAGAGTGAGTAAGAGGAATTATGGAAGCATTAATGATGCTCTGACAGTGGGAGATATCTATATCAAACGCTGCATTTCGTGAAGCGCACGGAAGGCGGCTTACTTTTACAATCACTCTTGCTTTCAGGCCAGTACATACCCATCAAATTCAGACTGTATCATACTTATGATCAGTTACCAACAAGAACACGTCACGAAACCCGTATCTTATAATAAGATTTGCCTAAATTGGCGGCCGCCAGAATTTAGTACACTGGTTGGCATTGCTGATCCAAATCCCTAGCGAAATATTTAAACACCATGAATCAAGAGCTCCTAGAGGAGGACTTACAATCTGCTTAGGGCGAGCAAGCCGGACAACCTATGGAAGGAGTGAGCGATTCTCTAAGCGTAAAAGCTGAGGCAATGGTGCCTTATGACCCGTGCAGGATTCTATCTGCTGCAGGAGCTGTGGAACTATCTCTGTTCCAATCAGTAATTGTGGAAGAAGGCGAAGCTAACTTCCTCATAGGTACTTCCAGTGTTAGTGTCACGAAGGATACCTTAAAACCTTTGCAGCCATTTCTGGAAGAGCCTGCTAGCAATTCAAATGAGAGCAGAGGATCCCAACTCGGGAGTCAATCGAATTCCGGTCGTGTGGGTTGGTATGTGATGTCTTCAAGGTATACATTCGTTAACCATACATTAACTCCCTACCAGGACCTTCTACGCGCTAGTGGATCCAAACTACCTTATTGGTATCTTGCTGGTATAAGCACGTATTGCAGGAAGCACCGTACTATTACAGTATAGCTACACAGTCTAAGAATAATCTTGCCACATTTGCAACAACAACTTGGTCGCATTCCAGCAGCATTAGTACTATCGCATTTCAAATCCCACTAAATTTGAACCTGCTAGTTCTACCGCCACTTTTGAGAAAAATAATGATATACTTTGTTTTGTGGTTATTACAATGCAATACTTGGGTGACATTTATCCTTACGCCTTAAGGGAAACCCGATTAGTATTTCTAAAGTAGCCCTTACCTTTCCACCCACAGCCTCGTCTCATTTTTCATTGCTGATCTGCACAGCGTTGAAGCCATCAATCTCTTAAAAACTGGCAATTTTGTATATGAAAATGCTGTGCGTTTTTGAAGTCTTTTCTTCTTAAATCTACAATGTCGAGTCCGCGTACCAACATCATCCTAGAAGAAGACGAGCCCCCCGAAATCGACTGTCAAGTAGACTCAAGTACGAGTATTGACTATCTACTGGTTTGTATTCTTCAAGGACAACCTGTCGACGCCCTTGATGGTTGATCCTCTCGGCACTGAGCTGCAGGAGCGTGACGTTTATGTGCTACCTTGTCGAGTAGTTCAATGATAGTACGTTCACCTCCAAAAAATTATACGAAATATTAACTATGAGTAAGGGAGGAAAGGAAGGTGGCGGGTCTTCCTGTGAAGAAGTGTGAGAAGAATAAACTAAGTTACCTCTGGAATTTTACAGTATAGGTAAGGTTTCAAGTGTTACAAGGATTGGCCTAGTATACACTAGGTATATAGTGCTAGCTTTCTTACAATCGAGAAAGACAATGCGCCTGCTTCTCTTCTCCTCTGCTCTTGTAATTCTTAAAATACATAATAGCGATTCAAAAATGCATTGTTAAACCTTGATCACTAAGAAGAACACTACTAGACTGTATCTTCTATATATCATTCAAGGACTGTATTCCTTGTCTAATACATTAACACTTGTTATTGTAGAATTTCAACTGCAGCCTAGGGCTACTTGAAACATTAGTATCTTGAAGTGTATCACTCTTGACTATCAGACCTTCCTAAAATGCACCATGAGGCTCTGCGGGGGTAGCATCAGCACTGCTGATAACTTCCTCACTACAGTTGAGCTGATTCATTGGACTCTTTCCGACCAGTTCAGTATCCTCATGGTATGGGGATATTGCTTTCTCGACATTCAGTTTGCGTAGCTTGATGGATCCATCTGCTTCTTGGGTCATGCCTTGCTTTATAGTGCGGTGGTGGTAACCAGACCGTGACTCAATGGTATTGCCACCTAAAATTTTTCCAAAGAACGAATAAAAGCTACGACACAATGGCCTTAGCATAGGCATGCACGCACAAACTACCGCGATATGCATTTCAATAGACCTTTAGAACGGGTGTGATATGTCAGCATGCAGACTGGAAAATAAACTTAAGTTATCTTACACAGTTATTGTGTGCCTTACAGCTATTCTTACAAGTGAATAGTTAACGAAAGGAGGTACTTACGACCAGAGGAGGACATAAATTGCTTCATATTCATCATACCCCGTAAGGCTTCGAATTGATATTACCATCCGAACGACACTAACTACTGATACGCTATTCGAACCATATTAGCAAATTATAATAATAGATCGGAAGAAGATATGAGCACCTACAATGAACCTGTGGCAAGGACTATAGCCACGCCAAATTTCTTTTTGATGGGTAACGTAACATGTCGTAGCATTAGTATTGGGAGGACGAGAATGGCAAGATCTGTAGCCACATTGAACGCCCCAGTATAAATCAGAAATGACACCTTTGCCGGGCATCTATTCGCTAATGCGGCTTCTAAGTTCCAAAAGTCGCTTATAGGGTTACAATAAAAGATAGCCCATACAAGTGCAGTCACCGTCCAACAGACTACTATCCCTGCCAACACCCACACGCAGCGTCGAAAAGCGAGCGATGGACTGATGGGAGGGTAAATACAAAGAATTGTTGTTTTGGTAAAACCAAGTGATAAAATGTATAGTAGAATCCCCCAGTAGGTAGACTGTATGTATATTAGAAGTGTTGCTAGGCATTGGCCAGTTGTCAACACGGCTATAACAACAGGTTATACTATACCTTCATGATGTGCGGAAACATAGTGCTCATTGGTAGATCCCAACCATGACGGCCAAGCCCCAATGTAGTTTCTATGCAACGTATTTGTCAGAGCCATTTCATCCGATATGATAGGAAACGTACGGTGAATTGTAACGGCTGAGTTGGCGACTGCGAATCCCTATGGGAACCGTGAACATTAGAACAAGTAGCACAGAAAAACTAAATGCCAAGGGTGCTGGCATACATATCCGATAAATAAAAGGTCTGTTGTAACAGTAAGCGATGGGTAGTGAATCAAACGAGGATAGTAATGAATGCGCACAGTCACCAATATCTAACGAACGCACTAAGAGTATCGAGCGCGTGTATACACGGAGCGAAACACACACCGTCGATAATATAATTAGTGTAGCTAAGGCTATGTTGAGCTCCCCGGCCTTAGTGGGGGGATCAACAAAGTTAGATCGGCCACCAGGGGGAGGTGGTCGAGCTGGAATTTTCGAGAAATCCAATGGTTTGGTTGACATGATATGAAAATTCAATGTAATTGATGTACGTCAGAACTAAGGTAGGGGATAAGAAGATTTTATGAGCCAGCGACACGGCAAGCGGCCTGACCACTGAGCGGGACGAGATCCACGGTCGAGACCCGATAAAGTTTGCTCCACACCAACTTTGATTCAGCCACATTACGCCACATAAGAATATGAGAGGTATGACATATGCAAACTTATGTAATAATTTGACTCGCGTCGTATTGTGTTCTTATCAACGGAACAACAAGATTAGTTACAACATACTTTCAGTTAATTGCGCTTTTTTGCACATCGTCACCGTGTTTCGAGCAGCTACATCTTCGGATATGAAAAAGAATTTCACCGGTAACAGCCCTTCTCTACAAGTTGCTCCTCTGCTCGCGTGTCTTGAGCGCACTTTTCTTTATAATACGAAGAGTTCCACTGCAATGTTCGCTGTGTAGTGGCCTCTAAAATTGCCTCGTTAAGGGATATTATGTACCCTTTTTTTTATTTTATTTTAGATATACTAGATATTACTATAGTAGATAATACATTTTACTATATAAAATGGTCTTGAATTATCTATATAACTAGATATCTAGTAACACTAAGCTAGTTATTCTTCTGGTACAGGTGGATTGATAAGAAGAGTTCCAAACAATTCCAAAGTAGCCGAAACATTGCTCAAAAAGATATTGCTAGCGGATCAATTCCTCATCTGTCTGCTCAAAGTAAGCAGGTAGAAACAGATCCTGAACAGTTTGCATGCAAACCCATTATTAGATGCGGTGCTGACCGGCATGCAGTGAGTATGGAGGGTCAGAAACTCCTACACGTTCCCGGCATGTCATCAGTATGGAGGCTCAAGACCTTAGTTGACACGGGCTTATATGCTAACCTAGGATAAAGTAGGTAGAACACCGGTGGATGTTGCCGCCGAGGTGGGGTAGAAAGCTATTATGAAGACTGTATCGACAATAGTAGACTGTGAGTCGACACTCACGAACGACATTTATGATCCAACGTATTTAAATACGCTCGCTAATTATAGATCAAAGACCTACACAGGCAAAATTTACTCATCTCGATGCCTCCCGAATACACGCATCAACGTGTTCATCCTTAGTCATTTTGCACCCAAATGTCACTTTCATGTTCTCTTCTTCGTTCGAATTGTCCTCGTTGCTGGGTTGCAAGCAATTATCTGGTAGGCCTTGATCGTAATCACAACCTTCGCCATCATGACTCAAATAATGCTCCTCTCTCTCAGAATTAAGCCAAGTCTCCCATAGGCGTTCCAGCCTCCCAAACAAATCGCTTAGTGTCAGGATAAGCGGTTCGCCGGGCCTCTTATAAGCCCAGATATGGTTGTCAATGAAGTCTACCTGGCCATACCTAGAGGATGATGAAGATTCGACCGCTTCAAGATTGAACTGGATCCCAGCACCCCCGGAGGTAGGTACCTCCCAATGAATTACGCGAGCGGCGGGGCGATACAAAGACATGTGTCCCCATTTTCCCTCGGTGCTTTTGTGCGTCTCATACCATTGTAGCAGATCGCGAATTAGCACAGGCCGAAGATAAAAATACCCTCCAAAGCCGTCTTCCTCCTTGCGTTCAGTTGGCTCGAAAGAATAACTCGGATCTTCGGGAGGGTTTTCCATGACCCGTGCCACGATAATTGGGTTGAGATGGTTCGTTATGTTATGAATATAACGTTTAGTATTAGCTTCTGCTATAATTTTATGGTCATATCTATAGCCTTCAATATATCCGTTGGATTCGCGGAGTTGGACGTCGTTGGCCTGGACCCGGTGCGCGGGATCTGGGAAGTCGTGTCTTAGCCATGATTTATACTGCAGGAGCGGAGATCCAACGATGAGTTCACGCCATGTTCGATTAACTATTTGGAATCGGATTATGTCGAAAACCGGTAGCTCGGAGAGAATCTGCTGAAGGATCTCGGGAATGGACAGTACAGCTGACGTGGCAGACATGAAGCCTATGATGAAATCGCTAATTCAGTTACCAGATCGATTGATTTGAACGAGTACGTTTTCTGAAGTCAAAAGTGTACATAAGATTGTCCCGAGCTTTTTTTGATTCATAGACGTAGTAGCGATACTAGAAATCAAAGGCAGATTATATATGTGAAGCCAAGACTAGGCTACCATCTGCGCTAAACCATATGAGGGAGGCACCCTGCACCCTAAGCGGGGCAGCTAGCTAAACTATAGTCACTGTGTTCGTTACTTGATATGGTCCGGTTTTCTTTTATTGTATAGCACCATCTTATCTTTGGCGTGGTCGATACATACTATCGAGTCGTTTATATGCATTTCTAGAATTGGTACCTCTGTGATATTACAAGCTATGGGAAACTATGTATGCATCTTGACTAAGCAGAAAATGGATGGTCATTACGGTGACTAGTCACATCTTGAGGTCTTGAGATTCCTGTGATATGTTCGAGACTCAATGAAAGGTATTTACTTCGTCATAGTGGGAAACCTGGAGACAAAAACACGCCCCTGTTATCCTACTCAGAAAGTGTGTGCTGTGCGTATTCTTTCCACCCTGCTTTATGTACCATTGATGCATATTATATTCAGCTTCGAATGATCTTGTAAAACTGCAATGTCCTTCAAAGGATCCCCATCAACCAAGATACAATCTGCGTAGTAACCAGGCAGAATCTTACCCAATTCATGAGATTGCATGAATTGGGCAGCAACACCTGCAGTAGCTGCAATAACTGCCTCATGTTCTGTGAATCCAAGCAACTTAACAAAGTGCTCCAGATCGCGTGCGTACGTGCCATGAGGCGTCCATGCAAAGCCATGGTCACCCCCTGGTAACACTACGATTCCTCGACGATGCATCTCTCTTAAACCCGCAAGGGCAACCTCCAGCTCTTGCTTATAGCCCGCTTTTTTGGCTGCTGCTTGAGGGTACCCAAATGCCTCTGCATCGTAAAGTGTGCATATGAGCCAATTGATTGCCGGTACTATAACATGCTTGCTCTTCTCTTTCTCAAGCATATCCATTCCTTTAGTGTCAATATAGGATGCGTGATAGAAAACTTCAACACCGTGCTTGACATACATGATGAGCGAGTCGCGAGCTCGGGAGTGAGCGCAGAACCGCTTGCCGTGCTTATGAGCTTCATCCACGTACGCCGCCATCTCTTCATCTGTAAAGTAGCAATCTTGTGCAGAGTGTTTTTCCGTGATCTTATCTTTCCTTAGCGATTTGTCATTTGAGAGAAACATTGCCGTTATACTTACTGCTTCACCTGAAATGCTCAATTTGATGCTATCTACTCCTTAAGTCTGCATGATGTTTAATTACCTTCTGCATTTCCTCAGGCCCGTCAGCAAACGCAGTAATTCCGCCAGCAAGCTCATCTCCTCGACGTGCCATCTCTTTGCCGTTAGCGAGACATCTTGATCCTGAAATGTCTCCTGCATTTATTGCGTCCCTTATCACTATGTCAAGCCTTTCTTTTGCGGAGGCAGCGCCGAAGCACATGGTATACCCAGAATGCAGGAAACACCGTGCACTGCGCATAGATAAAAGTGTGTGTTTCTCAACTGCTAGGGTCCCAAGTTGATCAAGGTCTCCGCCATTCCAGCTGAAATGTGCGTGACCATCCCCTAAGTCGGACATGAGTGTTCGGCCCCTCCCATTAAAAACACAAACACCGTTCTGGTTCTTGAGGCTCTCTAAATCCTGTACTGTTCCAACTTTGGCGAAGCGCTGACCTAGAGAACAACAATAAGCCTTTTTTCAGAGAATATGATATGGCTGGGATTTGAAATGAACATACCTTCAATTAGTACATTTCCAATGTAGGGCTCCTTTCCAGTTGATTCGATAATGTTGACATTAAGAAACAGGATCCTGGAATCCGGGCTTGTTCCGGCTATCTCATATTTCTTTGGCTGGAGACTATTATTCCATCTAATCATATTGATAGACTATATTTCGTGGGAACCCACGGTAGGGTTTTGTATTTTTATTGACTGTAGGCCACGAAACTGGTGACTCTTCGCGACAACATAGGGCCATAGTAAAGATCTTTACGGTAGAGGTTTTCCTTTGCAAACACTGCTCCAGAAGAAAATGCAGCTGTCAAGGCTCATATATTATAGACGTTTTTGTGAACGTTCCTACTGGCTCTCTCCCGAGCGCAACCTTTGTTTTTTTGAGATAACAGACTCATGATGGCTACATGTGCCGGGTAGTTGAACCATCGCCAATCATCTACATTATTCAAGGGGGTCCTTCAGTCCCCCGCTCTCTGCTTCGAGATTATGTCTCTGGCATCTGTTTCCTTTAGCCTATGTCGATTGCGTTTCCCTCAAACTTGATTCTCCCTGGAAGTAATAGCCTTATCGAAATCGAGCTCAGTGTATGCTACAGTGGTGAGTAGACTTGGGCACAGGAATATGCCGGTGTTATTTGAATCGATAATATCAATATCAATTGAGTAATTAGTTAAATAGTCACACTGAGGGTTGCGCACTCAGCATTGACCTTGATAGTGGACCTGGGATTTTTCGATAACCGAATCAGCAAGGTAACCCTGCCAGTCGCAGCGATCGTCGATGTACAATAGCAATCGTTCTTTCATAAGAGTTAGCGGGCATCGTACATAATAACAAGTCGTCATACTGATATCGTTGCAGAACCAAATTTCCGCTCCACTGTTGTACATCATGGATACGCACGATCGCGGTGCGGAACGTTCGTGCGGCTGGAGCGCCCTCCGTTCGGACCACCGGCGTCGCAGGCAACATGGGTCTAGAACAAAAACCGTATCTCTTAGTTTCATTAATTTCGCAGAAAGTGAGATCCAGCTTGATGCTTATCGGATGGCGCACTTCCAGGTCGCGTGGGGCCAGGGTCGCGTTACTGTTCTGCTCCTGGGCAGCAGCAGGGTCATCGAAGCCAGGGTTGAGCTTCTTGATCTCTTCACTGATCATCTGCAAATTTGCAAGGTGACCACCAGTTAGCAAGAGTCTTGGAGGAGGTTATTCATGGACATGCTTGCACACCTCGGCTGTACCACAAAACGTGTAGTTCTCCTCATTGGGAAAGACAGGGCCGGTCACGGTCATGGGTACGATGGCATACCCCCTGGGGACGCCAATATGCATCTCAATGACCTGTTTGAGAGTTAGACAACAAGCATAATCACGGCGACAACGGAACATGAGACCACTAGATGGTAGAGGAGGCATACCGCGGCAGATACGACTATCAAGCTCGTAAAGGATAAGAGGACAGCGGTGAATATTTTCATGATGGAATCGTACTCTGAGATGTGTGATTAATTGATGCGATGCTCTAATGACCTGGATGATTGGAAGTTGACAAGGCTGGACATGAGGGTTTTTATATTCCAAAGTGTTTATATGAGGGCTAATCTCACGCCGACCTCTGTGTTTGGCTTTCAAGCCTTGAGTAAACCTTGAGGGAGCTAGTTCTGAGTACGTTGCATGACTGTTCTGTCGACCAAAGCTGAATACGAGAGTTGAATTCCTATCCGGTTCTAGGCTTATCTTCTTGGAGGAATGGAAAGTTACTAGAGGTAGCCAGATATACCAGGCCGTCTGACCCTGGCAAGGCCACAAACCGGAAATATAATGAATGTGATGCCTAGAGTTTGCGCTTGGGCGAAAAATTCCGATGCGAGCTGAAAGTACATGACAGTGGTGATCATCGAACAGGAACGCAAAATCATTTTATGCGGCCATGATCCTGAGCGTGGCTGTCACTCGAACTCAATTCCTAGAACAGGTACAATAGATGGGCAGAAGAGATTGAGACATTTGTGGGTCTATAAAAAGGTCGAAATATGAGTCGCAAGATTTGTATAGACTAAGGGCTTGTTCCAAGCTCTTGGGTGAGCTAGCTTGATTAAAATCTAGGACGTATTAACCAGGTAGCATGAAGGAGCAGCTGTAAGGCTTCGCGTTAAGCTTGGGAGGCTGAATTCGCCCTTCATTGTCAAGGTTTAATGTTTGCCTCGACTCAACGGGCTCTGTGCTCTACGCGGGAAAATGTCTTAAGAAAAGAAAAGACTATGAAGCGCCGGGTCGGCCCACTTACCTTCTGCCTAGATTGCGGCGAAAACGGTGGGAACAACCTGCCGCAGCAAGTCGGCAAGAGGCAGTGGCGACTTTAACGGGGTTAGAGCGGGCTTAAATACTGAGGAGATAGTGGTATGTTGTCGCAAGCTGGAGTTGGGTAATTTACGTAAAGAGAGGGGCCAGCCATCTCCGAGATCTATCCGCCCAAAAGCTATAATAGCGAGAACGGCAAGAAGAACAAGCGCTGATGGCTTTTATATAGCCATTAACACAGAGTATCAAAGATAAAGCGATTATTTCAATGCCTAACATCATTGATGTCTCGGCTGCCGACGGTAAAGCGAGCAGTCTCCGTCTGTCGAACAACGCGATGGCTTCAAGCGGACCATGCTCGCAAAAGCCGAACTATTCCGAGCATAAGGATGAAGCATGCACGGTTTGTGCACGAGAGCATGAGAAGAGCCGTGGTGAGCGATCAACAGAGGATACAAAAAGGAGTTTGGAGAAGAGGAATGGAGCCACGAACGGGTGTGACGATACGACAAGAGCCGGCGGGGCCAGCAGCGGCTCGATCGTTGAACTACTATCACAGTTCCCATCAGAATCTGTCACTCAGAACCAGATATTCCCACCTGGCGTAGTTGATTGGGGAGATAAATGTTTAAGGTGTAAATATCATGTGATATGGACTATATCAACCAATAGCCTGGATATGATTTGTGACTAGGCAGGTCCAGTCGGAGGATTCGTAGTAAATAGTATGCCCGTCATCATGCGACATTTGTCCAGTACTGGGAATTCTGTCACCCAACTGCCAAAACATGTCACCAGCCATACCAGCATTCTTTAGCGCCAAGCTCGTCTTCTGCCACGCCCCTTCCACAGGACAATGGCTACTTGATTCAGGAACTCCATATTCTTCAAACAAACAGGGCTTATTGAGCTGCTGGCAAATCTTTGCGTGCGCGCTGATCCAGCTGTTACCCCAATCGTTCGTCTGACCCCAGGGCTGGGGATAAAGATGAATAGTCCCAAAGGAAATGTCTGGAATCGCAAGATTGGCGGCGAAATCAAGGCCTTCAGATTTCTGAAAGGGATATGAAGATTCACCTGCAAGACCAAACCCTTCATCCCCAATAGCAATCATATGATCTGAATCAAGGGAACGAATATACTTGGAGGTGGCTGTGATCCAGCTTGTAAGGATAGACGTCGCACAGCCGTTGCAACGCGGCTCATTGGCGAGCTCCCAAGCAAAAATGGCTGTGGAGTTGCGGTAGCGCGAGATGACCGCTTTGATGTAGGTTTGATACATTTTCTGACATTTGTTTGCTGCGTACCATTGAGCGTTGCTGCTCACCCCACATGCAGAAAAGTAGGCTGCCATGCCTCCGTAATCGGTCCAGTTGTTGACAAAGTTTATAATGAGCTTAATGTTATGCTTCTCTGCGGATTTGACAACCGCATCCAGACGCTGCAACCCGTTGGTGCTAGTGTTGATGGTGGCAGCAGAACCAGAGAAGGACTGGAAGTATACGGTACCGGAACTGGGAGTGCCCTTTACATCATTGAATCCCCATACTCGAAGGATCTTTAGGTTCGCTGACGCCAGATGACTCATGATCGTATCGACATCCGCATTGTTTATAAGGAATGGAAGCCAGTAGGAGTTTGTACCCGCGTAGTCTGATGCGTTAGCTGATGCGCTACTCGATCATTCAGATCCTTTTTGGTTGGAATGCTCACATTTAGTCACCCCATCGATGCTAAACAGAGTGCCATCGGGTTTCGATATTGATACTCGTGGGCTAGTATTGATTACGGCTGGAAGCGCTGTTACCACAGCAATTAATGACAAGGCTGCCTGAATTTTCATTTTCGAAGTGGCTATATCTCAGGGTCAAAAGATCGGTACAGTTGGTCTCTTAAAGGTTTCCGGTTCTGACTACACCATGGCAATAGGTATACCGCACGTGCTAATCTCCACCAAAGCGGAGTGCTACAATCCGCACTTTTTTTGGAGTAGCTTCAGATCATAATATTAGAGTAAGATTTGCCTAGTATTCTTTGATTAAAGCTAGATTTATATTCCACGAGCCTAAAGTATTTCCGCGTATCAGGTGTTAAACTAACCAGACCCCGGACATTATTGTAGCAGCTGATTGATCAATAACAAAGTCCACATGAATCTTCTGCACTTTGTTTTCCTTGAAGCCTGCTTTACTATTCGTCTCATCAAAATCGATTTTTATCAGTTATAGCCAAATGAAGGTGAGAGAAGTTGGTGCGACTCGCAGCTTACTTATATACAGTATTGTTTACTACATTAAGATTCTTCGCCTATCGTAATGCCGCAGGATATGTCGGAGTTTTGAGTTGCTTTCCTATTAGGTCACGGAGCGGGCTTGTCCGCCCTAGTCTAGTCCGGCCAATTGTGCCCACATTCGTCTAATTTGCTTTGGAAGTTAAACCGACTAGCACCCTGCACAAAATTCCGCCGCTGGTCTTAAAATAGCCCCCTCAAGTCTTCAGTTCAAAGTATGGGTGGATTCCCTTAGAAAACTATCCTAGAATAGAGACTGAGGAACGAATAGGGGCAATTTTCCCTAGTTTTCCAGTCAGCATATCATGCGGTGAAAGATGTCTCTGCGAACAATCGTGCAAATATGCCGAGCTATGATGAGGCATTCATAACTATTTGGCACCTGAGCCAAGACTAAATACAGATGCTGTGCCAATGAGCTACAGCGACAGTCTTAGATTACCCAACAGGCTGCAAAGACTTCTCCTCACTTTATTTCTAGCTGTCGTAGAAGAGAAAGGCTGGCTTCCTCAACCGTTCCTCTAGAGCGAGCCTTATCCCACGCCCCCTCACCCATGCGCTGGGGAACATAACAGAAAAGACTGCACCGTGCTGAACCTTCAATTAGTCTAGCAACATGAACATGAGTTTACAATCGGTTTTGGTATTCCGAGGCTTATTCCAGTGCCTATACTTGGTTGGCGTCTTCGGATTAGATAACCTTCTTTCAATCGCCAAAGGCTAGACACGCCTGGGCTTGGGCGTTGTTGCGGACAGGCAATTTAGAGGTACTTTAATAGAGCACACGTACGCAAATTTATAGAATAGGAAGGAGCGACAGATACTTCAGAAAACTATGAAGTACTAAAGAAAGACATAGACATCGGGTAATGATAATTAGCGGTATCTTTTTACACTCGAAGCATTGAACATCACGACCTAAGTATCAGGATTTTATGATTGTATTGTTCGACATCGAATCTCTCCCACTAATCGCACCTTTAATGCCTTATTTACTGTATCCATAATGAAGACTTCATGTTCTTTCATTGCTAGTACTGGTTGTATCCCTGAACCACCGTCGCAAAGCTGGCATGACTAGGCGTCACTAAATGAATATTTAAGATTCGTAGACATTGCAGCTCATGCAGAAGCAAGAGAGGCCCCCATATTGCTTTCTACTCTGTCATTGCTGTCAAACCAAAGCTCTGGAGCGCGGCGTCGTCAACGGTGTCATTCCGGATAAGCTTGAGCTATTAATCAAATCAGCATTTGAAGATATCCCACAGGTCGGGTGAAGACCTACCAAATTTTCCATAGCGTCATCTCCCATATGATCGATTGCGTAATTGGTACCATTGGCTAGATACAGAGTATCTACACGCTTGCAATCCTGGGTATTACTTCCATCGGTGAAAGTTCCGTCGGACGCTTTGTGTCGGCCAAAGGTATATTTGCCGCTCCTGTATATGCTACCCCGGGTATGACGGAGATATGAAAGGCAGATATATCTGTTGTCTTCAAATTTTGACCACTCTGTTGTATAACTCTGAACAACTTCCTCATCACAATTGGTATCTTTAGAGCCATGGAGTGTGACCTCCCAGTTATAGGGGACGAAACTGTATCCAATAGCCTGCGTGCAATTCATCGGGCATTCGCCGGGGACATAACAGCATTGATTTGGAGGCATGTCAGCGCAGCCAACACCCCATCCATTACAGTACTGGTTATCCATGAAACGAATGTCAATAGCTATTGCCGCGGCAATGAAACCGAGGATGCGCATCAAGAGAAGCAGCATCGCTATTATGAGAAGTTGAGGTAGGTAGGTTTGAGGATGCAATTTGCGGAGGGGCAGGGTGGTTTAAAAGTTGATTGGTGTCGAGAACAGAAGAGAGGTGGGTGGGGGAGGTAGTGCTTATATAGACACAAAAGCTCAATCAACTTTGACAGAAAAGTCACACATGATCGTTGTGACCCAAAACCAGAGTGACTTGTTTGAGGAGAACCCAACGTAGACTTGGAAATACGCTATGAAGCCTATGAGCTTGCGCAGATGGAAACTATAATCAAGAGCCCGCGACTCCCTTGTGCACGTGCGCCACTATGCTGCTTCATTAGTGTATATAGTGATCAAGAATAGTTAATCCGAAAGAACATACAGTGATTTTCCACCCTCCCTCGTTTAAGCCCAGACAGACTCGGAAGCCCAAGCTAACGGCAGTTGCCCCAGAAAGCTACACTCAGTCGCCCGACCGTATTTCACTCAAGTAAACTTATCACTTACAATCCGGATCTACTTCGGAACATGTAGAAGCAAACCTTCGAGTCTCCAGTATGGAAACGGGGAACTGACTAAACTCGAGCCATTAGGACGACACAACAACAAACAATGACAAAAGTTGCTGCCTATATGAACATGACCCGACATTTGTGCCACAGGTAGTAAGACAGTTGGAAAACACTATCCCAGCTGAGAATATCAACTCTTCGGCGCAACTGTGTTTTCGGGGACGGCCAGGAAGATGAGTTAGCATCGAAAGGCGACACATGGGTAATGACTCGGACAATTAGACCAAGGCCGTATGCAAGGCTGCCGCGACGCTGAATCTGTGAACCATGCGCCAGTTGTCGACTTTAATATGGATCAGGTCGCAGGCTGGACACTAAACAAAGAATTTGCCACATAGCACGGCGAGCGTGGAACCTATGTAATATAATCATGCACAGCGCTGCTTGAAGGATACGAGTAATCAAAAGTAGTCAGTAATAAGATAAGGAAGGCAACATAGTTTTCAATACCTCTACCATGAGGTAGTTCTCTGTATTTGAAACATCCGGGTACATGGCAAGACTTTCGAGATTTGCTGGTCCAAAATGGTTCTTTGTTTGGGATTCTTTCAGGTAATCAAGAAAAAAACACACAAGGTACTTTGCTGCTGCCTCCATCTCCTACTGACTGCACAATAACAGGCATGTTGATCTGGCCGCGCCAACAATACTCTATTTGCTCCAGGCACAACATTTTTCTACTACTAGGAAATGGGGCCTATGCAAGCTTTACTGCGTGAGCGTTGACGGGCTTCATCGAAAAGTTGAAGCTGACATTACCGAATGCATGCATAAGATCGCGGGCAAGCCGACCGTTGTCAAGTTAGGCATGCGGTAGGCGAGCTCCCAAGATGCCAGTCGCTAAATAGCGCAGCGCGTCGTACACGTACCCTATCTGAAGCGTGGTTCGTCCCTGCTAGGGCCGTGGCCGTTCAGAGTTGCGTCTGCGGTCGCTCGGAGAAGTTGGCTTGAGCGATCTGATTGTTTGAAGCGGTGCCGTTGGCCCTCGTTGTCAGCCGACTGCCAGAAACGCGCTCGCGACGCGCGACCACGTGCTGCTAAACACCGCTGCATGGTATGGCACGTACCATATGGTGCCACAAGTACTGCATCCTCGAAGGCGATATAACCAATGCGCCCAGCAACGGCGATGAAGCAGGCTACCGTGGCCGAAATTTCTCAACTACGGTCTTTGGTCACAACGGAACATCTAGGCCGACAATAGTATGCAACAGCTGTGCCAGCTGGTTTGCGTAGCAGAGACGCTAGCGACTTGTCGCAGATTTTTGGGGACGGGAATCGGAATTCATTCAGCTTTTTCTGTCTCGTTGGCCGTCTGCAGTCGCACCGTCAAGTTCGACTTCACCGCCAGCACATGGTCTCCACCTTCGGAGCATGCCATCATCGCTGGCTTGTAACTATGTCTGCATCATACTACCGCTCATACACTAGTATACGCTTCTCATCAGCTTGATCTATACGTATGCCGTTCGAAAATAATCAAGGGGTACATTGTACTGATACCTAGTCCCGGTGTATGCTATAGAGTCTGGTGGAGGTCGGGAACGCTACGAAATCTTAGTAGAGGGAGGCGCTAAGCGAAACACTCCCGAGATAAAGACTCTTAGAAGTATGTCTCATTCACCGACAGATCGCGCCTGTTGATATTAATTAAATAATTATTAGAAGGTTGAGCGTGGCAGCGCAATTCTTTAAGTTTAGGCTGCCGTACTAGAGAATATGCATCTGAGGCAGAAGCTAATGATACGTGATGCATTCGTCGCAGACCAAGGTATTTGAACCGTTTAGGAAGGCCGGGACAAGGCCTAGAACTGTGAGGCGGAGGCGCAGGTCTATAAGCATACTTAGCGGAGCAGGGCTAGTGCAGTACGTGCTCACGTTTGATCATGATTCAGGTACATGCCTAAGTCGCAAGAGAAAAAAAATTCATAATCTCTATAACATCTGTTCTCTATGTTGCGAGTTGCTAAAACTGATCAATTGCACCAAGTATGGCAAGCTGCCTAGCTCGCTTATGAGCCATATAAGCAACAGCCACAGTGGCCCGTAGAAAAATGACACAATATACTGCACTCAACCAATTTCATGAAGACAATCATCCCACACACACAGAGGTGCGATGTCAAAGAAGAGACTAGCATTATATCTAGTTTGACGTCGTGGAGTGTGGGCCACTTTTACGTACTTGGCTACCGGTCTCTCCTTTTGCGCTTCTGGAACTTTTTACGATTTGAGTTTTTTTGTAAAATCTAAAAGTATGCCATGGGGTGCCCAGATATAGCCAACCGGGTTAGACTCACCTCGCTTACACCACGTCAGCGTGTTCCTGAGGGATTTTGACCACGGCAAGGCTCCCACAGGACCGGAGTACATTGCGTACGCGTCATGAGGAGTGGATAGTTATTTACTTTTTAACGCTTCCGGACAAATTATCATGCGTTGAGGAAGAGTTGCCGGGGGCTAATAGCATTCGTTGACCAAATTGCATGGTTGGAGAATTCCTGAATAATGCCTTACAACCTGCGTATTACGATCATTGGTTCATAAAGGGTGGTCGGAGGGCTCGGAAGTTCGAGAAAGGTAGGTAGAATGGCGTAGTGTCATTACCCTTGAGTTCGCAATACACAGCCCCAGGCGTACGAATGTGCACACAACATATAGCAGTACAGAACCTCTATAGTCAGGTTGCAAAAATCTAGCCAAATTTAGTATATATGAGTAGCTTTACCAGCTTCATTACGTTTCTTCACCAGTGGTAACACCTCCAAGCTCATCGTGGCCAACTTCTACGATGCCGAAAATGTCCTTCACAGTAGTCGCGCTCTTTACGCTCCTGCAAAACGCTATAGCACACTGTAAAGGCTTCTCCGTTTCATGGCATAATCTTACCACTACTAAGCTTATTAGATTACTTTCCGTACCTCATCGTCAATGGCACCATGACATCGGAATTCAAATACGTTAGGTATTACCGCTTGTCTAATTCATCTAAAGTAGCAGAATTTAACCGGGAAACAGAGACGTGGCTCCTGCAGAGGGCGTATACGATGATCCAAACGGTTACAATGGCAAAGAGGCACCTGTATACGGCGAATTCGAAACGAAGTACATGATAGATGTGCGCTGTGGTCGCGATGCTGTAAAGTCGGCAGCTCGCACTCAGACTGCTACTATCGAAGCTGGAAGTGAGGTTGGATTTCATATCAAGGTGAGACCGGTTCTCTTGGTATAAAATTGGCCAGGGGTTCTCCGTATACATCCTCTGACGCTGTACCTCGTCTAGGAATTCAAAGACCCTATGTTTAATAACGGTGTTTTTCATCCGGGTCCAGCACAAGTCTACATGAGCAAATCCGAGGACTTGTCCACGGATGCCGGGGATGGTGATTGGTTCAAGATTTACTATCTTGGTCCTGATAGTAATACGACTTGGGCTACGGATGGCGCTACCCAGGTAAGTTACCATCTGGATATTCTCTGGCTTGACCTAAGCATTATTGAAACGACAGATTAACTTCACCATCCCGGAAACTACACCTCCCGGTACCTGTAAGTGCCGCATACGTACATCGGCTATGGCATACAGCGTTTGCTAATGACGTTTCATGACAGACTTGCTCCGCCTGGAGCTGCCCTTTCCAATAAAAGACTGGCCGGAACACAGTCAGTGGTATGTCAATTGTGCTCATGTTGACATCGTGGGCGCTGGTGGAGGCACGCCTGGTCCGACGATCAAGATCCCTGATGATTACAGCTCGAATGACCCTGGGATTGGCTTGACGACAGAGGGTGTAGACTTTAATAGAGGATTGAACAAGTACCAGTCACCGGGCCCAGCCATTTGGAAGGGATAGGTGATTCGCTTCAAGAGCGGATTTTGGGGGTTGAAAGTAAGACCATTGGGTAAACTTGATCGCCAAAGAGGGCCAATGCCACGTTAACCGAACATTTATTCGCCTGGCTGATACGAAGTCTTTTATCAAAGTCATTGTTTCGTTTACTAGTCTTTTCCATTCCGCCTTACTCGACAGTGTTCGTCCCTCCACAATTGAAACTATACTACAAAACAGACAGATCTCCACGCTAACGCTAGCAATGATGCGTGCTATGGAGGTTACTATGGCCGAGGCGAAATGCACTTGAAAGGTACACATGCTACTAAAACTTTACCTAGTAGGGAATATCTACAGGCTATAGGTTAGTATTGTACTCTTTCGATCATATTTACCTGTGCGCATGCCGCCAGACAATATCTAAAGAGATGCCTTGTCAAGCAAGAAGGTACACTAACAAGAGTCCTGCTGGACTACTACCAACAATTAAGTACTTGCTCTCCTTATGCGACTGAGTGAAGAAGCGATCATTGCGATGGAGTAGTTCAAAGAAATGGCAGAGTATGAGGTGAATCTTCAAAAAAGGGTTTAAAAGCAATTCTTGCTGGGTGATGTTAAAGATGCAACCGGTGCGATTGCAGGCTAGGTTCCCGCTACGTTTGGGTGAACCTTCACTAGTAAGCTGTGCTTACAGGTCTTTTCTCCCCATTCTTTCTTAACAATATATATCCAGCCTCTTCCTAACCTGTCACCAATAGCGCCATGATAGTTTCTCAAGTCTTTCGCTACAACGATACGTCCCTATATGAAACTTGGGTTGATACTGACTTTTTGTATCAAAGGTGCTATTTAAATATGATAATACTCTACAGGTGCCCTACTAAGAATATTGCATTTAGCATTGGCATCAGGATCTTCTACCACTTGAATCGATTGGGGCTCGATATTGAGGACGCTATGTCTACCCTTCGAGAATTCTGGCCAGTGCGGCCTCCCATCCTCGCCGTTCAGTTGGTTCGGATCCTGATAGATGGCAAACGACGCGAAGTAATTGCGCATATACTCCGCTACCGTGGCGTTACCGGACACAGTGGCACCTTCGAAATCAACGATTCCCGTGGCTAGTGGAAAGCATCTTAGTTCGAATGCGATCAATAAAACGGTGAGGCTTACGATTGATCGTCGAAGTCATGATAAATGACCCTGTCGCTCCGTGAACCTGAGTGCCTGCGTTGAACACCAATTTATAGGCTTTTATCCCAGCACCAGCAATAGCGGAAGCTATATAGTGAGTAGGGCAGTTTATAGTGGCGTCACCGAAGAGTGCTACTCGCTTTGCGAGGGGAACACTGAAGTTGTACTGGGTGCTTGATTCGCTTTCTATGGCCTTAATGATATTGATATCGTGCAGCCATGTGCTGTTGTAGGTGGAGGCTGGATAGAGACTCAAGAGCCTTTCAGTAAACTCTTTAGGGGCGCTCCGGAACAGTGTTGACAGATCCGCTACGATTTCACTGTATCTAGTCTCTGAGAAATTGGTGAAAAATGTGCCTTCGACTCCATTCCGGTCAACAAGCACAGGAACTTTAGTAAAGTGTCCATTCGCAAATTCGGCGCGGGGATAGTCACGAATGATGTTGCCATCCACAGTCGGACCCCAGTAATATGTTCCATAAGGAAACTCCCCGTTAGTATATGCCGTCTTGTATGAGACCTGTGTGGCCAGTTGAATCTCCTCAGTTGAGAGGCCACGTAAGCAAGTTAGCGACGAGCAATTAGCCCCTTGAAGAAAGCCTTCATATTGACGCTCGACCCACCGCCGGTCGTAGATTGGCGTCCACCATGGGTATTCGGGAATCGCTCCACGGAATGGGGGGTTCTCGTCGCCACCTCTTAAGATCAACTGCATCGAGACCGAACCGCCGCCGGCACTACCACCAAATATCGTGACCTGAGACGGGTCACCGCCGAAGTATTGGATGTTCTGCCGTACCCATTCGAGCGCGAGGCGCTGGTCCAAAAGCCCCACGTTGCCGGTGCCATCAGCGCTAACCTCATCGCTGCTAAGGAAGCCCAGAGGGCCAAGCCGGTATTGAATTGAGACATAAATTAGCTTCCCGTTGGACTGGTAGACGAGCGCGTCGCCGGGAGAGCCGATACTGGAGCCCGCGATGTAGGCACCGCCGTGGATTTGAAACAGCACCGGCAGCTTCTCCGAGGTTGGGTTGGTCGGAACAAGGATATCGAGGCGCAGGCAGTCCTCATGGCCGCTTGTATCGGCCCCAGGCTCGGCCCAAAACGGAGCGCTCTGGACACATTTGGCGCCGGGGGTTGTGGCATCGATTATTGCTCCAGGCATAGTATCCACGGGAATCGGAGCCCTCCATCTAAGGTCCCCTACCGGTGACTTCGCGTATCTGATGCTGAAAAAAGAGTTGATCCTGTAATGCTGTTACATTTCTTACAGTGTGGGTGGTATTGGAATCCTGCATACTTTGAGGTTTCGTTGGTCACTCCTTGATAAGTGACTCCGTCGCCATGTACTTGGACAAATCCAGCCGAGGCCAAAGCTGCTAGTCCCAAAATGGTTCCGACCGAAACTTGATACATTGTATTGTCACGGTTGATTCACTAGAACTGCAAACCACCAAACTTTGACGACGCTTTATATATTGTGCTGAAGGCAATAAGATATAATTTGAAATTTAGGCAGCATAATAATGCAGAGCTGATGAATTATCACTACGCAAGCTGCCCCACCGTGTTGGCCCCTGCATCGCGAATTCTTACGTGAGCTACGAGTTATTAGCCCCGGGAACATAGCGGACCACCTGATCAGGGCCCGTTTAGTCGTTTCAACTTTATTGGCGGCTTCAATCCAGGCTTCGCTTCCTGAAAGGCCTTCAGCTTACTTGACGTGTGATTATAGTATATAGGAGATATAATTGTCTTTTGTGAGAACCAAAAGAAGTTCGAACACTGATTTTACTGAGATATTCTCTATACGCTGCGACATTTTTCGTTAGCATACAATTTGTATCTTTCCTGGATAGCCATATTTATAGAATCGGCACCTTGCGGAAGCTATTTCTCAAATAGTCGATGCTGCATATATGGATGCATATTATTTGGAATGAGGTGTAGAGAGATGCTGCTGGCATAATGAGATTAGAGGGGGAGTCTACTCGAGAGGAGCGGCTGCCGCATTTTCTCGCATAGCTCCGGAGCGCTTAGGTACCCACGCAATGACACCTCAAAAACATTACAAAAGAAGTTATAATGTCAACACGTAATGCCTCTTACCTAGTGTTCGAGACTTCGGATTTAGCGCACAGCGTACCTTGTTCATTTTCCAGTCGGATATCTTTTTTACCCTTTCAGCCCGCAATTTCTGATATCATAAAAGGCTTGCCATACCCTCGCTAGGCCTTCTCCTCATCTCTTCGACTTAAGTTTTCCCCTTATCCTAGTGACTCAGCTGCGCTGCTAAGCGGCTTACGCTTTTCATACCTCGCTTGCCTGATCCTTATTTCATCCCTAGCCAGTGATGAAAAACCTGCTCTCGCCAGCTAGTGAATATTCTGCACGACATATTCTCGTTTAAGCTTACGCTGCTGCGCCATAATACACACTCAGTCTGTATTAGTTACTCTCCAAAAAATCACGATTCTAAAGAGATTGCCCAATAATCCACGGGGACTCCGATATCATAATTACAGCTTAAACAAGAGTGTCCGAGCTCGAGATTGATCGGATTGCCGAATGTGAATCCTACTTCACCATATCATCTGCTCGAATTGAATCAAATCCACATAGTCCCCAACACCGACCGTCACGATTGACTATGAGCTATCGCACGTCGCATCTTCCCACATTGCGTGCAGCTTCTAATCGAACCTTCCGAACAGCCCAAAAAGGTCGCGGTTCATTCCCGCAAGATCTGTATCTTGAAATATGTGCCTACAAGCCCGAAGAATTAGTCACAAAAGGGACCGTCGTGGATTCCGGGTAGCTCGAAGACAACAGCAAGATATCCGCACACCTTTACTAGCCCTTGTGTAGCTATCCAAAACATGTTTTTATTGAAGGCGAGACAGTCGAGAAGCTATCGCAGTAACGCATTCTGGACGCCTGCCTTCAAAACCATATGAAAGTATTGTTGTAGATTAAGCGGGTGTTGGTGCGATATATAACAATATCTAAATCCCCATTCTTGAGTTATATGCTTGTACAGAGAGTACCTCGGCTTAGTAAACTATGATGGGAAAGTGGGTGCCACCATCTAAGGTGTCACATCCAATCTACAAGGAAACTTCTGGATCCACAGGCATATCTTCTCTGCGTGTAGAGCGATTTGCTTGCTGTTCTCGAAACTAGTTAGAGTCTCATATTCCTTACTTGCAGGACTGACTTCTCATTATAATTTTACACCTCATAAATGGCTGATGAGGATGTGTACTGAATGTCAATCATGATCAATTCAGACACACTGATCGTGCATCATAACTCAAATGATTTCAAGTTGCTTTTCATTTTATACTATATATTGTCTCTTCTTATTATAATCCTCGTTCGTTATAGAAACCTTGCAGATCTTCTAACATTCCCCCCCTTCACTTAACCCCTCATAACTTCTATACTTGTTATCCTATCGCTACGGTTGATACATAAACCCAAACATTAAGACCATTATGTACAGCCTATTTGATACGTTGAGTAATTGACATGTTAGTGTTTATCACGCGCACCTTTGTCTAGTCCTGTTTATTCGAATCACGCCAATGCGCATATGGTACCATGTACAATTAGCAACTGCGTCTACAAGCCCGAATATTCTCTTAAGCTTCGTAAAGCTAGTAAAAAGACTAATTAACACGGCAAATGAGTCCGTCGTTGGCATATTCATACTTCCTCTTCTTCACACGAGAGCGGTGAAACAAAATTTTCTTTTTAGACTAGTACATTGGTTTTGTTTCTCTTCTAGAAATAATTGAATATAGCAGCAAGTAATAATATCATTAGACGGGGTAGTGTAGTATTCTACTGACTTCTTGATATATGTTATCTCGCATGTTTCGGGCCTAAAAGTAAATTCACAATTGCGCTTAGGTCGTAAATTTTCGCACACGCTAGTCTTCCGCATAATATACTACCACCCTCCTAGTACAATGCATATATATCTAACCATAAATTACATACTGTTTCAACGAAATTATTGTCTTTTATCAATTTTGTATGATACACTACGACAATGTTCAATAGGGAACTCTCGAGATGCGAAAAATGCCTCTCCACAGTTAATATCTGTTTGGTCAACTGAAATATAACCACTTTCTCGCTATGAATATTGATAGTAGATGACTGCGGGCTATTTCATTTACTTTTACGTGCTATCGACACCGCGGTGTTGTTGAAAGTGAATAATGAGGCCAATCAGCGGCCGTCAGAAATCAAGTATCAACGGTTGAGTTCGGCCTTTCTGCTTAAATACACTGAACATGACTACCATTTTACTGTCTAGTGGATAGGGGAAAATGAGTTTCCAAGGTTCGTAAACTGTTGTTCGGGCTCACACTTTCTCATACCGATTCGTGCGTTGGAAGCAAATCAATATAGTCGCTAATTCGTGTAAGTAAACGAAAGATTAGGAGCTTAAACTTCCAGAAAAGCAGTTCTATACGTCTTGTGCAAGACCACTGACCCAATCCTTGATAACAGGAACGACCTTATCTTCCTTCAGAGTCTCTCCATCCCATATCGGTCCACCTGGATACCAAGTTCCGTTTAGTATGTCTAGCCAAGTCGACTTATAGTCTCCATATTCGAACATCATACCTATTTTTATCGCTGTAAGTCGCAATATAGAGAATACGAGCACTCTTAGACAACCCAGGCAAAGAAGGACTGAAACTTACCCGGACAGTCTTGGCAGACAATTTCTGGAATCTTAACACCTTTTGGCAGAGGGTTAGAGTTTGCATTTATCTCAACCTCGATGTGCGCGCACGCAGGATAATGCTGGGGCGGAGAGTTCGCATTCGAGCCAGGCCATATCTGATCGATGCGGAAAAGATATTTTCCTGGTGGGGTTTGCAGTGGAAGCTTTGCAACGAGCTAAATAAGTTCAGCAAAGGCTATATGAGAAGACTAGGTATAGAAATACCCTCGTGCCGTGAGCTGGAAGCCAGAACACCGTTTTTCCGTTGTCACGGAACTCCACACCTGAAGTGAAGATCTTCAACCACTCTCCGCTGCCATCATAGCTTTTAATATCCTGGCCTTCAGGTACACGTGATAAGAACACACTAGCGGGGCCGTCATGTGGAGTATTCCAACCATAGTATGATGCTAACGGCTAATGAGCTGATCAGCGCGATAGCCAACAAATGTAATAGTACATCGTGATGTCCGATTTAAAGAATGAAAAATTTACGCACTGACTCAGCTGGGGTACATCCACCCTTATTTTCAGGACATTCGTCCCATTGAATCAAGGTTTTGTTGCCCCAAACTAAGGGCGGTGCATTGGTTGAGAGGAATTCGATTTCATCTCCAGCTTTCACCTTGAGGGTTTCCGTTTGCGAAGCCCATGCAAGAGAGTTGCGGCCGCAGCGAACTGAGGTATTTGAGTCCGAAGGATAGGTTGGGAACGACCATGTGCGCCAGCCATTAAGGGTTGGGGTGTCAGCTTCCTGCCATGGCGCTGTACGGTTACTGATAGAATCAGAGATTATGACTATAGAGAGACTATTTGCGGGTTGGAAAAGACGATACCGTATGTATTTGAGAGGAGTTTGCCAAATGCCATTATGGGCGAGTCGGATGTATTCCACTGAATTAGACAATATCAGCTTGAGTATTACTGCGAGAAAAGCTGAATACGCATTTCCTACCATGCGCCTCGCTGAGTGAGCCCGCCGTTAGAATTATAAATCGCAAAGTGAGTAAATGCATTATTAAGAGAAGCTATGTTCGTGTGCTGCTTCGTTTTGACCCTCTTGAACACAAAATCATCGAAGCTTTATACCTTTCAGCACTCCCTATATTTGTGGGCGGTAATTATTGACTCAACGGCAAGTAACTAGCGATATGAAGGGATGTTCTATTCTATACGATGCTGCCCAAAGTAAGGCACATATGTACGAGCTACTTAGGTGGTTAATTTTTAGTCATTTTTCTACCAAGCCAGATTGAATAAATGGATATAATATATGTTGTACATATCTTACAGTCGGGCGTACGATGACAGCCATTTAGAAAGCGTTACTCAGCCAAGACATACCGGAAAAGAAGTTATATGACTTCCCCACATCCTCACGTGCTTAATTCAGTAAGACTATATTGGCTAAACATTTAGCCGTGCATTACCAAACCGGGACTTCTTCAATAAAACTTCTATCGACTTCTCTCGGCCACTCTCCTACTTGAGTGTGCACATTTGTCTGTGTCTCTTTACAGATATCTCTACAAGACTGCTAGTAGATTGTGCCATTTAAACTTCTATAGGATCATAACAACATCCTGTCGGTCTTAACCCCCTCGATCCTGATGCGACGCATTATCTGTCACATTAAGAAATGAATTTCTGTAGTGCCAACGACTGTGCTGCCATCACCACGCCGATAATAAGGACGGTAAAGGCTCCAGTTTTTGAGCTTGAAGCGATAAAGCAGCTTTGTTAGTTTTAAAACGATGGTAGCCAACAATTCTCGCTCTACGGATATGATACATATGGTGGAGCTTCCGGATAGCGTTTATTCCATGCATAAAGATTAATAGTGATTTCCCAAACATAATACAATCATCTTGATATATGGTCATAAATATAGTAAAGGAACTCTACTTAAAGTACAACATATATTAGTAGGTTTCTATGGTATCCAAGTTTATGACTTGCTAGGTAGAGGTAAAGCGGATATCAATAGGAGATTTATTTAAAATATACTCAAAGGCCTCGAGAAATAATTGACAGTTCTATATAACTTGGTAACCTTATATTAGATTCTAAGAAGTATTATACCTGTGTATATAGTAAGTAGAGGCATAAATCGATTAGTATTCTTATATCGCGCCTAATAATACCTGTACCTTAAGCATATGATAACCACTATACTCACTTAAATGGTCTCTATCATTTTTAAATCTTATATATAAAGTCGCCTATTATCAACATTGTATCTAGAATTCTAACCACGATACAATTGATTATAATTAGTAATCCCAAGTACTCTTTATTATTACAATTATATTTGGAAGGCAATGGCCATGTGAGCAAGAACACGGATGGCTTGAAGATTCTTGATCTGGCCAATCCAGCAATCTGAGTACGAATGATAGCCTTCGTAGTTCACACAATGAGAACTAGTGCGATTGCCCAGGATGAAGGGAACTTTGGATAGTAAGGCTGTGATATTATGTGAGTGGAGCGAGGGGACACAAGTATATAGATGGAGACTTTGAATTGCTGTTTAAACACCCAAATTTTTATGGATAAGCAGGCAGAACCAGCGGCTGAAATTTCTCTCATTTCACTCGTTCATTATCGCTACAACGGTATCACGGCTTTACTACATCTCAATTATCTCTAAATACCTGCATTCGCCTATCGAAGCCACCTCACTGTCGCGAAGCTGCGAAAGAGATAATGTGTACATCACCAATCTACCTACCTTTCAAAATATCATTCGCAATCTTTTCAGCCAACATATACACCGAGCTCTGCGGATGCCCCGGCACACTAAACGGTGGAATCGAATTATCCACCACTCGTAACCCCTCCACCCCAAACACTCTAGCCTTCGAATCCACCACAGCAAACCTATCCCCCGCCTCCCCCATCTTACAAGTCGAACTGGCATGCCAGATAGTCGCCGCATTCTGCTGGATGTAGTTGAGGATATCCGCATCAGAAGTCACGGCGCTGCCTGGCGATATCTCCGGCCCAACGGTGATATTCGCAAGGGCGGGACTCCTCCACGCCTCGCGAATGCGCTTGAATGCCGCAAGGAGCGTCTCCCCGTCGGCGTCGTCGGTCAGCCAGCCGAGATTGATGACCGGCGCTTCTAAGGCGTTGGCGCTGCGAATTGTGACGTTGCCTCTTGACGATGGTGTCAGTAGGATGGCACTGATTGCGCCGATGGTCGTTACGTTTGCTGCTCCGCTCGGGAACCCGACGGGGACGTTCTCGATCTCGGGCCAGTCGGCTGGGAATTGCGAGAGTAGGGTTACTGTGCGCGTGGAGAAGTTGGCGCGGTATTGCGGAGGTAGCTTCTCGAATGAGAGATAGCCTCCCGCAGAACTGTATGGCCCTGTGCCGTTGGATCGATACTGCTCTAGAGCGATGGATTGCTGGGCGGGGCTTGCGAGGTAGGCGCCTGTGGCGGGAGGACTGATGCCGTGGGTGACGCCGACGAAGATTTGGTCCCAGAGATTCTGACCGACGCCTTGGAGGTCGGATATGAGATTGATAGAAAGATCGGAGAGCGTTTTGGCTGGCCCGATACCTGTTATGTTCAGCTTGAATCTGTATGATTGACCAGACGGAGCTTACCAGATAGCATAAGGAGCTGCGGTGAGTGAAACACGCCGGCTGAAAGGATGACTTCTTTCTTGGCCGATATTACATACTCTCCTTGTCCAGAAGAAACTACCACTCCAGTCGCTCTTTTGGCGTCATTGAACACGATCTTTGTTGCTTGAGATCGCAAGTAAATAGTGATTCGTGCCTTCTTCCTCTCGAGTGCTGTTCTCAAATAGCTGTTTTTCGAGGTGCTCCTTGTGGAGTCCTTAGGATTAACTGTACTGGGAATCCACGCTCCGCCTCTCAGTTCGCCACTATTGAAACCCCTCGGACTCAGCGGCTGCCCGATTGCTGGCAGTGTACGTGCGAGCCAGGTTCGGGCCGAATCCACAAAGTGGCTCCAAGAAACTTGTAAAGGATTATCTGGAGTATTGCCACAGGCAAAAGGATCGAAGTTAATGGTTAGATTTTGAACATTCCGTCTCTGTGGGTCTGGCGGGGTGAGTGTGCAGGTCCGTTTGAAGAACGGGAGGATGCGGTCGAATGTATAGCTCTGGTCACCAACGAGATCAGCCCACCGTTGGTACGCGCCTTTGGTTCCTCGGTGGTATCCCATGGAATTGATGGCGGAACTGCCACCTAATGTCTTGCCTTGCGCGTAGTGAATACGACGGTTTCCGGCTGCGACCTGGGGCGTAGAAAGCAGGTCCCAGTCCATTAGAGAGTTGCGCGGGTAGTCTTCTGTAGCCGCCAGGAAGGGCATCGTAGCACCAAGGTAGGGGACCGTGGATTGGTTTCCATTGTCCTGTTCGTAAAGACCGCCAGCCTCGATGACGGCAACAGAAGCGAATTCCGAGAGGCGGGATGCGGCAACAAGGCCGGCAGTGCCGCCGCCGATGACTGTAAATGCCAGCAAAGTGAGTGTGGTTACCCGATATAGAGAATAGGAACGTTGGGTTAGGGTTTACGCACCCACATAATCGTACGAAGCATTCGTCGACACGCCCGTCTGGATGCGTTGCGCTTCCGCCGAAGTCGCGGCAGCAAGCCCGCAAATTGCTACGGCAACGCTTCTAAGGTGGCCTGGCATTCCCACTTTCCAGTTGCTAGCTAGTAGTAATTCGACCGGCCCAAGAAACGAAGTGAGGAAATGCACAGCCTGTATTGTAGGTACAAATCCCAAGAACGACCGCGACTCGTGCCGTACAGGTCGGCCGTTCCCATCCAGCGCTTCGGCCAATGAAAATGCGACAGGAACGAATGGGCTTTGCGGGGCGTGCAGGGATACGATTTGTATGTACAATATTGTACTGGGCCACTGTGACAATAATGGCTTTGGGAGGGAGCGGGCGGTCATAGCTCCAGACGCGGCGGCTGTGCAAACCCCCTCAATCTCCTCCCGCCTCTGTTCACCTTCAAACCCCCCCGGTCCTCGCCACCAAAAAGCACATCGACTCATGGCTGCGCGACGCCGCGAACCGCCCAAGCGCCGCCGGCGCAGCAACACGGAACGCCCCACGCCCATGCCCATGCCATGCGCAAACGACCCCACGTCCACTGCGATGAGCCCATTACGCCCACCCAAAGCGCATCGGTGGTGAGCAGCAGTGCCTCACCATCATCCTCCCCGCCACGCCAGATTACCCAGTTGCAAACCGCACGCCTACTTACTGCGGCAGACGAATGTGTCTCTGCGGTTATTGCGCTGCGTGTTCGGGCACTGCAGGCCTGTCCTCGGCACCAGCTAGAGAGTGAATACATTCCGGCTTGTCTGAACTAAGGAGCGGCTTCGAACGATTTCTTCTAGGATTAGGCGGACCAGCTCTAGTGGGACGTGGAGCAATCCTCGAGCCATCTAGACGCTTGGTTTCTAGACTCGTACTCGAAGGAAGGCATTTTACCAGCGTGTACCTCACTGAATGGTTTGTGTAGATCACTCTCATTCTTCTATTTTCTCGTTAACGTCGATGGCTCATCCTGACATTCTCAGCAGACGAGGGCGTTAGCGTGCTCTTGTCTCTTCGCTCACCCTGATGCGTCCGAGTTGCCTTGCCAACCCCATTCTTTCCGCTCGCGCTGGTTGAAATTCGGTATTAAGCAATGCGTCTTCTAGAGCACCTCAATGGGAATGAGTCAGTTTGGACCGAGGTCTTTGTTGGTAGCGATGAGACTCCTCCTTACGCGATACTCTCCTACGCTTGGAAGGACGACCAAGAGATAACCTTTGATCGGTTAATAAATGGCACAAAGGGCAAGACAGGCTATGAGGAGATTCGTTTTTGTAGGCAACAAGCCAAACACGACGGCCTACGATGTTTTTGGGAAGATACATGCTGCACCAATAAGTCAGGCCATGTCGAACTTCGGGAGACGATCAATTCGATGTTTCGCTGGTACCAGAATGCGGCGAAATGCTGCGCCTATCCGTCAGATGGGGTGTGAAGAGAGATTTCAAGGGGAAGGTAGGCATATCCGGAATAAAGACATTTTGTGAATCAGTTACCAGCCTGATAGAATTAGAAGGCGGTACTAAGGAGGTACGTCACTGTCCCCTGCTAGCGTAGCAGTTGAGTAAGTGAGCATCGTTCAATATAAACATATTTGAGTAAGGTATGTGCAATTCGTTATATCTTTGCGATAAAACTTTAGAGGCTAGATGGGAAAGTATACATTGATGATCATCCATGCTCGTCTGTCAGCCTTCTACGAGAATCGATAACGATATACGTCCTCGACGCCACATTGTCCGTTTTCTGAAACCTTGAAATGCAATTTTGCGTAATAGTTCGGTAAAATGCTTCCAAAGGGAGTTCTCCTGTTGGATAGGCATGAAGTTGCCTACTAACTCTCACCCATGCTTGTAACGTTCGAATAAGCTCTATTACGACAAAACATCGTTCTTCTTGATTCCCCAGGCCCACCCTAATGTTATATCCACGTCTAAAATCCGCGGAGCAGAATGAGGTGGAAATAGCAACTTCATGAAGTTCGTCGACTGCGATCCCGGAGACCGTCAATTTATGTCCGTTGAAAGAATAGCACGGTTCCGAAGACCTAGAAGCATGGTAATCCCAGCCGAAGATAGGTCGAATAAAAGCCGTATTACTCTAATCTGGAACCCACGAGGGCAGATCGGGAATTAGAGGTTGCAAACACACATGGTGTAAAATATCCTAGGATCGTTCGAACTGTATGGCAGCAAGCGTTATGTTAGTCTATATATGGTGTACTGCTTTGTTGTAGTCGACTGGAGGGAGGCTAGGGATCTTAATGTAGTCGAATATGCCATATAATCCGTAGACTTTGTCTCTCGAATCACTCGATAATTTGGTCCGCACGAGTTTGAGAGCCGTTGAGATTGTTGAACCAGAACGTGGGCCATTTATGATGCCTGCGAGCGTACGGTAGCATCTCGTGTGGTCATAAAAGGATGCCGGGTTGGATACAGACTCCTCGTTTGATTCCAAGGGGAGTCCGTTCACGTACACCTGGAGGATTTGAAGCGATTCAATAAATTGAGACCATGATAGACACGTCGATCCACAGATAAATACCGCTTCTCTAGCTAATACCAGCTCTTGAACTGTCCATGTGCGATAGAACCAAGGCAGATTGAGAATGTCGTTGATGAAATCAGTATCCATAGCATCGTAAACACCACGGCTATCGTAAATCTTGGCTATGGCTGTCAGCACTTCTCTTAGCTCATTTAAGAGAGTCTATATTTGCTTACCTACAAAGATGTTATATAACTCCTTCAGATCCCTCAATATCAATTTGTAAGCATTGTCCGAGCCATATCGTTTTGGAATAACATTTACTTCTAGCAAAAATTGGAGAGCGGCATCAGTCTCATAAGACCCTGTGCCCAGCCATATGTAAACCATTTCTGCTTTGTAGTAGATGGCGCTCATTCTGCGTACCTGAATGTTCTTCTCTGAAATAGACGATTGATCAATACAGATAGAGTCTATCAAAAACAATCCGATAGAGTTTGACCGTTGCAAAGTTTGTAGAAATGACACTACGTTGGATGAGACGCGAAGTAATCGGCTATTACATAGGATCGTGAAATCCGAGTCACCTTGGCCCTAACAATACGATATAGCTTTAAGTTTAAGAGGGCATTCGAGGATCGCATCAAATAAATGTATTTCGATCACTTCAGCCAGATGACACGATTGTTTCAGGCGGAAAAGGCGGAATAACGATTCTGAAGCAAGCGGTTCGTAACAGTACCATGTCGACGCCATGTTTAAAAGATTGAGGGCACCCAAACTGAAGAAAAGCTTACTGTAGGAGTAAGCTCTTCAAGGGCTAGCGGGATATACACAGTATGGTTGAGAGCGTAAGGCAGATATTCTTTCACTTGGCGCTCACGTGTTCTTGGCACGACTGGCGCCTAGTTAACCGGTTGCTTTGGAGTACGTCATCCGACTATTCTATGCTAAGGCATCTGGTGAAGACCTGCGTATACGCTGCCTTGCCGTCAGCCTTTGGCCCAAAAATAATACCTCTTAGAGAATCATATTTTATTAAAGCGCGACATATACCACTTTTTATTGCACAACAGTATTAGAGCACAGGCAGCGTAATAGTTATATTGCGAAATTGCATCATGATCAAATGGCTTGACAAACCTTTTGAATCACACTGTAGCAATCAAGAAGGTGGCGCGGTGATGCTCGCAGTGTTATTAAGCACAGTAGCAGCCCAGATATCACCCATATGCTTATATCCAGCCGCATTCCTATACAACGTCAGCCAGTCATCTCAAATCTTTACAGAAAAGTACTCACGGGTGCAAATAGTCACTCAGCTCACTGCCCCCAACAACACTCTGATCAACAACAAACACCTTGAACCCCTTATCCGTTCTCGCCTTGACCACCCCCGGAATCGCAGCATTATACGTATTAAACTTTTGCTGTAGCCCCGCGTTACTCGTCTGCACAATCTTCGCCACAAAAATCGCCGCATTTGGCAGCTTCGCTAGGATATCATCGATCAGTGTCCCCAGTCTTGTCGGCGCCTGCGCATCTGGCTCCGGAGGATTGTTGCCGCGGTTCAAATCATTGGTTGCGAGATGGATGAGCACGACATTGGGCTTCAGCGCAATGGCTGGCTGGATAACGCCAATCACCTGGCTGATAACCCAGCCGGAGTGACCCTCGTTCTGGTTGTTAGTCATAGTGCCGGAGCGGAGAGTGCCGACGAAGTTTACGGTTTCGCCTGCTGCGACGAGTTTCTGGCGGAGTTCCTCGCGGTAGCCGTTCGTTCCTTGGCCCTGCATATAGCCATAGGTGATGGAGTCGCCTAAGGGGAGGATGCGTAGAGGGACCTTGGTCTGGCGTTCAAAGAGGGTGGAGGTGGTAGGGGCGCCGGGGATTGCGGGCGCGACTGCTGGGTTGTGAGGAGGGATATCCTCTCTGGGATGGGCGGGGACTCACACAGCGACAGGAGCGTGAATGGAAGTGCGAGCTTCATCGTAAATGCAGTCGATGGATCTTGCAAAGGTTCTTAGGACAACGTTAGAGCAATGATGTGTGCTCATTGTACGTGCGCGTATCTATATATTTGACATTGTTCATGCCACCGATCTCCCAATAAGTCAACCTGGAGTATCTCTTATACACTGTCCACCAATTGGGTGTCCTTTCAGATCATGCTACTGTGGAGATCGTCACAGGTATACAGAGACTCCATGACCGGTCCATTGGCCCGGAGCCGGTGGCTATCTTGTATCCAATAAGCGTTGGTTCGATGCGGCGACTGACAATTCGCTCATCGTTCATCTTCTGCAAGCAGGCTTGTCTCCAAAGTGATGTTCAGCCGTCAAGTCCTCTAGCGACTAGTCGCAGGGCGGCAGGTAACCAGCAAATCCTAAGATTATCCCAAATACTCTTGGACTGTTTAATTTGGTGCTTGAGTGTGTTGCGCGCCCTCGGCGATCGGAAAGTGATCCATCTATTCCTATGTAAGGAAGAGGCCTGTTAAGAAAAATCGACGCTGGGCTTTGTGTTCCGAAAATAACCTTCGGCACTATCTAGCCTCGAGGTAATAATAGAAGAAATTCTCATGCATAAAATGTGCGGGGCGCGCGCTTATCCAACGAATATTTATTTCACAATACAAGCCTCAGCTACCGAACTGATTATGTCGATTGCGCTGCAACTTAATAAAATCGGCACTGCTCACTCCATGTTTAGTACAAACTATATATTAAATCCAGCGTTTATGACTGGATGTGTACGAGAACTCCGCGTAATATCACTGCCTTCGAATTAATTGCGCAACTTAATAAACATCGCCCGCGAGGCTAAGCATAATATCCAAGGTAATGATGATTCTCTTCTGCCCTATTCGCTTTTGAGCCATTTCAGCCGCGTAAGTTAATATAGCCGAGAATACTACAATATATTGTAGTATAATACGGAGAGAAATTGATTGGTTAGCTTAGCCGTTTAATATAAGATGATGTACACATCTTCGCCTCGGGGATTATTCTGACTCATTGGTACTTGTTTTTTTGGTCTTATACACAGTATACGCACTAACAGAGCTCGTATTTTCGCACACCAAGGAATAAGAACGCGATACCATGGCAATAGTCCTCAGTCCTAGTCCCATCCGACTTTGAATAGTCGCCAGTATTGTTGATATTGCGTATCTAGAAGTTGTAGCCAATCGTATCTAAAATGGATTAAATCGTAGAATTGCGGGCAGGCATATGGAGAGGCTTAAACTGATATTTTTCTCGAAGGACTGGATAACTTAGAAACTGCAAGATGTACTGCCTACTAGGATATATATAAAATGTAGCAATATAGTATGAGTATTATGCGAGGTGGATTTTCTCCAAGAGTGATAAATGCTCACTACTAATTGTGGCTGTGAAGGTAGCGGAGAAAAAATACATCTGTAAAATATAATGTAGAAAACTCTAATATTCCTTCTTTTATTTTTTTTTTTTCGCCCGCGTCGCTGTAATGGTTATGAACCATTGACAAAGGTCATTTTCTTGTTCTTTTTTTTTTTCTGATTGGTCACATGTACTTTTCAATGTGAATGTTTCATATTGCTATAAGTATATAACTAGTCCCGGCGCCTTCTACCTTTGTGAGGCATCCTGTCCTCGTCCATGGAGGGATGCGCTATCATCCTAAGTAGGGAGGTCGACTCCCAATCTTCGCCCTACGAAAGATGTAGCGCATCCACGCCATATTCTCTCTTCTTATTTCGTTCATTATTGTATTCTGTTAGAAGCGTGATATGTTTTGGTTAGCTTCGTGTTTGCCATTCATGCACACTTACCTGGAGATGTGGAAGAGTTGGATATTACATGTTCGACATCTCAGTATAGAAGCTACCTTTTATATAGAGAAGCACGCAGGTAGCAAGCTTAACTCTCTAAGAACTATAGCTCGTAGAGAGGTAGCCGCCTACGCCCTAACCTCTTGTAAAGGAACTATTATATTATATTAACTTTATTAGGATAAGGAGATAATTAGGTATCTTATAGTTTATATATACTACTCTACTATAGCTATATTCGCCTAGTCTATACAACTTATAGTATTATTAGTTATTAGTTTACGGATTAAGTACTAGTAGTTATCCTTTTTATACCTTTTTTATTAGTCTACAAAGGGTGCTTTGTAAAGTTCTTATTTTTGATATTATGATACCCCTTAGTTGCTCTAAGAAAACACCATTACTTCTTTTAGATCGATTTCAAAATTACCAACGAAAAGGTAGAACCGTCTTAAATTGAAAGGCTAAATATCGACGATTAAGGGGATGCTAAGACGGCAGGAATCGATGAAAGCCCAGAGCCTATTTGTAAGGAAGTATCAAGTGTGAAGAATTGAATGTATTGATTCAGTGTAGTTCCGTGTAGAAGTCTATGTGTAGAAGACTATGTGTAGAAGACATGTTTGACGCTCTTATATAGCGAGAACCCATCATGTGACATGGTCTTAGCCGCTTACACTATTTTATGCGAGCGCAGCAGCAAGGCGCTAAGAGCACGGCGAGATAATTTGAGTCTGCCTTATGGGCGAGGCTTAAGGCGCTGGGCGCTGGGTCCTTGTTTCAGTATGTACATCGGATAGCAATACGGCAAAGGTACGGTATAAATTCTGAATGGCTCATACAATATTCGTAACAGGACTCTAGGCCTGCATGGCCTTGTTGGAGGAAATCATCTGCTATACGCTCCTCTTTCGATTGCTTGGCATTCCATCGACTCCTTTTGTATATATCGAACAATCCATAATCTTTGAGTGCTTAAAAGATGCGATTAATAACGTACTTGTTGGATGATTGGGGCTGTGGAGTTTTGTTGAAGGAGGATCACACAAGCTACTAGTTGGTTGACTGAACAGTAAGCTGCTTAGTCTTTCGCATTTCTTGTGTGTTATAGAATTACACTTGGACATGAGAGTCTTCATATCTTGTGCTTTGTATCCTGCACTTGTTACGCGTTAAAATCAACAATATAATACGCACGATGCTCTGCTCGCGAAGGCTGTTTATGTTTAAGCATTGGATTTCTACTGTGTATATACCTAGGCCTTGTCATATAAAAGGTTATAGGAGTTAAAAGCGATAGATTGGTATGGCGGGTAGTTATGCCCGATATGGCTAAGCGAAGGAAATACGCTAAACTGGAATGGGCAGTCTCCAGATTGCTAGCATTCCAATGTCCGACTGCGACCTGTGATTCAGAAAGTGCTTGCCGCGGTATATGACCTCGAGGTGCACGTTTAAATTTTTTAAAAGATCTTGATCTTCCGGTTCAACTGCAACCTGAATTTGTCTTCTGCGACCCGTTGGCCCCACCTACTAGCATACCTCGGGACGAAGCACTCTCCAACCAGCATATTTCCCTTTCTCTTCGCAATTTTCCTCAACACGTAGGGGAAAGATGCTCCTTGACATATAGCGATCGGATCTCCAACCTTCACATCACCCGGCACCAACGATAAGAAGCCTCGTTGAGTAACGCAAATAAGACGTCCAATACAATTCCTTCTCATAGCGGCATGAATCCTCCGATTCAGTTGTAGCGTACCGGATAGGGCTCCAGCTTTGACGGTACAAACCACGCTCTTGAGAGTCTGTTGTTCATGTGATGGTAATGAGGATGAAGAGTTTGCTGCTCTTCGTCCGCCATTTCCAGGACCTCTTTGGCGCTAATGTCCCGTTTTGTCCGTGGCTTCACCTTTTTCTGCTTGCTCTCATATGAGAATCCTTTCAAATCGTCTGCCTTATCGCTCATTACGGACAGAAAACGGACCCAGTTGTATAAGTGTTCGTTTACATTGCTATTGTTTATATTAGGATTGCCGGAGATGAACTCATACTCTTCCACCTCGTCTAGTTGTTTGTTCTTTGCGGCTGTACACAAGGTTTTCCATGACTGAAATACCTTGTCTAATTTTTCAGATGAAACATTAGGAGTTACCGTTCTGTCACTGAGCAGCGCAATCGAATTTATGAAGTTACCTCTTAAGGTAAGACATTCGTCCGTCACTTCGGCTTCCACGTCTGTACTGTCGCTGACACATAAATAGAAATGGCTGGACACCTCGCCACCTTTCCACCTCTTGAACGGCAGAACTTGCCATGGCTCACTTAGATCTGGTATCCAAGAAGGTAGTCCGTACTCTTTCTTCAATACTGTCTTTGTAGCCTCTAGTAGGACAGCTTTGAGATCTTGCCTGTAGTTTGCTTTAATGTCAAAAATCTTAGGATTTGAAAGTCCTATAGTAGAGAAGACCGTATCCCTCGGATCCGTGGCTTTGCAAGCTTTTGTTTCAGGAAGCAGTCGATGCAATTCGACCCAGGTATATCCATTATTACTCGCTCCACGAAGGCCAAGCAGTTGATCAGCGTGAAAAGTCCATGGTAAATATGCTGATCCTTTACCTACTTCTTGGTGAATTGGGAACGGCGGCACGTATCCGAGACCTTGAACGTATTCGAACGTAGCTAGCAGTGGCCCTAGCACATCCATGCTCAGGGTCTTATCTCCGCAAACCAAGGTCACGATATTCGAAAGCGCAACCTCTTGACGGATCCAAACTCTTCCCCACCACGGCCTCTTGAAAAGCGCATGCACAGCTTTTCAATGCCTCTCTACCTCTTCGCGAGTAAAGGAGGGGTAATGAATGGGCTTCTCCTCGGGAGCATGGACCGGTGGCGCACCAAGTACGTTCAACAATTCCATCACGATACCACTATCATCCGCCTCTTCGCCCAGCCAAACGCCGACGGATATTGCTCTCTTGTAAATCATCCTCATCAGTCTCTGATATCACCATGTGATTGTTCGGATTCAGAAGGCTGCAGTGGAAGGGTCTTTGCTCTGCTAAGATTGAGTGGCTCGACAATATCCCAGGATCGAGTTTCGGTAATTGGCTTCGGGCTGGATCCGCATCGCTGGCTTCCGTTGCGGCTGGCATTATTATACCGAACAAGTACAGTAGTTGATCAAGGCCCTTTTCGATGCGCTCGATGCGCTGCTCCATTTTGAGTAGGCGATCACTGACAACATCCATCTCCACGGTTACTTAATGCTTACTAATGGTAGCCCCCGATAATGCTCTTTACCTTTGAGGTGGTCCTCGCGTGCTCTCATAGCAGGGAGGAGGTGAGCGATAAAATACCTACGGTATCGGCCCATCTTGGTCCGAATTGTGAAGAAATACGAGCAATGCGAAAGATTTCTTTCGGTTGTGTTTCAAGCCCCTGTAGATAGTCTAACCTGAAAATACCTTGTTGGTGTTGCGCGAGATATCGCGATGTTGACATGTTTCCAAAGGCGGATATGGAACTTCACTTAGACTTAAGTCGATGGAATATAATATGTGTAGGAGAATGAATTACTTAAAGGCGAATATTTTTGGATTAAGAGGCCGGTGAAACCGACCAGGTCATTCCTTTCACGGGAAGCGCGGGGGACCCTTCAGGAGCTGAAAATCGTCCCCAAGTGTAGGTGAAACCGCAAACGTTGGAGCTTCTGCCGTTGCGTGGGCACATGTACTGTGTCGCTCAATTGAAGTCATCGAAGGGATATGTAAAAGACACCGTGTGTCTTAACCGTAGAGCCCCTTGACATAATCCCACTCCGGAGAACTAGCATCGAGCAAGCTAAATTCGCGATCGGTTCGTGAATCTGAGCCTTTGCAGTGACTCCAAACACAGAACCCCAGACGATGCCAGTACATGACCCCTTCGCACTGGACGTGAATCAACACCAGGCCGCAGAGAAGCGGCGCCATCCGCGATAGCCCCAGAATGATCACTGCGTTCTGTTTGAACCGTTCTGCAATCTGGTCGCAGACCCTGGTGAACCTAACTGCATGCGTCTGGATATCTTCAGCGTCGCGACTCTCAGACAAGGCCCATTCTTGAAAATCCGCGACCTCGAAGTCTCCAAAGCATTCCGACTGATCAGGCATCAGCTGGAAGACGGTGCAGTCCCGCCAAGTATGTCGAATGTCATTGAGACGACACGCATTGCCCTCGAAGAATCCGAACTTTGTTCCACAGATATCCTTCGATGAGAGCTTTACCAAACCTTCGTAGAGATCCGAGCTCCATCCACCGAATCGTTCGGGAATCCGGAAAGCTGAGGTTGGATTGATGCGCCAACCTTTTCCGCGTTTAACCGGCTTTGTGAATACGTGGAGCTGACTTTCCCATGGCCGATCCTCAAGTAGGCGCTCCCCAAGTTCGTCTTCTAGGTCTTCAATTCCATAGAAGTTTTCCGGGTCCCGAGATGATCCCAATTTATAGTTGAAGACTTGCATAATGCCATACACACGGTCCTCCACTTCTGATGCCGTTCTGAACCTTGCTGCGCCTAGCAGGCCCACTGGGTTTTGTACCATGATGGCGACCAGTCCTCTCTCTCGCATGATATTTACCCACTCGAACGCGAATGCCTGAGTCGCGGAATCACCATTTGTATTCTGCAACTCTGACATACTCGACTCGTATACTTCCCCGCAGACTCTTGTCAAAAACAGTAGCGTGGCAGGCCTAAACTCCCCACTGCCCCGAAGTCTTTGGATGGTCCACACTTTTCCATTCTTTGACAATATCTCAGCTCTCGTTGATAGGAACGCCTCTTGCAACGTCCACAATGAAGAGAACCACGGATCGCTCAACATCTCTGCCAAGCCACGTAATACAGTTTCGTGCTTGCCTGTATCCCACGATTTAAGAGCCACTGGGAGTTCTTCTTGCGCAAGCGTATTGAACATGTCGTAAACGCACTGGAAACTTGCCTCTTCCCCACCAGTACGAGAAAGCCAGGCGGTCACTTTTTCTGCGCGCTCAAAAATTTGCGCCTGTCTTCCAACCTCAAGTGCTGCCACTGGGCCCCAGCGCTGGTCAATACAGGCAATATCCAGCCAAACCCATTCCCACTGCCCGTCTATTTGAAGTACCATAAGCATCTCCTCAGCGGTGAAGTGGTTGGGGTTTATGCGAGGAATGTCCCATTCTACGTTCTGAATCCCGATAGGGTTGACTTCGGGCCGCTCATTTGGTCGCAATCGGTAGCGTCCCCATGTGTAAGATATAGCGCGGTACGCCGGTGAAATTTGGTCTCTGTACTTGTTGCCCGGCTCCCAGCTGTACGACGTCATCGTTGGAACATGCAGGAGGCGTTGGGGCCAGGAGCCGAGGAGAGAAATGTTGGTGTGGGTAAAAGGAAGGATTTTAGGTATATATAGAGATCTTTTGGACAGTTTAGTTGGGACTTGCAAAGATAGAGGCGGTGGTTGGGCGCTAGAGGTTTCGAGGACACCAGTGAAAAACGAAGAGATGGGAATATTCTTTGAAAATGTTGTGAGCTCCATTGGTGATCTCGGGCTTCCAGCATATGTGAGGTCTAAATGAACTCTGGTAAGGATTCATGGGCTACCAACAAAGTGATGTCCTTGTCTCCAGAGTGCGCTAGCACGAAATCTACTCTGTATGGTAGCGACGATTATCTGGTTGTCGTGCGGAACAAGGCTACAGCGCAATGCACGAGATCACCGACGTCAATAAGCCGACTCACTGGAGCGAGTGATGCGGCGGTCTCATAGAGACACTCATTCGAAGGAAGGGCGAGAAGAGGACATCGTGATTATGACGGTGGTCGACGCGGATTTATTATTCTCGATGCACGTGACTCTTAAAGCCAATGGAAAAGCGTGGGGAAGGATGAAGTCATCCGTTGTTTGGTTAAAAGTATTTTGGACATTACTCATATCTGATGAAGCTGCGCTTGAGATTGCTGTAGCGTCCGAGAGGGTGACGTCTGGCAAGTTGATCAAAGGATTCCCCCAAGCTCGCGGTGTGACCTCCCCGCCAAGTCGCGGAGAAACGAAGCATTAGCCAGATCTAGCTTAGTGTTACTAGAACAGGCATAGCTAGCGCGCGAACAGGCACGTACAACCTGGAGTGGTGCAATAATGCCCCGGCTTAAACAATATTGTAGGCCTTGGCCTCATCACCTCACACTGCAGCGGCGCGGCATCAGGTCCGCTGCCTCAACCATGGCAAGTCGGAATATTTATCTCACGTACAAGCGTGATACTAGCCGGCTACTGTATTGGGTCATTAATACGTCTAATGGCATTGTTCGGTCGGCAGCGAGCGTGGAAGATCATGCGCCAGTCACAATCAATACCACTGGTCATTCCACGGTGTCTGAACTTATATAGATGTCGAGACTCATCGCGAAACACCTCCGGCCAATTCCTTCTGGGATTTTGGGCTTGTTTCGGTCCGTCATCCACGCGCGATCAATTACCTACGATGCCTTCTAACAAATCGTAAACGAAAAGTCAGACCCGGATATTGAGAGAAGCAATGCTACTCACAAGCACTTTATCGAAGCACTGACCGAGGCTTTCAATGCCCTTGGTGGGAGCTCCTTGTCACTACGGGCAGGCTCGACAGATGCAGAGGAGGAACACGATAGTGAACTTGATAACTCGATCTTCGAGAACCAGTTCTCGGTGTTGGATATTAGCGGTGGCGGCGATGACAGTGATGAGACCGACGTTCCATTTGACACTGAGCCCACACCGAAAGCAAAAGCGCAGAGAAAGAACGCAAAAGGGAAGGGGAAGAAAGGCAAGCGAGCAAATAAGTTGAAGAAACCACTACCGAAGGCTACCCCAGAGGCATCCCCGGCAGATATCCCTATCGAAAGCTACCGGATTATCGAAGACTCTGATGGTCTCGTTTCTGAGTACCTTTTGGCCGTGTATGCTGTCACCAGGGAGTGGTCCGAGCTGCGTTCATACATACAAAACCTTTGGCGCGAAGTGGCATACGACGGCCTCAATGGCGCGGTCGCTGCTTCTTTGACAAAAATAGCAGTTGGAATGGTCAAAAAGACTAGCAACGCTGTGTTTGTAGACTTTCCTGGTCACGACTCATATGAAATAATCATGAAACCCCTCACTCGCGGAGATCCAGACGAAGCGCAAGGCAACTTTGGCGTCGAATTATACCGTATCTCTACGGACGGTCATCATACTGAAAAGGTCAAGGATACGCGCGTCGACATCAAAGAGCAAATTTGGGTCAATACATATCATCACCTGATGGACTTTCTAAACGACTTCCAGAAAAACCGAAGTGGCAAACCAACCAAGGCTATGCAATCACAGATCGGAAATTGGGATCCAAAATTCGATCTCCAACGTGCAACCGATGATGAGAGACTCAAATGGCGTCGTGCTTACACGATCAACTGGCTTTACGACTTAGTCAACGTATTTCCTCTATTGTCGTGCAGCGCAATACGATGAAGGGTGAACACCATATTTACGAGACCGTTGACTGGTCTCCTTCTGGTCCATGGCATAAGCATCGAAGGCTCTTTGGGCTTAATGAGTTTGCTGGGGCTATTACTGGCTTGGCGATGCAGAAACAGAACACAGACGTCCGCTAGAAGATATTACCGTATCACGTTTTTCAGCTCCAATGCATCGTTGATTCTTTCGCTGCTTCCCGCGGTTGGACGGCGAATTTACTTCGCGGTCATGTTCTTGGTCCGCCCGCCCACAAGGTTCGACCTCGGCGCAATGTTGATCTATTTCTAGACCGCGAGTACCAGAGGACGGGCAGAGGGTTCCTTGAAGCAGTCTATATCCTCAAGCAGTTACTGGATAAGGATGCAGAGTCTCACCAGCACGCTAACCGGCACGAAGACTATTCCGAAGCGCTCGGAGAACTGAGTCTTTATTTTGTCGACTGGCTTGGAGAATCCAAGTACATGTATGGTCTTAACACTATACCGCCGACGCGATTCTCAAAACACAACGCGAACGGTTTATGGGAATATTCGCCTCTTTTATGCGCAGCTGGATTGATCGAAGGCCTCGTTCTCTCGCAACGCATTTCTATGTTCATGTGGGATCAAATGACGGAGCCTACGCTGGCGATCCATTTGCATAACACGCTTATTAGAAAGGGGTACATTAAAGAACCCATCAGCCTGTATGCGGCAATTCAAAACTTACTCCAAGAATCCTTCTTTCAGGATGGCGTTCCAGAGTCTGGCTTCTACGACGCTCTAGTAAAACGAGTGCAAGTCCGCAATGATCGAGTATCATTACGTCGGCGCCAAGCAATGTCATCGAACGCTGCACAGATGAACGACATCCACCAAAACTGGACATTAGTGCGAACCATTTCTTCAGGGTCAAATCTGCGCTGATGATATACTAAGCTTATTAGGAAGCTGGGAATCGAGTTGACTCCCTTTAATTCCAGCCCGTACACGCGCTAAACGCTAGTTAATTCTCTTTATATAGTAGTAGTCGATTCCCTCGACCCCTACTAGGGTTAGAGCGGTTGATTCCCTTTATAAAACCCTACTATCTCGAGCCCTACTAGGGTTAAAATAGTTGATTTCCTTTATAGCGCTCTACTATCTTTATCCTTATTAGGGTTAAAGTAGTTAATTTCCTTTATAGCGCTCTATTATCTCGACCTCTACTAGAATTAGAATAGTCGATTTCCTTTATAATACTCTACTATCTTAACCCCTACTAGGGTTAAAATAATTAATATAGATTTTATTATATAGTATCTAATTATATATCTAGATTATACTTGACTTTTTAGCCTAGGTCTAAATTATCGATCCTAGACTACTATTTATCCCTGTTATTACTATCGCTATAAGGTATAGTTATAATAATATAATATAAAACTTAACTAGTATTCTAGGTATAAGTATTATAAATATTACCTACCTCCTTAAATAGCCTAGCTATAATATTAATAAGATATTCTTCGATAGAGGTAAGAAGTAGATTTAGATAAGATTTATATTAGTATAATAGAGGAGTATAGACGAAATGCTATTAGCTAATATAATATTATATCTTCGTTTCCTTATATATATACGCAATCTTCTACTAGCCCTCTCCTAGCTCTTACTCCCTTTAACCTTATAAATATAACTAATCCCCCCTAATCTAATAGGGGAAGTAGTAAGAATAAATATTATAGGTAGCTAGTATATAATTAGTCATAGGGTACTGCTCGCATCTAGGATTACCCGTCCCCTAGCTATCCTTCCCCTTATAAATCTACTTAAGCCCCTAGTTACTATTATTATCTATAAGTCCCCTATATATATATTAACTATACTATATAATTAAAATATAAAATAATTAAGATTAATATATACGATAGTTAAATAGAATATACCTTTACTATTTTTTAGTAGAATATCGGCCTTAAAGTACGGGTTCGTAGGCTGAAGTACTTTAACCCTAAGAGTATCTTTATTATAGTTAATAATAATAACCTTAGGGCTACCTTTTTAAGAGTTATTTAGGAGTTAACTATTAATACTAGTAGGGGTACTACTAATTAGTAGGACTAGTATAGAATAGATAAGAATACTATACTAGCCTAGTACTAGAGCTTTTACTTTATTAGGAATACTAGTATCTCTCCTTATTTAAGAACTAAGATTTAGATCTATAATAGGTACTATAATAGATATTATAGTAAGGAAAGAGAGTAAAAAAGTAGACTTTATAAATATATTATTATTAGGTTTACTTTAAGTAATAGTTATATTAAGATAAAATATAGATAAAGTTATAGGAGTATATATAGGAAGTAGTTATTTAGTTGTAGGTAACTTAGGAGCTAAATTAATAGTGATAATATTAGTAATAGGTATTTACTAGCCTCTTTATACTATTACTTCTTATATAGTAGTACCTATTTTTACTAGCCTATACTTAAAGAAGCGAGTTAATACTACTATAAATAATATTTATATAGATTTCTAAATATAGATAGCGAATACTTATCTAGAATTAGAAACGAATTTATCCTTACTAGGGCGTAGTATAATAAGCTTACGTCTATAGCCCGCCTTAAAACTCTAGAACCTAGGTAATTCTAAAGTATATATATTATAGGATAGATAAACTTGTATTTTAGGGATTATAGGGTATTTTACTTATAGGCTACCTAAATAGAATTAAGCCGAGGTATAGTACTATATAACTCTTAGTTATAATAAGATTAAGTAGATAGGTAGAATAGATATTAGGCCTTCTAATACGCTATTTATTTACTTATATAATAATATATATAATATATAAGCTAATTAGTAGGCTAATAAATTAGTTAGGGTTTAATTAGGTTTAGGTCTTATATAAGCAAACCTAACCTAACTTAATATATTCTACTACTTATCTAGATACCTAGGTTATCTAGATACTCTACTAGAATCGATACGCCTTTTCTACTAATTACTCTATAATATAATAGTTAAATAAAGTATTAATAGATTTATATAATAGGTACTATCTTTAAGTATACTAAGTTCTAGTAGGCCCTTATATATAGTATTTACTATATATTAGCGGCGCGTATTATCTCCTTAGTATCGCTTCCTACCCCTCCTTAGGGAGTACCCTTTCTACTTCTATAGCTAGCTTTTATCTTTCCTTAATCTATAAAGCGCTACTAGAGGTAATATACTATCGCCTTTATTACTACTTACGCTTATAGTACTTAAGGGTTTAATATAGCTATATATTCTCTATTATATATATAGTAGGGTGATATAAAAAAAACTAATTAAAAAAAATACCATTTTTAAAAGGCTATAACTATTTCAATTTTAATGCTATAATAATAACTAAATAAGAATTTTAAAGAGAAAATCTAGAGTATTAATTCTATTATTAATAATCCTACTTATTAAATAGGTATAAAGAAAGATAAATTACAAAATAGAATAAAAAAAAAACCAAAAATCTACTTACCTATAACTTTTTAATAAGAGTATAAATTTTT
>Ga0247757_10000111_pt1 | contig 66051 bp, 63 predicted proteins | sample UWRJL126311R4_FD_180929 | JGI IMG/M metagenome (GOLD analysis project Ga0247757, IMG submission 180929) | Plant litter microbial communities from Arlington Agricultural Research Station in Wisconsin, United States - UWRJ-L126-311R-4 | ecosystem: Environmental > Terrestrial > Plant litter >... | reverse complement strand
AGTTTCCTTCGTAGCCACCCAGTTAGCAGAATGGCACTTACTTCGCAGATCAACTGCATGTCACCGTACTCAATACCGTTATGCACCATCTTGACGTAGTGGCCGGCGCCCTCATCACCAACCCACTGGCAGCAGGCCTCGCCGTCAGACTTGGCGGAGATGGACTGGAGGACGTCCTTGATGTATGGCCAGGCCTCCTCATTACCACCCGGCATGATGCTAGGACCATAGCGGGCACCCTCCTCTCCACCAGAGACACCAGTACCGACGAAGCGGATGCCCTTGGCGGCGAGGTATTTCGTTCGGCGGTTCGTGTCCGGGTAGTGTGAGTTACCGCCGTCAATGATGATGTCGTCCTCTTCCACGCCGCCCTCGTTCAGGAGGAGCTCGATGAAGTCATCGACGGGCTTGCCGGCCATGACGAGCATCATCATGCGGCGGGGCTTCTTGAGCTTCTGCACGAACTCCTTGATGGAGTGAGCGCCCACGATGGACTTGCCCTTGGCCTCTGCTCCGCATTAGCATCCATTGAAGACTGACAAACACGAGATGCACTGTACCATTGTCGAGGAAACGGTCGACCTTGGCTACGCTGACGGATTGATTAGCTAGGGCTGCGGGTGCCGGGGTAGGCTGCCTTACGTTCGGTTGAATGCTACAACCTGGCGTTTGTCAGTACATTAGCTTGAGGCATGGTGAGGAGGGGTGCATACAGTGAAGCCGTGATCGGCACTACGGTGTGTTAGTTCTGCTTATGGGAACAGCAGTGGGGTTGAGTAATGGCTTACGCATTGAGGATCAAGTTCTGTCCCATGACCTGGGTGTTGTGTGAGCAGCTGGAGCCGGCGTGTAGAGAGGGTCGAGCTGGTGGAACTCACAGCAAGGCCGATGAGGCCGAAGTCGCCAACTGCCTCAGTCATGATGGATGGTGGTGGTGAGTAGCGGGGTGGTGGTGAGGGGTGTAAGTCGGAAGCGTGCGGGATGCGGCGACCTGGCGCGCAAGAGGAGAGGGGAGGCAATTGGGGGAGGTGGGTGATGGAGAGAAGTGAAGAAGTGACGGAGGTGGGGTGTAGCAGATAAGTAGCTTTCCTCGCGTTCCGACGGGAAGAGTTTGGAGACTGTCTGGTAGCGTGGGCGCGCGTTGGGCGGCGGGGCAGGCATCAATGGGAGCATAGCGCCTTTCCTGTCATTACAAAGTCTTCACCCGCAATCCCACCACGGCGAGCCAGCTCCGGCCGCGGTGGCAGGCCCGCGCAGGCGCCCCCATGGATGAGCCCACGAAGACGGCGCCAATGCCATGAGGCCATCTGCCGGCGTGCCGTGCGTGTAGCGTGTGCGAGCTGTGTCAAACATTGGGAAGAGCCATCCCGCCATCCAGCCATCTAGCCATCTAGCCATCCAGCTGTGATGGACACTTCCGGGCGTGGCCGCGGAAACCGCAGCTCTCGCTCGCAGTGCTACATTGTGATCGGTAGTGCTCGGTAGTGCCCAGCAGTGCTCAGGCTGTGCTCAGGCTGTGCTGGCTGCGTCCCAGTGCGTCCCAGTGGTCGGTGACTGACCCAATCTGCTGCCCCTCCATGCCTCCAGGGCTGCCCCTCATCGCTCGTCGGCTGCGTCGAATAGTCAGCCGGCCGATCACGTGCCAGGCCCAGCCCCCGCCCAGCCCAGGCCCCGAGCGGCAACGCGCTAGCCCAGCTCGTCCGTCTCGCCGCCCGAGCCACTCAAAGCCCGAAGCTGCTGCGTCCGCCGTTGCCACTCCTTCGCGCCTCCAGTCCTGTCCGCCGTGCGCCCATCGGAAATTCTCCCACGCACAGCAACGGGCGTCAGCCAACCGGCCCGCAGATCCACCCTCCTGTTCTTGACTCAACGTGCCCTTGTCGGCCATACGTGTTTGGTAAGTCTTGGCTGCTGCTTGTCAGCGATTCTTGCATTTGTAGTCATTGCGGCATTATCCCCAGCCTCACTTCGCTGCACTCTTCGCCCGCGGCCGAAGGCCTGACCACTTTACACCAGGACAACACACCCGTGCCCGTCACCCAGAGCCCTTTGCGTACACCTTCAGCTGTAGCGCAAACCCCGACGCCACATCCCGTCCCGAACGCGCCGCGCGTCCGGCATCTCGATTGTGCATCTTGGATAGCACCTTGTTGCACTCTACAATCATGAACGTCCGGAACAACGCGAATCTGCAGCCGCACCCGTCGCTGCCACGGCGCCCGCCTCCGTCGACCTATTCAGCGCCACCTGTTAGAAACGACAACAACACCACCGGTGCGCGAGCATATGGAGCCAATGCAGCGGCCTTCGGTGGCTTTGCACCCCAGGCTCCTCCTCCACCGCCCGCTCTTGCGCAGGTTCCTGCGCCCACGGCTTTGTACCCTCAGCCGACTGTGAGCGCTCCATATCAAGCTACAGCTTACACGTCCAGCAATGCTTACTACCCTCCCTATCAAGCCTATGGGACATCGACATCGACACCTGCGACAACCTACCCGGCGCCCACCACCATGAATCGCGCGGGGGGTACCTATGATCCAGAAGAGGAGGCTCGCATCGCCGAGTGGAATAGCGCATACACGAGGGATGATACGAGCGGGAAGAGAAACGCTTCCGCTGCCAATGCAGCCCTGCGCGCCGAAAACAACTCTACGCCAGACTCGATGTCTGTCACACCAGGAACTGGGAAAGTGTTGACAGTCGTGCGTGAGGGGGGTGGTAAGAAATGGGAGGATCCCACTCTACTCGAATGGAACCCTTTGCACCCTCGACTATTCATTGGTAACCTTGCTGGCGAAGTCACCGACGACTCGCTCTTTAAAGCCTTTTCAAAGTATCCTTCGATTTCCAAGGCACGCGTTGTGCGAGACAAGCAGTCTACCAAAAGCAAGAGTTATGGTTTTGTGAGCTTTGCGAGTACCGACGACTATTTTCGTGCAGCCAAAGAGATGCAGGGAAAGTACATTGGTAGTCACCCTATTTTGATCAAGCGAGCCAATACCGAAGTCAAGCCTACCTCCAAACCCGAAAACAAGCACGGCAAGCCTGGCAAGCATCGCTACAATAATAACTCCAACAACAAAAAGCAGGGCGCTGGTAGCATTGTAACCAAGTCCAGCGGATCCTTCATGAACGCCGGTGTTCAAAAGAAGGGCAAGTCTAATGGTCCGAGGATGCTTGGGTGAACATGTGTATCAAGCTGGGGATACGGGGTAGGAAACAAACGTGAGTGGCTTACTCTATGCATGACTATATTCCGTTGATTATTTATCCATTAGAATATTATGTTACAGAAGAACATCATGTTACAGTAGAACAGGATCGCTGGTGGGGCTACGACCTTGAGAGGAGCCGCCGGCCCTGTCTGATTCATGGCTTGAACACATGTACAGAAATCATGATCTGCCGCGAATTTCGAGTAGGCGGAAGAGCAAATGGCCGATCAGACAATTTGCGTTGATCAGGCCCAAAGATGATCCTGAGATGTATCCAAATCCAGAACATCAGTGAAGAGCTATGTTCAGCATCTTCGATGTTCTCCATGACTCTTCGTCATGTATAAATACTTGATAATACCGAGAATTCTATATTGAATACATCGTGCCCCTATATGTTGATTGCAGAAGCAACGTGGGACTTGAAACTCTACTAACGCAATACACCCTCTTATACTGCTCAAAAAGATTGCGGCCGTGTTCGTAATTCAGGGTATTCGTAGGATGGTACACTGCTATGTCATGTAAGCACCACCCGTTGCCTGTGCACGTGACTCGCATGCAGCCTTGGCATTTTGCTTCGCGCTCACAAACGCGCCTCAAGAGCACCAGACAACCTCCGATTCGACGCGCCAGCCCACCCTCCATCTCTCAGCATAAAATTCACGCGGCGGGACTGTCGCATACAATCAGTGAATATGTACGGCATGAACCAGGCGTATAATGCGCCGGACCCCAGCGCAAATGTGCCGAATCAGTTGGTGAGCGCGCCTCACTTCAAGTCTATCACCATAGCTAACCCCACAGCTTCCCCACGTCCACCTAGTTTCTTCATACCGTTTTCCTACCTTACCATCCTTGCAACCTCAGCAGGCTCTCGACCAACTTATCAAAGGGCCCTCCATTGTTCGAGATGCCGCCGCCGTCGCATGGACGTTCTTCCCAAGCCCACCCGCCGATGGCACCCTTCTCCTGATGTGGCAATCTCCGCGTATGGGAACACACTTCGCTTCTGATGGATTGGTTTGGGCGGATGCAGAAGTTGTGTATGATATGAACATTCGTGGCTATGTATGTTTGTGCGTCACATACGAGCTTGGGTTACGTTAACGGATGAGACAGCAACTTCAAGTTTTGGTACACAAGAGCGGTTTCTTCTTTCCCCATGAGCCTGTTGCGGCTCATGCCCGCTACCGCTATAGGATCATAAGTGGGCCCGGCCCTTTCGATGACAAACTATGGCTGGTTCATTATACTATGGCAGAGCCCAGCGTTAGAGTGTCGGCTTCGCGAATACCAATGACAGCAGAGATCCAAGCGGTACACAATATGCGAATGCAACTTCAAAATGCTGGCCAGCTGGTTCGCAAAGAGTTCATGCTCGGCGACAGCGCGAACTTTCCAAAAGTCGAGTTCATACCTACTGGGATAAGGGGTCAGCCATCTTATGGTGTCAACCCCATGCAGCGACCATACCCCTACTCGAGTCAACCGCCTCCTGCTAAACGTCCACGCCTACCAAACCAGCAGCCCGCTCGTCCACCTGTTTCCGGAAGCGCAGTGGCTGATACCATGCTGGACGAGGAAGAGAATGCTACACAAGACTCGTTTGATTTCATGACCCCCCGGGAGATAAGTGCTTCTAGATATAAGCAACACCATGAATGGATGGAAGAGGTTTTCTCTTCCCCCCACTCATTCCCTAAGATTAAGCCAATCGATCTTGGTTTAGGTCTCATGGGCGAACTGGCTCCTCTTACTGTGGACATTCTGGATGCACCGCTGGGGGAAGCGCCAGTTGATAAGAACGGCGATGTGAACGAAGCTTATGATAAGAAAGTAAAGAGCTACGAAAAGCTGCAACCAGAACAGCTCAAAGAATTTGAAACCCGAGTTTCAACCTATCTAGCAAAGGAACAAGCCGAGGTAGACAGGATGAAGGCAGCACATGCCAAGAAGATCGCAGAACTGAAACGCTCGCGAACGTATATCAAAGCAGAGCGGAGACTACGAGACACGCCACGGACCACCAATAACTCCAGCGCGAACGATGACGGCGTGGACCGATTAGATGCTGTTGTGCAAGACTTGGAGAAGTCGCTTGGGATAGCATTTGATACAAAGAACTTAGTGGTCTGTGTCGACAAGGGTGGGTTCATTGAAGCCCAACAACCTCAACCTCAGAGATTGCAAGTGAATGGCAATGGAGCAACACCTTCGAATATGAACATGGGATCCAACGGTGCACAGGACGGAGGCTTAGAAGGCGACAACACTGCAGCAAGCCTTCTAGATCAATTCGGCTCAGGGTCGCTAGGCGGCACTCCTGCCGGCAACTTATCTCTCCCAGCAATATCTCAACCTCAGAGTCAAGCCCAGTCAGCTGTCGCAACACCTTCGGCCCCCGCCGGCGATGCAGCACAAGGCTCATCGTTCGATGAACAGGCCGCAAATCTTGACTCAACGAGCGCTGGCAATGATCTGCTGGATCTTGACGTTGAAATGAGTGGCATAACCAATGCAGATGGCAAAGGAGACACGGATTGGGTCATGGTAGAGAATCAACATCCTGGCAGTACGCAACAGTCTGGCGCTAACATTCGACAGCCTCCTACAAGCGCCGATGCCCCGGCGGACACCAGCGCAATGACAACGTCCGGCGTCGACGCAGAAGCAGGAGGCATGTTTGATAGTGCAGATTTCGGTAGCTTTGACCATCTCGACACGGCAGGGGATGCACTAGCGGATTATACCAACGTCGGTGATGACAACATGGGGCTTGATTTAGTAGACGACTCGGCATTTGGCGATGCATTCCACGGAACAGAAATGCATCATGGCGAGACAGGCGATGACAACGCATAGTATGAGTTGCAGCGTGCTTCGTAACAGCGTCTTCCTCCATCTCTTGTTTCGAGGTTTTGAGTTTTGTATGGATAGTTTGACAAGGTTATTTTTGGCGTATGGGAAGGGCTGAGGAGGTATTCCTCGTATGTCAGTTGCGAGACATGCCAATGCACGTATGATGCGTCATATTGTTCTACTATAGATACCTCCGCAAAACAAGGTTTCTTTTTACTCGATCCGAAAACTACTTCGATCCTAGCACAATGGTGATCTAGATGACCTGAAGTGTTACGTTTAACCCAGATTACTGATTCTCGCTAATGTAATTTCGGCATCTTTTAGCTACTTTCATCCACGCAATCTTGAAGTGTTGCCAGCGGTCCAAATCGCCCTTGCATAACATCTCAAGGAGAACGCTCTACAGGCACACGCGTGTGAGCAATAAGCAATTTCCTACCATGCGCGACCCCTCTATAGGGTTACATTCTCCAAGTAGCCCTGTAACCTTGTCTGCACGTGAAACAGGTAAACTTGAGAGTTGCCGATTAGCTGCGCTGAGCGGAAACATCGGTGGTTGCGGGCTATCCCGACCTCACGATAAGTGCAGTGCAGATTGTTCGGATTTGATGTTGGCACAAAGGTGGATCTCACGAAGGGTGCAGCATAGATTCGCGGTGGTACCACCTCACACGGCGTTATTTGTGGTCTTGATTCATTACACCAAGATCGTTTGCATGTACGTTGCAGTTGCCAGCTTTCCCATGCCCATGCAATTCCTCAGCACTGAATAGATTGTTTGGCCGGAAGGTTTGCACACTGACGCTGCGATGGTTGGAAGATAGGTTTCAATTGCAACTGACGCTCTGTTCAGTGTGCAATCGTGGAGATTGAAGGAGTCCAAGCTAAGACGACGACTCAGGACCTGCACCAGCAGTTCCCAAAAAGGTATTCAGTAACGCTTCTTATCAGGTTCTGGTCCTAATCCGGCATTCGAAGACTCCGACACGAACGAACTGTTCAACACTTACCGCACCAGCTCGCCTAAAGAAGACAAGCTGAAGGCACAAAAGTGTCAACACCAATCACTTTGGAAATGGTCGATGCCCAAGCCACAGTGCGTGCAGAACTCTATGCTCCCAACTCTTGAGACATGATGGGTTATATGGCATACGTCACACTATTTCCTGCAGCTATAGATCTGCCGTGCTCTGCGGCTTGCGTCTGCATGCTTATCTATCCTGCAATACTACAACTGGTTTTGACATGAAGATCCGCTTTTTTAGGTCTCTCAAACAATTAACCGCTTTTTTTTTTTTTCCCCACAACCTCAGAAATCTTTCCCATCCATGGCCCCAGCTTTTCCAGCTTGGGCTCTGATTGGGCTCCATGCTCTATGCGCCTGCAACGCTATTCACTTCAATGGTAATCCGCACATTGTGACGGAGCTTTCTCGACAGCAGAAGAGGCAAAACAGTCATTTTCCTATACTAGGTGTTACCGGCGTAGAAGACTCAGGTATCTATCCACGGCGGGAAATCCGGGATTTGGAAGCCAATGACCCAGACCAATGGAACATTTATCTTCTGGGGTTACAAAGATTTCAGTCTGTTCATCAAGATGATAAACTTTCTTATTTTCAAATCGCAGGTAAGTGAAGCTTTAGCATCACGCGATTCTTAGCAATTGGTGCTTTCCGAGCCATGTGAGCATGTAGAGATTGTAATATGGGTTAGAAATAAGAAGTTTTATCGCTTTTTCTTTAATTCAATGCATATAAACTCTATACTGAAACACGCATTAGGTATTCATGGGAAGCCTTACGTTGCTTGGGATGGTGCGGAAGGTGATCCTAGTATCTACAGCCACTATAGTGGATACTGCGCACACGATAACAACTTATTCCCAACCTGGCACCGGCCGTATCTAGCATTGTTCGAAGAAGTCCTTTTTCTCAATGCACGCCAAGCTATCGCAGAATTCCCAGCGGGAGCACTCAAAGACAGATACTGGAAAGCGCTCCCAAGACTACGGATCCCGTATTGGGATTGGGCCTCGCCACCCCTCATCAACGAAACCACCATGCCTTTGAGTGTACAGAGGCCTGCTGTAAATGTCACTCTATTCAATGGCACAATAGAAATACCCAATCCATTGCACTCGTATATTTTCCATCCAACGCCAAATTGGGTACGTGGCAGCAAGAGACAGAGAATGTGGCTAATCTCGTCACAGGAGGCCGAGTTCGATGAAAGATGGAAACTGTGGAATTCTACAATGCGCGATCCAGATTCGAATGAGGCAAATGCTACTAGCCGGAATGACCAAGTAGCGGAGGCACTTGACGGGAATCGACCCAATATGCAAGAACGTGTTTTCAATTTGCTTGCTTTAGAGCATGGTTATCTCAACATGAGTAACAAACTGCAAATGGGCGATAGTCTGGAGAGTATACATGGAACCATTCATGACACTTGTGGGATGAACGGGACTATGACGTGGCTATGGTATTCTGCTTTCGATCCCATCTTTTGGCTTCACCATGCGTAAGACATTAAAACATGAGAATGGAAAAACACCTTACTCACAGAAGATTTTAGTAATGTGGATCGACTACTAGCAATTTGGCAGGAACTGGTGAGTGACTCTACGATGTAACTTCAATCGTCTTACCGTCACTGATACTCTTGTAGAATAAAGACTCTTGGGTAACTAGCTTTACCAATCCCTATGCTACATTCGCATTTCCTCCAAACACCACAGCAGACGGAAAAACGCGTAGGTGGGCTGATTTGTATTTAAGAAGTTCTCTATTAATGGTACACCAGCGCTGAAGCCATTCCATAACGATGATTCTGGTAATTTCTGGACCTCTGACGGCGTCCGTTCCTGGCAAACCTTCGGATACACTTATCCCGAATTCATCGGTCTAAATGAAAACATCACTCTTATTAGCCGCGTGAACGCCCTCTATGGGCCAAAAGCGGTACCGGCCCGCAAACGGGGCATCGCTACCACTGGAGCCCCTGATTTCTCCGGTCAGCGCCAGTATTCACTCAACATTCAAGTACGCGAAGCTGGATTTCCCGGTTCGCTTAAGATCATCCTATTTCTTGGGGAGGTCAAGTCCAACAACGTACGGGCGTGGATCGATGACAAGAATTTTGTGGGCGTGACGAGTATTCTCGCGACATCTAAAGAAGGCATGCAAAAAGCGAATAGTATCATTCCTCTTACAGCCGCTTTGGAATCCAAAGTCAAGAATAGTGAGCTTGCAAACATTGAAGAGGGTACTGTTGCAGAGTACTTATGGAGGAACCTAAACTGGAAAATTGTCAAGGTATGTTCGGTCCTATTCAAGCTATTATGGCTTGACACTGTCATGAACGGGTGATTGTGTTAACTTAATGTAGGCAGATAGCGATATAACAGATTGCGAAGGTGCACCAGAAATTAAAGTCTGGGTTTCCTGGCAGGAGATTGAGCCTGCACGATCACCGAATGAGTTTCCGCGCCCGAAGAGCGAAGCCTCAGAACTGCTGTGTGCGAACGATGGTAATAAAGGCAGGTTCACTACTTAGTGTTTTTTATTGGTAGTACATCATCATTATATACTCTATCGTGGTAAATTCACAGATATATGCAGGTTGGCATTTTAGCACGTGAATTTTAAGTCGATTGAAGCTCTCAGTTGATGTTTCCATTCCTATGTTCTTCGTAAATACTCCAAGGTACTTCACATTATAGTTCCGCTATTACGCTAGTGTCCAGGAACGTCTGGAGGTCTGCCTTAGACGTCCCTGCCCTTTTATCCACTCTTGCAAGCAGGGCGTCCTCTTCAACTAACAATGGCATAAGCTCGCTGTCAACCCATGTTCCACTCCACTTATGGTCTTCCCACACAGCCTTCAGCACATCGACATCGACACCTACACTCTGACCCACAAAACTATAAACGCTTTCTGGCTGTTCATTGAATACATTCAGCGTTTGATTTAGCGCCCTCACAAAAGCCACAATATCCTTCCTTTTCGCCTTGTCATTCAGCTTCTCGGTAGTCGAATAGAGTGAATATACTTCACGGTAAATTGAAGCGTTTTGAAACACGACGGCGTTGGAAGATCCAATCGCTCGGATGCCAAGCTCGACAGCAGGTTCCCATATTCCAAACGCGTCGATTTGGCGGCTTGATAACATCTGCGGAAACGTTCCGCTCCCGCATGGCGCTTTCATGCATACGTTGCCGTTTACTAACGTATACGACCCTTCGGATACACCCACACTGCTCAGCATCCGCTGCACGAAGACACCCGCACTGGTACCCGACATCGTGCCTATTTTCTTGCCCTTTAGATCAGCCAATTTGGTGATTCCAGAAGCCTTATTGGCAACAATTCGGTACGCGACCTCGGTGATGATGTAGATTAGGCGTATATTCTTGTGCTGGGCATATTGCTTCAGGCCTTGGGTTTCAGCGTTGGCGGCCAGGTCAATAGAAGAATCAGAGGCGAGGTTAGCAACGCCGCCTGAGGAAAGGGTTGCAGAGGTAGTTCCTTTGTAGAAATTCTTGATGGCGTAGGGTTGAGGCGTGTGCTCTATCCATTGAAGTGAAGTCGCGATCTTCAGCGTTAAAATTTGGGGAAGAAACACTAGCGATGCTAGGAGAAAGGTCGTGTAATACATCCTGAGTCGAGGAGTTTGGGCCTGAAACTTGACGGTTCGGCAATTTCTACTTTATCTTAAGACTCGAGCCAGAGTGACGTCCCTGAGACCACCTTCAACCATGGATGCATGCTTGTGCAGGCTATCACAGGAATCAATAAGCTGCATATCATACTGCATTTGCAGAGCTTTGAATACCCTGTAATTCCCCTCCCCAAAAGACATTAAGGAGCCTATAGCAATCCTCGAAAGGGTGATTGCAACAGCTTGTTTCCGGCTTCCATTTTTCCATGTAGAGACAGGGATGCAAAAGACGCTAGTTAAAGTAAGAAGTTCTTCCTGCACAACTGCCGAGAAATCCTACTATCCGGCAATTGTTTGGTGTCAGCACCAGCGAACGAGACAAAGACCAAGACTACTATAGAAGTGGTGTGCGAGGCAAATGAGCAGGTGCAGGCATGCATCGGTTGTCTCACAAGAGAGGGCTCACAATATTCAAGGTTCCGAATGAGTGTACCGAAGACACGACAAATCCAAATGTGATATCTGAAGCTAGTGGAACCAAAACTCCGATGCATGCACCCCGCAAAAGCCACATGTCTTTACAAGGACCCATACATATGACTAGTCTTTTGAGGCGCCTAATGTGCTTGAATCCAGCCAAGCATCTGCCCAAACGCCTGCACTTGCGTCTGCTTGATTTTCGCGTCTTCATAGTCCCCAAAGACTGCAAAGCCGTGAGGAACCCCCAGGAAGACATCAATCTCGTGTTCGACCTTGTTCTTTTCCATCGCCTGGCGACCAGGGGTAAGTACCTCATCTTCTGGGAACAATGGGTCGTCTTTGACAGCAGCGATGTAGACCGGAGCCTTGACGGCCTCCATATCTTCTCTCGTCACCATAGTTCCATGAGCAATGGCACCAGCTCTGAGAACAGGCTCCTTCTTCGTCGTCCCTTGCTCTTCGTCCTTGGGCACCTCTTGTGCCCATGCGACCGTGTCTGGGTGCTCCCCGGCAAGAATGAGGATATATTTAGCCCCGAAGCAGTACCCCACCCCGTATATGCCCCCACCGTTGGCGATAGCATCGGCAAACTCTTCCTTCGCACCCTCAACCACCTTATGCAGAAGTGGCATTACCTTCTCGGGGGTATGTCTCGCGAGCCACATGTCAATCATGAATGATTTGATTCCTTCAGCAGTCTTCATTTTGATAGAATCAAGCCACGAAGCGTCTTGCGGGAGCTGTGTCATATCGACAGAATTCGGAGCAGGGTCGTTATCGAACTGATCGGGCATGACAACTAGGAAGCCTTCAGCTGCAAATTTGTCTGCCTGCAGTTGATTGTTTGCTGATTTTACTCCGGTACCTCCAGTAAGTAGGAGTAACAGCTTGGAGGGAGAATGAGGATAATCCGAGGGCTTCGCTATGTACACGTCGATACCGCCGAGTTTCGTCATGTCGCCACTGGGCATTTCGCCAGGAGGTGTAGGCCTATCTGTAGTGCAGTGCTCCTAGAATGGTCAGAAGTGGTCCTAGAGCAGTATTAGAAGGAGGAGGTCACCTACGCCCATAGTTGGGCCTTCCTGAGCTCTTGTGTCGCCGGGGATGATATTCGGCTCAGCCATAGCAGGGGCTGGGTCAGAAGCAGAAGCAGAGGCGTCTTGAGTATCCGGCGCATCGCTCTCAGGCGCTTTAGTAGCCACTCCTGGTTCGGCCATGATAGGTAGTGAGGGTGCGTGTTCGTTGTTATGGGCTCGGAGCTGCTGCGCCCTCCTGCGACAAGCTGCGAGCGCAAGTGCGTCTGTCTAGCTACGTAATTGGACCTGTTCAATTCCTGTTTGGGTTTAATGCGGGGCTTCGATCACGTGCGACCTGACGCGTCTCCGCACGTTCGACGCGTCGGAGGAGACAATTAACAAACGCCATCTCTGCCTTGAACTCTTACTCCAACCAACACCATATCTGCGCCTTTTCTGTTTAGTGAGCTGCCTCAAAATATGGCGGCCTCAGTTATTACCCAGGGTGCTATCAGGTACATACGTCCTCTCCTTTTAAGAATTATGCTGATACAGATACAGAAGCATTTTTGAAGACAGCGGTTGCATGGTGGAGCATCCTATACTTCAGTGTGTCCAGATCAAGACCATGGACCCCAAGGATGGTGTCAGTTCCCAGCGCTTTCGTGTCGTGTTGAGCGACATTCGAAATTTCATCCAGACTATGATCGCTACTGGTGCGTAAATATCCTTATCTCCCTTGCACCCACGGTACTTACGCTTGCAGCCGCGAATGATATTGTACTCTCTGGGAAGCTCAAAAAAGGAAGCATTGTACGGCTAATAAAATTCAACCCTCAACAAGTCAAAGAGAAGAAAATATTGATTATCATGGACCTAGAGGTGCTGGAGCAGTATGGCGAGCACGACAAGATTGGTCAGCCCGAAGCTCTCGAAACCAAATATGAGTCCCAACCAGCACCAATTTCAGGCAATGATTTTTATGGCTCCAAACCTCAACAGCAACAGCAACAGCAGCCCCAAGCCCAGCAGCCCCAGCAACCGCGAGCGCTCCCCGTCCATCAGAGTAACCCGAGCACAGCAGCCCACCCGCATCTCTATCCTATCGAGTCTTTGTCACCATATGCACACAAGTGGACCATCCGAGCTACGTGCACACATAAAGGAGACATAAAGACCTGGCACAATGCAAAAGGAGAAGGCAGGTTGTTCTCTGTCAATCTTCTGGATGATTCTGGGGAGATCCGCGCAACCAGCTTCAACGATGTTGCCGACCGTCTATTTCCCGTCTTTGAGGAGGGAACGGTTTACTACATCTCTGCTCCGTGCCGAGTCACTCTAGCGAAGAAGCAATTTTCAAATCTGCCAAACGATTATGAGCTCCAGTTCGAGAGGGAAACATTAGTTGAAAAGGTAAAATCCTTGGAAATCTGATTTTTGTGCTGTTGACTGACTAGCTCCAGGCCGAAGATCAAGATAACAAGCCCCAGATCAAATATGCTTTCACTAAAATTGGTGACTTAAACTCGATAGAGAAGGATACTACAATCGACACGATTGGAGTGTTGAAGGAAGTTGGCGAGGTCAATACAATAACCTCTTCTAAAACTAATAAAGACTTCACGAAACGAGACTTGACTTTAGCTGACGACAGTCAAACGTCGGTAAGGCTTACGATCTGGGGTAATCAAGCCCAGGCGTTTGACGCACCATTGGAGTCGATTATCGCGTTTAAGGGCGTCAAAGTTAGTGACTTTGGCGGCAGGAGCCTTAGTCTACTCAGCTCTGGCAGCATGACTATTGATCCCGATATTGAAGAGGCCCACAAACTGAGAGGCTGGTTCAATGCGGTCGGTCAGAATGCGACTTTTTCTACGCATCAGGCCCTTGCCTCTGCAGGCGGTGGACAGAAAGGGAATAACAAACTCATCAAGGATATCCTTGAGGATGAAACTTACTTGCAATCAGACACTCCTTCATATTTTAATATGAAGGCATCTGTCATCTTTGTCAAACAGAGCAGTACCTTCGCGTACCCGGCCTGCTCATCACCAGACTGTAGTAAGAAAGTCATTGAGGAGAACCCCGGCGAGTGGTGGTGCGAGAAGTGTCAACAAAAGTGGCCTGAGCCTCGGTATCGATACATGCTTCAAATCCACGTGGCTGATCATACTGGCACTCTGTGGGTGACCTGCTTTGATGATGCTGCTGTGAATGTTGTAGGAATGTCGGCAAATGACCTAATGAAAATCAAAAACGATGATGACGAAAACAATACTCAAAACCTTATGGTCGCTATGCAAGAAGCGACCTGCAAGACGTTCAACTTCCGCGTGAAGGCGAAAATGGAGACATACATGGACCAGCCTAAGTAAGTTTCTACGAGAATAAGTTGGGATGTTTTTAACAGCAATGCAGGCCTAGATACCAGGTGACGGGTTTGTACCCACTTAATTACGCGCAAGAAGCCAACAAACTTGCACAATTGATTAAGCAATATGAGAGCCTGGACGACAGCTTGTTTGTAAATTAGATAGCTTTGTTAGTACATACGCACCAATTGCTACGGTATCGTTGCCATGGTATTGATAGATGCAGAAATTAGGATAATATGGGCCAGTCAAGCTTTGTTGAGCGACATATGAAGTCTGGGAACGGTTGACCTTGAAAATGAACAGAGACCAGATGCATTTCAAATACAGATTAATCGGAGAAATCAGCCTGAGTATAATGGACAAGTCCCATTTTCCATAAGAATATGACACTCATTGGTGTATATCTTGGTCACTGGTTATAGCTCTCTCTTTACTGGAGTCTTCACTCGACCTCTGGTCTCTAGTGTCCGCCACTGGATCGCTTTGGCAAGATGATAGAGGAGTTCAACCGTTGGCATGTTTACACCCGCCTTCTTCCCCTCTCGCAGAGGCTCCCCGAGCAAGTTTTCCACTTCAATGAAGTTGCCCTGCTCAGAATAATCAGTTTCATCTCGCCGGCACCAAAGAAAGTTTATAGTCTCACCTTACGTACATCAGCCAACATACTCGGACTTAAATATGCGTCCAAAGGATCCACGTCGATCATTTGCTGCACGATGCTCTCCCCTAGATCTACATTGTCGCATGTCTTCGCCGCTTTCACAATCTCTTGCATCGCAGGTCTAACAAGCATCTCCACGGTTGCCCCACCACCCGCCAGCCTGATCCTTCCCGTATCTAGCCCTGTGATCGCGCATATAGGGTTCAAGCATGCGTTGTACACGAGCTTGCGCCAGCGATCATGTAATACGGATGGACCGTAACTGCAATTTGTTTTCCCACCACTGGCATACATGCGTACAAACTCGCGTGCCGCAGCTTCAGCGCTTTCATTGAGCGAAGATGATGTGCAGAGAAATTGGCCAATAATCAAGCGGTCGTGATCACCTTGCTCAATGCATCCGAGAGAGACCTCCTCGCTGCCTATCATGCTGATGCCACTTAGAACGATTGTGCTGGGGTACGAGATCGCAAATGGCTTGTGGATATGCAGACCATTTTGTATGAGCACGAGCACTGTGTGTTTGTTGTCGAGGCTTAGTGCTGGGGCTACGAGATCGACTACTGTGGGCGAAATATCCGGTATGTTTTTGGTTGTAAGTACTATATAGTCATAAGGCGGAAGATGTTCTTCGATAATGTTGGGGACCGTATTACGCACTGCAGCGGTTTCAAATCAGCTCTGCATGCTGCTTAAATATAGGATTAAGGCAGCTAGGTACCGGAGCTAGGTTTCCAGCCTTTGATATGGCCATGGTCACAGGAATTGATCGTATAGCCATCGGTATCTACAGCGTGGTAGTTCGATCGCAGGACGAGTGTTACGCTTGCGAGCCCGCCGACCTCGAGATTGAGAGCTGCGATGGCTCCAACGGCGCCGCCGCCGATGACAAGGACGTTCTTCCTCAATGATCCAGCCATAGGGAAATTTGTAGAGAAGTATCAGGCAGAGTTAGAATGACTGGTCTGAATGTCCCAACACGGATGTCTTTTGCAGATAGTGCATAGGGCACGATGGTGGGGCAATACCAGTGTTATCCTACAAGAAAGGAAAAGCCGGAGACAGGAGACACACTGATGTACTTTACAGTATGATGGTATAAAGCTTTTGATGCTCTTCAAAGTAAGGAATCTTTATAACTCTCTTCTTTTTCAAAGCAGAAGTTCTCGCGGCAGTTCTGACTCCGCCAGTCTGCGCACGCAGACTACTTTGAAAAGCGCTTAGGATACTATGATTGCAGCTCTATGCATCGTATTGGGTCATAAAGGCTAGCTAGAGGGTCGGGTCCAGTCATCACATTGTCTCTACAGCTAGCTATGCACCACGCCCTAACCTTCGCATATTTCGAAAATAACAAGCACACAGCAGTTAACATCGCGTATGGCTTTCAATCGAGCTCCATTTGATGCATATATAGGTTACAGTCCGTGATATCGTGACCGTCATGTTTTCATCCCCAGAATTGCACCTCGCTTCTCCGCCATGCTTGTATATGTCGATTGGAAAAGCCGGCCTCACCCTAACCACCCGTGAAGACTACGCCAAGGGTCCAGCAAAAGAGAGAACAAGGAACGCGCTTAGAAGACGAGGGCGGCACCCTTCGTTTTCTTGTCACCGCCCAACTCGAAGTGCTTGCATCGCTTGAGGGCGAGTTGTGCTTTGGTCTGCCATGCATTAGATACGATTACGGGATTTGTAAAACAAGGCGTACCTTGCACTGAGTGCACTCTAGTCGAAGCACGACCTTCTTGGTAGTCTTCGCCCTCTGTAAACGAGTCAGCCTGTTCTATGGTAACAATGTCCTCCAACGCACCTTGTGGAAGACAGGCTTGGTCTGACCACCATAACCACTCTGCTTGCGGTCATAACGACGCTTTCCCTGTGCGAACAGCGAAGCTTTACCAGCCTTGTACTGGGTGACCTTGTGCTGGGTGTCTGCAACATCTCAGTACATATTTTATCAATGTGAGAGTTGTGGGCACCAACGCTTCTTGCAGTCCTTGCCCTTGCAGTAGGTTCGTCGGGTCTTCGGAACGTTGACCTGGGCGGACGTTAGTCGAAATGGCCTCAACAACGACAGCATTTGTTGCGATTCCTCTTAGACACGTATTGCGACACGAATGAGCGGATATGTAAGTCGAAGTGTAAGCCTCCGTTGAGAATGGCGGGAATCCAAGTAGACAGGAGCTGTGCCCATCACTAACCAGCTACCGTAGATGATATAGGTCATCATCCAGATAGCAGTGTCGGTCGTCTGGTGACTGTTTTGTCGTGTCGTATTCCTAACTGTTTCGCTCCCACGTTCTAATCGATCATAAATCGCAATCGTTTCTGACGAGATTTGTCCTTCCTCGCAGGCCTCATACTGGAAGTCATACACGGCTCCACAACCAAGATGTCTTGTACAATATTATTTTGTATACCGCTATTCGGCTTCTCCCTGCCGTGAGTTTACAAGCGAGGTTCGTCGTCGATCGGTCGTCCAAGTTCGTTTTCGCTCATTCGTGTCGCAATTGTCTAAAAAGATAGGCGCACCTAGGTAATATGTAGAAACTCACCATCTTGGCTGATTGTCCTGTGTTAGTTAGACGGGGTGGTAGGCGGGCGGTGTTGTGGTTGGGTTGAACGCGTTTACACTCAATTTTCCTGTGTGCGGAGCTCGGTTCACAGTTATGTAAGCGGGGCTGCCCGTGCCACTAAACTTAGTTAGTTAATCTACTATCTTAGAGAAAACCGAAAGCCGGATTCAACTGTCATGAAATAGTCATGGCATCTTGCTCTCTCCTATTTCGCATTTTAAAGTCGCTTGATGGACAGTAAATCCTTGCATACGATTCACGAAGTAAGAACTGTGGTATCATTGCGATGAGCAAACTTGATGTCTAAGGGCCATTACGGCAGTACAAATCGAGAAACAATCCAAACCGTAGCTTAAGGAATATGACTAGTAAATGGGATGCCCTTCATCCCAGTGCTTGCCTTCCTTTGGCTCTGGTGGACTACTACCAGGTGTCCAACCCAGACTATAACGTCCGCCGTCACGCTTACCACTACCCCTACTATCCTCGAGCAGCTGAATCGGCCCAATCCACTCCCACATTCGCGTAATATCTCCACCATGACCTTCTCTTACCGCAGCACGAATGTTTGAATTGTGCTCGACCTTCTTCTGAACTTTCTTCCAAAGATTGATGCGACGTGAAGATGAAAATTCGTTACGTAATACATCATCACGCAATTGATTCATACTGAGACCGCGATCTTGGTACGCACCAGGCTCTTGATGTGCCAATGCTGCCTGGTTCGCAAGTCGGTCGAACACATCGGAAGCGAGCTGTTTCGCACGAGCTTCCATAGCCCGATTCGTGGTAAAGCTGTATTTACCGAAGGACGCCGCAGTAACAAAGAGGACGAAGCCTACAATGCTGAGAATATGTCGCTCAACCGACTCTCGAAGGGATCGTCGGATGCTGCAGACGAGGGGGAGCTCTGCAAGGGAGTTCGATGCAAGTTTACTTCTGTATCCACGATGAAGGATCTGATTAGTACAATTCTGTCAGACAGTGTACGAAAAAGACGAAGACATAGAAGGACTATAACTTACCCATCCTTGTTTTGAACCACTTCTTCTCTCATCTTCGTCTCGCCGATGGCTTTTGCAAAAAGGTCCTCAAATTCCTCGTTTGACACGCTTTTGCGCTTTGAGCTTGAAATATCCTTTTTGAGCTCAGCTATACTGACTTCGGGACTCTGCACAACATTGCCGTCTTGGTCTAATTCTCCACATTCATACTGCGCACGTTGTTGCCTCAACAGATGTACGGCACGATCCGCTACATTATTTATCTTGCGTGTTTTCTCTGTATCTGGCTCGCACGTCGGAGGTAAAGGAACCAACCCACCAAAAGACAGCGGATGGTCTTTTTTTATGAAATCCTGCTCGCAGGTGACTTGCATATTTGGATAACAAATAGCATGAGGTGGGCAGGGTTCGCACTGAGGGACCAGAGCGCTCGCAAAGTCAGGAATCTCGATTCCGGCCAGGGTCGTCATATCATCTCGGCCAATTCCGCAGAAGCCTATAGCAGCCTTCTCCTGGCGCCACACACCACCGGCAACAGCGAGCCCAGTAGTGAGCAGGGTGAGTAAGAAGGCTCGTAGAGAGCTAGCGGCCTTCGAAGGTTGTCTGCGTCGTCGTGGAGGAAGGATATCCACCTCACCGTTCTTTGCGCGTTCTCGTACCAGGGATAGTTGCTCTTCTGGCGTGAATTCCTCGCTCGGGAGATCGCCATCGGACATGCTAGCCAGTTCCTCTTGCCCCATCCGTGGAACAGACACTTCGAACGTCCTACGAGTGGGTACAACGATACCGTTGTCCAGCTGCTCAGCCTTGGACTGGAAAGTCTTGCGACGGTTGGCATCGCTTTTTCGCTTTTCCTTGTGTTCAAAGCCCATAGACTTCCGTCGCCTGTCTCTGACATGGGGGTCTGGACCTAGTGGAGAACTACCTCTCTGGAAAGGATTGTCCTGCGTGAAGGGACTGTCTGCAGTTGGACGATGCCAGGCTTCAGGATCAGGTGATGGTTCCTTTACAGCGGGCACCGCGCTTTTGCGAGAACGCCTCATTGCCGGCTGCTGATCAGCCTCAGCATCAGATTCGCGAGCATGTTTGGTTGGGATAGTCCGCGATGGGGTTTTGGCACGTCGCGATACAGGCCTATCTTCCTCTTCTGTGGTAGCCCTCGTTGTCCGGCGGGCAGCCCTCCTGGGAGTAGGTTGTGGTGGGAGCAGTGTCTCATCCTCTGCATCATCAGTGGTGCTCGTAGCGCTGCTTGATGGAACGTCTTCTATGCCGCGCGTTGATCGTTTCGTACGAGCGGCTGTGCGTTGTAGGTTCTCGGCTTGGGGGAGAACATGATCGGAGAACAGGCCTAGAAGAATAGGTTTTTTGGCAGAGGCTGGATATCTTACACCATGCTTCAATAAGATGCTCCGAAGCTCAGGCATAGTGATCTTGTTAGGGTTGACATCCTCGCCTAGATACCAGTACTCTCCTCGTGCATCAGCCATGACGGAATGCAGCGTAAGGGCGGTCTTCCAGCTAGAGCAGTTAAGTTTTCGCAGTATCCTATGTGCAGGCGCAGCTCGGTAGAGGCGCAGATGTCGCTGGGTTGATGATGGTGGGGTTCTGAGCGGAGACGTAAACTTTCGCAGGCGCAGGCTGGCGCGGGCTTGTTGTGATGTCAGTTGCGAGGCAACCGCGCACGGGCCATCCGCACTAGCCCTCATATGGCCTCCACTCCATTTTTCGCTCTTCTGGAAACACCCCACGTGCTCTTGTATTCACTGTGACGACTTCGGTCACATCCAGGAACCACTGAACATGTAGGCCACTTCCCCCTGACGTTGGAATTCGTGCCAACCATTGAGCCACTCAGAGCCGGACGCTAAACGAACGTCTACTTCTGGCATTGTGAGACAACATACTGGGAACCTTGGGTAGTTTTATTTCCAGAAACCATTTCTCGGCCCGCACACCAGGTCACGGACACGGACCGTTAGTTGATGGAGCCGCTATTCCAGCGTGCGACCAGGCGTTCGGACAGGAAATCAGCGTTGATCGCGATCCATGTCGTTCGACTTTGGCGATAAATTTCCCTATATAATACGCAGTTTACTTTGTTTGTTGAGTCACATTCGATGCCGTCTCACACGACAACTAGCCGACTTAGGATGCTATCGATTAAGCTTTGTCTCGAAAGAGCACTCCACTCACTGTCCCTTCATTCATACCACACCTAAAGCTAAGCCGAACTTAGTATTTTGTGGGGTAGCATCCCATCTTCGCTTGGACGAAGCAAGATCACCACAACAACACCATGGCTTTTGCCAACCTGCACGGCGCACCAACGTGCAGTTGGAAGTCCGGCTGTCTTCTCTATAATTAATGGGCTCGCACGCCATACCCTGACCTGGCACGGAGAAATCTGTGCCAGGATTCCCAAGTGACACTAAAGCCCAACCCCGGACCGTTTCGCCGCCACTAAACGAGGGTGTGTCTGAAATGCCGGCGGCTGCATCTATATTGATTAAGGACGACGGTCACGCCGCCACCCTTGACGTGCCTGGGCGCACAATGTTTTGGTTTCCTGGAAATTGCTGCGTCGGGCTAAGATGAGCAGCACAAATGATCTGTATTTGGTCTCCGCAGACGGCAAATTTAGTGTGTAGGCACGAAGCTTTATATAGTGCCTTGGGAACATCGTCTTCAGTTAGTCGCCCTGCATTGGTTTTCCGCCCCTTACACGCCTTGCTTTGGTCTTGATATCGAGTTCTGCTCAACATGTTTGGGAAAGCTGCGCTTCTGAGCGCTCTCATGAGCACTGTATCTGCTGGTAAGTTTCATATGCCATAAAATTATTTGAGATTTTGACAAACGTAGGTACCATTATCTGGGATGGCCGCTTCAACACCTTTACTTCCTCTGCTGATCTCAATAAATGTACGTTTGGCTGGAGTGATCGTAGCACTCGACTCACAGAACCCTAGGGTCATGGGCTAACCAAGTCGGACCTTATCAGTACTACATCCACGGATCTGGTGATGTGAGCAAATACGTTAATCTCTCACCCAACTATAAGAATCCGGCAGACAATGGAACCAAGCAGGGCGCTAAGATCACCATCGACAACACTGCCAAATGGAACTCGGATATGTGGCGCACAGAACTTATTCCTCAGACGACTGCTGGAATCAACAAAGGCACTGTCTATTACCATTTCTCGATTAAAAGGTCTACGACCAATGTACCCAGTGCAACAAACGAGCATCAAATCTGCTTCTTTGAGAGCCACTTTACTGAACTTAAGTATGGCTGGGTAAACGGCGAACAGGGAACCAGCAACACGAACCTGCAGTGGTTTGTTGGTGGCCAGAGCAAGTGGAAAGTAGAACTTGTTGCTGACGTGTGGCACAACGTTGCATATGAGATTGTGAGTTCTCCTCCATTGAACATAGCATGTTTGACGCGGTATATGCTAATACACCTGGCAGAATTTTTCCTCGAACCAAGTCACCTTCTGGCACTCAACTGGATCTGATGCACTGACTAAGACTGCTGGTCCCTTTTCCGTGAGCACTTCCTCGAACGGTGCTGACTGGCATTTGGGCGTCCTTCGCCTGCCTCGCTCGGGCAACGATGGCACTGGCGCTGAAGACTGGTACTTTAGTGGCGTATACGTTGAGAGTGGCTCCTTGACCACTTCAGTCAACAGCCCTGCATAGGTGTTATATATCGGGTAAAATTCGACCCAAAACTGTATATAGCAATTGGACGACGCAACTGTGCGAACTCTCTGTACTTAGATCCATTGTCTTCTGTGCTACCCTGTAGGTTTAAACCGGCCTCTACCATTCTTAACTTCAGATAACAGTGCAAAGTAGAAAATGGCATGTAGTAGAAGGCATTTAGGAGATTTCGTCACTTGTTATGCAAGTTACCGGGTGAGGTTCAAACTATACGATAGTGAATTAAATCCATGGCTTGCGCCATCGTCTACAGAGAGTTAAGGTAAAAGAATTTTCCAGGAGTAAGATGGATTTATAAGTTAGTCTAGGAACACTGGGTGATTGATCGTGAAGCCAAGCACTCCAAACCTCTACTTGGCTTTTGCCGCACCCTTCTCCCTTACACGTTCTTCCTTTGTGAACCTCTCCTCAAATATTTTGAAGAACAGACTGATCCACTGCCTTTCCTGCTGGTTCAGCTGCCGTCCAGGATTCTTCCAGCCCGCCGATAAGATCTCTCTGATTCGCCTCCTTAGGACCTTCAGCGCGACCGCAACCTGCCAATCTTTGACTGCGAACTTGAGGACGTTGCTTGGTAAGCTAATGACACCTGCGTGAAGCTTAAAGTCCATATCCGCCGCAGCCATGATTACCATCGGAAGTATGTGCACAATAGAGGTAGAGTGCGCGTTGTAGAATTTGTTTGATGATTGCATAATGTGGTAGTAGGACAAGTGCTTGACGGACGAAGGGTTGACTGGCGTAGCCTTATTCACGGAGGTCGGTGTGAGGCTGACGGTTTGGTTGTTTGATATGTTGCGCCAGCCTTTGCCTTCGCGAATCAAAATTTTGGGATAGAACGCAGCCGCAATAATGGAGTTCACCAAAATGTCATTCTCAGAGTATTTGTCGTATTGCAAAGGCACAGTGACGAACACACGGTGTCGCGAAGTACTACGATATCTGCTCAAAGAACGGCGGTCCTCGTAGGACATTTGTAGAAAACCAGCTTCTACTAGGGAGGATAAGAGCTGAGCCTTCAGATCTTCGATGTTTCCAAGATTTTGTGCACTGAGAAAGTTCTTGTGACAGAATTGCGCTTCTGAGTGTCCTGGAGTGGTGCAAACACTCTTCCAGGATTTGTATGCATTATAAGTTGTCAAGAGATCAGAATCTCCTTTCTTGAATGCCATTCGGGCTATATCCGCTCGTTGTTTTGCTCCAAACGGGGTGAGGAATGGGGATTTGGATGACAGGATAGCTGCAATAGTGATGGCAACATCGACACACCCAAACATAGCAGCTAAGAGGACTAGCTTTCCAAGATGCGCATCTAGCGGCAGCTTTGCTATTTGACGGCCCAAAGGTGTTAGTTCTTCACCTGGCGTTAAAGCATCGACTTCGATGAGGGCATCAATGGCGCGGCGAATGTTCCTCGCAGATGGCGGATCTAAAGCCTCGGAAAGCGTCTTCTCGATATCACCCAGCTTGCAAATCTTTGTACGCATGACCAGATCTTGCAAAGAAAGTCGCAGCATTTCGGGTGTTTGCTGGTCCACCATCAAGGTGTCGTGACGATACTTGGTGAACAGATGGAAGCACACTCCCTCCTGAACGCGGCCTGCACGGCCTCGTCGTTGCTTCGCATTCGCGCGAGAGATAAAAGATTGGGTAAGTCGTGATAACTGTCGACGCTCGTCAAACCGCATTTCCTTATGCTTGCCCGTATCTATAACACAGGTGACGTCCGGTATTGTTACCCCAGTCTCGGCAATGTTTGTTGCAATGACGATCTTTCTCATCCCTGGTGGTGGAATCAAAAAAGCTGCTTGCTGCTCTTCACTAGAAATGGTGGAATGCAAGGGGTAAATCAGCCAGCCAGTGTCGAAAGATGGATGAGCAATGAGTAAGTCATTCAGCTGACGGATCTCCGCGATACCAGGCAAAAAGCACAAAATAGCGCTACTATAACGACTGAGCTGGGTGTCAAATGTTATCTTCTCCATAAGACGGAGAATCAAATCGTAATCAATGGCGTATTCGTCATACTCTGCCAGGACATTCCGAGTAGCTACGCTATAGCCGGAAAGCTTGCTTGGTATGCCTGATTTTTCTAATGCAGCGTCATCTTCATTAGAACTCGCATCAGATTCATGAAGCTTGCTGCTAGAGCCCCTTGTGTAATGGGTTAATTCGATCACATCCTCTAAGTATTTGGTTTGGACAGGGAAGGTCCGACCGGGAATGTTGAGGACTGGAGCTCCGTCAAGGTAATTTGAAAATCGCTGTGCGTCAACAGTTGCGCTCATGAGGATTACTTTCAATTCAGGACGATGTGCCATGAGAGAACGGAGTATAATCAAAAGAAAATCCGAGTCGATACTGCTGTGCATTAGTATAGTGAAATGAGACGAGCATATGTACATACCTGCGCTCGTGTACTTCGTCAATAAGTAGATGAGATATTTCGGCCAGTGCGTTCGACGACTCTAACATTCGGAGAACAACACCAACAGTAGCATATACAAGCCGTGTCTGGGTCGAAGTCTTTGACTCCAAACGAATCGCATAACCAACTAGAGAACGTGGAGTTCCTAGGTCGTTGGGTCCTTCACCAAGCTCATCACTTACACGTTGCGCAAGAGATATAGCTGAGATACGTCGCGGCTCTGTGCAATATATCTTGCAGGGCTTTCCTTGAGAGAGTTCGTGTTCAAGAAGAAATGAGGGTATCTGAGTACTCTTCCCGCACCCTACATTCAGACTTAAGCAAACAAACAACAAAAAGCACCTATGAAAGTTGCTTACCTGTCTCGCCGCATATTATGGTCACCTGGTGTTTATCAACCGTTGACAAAATGACATCGCGATATGCAAAGACTGGTAGAGTGGACCGCGCAGACAGCATACGATGAAATGGCACTGTAGCTGCCTTCTGGGACCATAAGTCACGCAATCCATCGAAAGGTTGAGAGGGAGTAGTCTGTCCCGAGCTCGAGGCGCTGGAACTTGCCGCGGCCTGATTACGAGCTCTGAAACGACTAGTCAGTACAACACCATCAGATTCCTCGATGTCCAATTGGTCTTGAATTAATGAGCGAAGGTGTTTCACTGTGCCGCGGTCTGTAGTATCAATCCGAGACTGGCGGCCCTCGAGCATATCTTTGTACAAATCTCTCCAATTGGAAGGCAAGCGCAAGTAGACTTTCTCGTCTTTTGAAAATGGGGCGCAAATGCTGAACAATGCTACCGTCGACACAAAGCCCTCGCTTTGCTCTACAGAGACAGTTGCAATCGTAGAGGCTTCGAATGTAACTTGACTGGCGGATATGGTGAAATCTACACCTCCAAACTCAGCATCATATTCGCTGTCATGAGGTTTCGACCATAATATGGTAAGCGAGTGTCGGCAAGAGTATGTAGTAGGTGAAACCAGCTTGTAAATCATCCGTGCACCAGAATCTCTACATCAAAGCTTAGCATTTTATACCCAGATGTATCTAGTTGCATACCTTGCGCGAACAGTTTCTTCTAATACTCGTCTGGGACTAATGCCGGTCTGCTTGCCAAAATCACGTAGAGAAATAGACGTGTTTTGAGCTGCTGCAACGCTCGTGGTTGTATCTTCAGGCTCTGCAAACATATGTCCCAGGAGGGACTGCTCATCTTCATTGTCTTTCTCAGGATACGACTGCTGAATTAGAAAAGATGTTTCGGACGTATTTTTTCGAGCCTCTTCACGGATGTCTTCTTCAGATTTGGCCTTTTTAATTAAAGGAGCGGATGCTTGCTCTTGTCTCTGTGCTGCTTTTGATTGGGCAATTTGGTTTCGTTTAGCAGGCCATAATATTTCTGCTTCATTGGGGTCGAACAATGCATCAGCTTCCAATTGATGTAATTGTGCCAAAAGTTTTCGGGTTGCAGGCGACTGGCGTGAGAGAGGAGGCTTCGCGATCCTACTTTTATTGCCTTTCGACTGCTTCCGTGATTTCGACTCCACAGCATCAGGATCCATCTCATAGAGCTTCCCTTTGATTTTGATGTAGGTTGAGATCAATTGATCTGGCTCTATATCACTGTCCAAATCGCTCACATCAACGTTATCGACATCCGACTCATATACGGAGACTTCTGCTACTGTTGCAGGAATTGGGATAGCGCTGGGAAACTCTGGTCTCTTGTGTAAGCTTGAATTAGTGGTTTCAGGGACCAAAGGTAAGTCAGGTAGGGGTGTCACTGTGAGAATCAGGATGTTAGTTGCCCGTATGATCAAAGCGGTGAACGCATCAAGACTTGCATAAAGGGCAAAGCAACGAAGTAGTTTTGGCTACTGAAGATCAAACGATGATTCAGAAAATGGCATCGAAGTATGGTTAAATCGAACGTTTGCAAGACCAACTTACCAGGCCGCGATGTGCTCGGAGTGGACGCCGCTGGACGAGCTGTTCTGATTTCATCGTATGAAAAGGTGTGGTCTTGGGAATTGTGGAGAGCAAGCCACTCAAGAGCTTCTTGTAAACCCCACACAGTAGCAGAGGCATCGATTGTGGCGGCATTGGCGCAGAGCCAGCGTAGAACGGGCTCGATCTGGTTGTGGGTGAAGCTCATTTCACGCAACGTCAGATCCAGCATCCACAACTTGAATAGAGCGTCTTCCTCAGATAAAATTTTAACGAGGGATTGCTGTCCTTGCCTCCTGTTGGAGTCATTGGACTCGGTCTGCGCAAGGCCAATGATAGCCTCCATGACATCGTTTGAAAGCCATTCATGGGTGGTTAGAGGCTCGGCTGCAGCACGTAAGACCCTGCGGTCTGTTTGGAACTTCAAAGTATGTCGCCGAGATTCCCGTCGGACTTTTGGGGCATGTTTCTCCACAAGAAGCTGAAGCTCATCGTGCTCCAGCTGGGCTTCAAGCTCTTCAGGAGTGGGCTCGGCCTTTTGCAGAGTGGGCTCGGTGTTAGCGGGCGGTTTTGATGTAGGATGTAGATCTGGCTGGTCTTCCTCATTCGGAAGTGTGGCGTCCTCTTTGGTAGCAGCGGGGTTCTCCTGCTTTGGCTTGCTTGCAATGGATGTAGTAGCAAAACCGCGCGCAGGATTCCCAGACGGCTTCTTCTTCTTCTTGTTCGGAGCCATGATGGCAGCTTCAGACGACGGCTACTTCCCTCAAGGTCGGCAGATGGAACAGGTAGGCTTTACAGGTGGGAGTCAGGTGTTTGCGGGTATAGAGAACCAGGGCGGTTGATCTTTTCGAAGATCTAGATTGGCGAGTCCTGGTCTCTTGGTGAAACGCATTTAGGGCGCGCAGGACGCTAGCAGGCCACAGCGGGTGAACAAGGACGTTTTGCGGGCGGGACTGCCGTGAAGGCACAGTGAGTCGAAGTGAGTAGAAGCTTGGCATTCGGCAAAAGCTTCCTCCGCTGCGTCCCCAGTAACTCAATTTTGAGCTCTATACACCCCCGCCGCCCCCGCCATTCTATGGACAGCACATGATGGCCGTGGACGGGGCGAGCTTGCAAGCCATCGATCGCGACGAGCTACGCCGTGGGCTCGTGACCAGCTCAACCAAGCGTCGAGTGTACGAGCTTGCGTCTCTCGAGCATCAGGTCGCTGGTGATTGTGAGTGTCGCATGTATTGAGTGATATTGTGCATGAATGCTGATTGCCTGCCAGCGCTCTTGCCACCTGATCTCAAATTTCTCCTCGACCTTCTTTTCGAGACGTATCCGCTCTATGACGATCGCGATTCGAGACGCGCCGTCGAGCAAGTACTAAAATCACTCATAAACAGCCCTAATGGCGGCTTCGCCCTCCCAGCCCTCGTCGATTTTTTGAAGACGGAGTGCCTCAAAAAAAGCATAGCACTCGTTAATGCCTTCGTTTTGGTGGACTGGTGCTCCGTGTTTCTGCTCCAGTTCTCAGGAGCCCCTGAGCAGTGGGCGAAATATGGCCTGGACGTTACACTTGCGCTTGCCAGAGTCCTAGAAACATGTATGGGCGCAAGCATCAGCCGCCGAGCGGGACGCATCCAGGAATCAGCTCTTGTTTCCACCCGGCGTGCATTTCGTAGTCTCTTCCGCTCCAAAATGGGAGAGGATATTCTCAGCAAGCTTGTCTCCTTGCTTACTGCCAAAAGTCCCTCTTCTACGCCTGGGAATGCCGTGTTACTCGGCGTCATGGCTGGTGTGTCGTCGCGATTGCCGGCTGTGAAGCCAGCGCTAGAGCGTCACAAACAAGATTACTACGCATTTTATGTGAGGGAGATCGTCAGTTCTCGAAACCAGTTACCCGACCATATTTCGAATGCGCTCCATGATTTCTTTGACTCTTTTACAACATTGGAAGACTTGCGGACAGAAGTTATACCACCACTGGAGAAGGCATTATTGAGAGCTCCCGAGGTGGTGTTGAACGATGTTGTTACACCCATGATTCTCGCACTTCCAGACTCCATGGATCTTTCGGATGTGCTGCTCGGAAATTTGCTAAAGCCGCTCCTTGCAAACATCAAATCTACAAACCCTACAATCCGTGCAGGCACTCTTCGAGCGTTTCAAACGCTTGCGTCTCGCTCTAGTACTGATTCTGTAGTCGATAAGATTGCTGATGAAGTTATAAACCCACTGAAACAAGGCAAGGTCAACGGGGTAGATCAGAAAGTGCTCCATGCGCAATTGTTGACCGCACTTCCCGAATCCACTTCAATATCTCGAAAGATACCAGTTGCATTGGTCGCGGTCGCGCTCAAAGAACCCAACGAGCCTGCAGTTGTTGCTGAGGTTTTTGCGCTGACCAAACATCTCAAGTTCGGCTTAGCGAACAACATTCCTTTTGACAAGTCCGTATCAGATGCCTTCGTCAAAGGGATGGCAGACAAGCGCATCCCAGTTCGTCGGCTTTGGGCTCTTCACGCAGCAGACCTGTTATGGGATCTCACACCTGAACAAACCACGCTGCCAGAGATCTTATCCTTTTATCAGGTATCTCTACCTAAATTAGTAGAACTATGGCAAGAAGTGATAGCCAACCCTGTTCCAGCTACACAAAATGGGTTGGTTACAGTGGGGCTTCTTGTGACTGCTCTCCTGTCACGCAAAACCCAATATCTAGACGACGACAAACTTAAAAACCTCTGCAAGAAGGCCGATGTTGTTACGCAATCTCTTTCAATCAAGCCTAAACCTTCATTTCTGCTTAATCCTCGCGTCTACTCTAAGCTGACAAGCGAGGATGATATTGAGACAGCTACACGGGCACTGAATGCCATTGCGCCTTGGCTGGCAGAAGCTAGTACTTCTACGGAGGTCCGAGAAGCCTGGGCGCATGCCTACATATTCTTCATCGTGGCGCAAGGTATATCGACTAAAGCGAAAGTCGTCGCGAAAGCAGCGTTGACAAGGGTCTATGTTGAGACCCCGGGGAGTATCAGTAATGTCATGATTGCAGGGCTGTGGTCATGGTATAAGTTGGACATCCAGGGCGACAAAGAGAGTGCAGCAATGGCGTCAAAAACTGGCGCTACCGAGTTGCATAATGTACTTGCCAGCATTTGCCTTCCTGAAGAGTCCCTGAAAAAACTTGGTGCAAGCATTGAAGTAGCTATCTTGCAGGAGCAGAGCAAAAATTTACTCCTTCTCGCCAGGCCTGAGATCGTACTTCGCGCATCGTGGATTGACCTTTGTCTCAGGATGGGAGTAGACCCAGGCCAACTAGTCCGAGACAGATTGGCAGAGTGTATGCACTTAATCAACGAAGCGACTCTAGTAAGTGAATATGTATACTGTGTTAGAGCACAACTCATTGTGAACAGAGCAGAGAAAATATCCCTTTTCCATCTATCTCTCAAGCAGCGTACAGTGCTGCCACAGACTTGGCTTTTGTCGCGCCAGCTGCTGCTTTGCCAGTTATTGTTGACCAATTCAAACAAGATCTTGATCCACAGCAGCTTGAATCTATTGGTCCGACTGAGGCGGCTATCTTCCGGACACCAGAAGGAACTGCGTATATTGATGTCCTGTCAAAGAAAGCCCCAATGGCTATTGACAAAAACACGAAAGACTACGATACATTGAAGTGGGAAGAAGAACTTCGAGCGCAGTTAGCACAGAAGAAAGGCCAGACCAAGAAACTTACTGCTGATGAACAAGCTAAAGTTAATACTCAAATTGCAAAAGAATCTGTCATTCGGCAAGAAATAGCCACAGTTGAACGAAAGATGAGACGCGGAGTTGGTATCATTCAAAGCCTTGCAGTAGGCCCTCCAACTGAAGCAGAACAGTGGATGGGTCCAGCAGTGAATCTTCTCATACAAGCTATCCGTGCAGGTGCAGGTCTATTACTTGGAGATGTGCCTGCAACGGCGTTCATTAAATGCTCACAACGAGTTTCCATGAGACTTGGACCGCTGAGGCCATTTGTTGGTATTGCTACCTTGAGGACCATTGGGTCCATCCAACTCTCAGAAGAATACGAGACAGAAAACCTTGGAGGTAAGCATTTCTGTACACTTTGTAGGTCAGCTACTTACTGTTTATAGATATGGTCACTCGAGTTCTATACCGTCTTCGTTTCATGAGTGAGCAAAGGCCATTGGATGCCGTTTCTCTCGCATATTGCTTTCCGCTTATATTCCTCGTACTCGAAAAAGGGGGCATTGGTCGTTCATCTTCTGAAGACGTGGATGAACAACTAATCCTGGCCATTGAGTTTCTATCATTCCACACGAGCTCCTGTAAGTTACATCGAATCAATACTAAGCCGCTCGCTAACGTCGGTAGGTACCGATAGTCGCCTTCCACGTAAACAACTTATTGGTATCCTGATTTCTTCAATGCAAAGATACAGCCAACATTACAAAATCATAAAAGATTGTATCATGGATCTCGCTCGTGGTCTGTCTCCAAACATCACAGACGAAGAATTAGCGGCCTTGTTAAAAGCAATTGTTGTACCCGAAGTATCAGTTCGTACAGCTATACTGCAAGCCATCGATGCAGAACTCGACATGAATGATCAAAATTTTAACGAGGAAGTCTGGTTAGCGTGTCATGATGATGTGGAAGAAAATGCTGAACTTGCTCGTACAATTTGGGATGACAATGACCTAGAGCTTAATCCCGAAGTCGCGGCTTTGACAATGCCCTATCTCGAATCATTAGACAAACAGTTAAGACGAGCCGCAGCACGATCTATTGGGGAAACAGTGTCAAATTTCCCCACTATCTTCCATGATACCTTAAAGGCGCTCCGTAATGAATACGAAGAGAAAGCGAAGCCTCGGGTTCCTGAGCGAGACGAATATGGCATGCCCCGTAAGGTGGACTTGCGAGATCCTTGGGAAGCACGGGACGGTATTGCTCTAACATTCAAGGAGTTGACTCCTTCTTTCAAGGACGAAGACCTTGTCGATTTTTTGCAGTTCATGGTATACAGCGGTCCGCTAGGAGATCGCAATACCACAGTCCGAGACGAAATGGTAGAAGCAGCAATTTCAGTCATTACGAACAAAGCCCAATCTAGGGTTGAGCCGTTGATGGAATTGTTCGAGAATGCCCTGGAAGGCTCAGATCGCAAGTCTGAAATATTTGATCAGGTGAATGAAGCTGTCATCATCCTGTACGGTGCGCTGGGTCGACATTTAAAGACTGGAGACAAACGAGTACCAAAAGTAGTCCAGCGTTTACTAGCAACCTTAAGTACACCTTCCGAAACGGTGCAGTACGCTGTGGCACAATGCCTTCCACCCCTCATCCGGACTTCTGAGCAAGAGCTTTCGGCTTACGTGGAGCAAATGTTGGAACAGCTGCTTCAGTCTAAAAAGTATCCGGCCCAACGTGGTGCCGCGTATGGCTTGGCTGGAATTGTACGAGGCAAAGGCATTGGTGTGCTCAAAACATATCGAGTCATGTCCGCTCTCCGAAGCGCTGCTGAAAACAAGAAGGAAGTTCACCAACGCCAAGGTGCTTTCTTAGCTTATGAACTCTTCTCGCTCATCCTTGGCCGGATTTTTGAGCCCTATGTCGTTCAGCTAGTTCCACAGCTGTTGGCAGGGTTCGGCGACACCAGTTCCGACGTGCGCGAAGCTTGTTTGGATGCTGCAAAGACATGTTTTTCGACTCTTAGTTCCTATGGAGTCAAGCAAATTCTACCAATTCTTTTAAATGGCTTAGATGACCATCAATGGCGAAGCAAAAAGGGGGCTTGCGATTCTCTCGGAGCCATGGCGTACCTTGATCCGCACCAGCTGGCTTTGAGCCTTCCGGATATTATCCCACCTCTAACCACGGTGTTGACTGACAGCCACAAAGAAGTCAGAGCCTCCGCTAACCGAAGCCTGCAACGCTTCGGTGAAGTGATCAGCAACCCTGAAGTTAAAAGTGTTGTCCATGTACTCCTCAAGGCTCTCAGTGATCCGACAAAACATACTGATGATGCCCTTGATGCGCTTATTAAAATTCAATTCGCTCATTACCTGGATGCACCTTCACTCGCACTCGTTGTTCGCATTCTGGAGCGAGGCTTGGGCGACAGGTCTGCAACAAAACGCAAAGCAGCACAAATCATTGGCAGTCTAGCACATCTTACGGAGCGGAAAGACCTTGTATCGCACCTGCCAATTCTCGTTGCTGGGCTGCGCATAGCTATTGTTGATCCGGTTCCAACTACTCGCGCCACAGCATCCAAAGCCTTGGGCTCCCTCATGGAGAAACTTGGAGAAGATGCGCTCCCAGATCTCATCCCGAGCCTCATGGCCACACTCAAGTCAGATACAGGAGCTGGGGATCGCTTGGGTTCTGCTCAAGCGCTTTCCGAAGTGCTGGCTGGGCTAGGAACCGGTCGTTTGGAAGAAACCCTGCCCACTATACTGCAGAATGTGGCAAGCAACAAATCATCTGTGCGGGAAGGATTCATGTCACTTTTCATATTCTTACCCGCCTGCTTTGGCAACAGCTTCGCAAACTACCTCAGCAAGATCATCCCCCCTATTCTTGGAGGACTTGCTGATGATGTTGAGTCAATTCGAGAAACAGCACTGCGTGCCGGTCGGCTCCTGGTCAAAAACTTCGCAACCAAAGCAATTGATCTTCTGCTGCCAGAACTTGAAAGAGGCCTTGCAGATGACAGCCACCGCATTCGACTTAGTTCCGTCGAGCTCGTGGGAGACCTACTCTTTAATCTTACAGGTATCAGTAACAAGGTGGAACAAGACGAGGTTGAGGAAAGTGCCAAGGAAGCTGGCCAATCTTTGTTGGAAGTCCTTGGGGAAGAGAAACGAAACAAAGTGCTTTCGGCGCTTTACATCTGCAGATGCGATACCTCTGGGCTTGTCCGATCTGCCGCTATCAACGTCTGGAAAGCCCTTGTTGCCACTCCCCGTACACTACGGGAGCTCATTCCTACTCTTACCCAGCTCATCATTCGACGCTTGGCTAGCTCAAATATGGAACAAAAGGTCATTGCAGGGAATGCGCTTGGAGAACTCATTCGCAAGGCCGGAGACGGTGTGCTGGCCAGCTTATTGCCCACTTTGGAGGAGGGTTTGCACTCAACTGACACCGATGCTAAACAAGGTATCTGTATGGCTCTAAAGGAGCTTATTGGTGCAGCTTCTCCAGAACAACTGGAAGACTATGAAAAGACCCTGATTCAAGTGGTTCGCTCTGCATTGGTTGATCCAAACAACGATGTCCGCGAAGCGGCTGCCGAAGCGTTCGATTCCCTACAGGAGATCCTTGGCAAGAAGGCTATCGACCAAGTTCTGCCCCACCTACTCTCTCTTCTTCGAGGTGAAGACGACGCTCAGAATGCCCTTTCTGCGCTTCTTACCCTTCTTACTGATAACGCACGATCTAATATCATCCTGCCAAACCTCCTACCGACATTACTTAAGTCTCCGATGTCTGGCTTCAATGCTCGAGCCATTGCTTCTCTTGCCGAGGTGGCTAGCAGTGCCATGGCCAGGAGGTTGCCGAACATTCTCAACACCATCATGGACAACGTGATAGCGTGCAAAGATGAAGACCTGCGGTCGGAACTTGATGATGCTTTCGACAGCGTGTTACTTTCTGTGGACGAGTTCGATGGCCTCAACACCGCCATGAGCGTGATGTTAGCATTAGTAAAACATGATGACGAGCGCAGACGCAGCAGAGCTGACATACATCTCGCCAAGTTCTTTGAGGAGAGTGAGGTTGACTTCTCTCGGTATTATCCTGACCTCATCCGCGTACTTCTTCTTTCTTTCGACGACAGCGACAAGGAAGTGGTTAAAGCAGCGTGGACGGCACTAAGTGCCCTGACTAAGCGACTACGAAAAGAAGAGATGGAATCTCTTGTGATCTCAACGCGGCAAACACTGCAGCAGGTTGGTGTACCAGGCTCTAACCTTACCGGGTTTTCTCTACCAAAGGGAATCAATGCAATTCTGCCCATCTTTCTACAAGGTCTTATGAATGGGTCGACGGAACAACGAACTCAAGCTGCTCTCGCTATCTCGGATATCATTGATCGCACAGATGCCAAAGCCTTACAGCCATTTGTTACGCAGATCACTGGACCACTTATCCGTGTGGTCACGGAGCGCTCGACTGAGGTCAAAGCTGCCATTCTTCTTACTCTGAACAATCTGCTTGAGAAGATTCCTACATTCCTCAAGCCATTCCTCCCTCAACTTCAAAGAACGTTTGCGAAGTCACTTGCAGATACGTCATCGGATGTACTTCGTGCGCGCGCAGCGAAGGCATTGGGTACACTCATCAAGCTGACACCAAGAGTTGACCCTCTCATTGCAGAACTGGTTACTGGTTCGAAGACCAGTGATCAAGCTGTCAAGACTGCCATGCTGAAAGCCTTGTTCGAGGTAGTGAGCAAGGCTGGTAAAAACATGAACGAAACGAGTAGAAATACAATTCTGAGTCTCATCGACACTGATGTTGATGATTCGGATGGTTAGTCGGTTCTAAACGTTAGAAGACTTATAACTTACGTGATGCAGATGCCATGGCAATAACCAACGCTCGCCTCCTTGGTGCTCTAATTGGGTGTCTACCAGCTGAGATTGCTGGCAGCCTTATTAAAGCTCGAGTCTTAACAACACATTTCAGCAAAGCCTCTATCCTGGCCCTCAATGCGATTCTACTAGATTCGCCAGACGCACTTGTCGATGGTTTCCCCGATGAAACGGTCGATATTATTTCTAAGGGTATTGTTCACTCACAACCTGTTGTCCGAGACAATGCCATTCTGGCGGCGGGCAAATACCTACTTGGCGAGCGCACTAACAAGACATACGACCACACCAAGCCATTATTTGACGCTTTAGCTCCAGCCATCGAGCCGGGAAATTCTGGGGATACAAGAAGGTTAGCGTTGGTGGTGCTGCGCACTATAGCGAGACAGCACAACGAGCTTGTTCGCCCACATATCCCCCTCCTGATCCCGCCTATCTTTGCTTCAGTCCGTGACCCCGTCATTCCGGTCAAGTTGTCGGCTGAAGCTGCTTTCCTTGCGATTTTCTCAGTCGTGGATGAGGAGAGCTCAGTGTTTGATAAATACATGGCTGGACCTGGAAAGAATCTGTCTGCTGGACAGCAACGCAGCATGGGTGACTACTTCAAACGTGTTGCTCTGAGACTAGCCGGACAAGCAAGGGAGAGGAAAGAAGCTGAGGGCGGTGCTGGAGGGTTGGGCTTGTCTAGCGATGAGGTGGAAGATGAGAGGGAGGTCTGGAGTGTAGGCATGGTGGAACTGGGTGACGTGTTTGGCGAATCATGAGGTTTCTAAAAAAAGGAGAGCATGGGATGTATTTGAATTCCGCATCAAAACAGACAGCATGGATCAGGTGCACCGTGTGTAGGCAATGGAAAAGGACCGTGAAACATAGTCGACTGGCGGGCGCGCATGCACATTCAACTCTGCACCAAGTCTTGTTAATGAGTCCTGGTTTCAGGGCGAGTTAGTCATTGCGTACATAAGCTGCCTTCACTCACGAGTCAGGGCGCAGCTTTCCATTACCTATTGTTGCATGTTATAATAGGAATGCGATCTACCGCCAGGGATTTGCACCCCAGACCGGTGGCTAGTGCGCTCCGCATTTGGATTTCCGACCTTAATCCAACCTCATCTCACCCCAACCGCGACAGCGCCCACTGCTGATATCGACGCGCATTCCCTTATGCGTCAGAATTTCATCAATATCCATCTCAAATAACGCTTGCGACGCCATTCTAGGCCAAAAGCCGTGGCTGGAGCCACGCTGCAGGGCATTGTTCAGCAAGCAGACTGCGTTGCGTGCTCTCGGCTCCCGTTCCCTGCGCGCGCCTGGCCCTGCCACATCGCCCAAGTTGACCGCACAGCACCTCAGCGGCCCACCCCGTCGCAATGGCCGGCACGATCCGCCCAAACGAGATCAACGTCTCGACCACACCCATCCTCTCATCCAAGACCCTCCCCGGTCTGGACACACTTCTCAAATCTGACAAGAAACCGTCGGCCCCGCGCGCCCCCCGTGTGGATATCGAGCCACTGTATACAGCTGTCAAAAGCGCCTTGAGCGATGTGGACTGGACGACATACAAAAATGCGCTCTCGTCCTTCCTTTTGGGCAACCTAAACCAGGATGAGCTGTCGCAGAGGCTGGATCGCATCCTGAGTGCGCCAGCACTAGAGCACGCGCACAATGTACTCATAATGGGCGTGATTGCGAATGTGTGGAGAGATGCGCCAGAGGCTGGCGTCGCGAGCTGGGTAAGCAGCAGCGACAAGGTCAGTAGCGGCGTGGCCAAGGGCACTGGCGATGAGGGTGAGAAGAGGCTGAAGCACGAGGTCATGCAGATGAGTCGGAGAGAGCGAAAGCGGTTGAAGACGATACACCAAGGTTCCGATCATGGGGGCTTGGATGGTGTGGGGCGCCTTATGCTGGAGTATCATGAAGCCAGACGGGCCAAGTTGCCTGAACCAGTGCCGGTGAATTCTGCTGGGCAGCACGGCAAGACGAGTGAGTATGTCCGCTGAGACACTTTGCGACAGACATACTAACAGGCTTTAAGATTGGGATCTTGAAATCCGCAAGCGTTACACGTCCTCGCTATTCACGGAAACCTACGAATTCCCCACCGCGACCACCATTTCTCACCGGCTTTTGCCCATATGTTACGAACATGCGCTGTACAGTGGACATAGCCCCGACGTTGCAGAGTACATGAACACGGCCACTGAAATATATATCAAAGAAGCTCTGACCAACTTCTTCCAATTGGTCAACTCCAATGGACCAGGCTATTTGCGTACAGCCGACTTCAAGAAGCGCGTAGAGAGAGAGGAGGAAAAGGTTGCTCGCGGGGAACTCCAACGTGTGGGCGCGGGCGAGCTCCCCATTGAAGCCGAAGAGAGAAGGAAGAGGAAGTTACTCTGCATGGAAGACCTAAGGCTAGCGCTTGAGATCGGCGACCAATATCTTCCGCAGATACCTATCCTGAGGGGGCAAATAATCAACTCGACATATTTAGATACGCCGGGCATGGAAGAACTGCATAGCAGCACATTGAACAAGGCCCAGCACAACGGTATTGGGGTGAATGGGCCAAGCATTAACGGAACAGTAAACGGCAGCTGGAATGTTGAGTCTGGTGATCCTATGATCATCGATGAAGAACTGACATGGCAGGGTGGAAGTGTCAAGGATATGGACGATTTGGACGGAGCGTTGGACGGCCTTCTTGAGCTGGGAAATCTTTAACACTGTGCCCATCTGGTAGGAAAGCAGTATTCATCTAGTCTTTACCCGTTGAGGAGACAGACAGACCTGCCTCCTACCAAGCAAGGAAAGGGTTATTCGGCCAGTCGCCATATGGCAGGAAGGTTGACAGGGAAACATCATTACTAACAGTTGGAGCAACTCCCATTAGGCATGCATCGCTGGCGCTCGGTATTTCGCATTTAGGCTTCGGCATATAAGCTTCGGCATTTTGGGAGGCGCATTGGGTAGGCATGGATGGAAAGGTTCCTCCTCGTGTGTGTGTGTATTTGTGGATGATACCCGGCTCTTTTCCTCGAGCCGTCGTGGGTTTGGCGTCCAAGGTGCATATATCCTATTACTATTTCAGCGTTGGAGACAGTTTTATCTATGTCGCTAGCTTGCGATCATTACTCGTAAAATGCCTTTTCGAATAGCATGTGTTCTGCTACTTAATGCTTCGTTGCACAGGCTATCAACGGGGGCCAAATACACTCGTAACCAATGGACATACCACTGAGTGTCTCCGATTATGTTACATCTGGCAAGAAAGCCTTAAAGAGAGCCACCAACGAAGGCTTCGCACACCCTACGTATCCACTCTGCCGTTGAGCTCAAAGCGGTCCTCAAACAAGTTATTTCTGTCTTGATCTGCCCTGCTTGGGCTACTTTGATGAGTGGTCTTTAGGGAAGCCTCTAGATCTCCAAGTCCTCATCCTTGGCAGCCTCATCGGCCTGCTCCTCTGTGTCGACCTTCTTGCCACGGCCGCGCTTCTTGGGGGAGGCGTCTGTAGCGACGTCGGACGCCTTGGCTTTGCGCTTGGGTGTCTTGGGTGTACCATCGACGGCGCTGGGGGCATCGGCGTCCGTGTTGATCTGTTTTGGCTTCGGACCGCGCTTCTTGGGGGTCGCGGGGGTTCCGTTGTCGAAGGAGCCACCGGCCTTGAGCGCCTCGAGCTCAGACTTGTAGGATGTCTTAAGACGGTCGACCATGCGCTGACAGGCGATCTCGGTGCGACCGTTGGGGCGCGGGGAGTTCTGCCAATGTGATGGTCAGTGTGGGTTTGGACTGGCTTGGGGGGGGAATGACGCACCTTGAAGTCAAGCTTGACACCAGTGTTGTCAAGTAGGGCGATGAGGTAGACGAGCTGGTTGTTGGTCAGTTGGGTTGTGCCTGTTGTATGACAGTTTGGCTTACGCGCTCCTTGTCAGTCCAGGCGCCGCCGGCCTTACCGCTGGCTTTCTCGGTATCAGACATAGTGGTTAGGAATCTTGAGGGAAAATACAAAGAGCGTAAGTATATGCTTGCTGGGAATGGTAAATGTAAAAGCGTTGGGTCGGTGGCTGTTCGTGGTGAGGAGAAGGAGAAACCAGCAGCAAGGTGGGATATATATGGTAAGAAGTAATGTGGGGCTAAACTTTCTGCCTTTACTTTGGTTGCCCGGTTACCATGGTGAGTTAAAGTCGAGGTGAAGGTGAGCCATCTTTATTTGTAAGTGAGTCAGTCATCAAAACAACAATTCATCTACAATCAACTTTAGTTCACACTAGACGAATCGTCGTGCTAGAGAAGTGAATTACCTGTAACTGTCTAATTCTTATATCAGCAAAATATATAGCTCAAGAGGATTGAAAGCCTCGCACCGTGAATTAATATATCCTTAAGCCAAGCAGCAAAAACATGTCCAGATATCAACACAGTCCGTAATGTGAAAAGATACCACGAGAGTAAGATTACCATCCCAAACCACATACGCCTTCGCTGATCATGCTAATGGTACAAAGGGGGAGGAATTAAAATTTCTACCATACAATCAAGGAAACATCGGACCACACGTAAGTACGTGTCTTCTCGCGAGAACCAGCACTTGGGCACTCGTGAGGCCGAACCTAGTACCAATGATGGACAGCCGACCCCCCAGCCAGTCTCTCTGCGCTTGAGGTACGGTTTCGGCGCTTGCTGCTACGTATAGAGGCCATATGAGACTATAAGCACCGAACGCTTCTGCTGCTGTAATATTCATCAGTAATGTTTTGGCGGTCTTTTGACAGTGTATCTCACCATTCTTTTCTTGACCTAGTTCTTTAGCGACGGGTTGCATTTCATAACTCTATACGGCTTTAATAGGTTTCCTAGAATAGAAAGCGAAGTCTAAAATAAATGAACGTACCATGTGGAAGGGCACACAGGCCGATATCTCGTCAACCATCTGCTGTATGACAAACACAGCACGTCGATAATCTCCGGTGTAATCGTGTTCCGGATTTACCGCGAGCCATTCTATGGAAGCCATAATGACCCGTTGACAGAAGATTCTGCACACACGGTAGTCATTCACGATACTCGCTAGCGGTACATCATGGTATGTATGCTGCTCGCCTATCCATTTCTCTGCTTCAAGAGGGTCTTCGATTGGTTCGTTAACGATGCCAATGGTTCGATGCTGCCATTCTGGCGGTAGCGTCATGTACCATTGCTGAAGATTTTCGTCCACAAGCTGCGCGAATTCCATAATCTTTTGAGCTTCGGGTTCCTCGTGCACATCATAAGGCGTTCCCATGAGCGTGTTTGCTCGAGCTCGAATATTGGGGAGGTCAATGCATATTAGGGTGAGACGGTTGGCGGCATTCTCTTCGTTGATGTCGTTTGCTATCCACCCTTTGTTCCCGGGGAAGGCATCCACTGGTTTGGAGCGTTGTACGCAGCTAGTGATCTATTGTTCCGTGTGTTAGTATTGTTTCCTACTGTGAGAAGTTATGCTTGCCATCATTGTCCTGACTCCTCGAAATACCGCATGGCTCATGGGGTCTTGGAACTGATCCATGCCGCGCAATCTTGTCAGTGCTACAGCACCATCAACATGATTACCCCATGCTGTGATCGTATCGTCCGTGCTCATGATGGTCTGTTTGGAATCAGCTACCACCCATATTAAATTGTATGCTCAAAGGAAGACTACTGAAGACCTTGCCGAAGTAATGAGTCGACTTACTTCATACAAGGAGAAGAGTAAAGTCGCCAGCACACTTTCATCAGATCTAGCTAGGAGAGGATCCTTAAGGTCGTCATTGAGTTTGCGGATTGCTTTGCCGTAGGTGGTTGCTGCGTCACGGAGAAGATGCTGCCGGCCGGGATAGTTGCCGCAGGTTGCAAGGGCAACGGCGCTTGTAGCCAGATGGAGCGCGGATGAGGGTTGGGCGCGATTGTACATTGGAACAACAAGTTCGAGGTAGCCACGCATCGAGTCCTCTTGCTGCGGTAACGAGACGAAGTTACGGAAAAAGAAGGGGATGGCTTCAAACTCCGGGGCCATTACAGGAGAGGCTGGGATAGAATGGAATTGCAACATAAAGTCTTGCATATTTTGTATATCAAGGGGTAATGAATAGGGCGGGGTATGCGCCAACTGAATTTGATTGGGGTCTGAAGCATGTTGCGATCTTGAACTTTCTGCTTGGGGTGAAGCAGACAAATCGAAAAGATTTCCGGGAGACCTGAATCGTGTTAGTCAAGCTCATGTATTCGATATGATACACAATTCCAAACTGCTTCTGCCAAGGGTCTACTTCTGGAGTATTCTCCAGCTAGTAAGCGGCGCAATAGTCATCACAAAGCTTGAACGAGAGCGCTGGGAGTGCCCCACTCATGGATTTTCTCACGTGCCCCGGAGGCACATGCTTACAGCGGCAAGCAAAGACGAAATGGTACTTACACGGATCGGCTCGTATGACCCTTTTCGCTCTTCCCGCTGCCCTTTCTAACCTTTCTTGCGAGCGCTTTATTCTCATCTCGGAACATCAAGTCGAATTCGTCTGGATATCCGGGACATGTGCGTCCGCTCTTCTGACATTGGCCACAAATTGGACGCTTTTCATCACACTAACACTCGGTTAGTCGCATGTTTCCATTGCTAGGTGCATATGAAGCGGAAGACAGGGCGATGGCCACAGCCCAGGATTCGTGTGTATACAATTGGTAAGAGGTACGTGGTCGGGACGTACCTTGATCCTGCGGCTCTTGCACATGCCACATCCCTTGGATGGCTTCCCCGTGTACACCATGGCTCCCTCCCGCTGGCTATACCAATCACAGCAAACTCAACGCAGACGCTAGGGATAGTAAGAATGAAGGAACGAATAGAAAAGAAAATGCACAAAGAAAAGGCAATGCTTGTCAGTCACCCACAAGGACCGGATATTCCTCGCAAGGAGAGCCCTACGCAGCTATATGTATGCAGGTGGGTTAGAAGAGAGGTAATGTGTGGGAAGGCAGACAATGTTCAGCAGGGCACTCCGCCTCTGACGCGCACGAATACCATCAGGGTCTATACAGGGCGGTTAAACGTCTGGGACCTCGGCATGGTAGATCTGGAAAAGGGAAGTTCAGCCCTGTGCGATGGTATGATGAGAGCGTGCAAGGTGTCAGAAACATAGCAGAGCCACTGCAGCCGTCTCAAACGAGGTCGAGTTAGTGGATTTTCCGCGCTGGGCCGGCGTCTCAGTGGAGCTCACCAGTTTCTCTGTGGCTGACCAGTGGTAAGCTGGGCGATTGCGAGGTAGTCGGGCATAGCCTATGGACGCGTGGAGAGCATGGGCGATACGACGGACCGCGTGGGCCACGCATTCTTGGGCGAGGTCGCTTGAGTGGACGTTCAGTCGCGGTGGTCGTGGTTTCCCCAGTCGCAACTGTGCACAGTTTTTGGGCAAGCGCGACCCTGCAAGCGGCATGGCGCCGCCGACGAGGACAAGGATGAGGCAACCACGAAGGGAACGGGCAGTGGCGCAGTCGATGGAGGAAGGGACTCCCACGCCCTGCTGCCTGATATTTGATGCTTCATGGCGCTCCAGCTCCTGAGGCACATACGCAATGCCGACGCGCAACATGGTCCTGGGCGCTCTCCGCCGACGAGAGGCCTTTCCATGCATCCATGCATCCATGCATGCACGAACGGATGGAAACGAGGGATGCCCCATGTACGTGCCTACAATACAGGCAGCGCACCGTGCGGGGACGCGGGACTATCAACCTCCGCTCGCCAACGCCCCGGGTTTTCCACGCGCCAATCCAAACCCTCAAAAACCCTCTGTGTAGTCGTCCCGGCGGCGAATCGGTGATTGAGCGGACCCCGTGACTCCGCTGCCTCCGAAATTCCTGGTGCGTGGTCTGTCCAATCCGTCCAGAGGGCGACTCGGGCCAAGCCGCGAGCTGCGAGCCCCCCAGAAGGAGGCTGAAGTGGCTGAACTGCCGTTGACCCTTTGACGCGCCATCTTATCTTACTCCAATCCTTGCCGTGGCTCGTTTCCCCTACTCTACCGCTCGACTCCCTCGTTTGGCTCGTTTGCCATGACTTTCCAATTACTCATCGCAACACCCGTCAATCTCGCTTACCGCCGTGTTGGATGGCCCCGAGTGACTGCGTTCGTCGTCGTCGTCATTCTTAGCCATACACCCCAATGACGTTGGACAAGCAGAACACTGAAGTCAGCCTCGCGCGTTCGGGTCAATGCTCTGGCAACCACGTTACAGATGCTGTCTATTTATGATACAAGAACACCGGGAGGTTCCTTTCCTCATGCCCAGAGAAGTACTGGCAACGCCCCAAGAAAGCGAGGGTATCTCGTCGCTCCATTGCACATGCCTTTGCTATCCTGCCATCGTTGTACATTGGTGATACATGCGGGCTGCAATTCCAAATCCAACCCCCACCTTCCCACCCAATCCATCTGGACTATCCGCCCTTTTTAGTCTTCTGCAACAGCGCCCTTTTAGTCTTCTGCAACAGCGCCCTCAACATCCGCCGGCGCAATCTCCTCCCTTACTCCTCCGTCGTCGCATTCGTGGATCACCCTCTTCCACCCCAGCACTTCATTGCCATCCTTGACGTACTCGACCGTGGGGAAATAGTGTTCATTCTTCTTCATCGTGGCCACCCATGGCACATTGTCAAATGTCATGACCTTGAGTCGGAAGTACTCGTTATCCCCAATCTTCTTGACCTCGGCCAAGAACGTATCCAGGTCGGGTGTGGGAACATTGTTGACATGCGTGAGGAAGTTGGTAGGCGCAAGGCCGTACATATACGCTGGCGAGCCGCGGGAGCGCGACGAGATGTAGACGTCCGAGTGGATCTTGCTGATTTGCTGCCGAACGGCTTGGTGCGGCCGGTGGAGAGTCGCCCCGCAAAAGCTTACTACACGGTCCGTCTCCAGGTCCTCGGTCGCCACCGTGGGTACCTTGAGCGACAATTCCTGACGCTTGCGAATGATAAACGCATCTAGGAAATCGTTGTTGTACATGACGTCGAGGTCCGGTGCTCGAGTGATCAGCTTGCCATTGAGGGTGAGAAGGATATCTCCCTCTTGGAAGCCACCCTCATGTCCAGAGTCCACCTTGCGCACCATGAAAAGCTGATGGCGCTCCGGATCCTCTTGCTCCGTCTTCTCAATCCACTCCTCCGGCACTCCCATGACTCTGGCCTGCGACATTTGTACGCACTGGAATTCAACGTTGAGAATCCGCAATTTGGGCGTCTTTCCGCTCTTGATCTGGTTCAGCACGGGCAGAATCATGGGCGTCGCTAGACCTAGATGATACTCCACGTCCTTGCCGCTGTGTGATGTGCGCTCGCCAAGATAAGATAGCCAGAGTGCTTGCACTGTGCCATCTTCAGCAATCAGCACGCCGGAGTGGCTGTGAGCTGCTTGGTTGGTATCTACGGTAATAGCATCAAAATTGGTCGCACGGTATCTTGGTGTTACAGCACTCGCTGGGATCGCCACGGTGCTGATATCTGTGACAACCGTCTTTGTCACCACAGGCCTGAAGTTCTGGTTCAGGCCGAAAAAAATAGTTTCGTCTCCCTTTTTGATAAAGCTACTGGCAAATTTGGGCGTCTTAACAGGCGCATTGACCAGGCTGGTGTCGTATTTGACAATTGCGTAGTTCTGCAGCGGGTGCATGAAGACCACCTTTGCATCGACGAAAATGGAATCAGCAATAATCAATGAAATGTCGCACAGGTCGTACGGCAACAGAGCTCGTGATACTAGGACCAAACCCTGTTCCGCATCAACAACCAAACCATAGCCTTGCTTGCTGCTCTTCGGAAAGCCGTCAAGTTTGATGGGCATGTGAACGTGTACACGGACAAAACTGCGCACAATATCAACAGCCTCGGGATACTTGGAACTCAGCTTCACGAAGTTCGCTCGACGAGGAATCGGAGGCACCGCTGGAATCGCTTCGGCAATTGTGCTAAAATCCCACAATCCAGTCGTATCGTTTCGTCTGGCAATCCTCATATTCGCGTGCCAATGTCGGTCGATCGCGGTGATACTCGTGTTGGCCGTGTGCAGATCGCGAAGGTGCTTGTACACCATTACCACTCGTTTTCGGTCAGGGATCTTCTTTAAAACCTCAATGAAGGTTTCCAGGTTGGGTGTTGGATGATTGTCGACTTCTTGGATGAGCCACCCAGACCCATAGCCATCCGCGAATCGGAAAGATCCAGCCGCTTCGCATACATATACACCAGCATCTTTTAGTGATATAGCATAAAGGCGCGCTTGTTGGTATGAAAGGTCGTGGAACGAAGCGCCCGCAACAGATAGGAAGCGATCAGGTGTAATATCGTGCAGGTCGGCAACATTCAATTCCACGTCAAGATCTTCTCCAGCGCGTTGTAGTGTGACAGACAGCTTGCCACCAACACTATCGTCCAAAAGCGAATCCAGATGCACGAACTGGGTGATGAGCTCGCCGTTAACTTTGACAAGCAAGTCACCTTCTTCGATTTTCCTTGCAGCGGGTCCATTAGGAAGGACAACTTCAGCTACGAGCATGCCGGTTTCCTTAGGAAATTGAGTGCGAATGGCTTTCTCGATGTTCGGGGAAAGGCCAAGACGACGGCATTCATCGAAAGGCTTCAATATCCATTGCGTTTGAATAGTGCCACGCGACACATGCTTGCCTTCTTGAACGAGCTGCAAGGCACGGAGAGGGCGGTCTAGAGGAAGAAAATAATCTGTTGCGGCACCGTCTGCTCTACCGCCAGCCTGCAAAGCTACTGCGAAACCATCCTTGTTGACTACAGGGCTACCAGAACTTCCGCCACTGGCTGCAGCTGCAGCTTGGATGTAATTAGTATTAAAGTCGGAATAACCCTCGCCGTATTCGGGCGCGTTCCTATCGAGACGGCTGATGACACCCGACAATATACTGAGCTTCTCACCAGCATCATTACCTACTACACGGATTTCAACGCCGACCTTGGCGCGATCGGGTCGGAGTTCCAGAGCGGTAACGGGCATGTACTTGATAGCTTTAGGATCGAAACGAAGGATTCCGAAGTCGTGCACGGGATCGCGGTACACCGGGTAGACGTCACACTGTGGCACCAAGTCAGCCAAGGCAACTACACGACGCAGCGCAGCTACACACCTCTTCATGATTGTCAAAGATACAGTAGCCGATGAAGGGGCCAGCGCCGACCACATGCTAGTTCTAGTTAGCCTCAATATTCATGATACAGCTGGGACTGAGTTTGCGCACCCTATTGGTGAGGATGTATCCTCGCTCCGCATCCACCACGAAGCCGGTGGCCTCGGATGAGACGGCGGCGTCGGTGTCGAACGAGCATGTCTGGCAGAAGTGTATTGACACGACACTCTTGACCACGCGCTCGATTGTCTTCTGCCACTCGGCTGTGTCGTGGATGGCACCTGCAATGTGCGCCGGAGCCAGGTCGTCGACGGCCATGTCCATAGGTGAGAGGCTTTCGTCGTGGGCAAGGAGCTCGGGGGAACCGGCAGTATAGTTGCCGTTGCGCGAGTGGGTATCTTCGGGCTTAATTTGCTTCATGGGACGCTCGCTGGACGGGGTAGGTGGTTGCTTGCGCTTGGAGCGGGCTTCGACTTCGCCATTCTTCTGATCGGCAGGCATGGAGCTGGGTAGCGTGTGGAGCCGCCTGTAGTGAACAAGTAGGCAAGGCGAGCGGTGAGAGGGGCGTGCAAAGAAAGCTCGCGTGGAAAGGCGGGCGGTGAAGGGCTGAGGCGAGAAAGGCGATGTCGTGGAGAGGGCAGTCGCGAAACTTCTGCTCAGAACCACAATCGGAGTTCTACGGCCAAGCATCGAAGGGCTGGCCAACAGCGCGCTCGGAACTCCCTCTGGCAGCACAATGCAGAGGTAGCGGTAAAACGGATGCAGAAAGGAGCGAGGCAGAGTCTATTAAATGCAAGGACGAAAGTCGCGCCGCAACTGCGGATGCTCCAGGCATGTTGTCTGTCCAAGCCTGCACAAGAAACGCCTGCAGCCCGTCAGGGCTCACACCCCGGCCCAAGCGTCTTCCCGCTTCCATCCTCCTGGCGCCGCCTCTACCAAACATCCACGTCGCTGCTGGGGCCCTGCCTTGGGTTTATTTCTCGGACATCGTGCCCATCGCTACACTTCTCCTTGCCTCTCGCAGTTTTTTGTTTATTGCGAGGACCATGAGCATGTCTCGCCTCCATTCTCCATTTTCCCGGGACGTGGACCGGACGACATGGGGGAGCCTTGCACAAACATCCTTGCATCACAAAAGGGTGTCTCTGCGCAGGTGTCACAAATGCATGAGGCTTGACGAGGATCAACCAGCTTAGGCCATCTTGTCCTCTTGTTGTCTCAACGTTGGCCATTGGATTCAACCCACTCTTTGTACTCAGCGAGTCGGTCCATGTTGCCACATATCCTGCCCTCCTTACTTCTAGACACTCAAACCCCAACACTTCTAAACCCTCGATTCTAGTAAGCAGACAGAAATCATTAGCTCTATCAGTGTAGCACACCAGCGGCCCAGGATAGCACGAAAAAAAAAACGAACAAGAAAGGTTCCTTACGTATGGGTACCGCCCGTACACGACTGGGGACGTACATGAATCGAACAGCAGACAGTCGGACAGCATGGGACGGAATGATGCCTCAAGAGTATTGATAGCCTTTGCTTCTTAATGGCTCTAACAATGGACAGGAATTTGCCTTTTCCTAGTTTCGGGAGGCAATGATTCTCGACTACTCAATTGTTAAGGGCTAAGGGATGGCTTTGATAAAGAAAGAGAAGGCGGGGATTGAACTACAAGCATCCCTTTAAGTGGGTCCAGCGACTGCAAACACCTCATCGTCTTTCCAAGCATTAGCCATGACGATGGTTTCTTGTCGTTAGTCGTGTGTCGCGGTCAAGGCGTGATGGAAGAGACGGAAGAAGTGTCGAAAACCGATGGTAGTTCGCGCGCTAAGAACCCTAGGCCTAAACCCCGCCCCGCAGTCTGCCAAGCGGTGCCCCTGTCGGCTTCATCATCGGCTCGTTTCATCGTCAGCTGCAAAAAACACGAAACACGGAACTCCCTTCATAAAAGTAATCTTTAGGAGTAGTCTCTCCTGATCCTAACTTCATCCCTCCCACCTACTGTCCATTCCGCTCGCTTCGTGGTGCTTTACCCTCTTACGCGCGGCCTCGGAACTCTTCTTCTCTTCAATCGGTCGGGTCTATTGTATACATCACACGACATCATGGGCGCGCTGGGCAACTTGGTACCGCTAGTCATTCTTTTTGTGGTGGTTGCGGGGATGGGCTGGGTTGGCTACCAGGTACGAAGGCGACCCCCACAGCCTACTTGCGCTCTGCTCATACAACTCCTCCAGATCTACCTCTACTCAAACGAGCTCGCAGAGCGCGGGGTCCGAAAGATGGAGAAGAAGAACGTGGTCTTCACTAAGGATGGTGCGCGAGTTGGCGTCAAGGAGGTCAACACTGAGGATTACGCGGACCGGACGCAGAGGGCGTTCGTCAAGACGTGGAATGCCGCGTACGACGACGGCAAGAGGTAGGCTCCTTCAATGGCGACATATGGCGCTCAGTCCTTGGTTGAATTTGCGAACTAATGGCAATTTAGTTCGTCGAACTCTCGCTCGTCAAGGCCAACGGCTACACGCACGAAAACCAAGTAGTTACCGGTATGGGGTGGAAACGACATGCTTACACACTCGGCGAAGGAAATAAGCTCTTTTCTAGGGTCGAAGCTATGAAATAGCTATTTCTATTCAGCAACCCGACGGGGGCGCATCGGATGTTCCAACTTGCCCCGCGGAACGAACGAAACGACCGAGGGTTCGGAGTACGTGTGGGTGTTCGGTAATTTTTTTTCTCACTCCGCGAGGAGAACTTAGACCCGGATAACCAAATCATGGTGGTCTTGATAGGATGTAACTGCTGTGATAGGGAGTTATTCATGCTTTATTGGCGGCGGCGGGCCTAGTTTGATCCAACTTGTATAAGCCTACACTCCATGTGTAACTGCCCGCGGTATCTACCAACACTGCAAGGCGTTCAAACGGTTGACTATAACAGTCCCTGCTATTTTCAAACGGGAAGCAAAAACTAGTAAATCATTGAATTACAAGTTAATCACAGATACCGGTGATAGATACCACATTAGGTAACACATTCGGCATGGAAGAAAAGGTAACACGTCTGATTAGTTGTTCAATTTAGCAACCGAGGAATCACCATCCCTTGCCTACATACTATTTACAACGCAGAATAAGTGGATGCATTAATCTAGCACATCCAATCAGGATTTAGATCGCCGCGAGCTATGAAACTCTCAGTATGGTAGATTATTGATCAGCGCCGGTACGCACCCGAACTTCTACAATATCCTTGCATTATGGTATTTTAGCCGAGGGTCTCGTTCTCAAGTATGAATGGTCAGGCGTCCCAAAAGGAGTGCCTGTCCCCACAAAGATGCAATCATGCACACCTCTGCAATGAAACACGCGTCCATACCCACCCATCTCGTATCTCCAAAAACCACTTTGTGACGGTTCAGATTTCAAACCAAATACTGGCGATCAATACAAGAATTAAAATATAATACCAGAACGCCAGCAACGCTATCGTAGGGGCCAACAATCGTAGTGCGCATTACCAATCTGGGAAGTTGGTACATAAGTGACGCATCCTTGCACAAGCACGCGCGTTGTATCAGCTCGAACGAGAACCGAGGAACGACCAGGGCCGGGAACTAACTGAGTGCCTGTGCCATGGTACAATAGTGTGCGCTTCCCTCGGCCGATGGATCCACCATGCTGATGTTATATTTAAGAACGACATCTAGCGGCGGTTGGTGTGGCTTTAAAAGACTGTGCTGTGAGCATTTGTCTGTTCTGCTGTCTCTTCATTTCTCTTCACTTACTTGCTCTAAGGTACAGTCAAGTGAACATGGGGAATTCTGTGCTTCCCGAAGACTTTCGGCTTTTCAGCCCAGCGGGTATCACACTTGCTTTTAGCTTATTCCTCTCCTTCGTGAGTTTCTCGTCCCTTTCCCAAGTCTTCCTCCATCATGAACAAGATCCCCCAGGAAGGAGTCCCTATCCTACCACTGCATGCTGAGAGGACCACAGGTCACTGTCTATTTCATCTACACTGGAGTCTATAATCTCTACTTCCATTCTTTGGCCCACATTCCTGGCCCTCTGCTTGCGCGTGCTACGCCTATCCCATATATTCGCCGCATCCGAAATGGCCAAATGGTACCGTGGCTTGAGGAAATGCATCGCAAATACGGCGATGTAGTACGTGTAACACCAACCGAAGTATCGTTTGTTACAGGTGAAACCGCATGGCCAGAGATCTATGGATTCCGAACAGGAAAGAACAAGACTGGATCGTATCTCAAAGACCGCGAGTGGTTTGCTACACCGCCCAATGGTGTGTATTCGATGATCGCGGCAGATGATGAAACACATTCCCGGATGCGTAGAAATTTAAGCCATGCCTTTAGCGACAAAGCACTGAGGGAGCAGGAGGGGCTCGTCCAAAACCTAGTCAATCTGCTCACCCAACGGCTGCATGAGGAGGTCGACGAGAAGAAGCCTGTCGTCGACATTATGCGCTGGGTATGTGTGCCCCTCGCTTGCTAACTGTTCTTGACGCGCCGAGTTAATGCTTACAATACGTAGTACAATTATACTACGTTCGATGTTATTACCGACCTTACCTTCGGCGAGCCGCTCTACTGTCTACGTGATAAGGGATATCATCCTTGGGTGAATCTAGTCTTTGCCTCCGCAAAATTCATTGGACTATCTGCCATCCAACGCAAATATTCGCTCGTGGCGCTCTATGATGGCCTTCGAAGTCTGCTCACCGACAACTCACGGGTGTCGCGCATGCGGATGGAATTCTACAAGCTTGCTACCAAGAAAGTTGATGATCGTGTCAACAATGGGAGTCAGCGTCCGGACTTCTTCACCCATGTGCTCAAGAATAACGGTATTGGCGAAAAGGCGCTCACAAGACCGGAAATGGTATCCAACAGCATTCTGCTGATGGTTGCCGGGAGCGAAACCACGGCTACGCTCCTTTCTGGAGCCACGTACCTTTTACTCACGAACCCGATCGTATACGAAAAACTTGTAACAGAGATTCGCTCGAAATTTACGTCCGCTGATCAAATTACTTTCGAGGAAGTGAACAAGCTCGAATACCTGATTGCCGTATTGCAAGAATCACTCCGATACTATCCACCAGTGCCCACAGGCTTCCCACGTGTCGTCCCTAAAGGTGGTGACAAGATCTCGGGCCATTATATTCCTGAAGGGACTTCAGTCTACGTATCACAGCATACTGCGAACCACTCTCCGCGGAACTTCGCCGACCCAGAAACCTTTATTCCCGAGCGCTGGCTTAAAGATGCACCTGCCAAATTCAAGGACGATAACCACGCCGCAATGAATCCTTTTTCCTTTGGTCCGAGGAACTGCCTCGGCAAGAAGTAAGTCAACATCATTTGATATTACTCACCTTTTCCCCCTTTGATCATCCTTTTCAACAAGCGCTGACTTGACCGCCTAGTTTGGCCTACGCGGAAATGCGCGTGATCCTGGCCAAGGTGCTATTCCATTTTGATATGCATCTTCAGACCGAGAGTAAGGATTGGCTTTCTCAGAACAAGCTTTATACGCTGTGGGAGAAGCCCGCGCTGATGGTTGAGCTGAAACCTGTGGGGAAGTGAGACACGGCTGGTAATGACTGTTGGCATGCAGATTCTCCACTTAATTGCTGGGAGCTCCAGCATGAAGCATTATGTGGCGTTGCGGCGCACAGGCTCAGGCTCAGGCTTGTGTTGTTTATGTTGTTGGGAACGCTTGAGACAGTTTGTTTTATTAATTTGCGACTTAGTTTGATGGGTCTACGAATTCTACTCTTCGTTACAACACACTATAGATCGAGCTTTCGCGTTCCTCGCATGAGTATGGATCGTCGATAAAAACCCCTAAAGGGCTTGATCGTGAGGCCACATTCAGCGCATGTCTCCCTTATCGCCACGACACTGTCAGCACGCTTAACGCCCCATGTCTTACAGTCGTGGACTATAACGTGCATAACGGCTGTGCCACCAGCCCCGTTACAAATCTCATTAGCTCACTTATCATCCCAGAAAAAAAGGAGCTGACTGGTTGCCGAGACGGGATAATATCAAAGTGCTTACTCATTGCTACTATTTGTGCTAGGGACGTCAGCAGGGTCAAAAAAGCACCAATTTGTGAGATATGTGGGCACACGTGACGATTACATACCATGCAGCTGAATAAAAGTAGTTCTGTCAGCCAGGTAAAAATGGTGGAAATAATGGTGGATCTAATTCTCCATTTGTGCGTTGAGAAGTGCGTCGTTGGCTAAGAAAATTTGTAACAGAAAACCCACGACGGGACGAGAACATAGTTACGAATACGACCATGCAGACGTGCAAGCCGTCATTCAGAATGTGTTCAAGGCAAGTACAAGACACAATGTTAAATCGGCTGATTGTTCCCAAGATCGCTCCAGAGATATAGATGCACCTCGTATCAAAACTCTGCAACACATATAATAAGCCGTTAATAGAGGAGCGAACAATCGCTTGTGAAATAAGCTAGAGTTGAAAAGAAGTGCCAAGCACTCAGTATGCAAAAAAAAAAAAACCCCCCAAAGACTATCAGCTGAGACGGCGCTGTATTCAAGAGAAAACCCATGCAAAATCGGCGAAAGTTCGTGCTCAAGCGGAAGTCTCTACTTCAAAATGCTTGAATTATTCCTCCTCTCCTTCTTGAGTGGCGAAAATGTGAACCCTTCATCTGACATCATGTTATAGCCACCGCTAATAGGCCGTTGCTGAATACCTTTTCCCAGCACACTCTTCCCAAGTGCTCTTGCGGCAAAAATACCTTTGCTGGATGTAAGCTTAGGCCGAGCCTCACCTTCGTCATCGAAGAGTGTTTTGCCCAGGTTTGAACCAAGCTTGCGCTTCTTCTTTTCGGCAGCCGGCTCTTCGTTGAAGGTAGCGAAGGAACTAAGGGATTTGCGAGGTTGTTTGAGCTTGGGAACCGGCATTTTAGGTTTCTTAGTACCGTCATCGGCAGGCTTCAGTGGAACGGTAACGGGGATATTCTCGGAATTATCTTTGGAGTGAGAGATCTCAGATGCTTCCTCCACCTTTTCAAGGGTGGGTGCGACGGTCTTCTTACGAGCGACTGGCTTGGCATTTGCCTTGTTCGATGCAGATGGTGCGAGCGCTTTTGATTTCAGTTCTCCAACTTTCTTGGTAACTTTCTTTGCCGGGGCGGTGGGCGTTGGTTCAGCGGGAGCAGGCTCATCCTCCTCAGAATCTTCCAGGATAGTTTGCCCTGGTGCCATGCTTCCTGCCCTCTTCTTGAGGAAAGGTGTAAGAGAGAAGTTGGAAACATCACCAGCGGCGGCCACAGAAATAGCACGCTTCATTTTCTTAGCAGGGAATCCGTCACCAGGAGTCCCGAAAGTAGTCTCTGGCTCCACTGAAGCAGCGATGCGCTTTCGGGCGTTCTGCGTGGGCTGCACAGAGGACTCGCGAGTTGGTCTGGCAGGCTGGGCCGTTTGGGCTCGTTCAAGTTGCTGAAGCTCCGCTTCTCTTTCTTTCAGCTTTTCCTTGGTTGATCGAAGCTTGTCTCGGAAAGCGTTCAACTTTTCGTCGAGGACGGTATTGTGACCCTTTAGCTCAGCCAAAGTCTTTGTATAGTCTTTCTCCTGCTTCTTGCGTTCGCGCTTTTCAGCTTCCAGTTCCTCCTTGAGATCATCTGTCTCCGAGGCAGACTGCTGGGAAACTTTCTTGGCGGCCTTCTCAAGCTTTTGACGTTCACGCTTCTCTTGCACAAGTTCTTGCTGTACCTCGTCAAGCTCTTGTCGCAGCTCCTTTAACTGGGCGTCACGATCATCGGCCTTGGCTTCGGCTTCGGCTTCGGCAGCGGCTTTCTGTGCTTCAGTCAATGCAGCCTCAGCTTTCAGTTTCTCTTTTTTCTCCTTGGCCAGCTCTTTACGCAGCTCTTCTATGTCGCAACGGAGCTCCTCGTCTTGTTCCATTTTCTTGTCGTGCTTGGCGAGGGCACGTGCGGATGTCCGTTTTTCGTTTTCAAGTTCAACCTGCGCAGTATTAAGTTGGCGCTGTAGAGAGAGTTTCTCAGCCAGTAGGCCGTGGTTCGCTTCGACTTGGGTGCGCAGGTGCTCCACTTCGGGGCGCAGTGAAGACAGTTCTCGGGTCAACGCAAGCTTCTCGGCGAGAATCTTGTTCGAGTCCGAGGTGACATTTTCCATGGCCTTGAGCTCCGCCTAGGTGAAAAGTCAGCGAGTGCCAATTGCCGCAGCAACAGCGTGCGCACCTTGAGGTTGGCCACCTCCCGGGCCTGGGTCCTAATCTGGGCCTGAGCCTGCTCGGCTGCGGCCGTTTGCTCGTCGAGCTGAGCCAGTGCCTCATCGAGGGCCATCTCCAGGTCATCGGCGCGTGCCTGTTCCTCGTCGAGCTGTTCGTGGAGGTCGCTGGCCTCATCCTGCAGCAGGCACTGGCCGACCCGCAGCTTCCGCAGCTCCTCGTCCTTGGCTACTATCTCGACTGCGTGCCTGCTGCGCGCAAGACTGAGCTCCAGGTCGGCCGTCCGCAGCGAATGTTTCAGCTGTCGGTTTGTTCAGCGCTGGTCCTGCGGCGGCGTGGACTCGACGATGCCCCCACACTTACGTCTTTAATTTCATAGTTATTATCTATTTGCACGTCGATAGCCATGGGATAAGTCTGTGTAGGTATCGGATGTAGGGGCGCGGCCGGCGTTGTAGGTGGTTCTAGAGGAGGGGCTGGCGGTTGCGAGGATGGATGCACGCGTTGTAAACACAAACAAAAGCCGCCGCAGCCTCAGCCCCGGTTGGTCGCTCCCTCGCTTAGGCTGATTACGTAGGCCGCCTCCGCCCGTCAAGGACACGTTCCCCCAGCTTTCGCGACATCTTGCAGAGCTCCCAGTCTCGCACTCCCCCCACTTCGTCAAGCACAATGCGGTGGCTCCAGCTCCTCACAGCCTCGCTGCTCCCCTTCGTCGCGCTTGCAGCCAAGAAGCCGGCCGCTGACCGCTTCAGCGAGTTCCGCTCCAAGTCGCTGTCCAGCCCGCTCAAGCTCGATGATTCCGTGTACACCCAGTTGACAAAAGCTCCGCGGGACTATTCCGTCGTCGTTTTGCTTACCGCCCTCGAGCCACGCTTTGGATGCGTGCTGTGCAGGGAATTCCAGCCAGAATGGGACTTGCTCTCCAGGAGCTGGGCCAAAGGCGACAAAGAGGCCAAGAGCAGGTTGCTTTTCGGAACACTGGACTTTACCGACGGAAAGGCCACCTTCCAGTCGGTATGCAAGAACACAATGTACCCCCAGCATTGTTGCTGACAATCGTCTAGTTGATGCTCCAGACGGCTCCCGTTCTGCTCTACTTCCACCCCACCGTGGGTCCCAATGCGAAGCTTGATTCGCAGCCTATCCGCTTTGACTTTACCAATGGGTAAGCTGTCGCGCCATGTTTGCTCGAGATTCGATCTAATGGAAGACCAGCCCTCAATCTGCTGAGCAGATTCAAGCCTGGATCTCTCGCCAGCTTCCCGCCGACGCACCCAGACCAGCCGTCTCCCGCCCTATCAACTGGGTCAAGATTATTTCTGTCACCACTGCTGTTCTCGGTCTCATTACGTTCATCGCTGTCGCCGCCCCCTACGTCGTGCCCGTTCTCCAAAACCGCAATCTATGGGCTGCCTTTAGTTTGATCACCGTACTCCTCTTCACTAGTGGGCATATGTTCAATCATATCCGTAAAGTTCCCTACGTATCTGGAGACGGAAAGGGTGGTATCAACTACTTTGCTGGAGGATTCAGCAACCAATTTGGTCTGGAGTCGCAGATTGTGGCCGCTATCTGTAAGTGGATTCGCCCATCGGTGCATGGGGATGTGCTGACTTGGTTTTCCAGACGGTGTGCTCTCCTTTGCTACCATTGCGCTTGCTCTTAAGGTCCCCCGAATCGCTGACGCCCGCGTCCAGCAGTTTGCTGTCTTCATCTGGAGCGGGGTTCTCCTCTGCATGTACAGCTTTCTTCTTAGCGTTTTCAGAACTAAGAATGGTGGCTACCAATTTTGGTTGCCCCCGTTCTAAGTGGGCCTCTCATGAAGAACTTCAACCCGCTCATAGTCACTCTTGCTGTTGTCTACGAAGTGGACTGCCGGCGAAGGCTGGAATTGTGTAGGAGTGTAAAGAAGGAATATTCAGGCTTGGGCGATGCTTGCATTGTAGAGTTACTGGGTTATCTGCGTGTATATCACATGTATCGGCGTCGAAGGAAAAAAGGTTCAAAATATCACCAAGGCCACAGCATTGAATGTTCTTCACGCAACCTAACTCAATAAGTGAGTTGGGTTAGGCCTGCAGATCTCACTTTTGATTATGAATATAGGTAGCCTGGATGTGTGAAAATAGTCGCCAGTTCTAGATTCTGGTATTATTGAACCTCATCATGCATCCTGAATACCACAAGGAAGCATGAATCCCAAAGCAGAATAATCTCTCATGCACTAACGCAAATGATAAGGTACAATGATCAAATCAGGCTGTTCTCCTGATACAAGCATTTCCCCGCTTATCCTCGCCGCCATCAGAACCCTTAGATGACGGAAGACGAGGGGAGTGGGTCAACAAGTAATGTGAAATCTTGTGCCGAACTGAAATCATTCTCGTACTCTACGCGAGAGCGATTAGGGGAAAGAAGCTTGCCACCGGTTGGAAATGTTTCCAACGCCAATATGTCTTCGCATTGGGATAGCGGTGATGATGGGGTCTGTGGTGAAAAGGTCCCTTGGGATGTCGTGGGAAACCGCGACGTGTTCCTGACGTAGTCGGAGTCGCTGTCTGCAAATGTCCCTTTCAACAACATAGGGCTGGTTGCCATATCTGTCGCTGGTGAAGGCGTGGTTGCACTGTTCCTAGTATAGTTAGTATAGCTGGCACTATCGTCTTCCGTCCCTCCCTCGATGTCGATGTCAGTCGGAACTTGAGAGCCACGCTTGTAGCTGGATCCCTGCTCGTAAACTCGACGGGCTTGGGTCCTGGAACTGAAATAGTTGGATTGGAAGCCTCGGCTTCATTCCTCTTTTGTGATCCCCTGATCTTCTTCGTGGATGAACAACGTGCACCCCTCAAGCAACCCCTCTTGGATATCTCCACGGCGGGGATGAGCAAGCCAGCAAGACTGGCGATTGCGATGGCGACTTCGAACATGGATGGAATGTGCTATGTGGAAATATGTACCGTTTGAAAGATAGCTGTGTTGAACCGATCTTAGAAATATTGTTTTGATATGTATGCTGTGAAAATAATCGAAGGTGATGAGTTACGCTTTGAGGTCGGTAGATGAATGCAAATGCACAGGAACAAGAGCAACGACGCGATGGGTATAGATACTGTGTAAATGTCATTCGTTGTGAGTCGCAGGCTTGAAGTCTGACTGTGTTTCTTCGTGTGACGTTCATACTGAGTCGTGAAGCTGAATTGACTTGGCTAGAGTAATGTGAGTCACTTTGTTGGTAACGGAGATATAGACTGAGTAATATCAGATAGAAACAATACCTGAGACGGATTTGTTTTTCTTCTGAGGGAAAACAGGAATTCAAAGGGACTTTCACTTAAAAGTGTAACATAATAAGAGATCTAATATAGAACTCGTTCTGGATAGTGTTCGATACGTTGGGCATCGATATTTGACTAGGAAACACTACAAATGGTGAACAAAGCAAACCATATTTCTGGTACAGTTTCCTAGGTCATGTCTTCGCATGCCTTTCAAGCTGCTAGCCCCTTAAATAGTGTTGCCAACAAGCAACTGCCGCGGGACACCAGCTCTCTATCTGGTACAACAGAAGCAAGTTGCTTTAGGTTCAGCTTAAAGGCGAATGTCCCACCAATAATCTTGATCCAGATTACATTCGTGTTCAGAAGATGGTTGATTTATCGGCTCTCTTCCTTACCCTCAGCAGCTAGATCACTGAAGTGAACGGGTCTTTGCCTAGTCCTATTTACTCTTAACTCAAAGATATCATGCCTTTGATACCCACCAACCACGTCGTGAAACTGTTTGCCCTCGACGCATGCCCCTAAATCCAAATCCGCATAGAGAATCCCTTCTTCGTCTTGCAGGCAATCCATCTCTCTTCGCTCCCCGGAAGCGCCATCAACCGTAAACGCCTTGACGGGAGCCCCCGTCGGATCCAAAAACATCGTCGCCCCCCTTTGTGCATTCTCCAACGCCCTCCTAACCCCCATCTCATCACCCGCTCCTTCAGAGATGGCCGCAATCCCCATCTCGTCCAGAAACCCCGCACACATGACCCCAAACGCCTTTGCCTCGAAACAATGCGCCGCCGCCCTCATCCGATTAGCAGCCACATTGTCGTAATTCCTCCCATCCCGCTCGCCCCGCGCCGCTTTCCCCGGGCCCTCCACCCTCGTCGGCCACACCGCCGGCCAGGTCGAAATGTGCAGCTGCTCGCCCTGCGCCATGAGACTGTACCTCGCCAGCGGGTTGGTATTCTCGCCGCAGATCAGCGCGCCCAGCTTGCCCCACTCGGTGTCGACGACCCGCAGGCCGTGCCCGTCGCCGGGCGCCCACGTCAGCTTCTCGAAGAAGGTGGGCGTGAGCTTGCGATGCAGATTCAGCACGCGGCCGTCCGGCCCCACCGTCGCGTTGGCGTTGAACAGCGTGCCGGCGCTGTAGTGCGCCCGTTCCGAGAAGCCCATGCTGATGTACGTCTTGGTGTCGCGGGCAGCGGATTGGATGGCCCGGAGGCAGGGCCCGTCCGCATGGACGGATTGCGCGGCCATCCTGTGGAAGAGCGCATGGTTTTGGGTGGGAGGGCGTAGGGCACTCCAGAGAGGGAAGGCCGGGATGAAGGTCTCGGGGAAGACTATGAGATTCGCGTGGTTGCGGGCTGCCGTGTAGATGAGCGAAAGTGCTTTCTGGGTGGTTCGGCTGGCCGAGAGGAAGATAGGAGCAGCATGGCATGCCGCAACGCGAATTGGCTTTGACATTTTATGACTAGTGTAAGTGTGAGGTCACGGAGCATCTGATTTCAAGAGGCGTGGATGGGTCTAGCAAAGATGAGACTGGCTGCTCTCACATGGCATAGAAAAGCGGGAGTCAGACGCAGAACGCAGAACCACGTTACTTTAAAGGAAACCCAGCTTTTCCGTTTCCGTGGGAGCGTTCTTCGCGGAATGAAAAAGTTGGATGCAACCATCCTCGGGTGAGCACCCTCGGAAGAGGGATTTAAACGGCGCGGAAGAGCAAGATAAGGGAACCATAAGAGCCCTCTAATTTGATGCGCTCTAGTAGAAGGGAATAGTGCTATTGATACAATAACTTTTGCCAAACATGATTTATGCCCCGGCTGGTGCTACCATTAATTAGCCGCCCGCTACGGCTGCTAATGCCTCGTAGATGATCTTCCGCACGTTGAAAAAGACTGAATTATCCAAGCTGTATGCCGCACCGTCAATCTCTATCTTGCCCATTGCCGACTTCTTTACGGAAACGGTTCCGTTGATGACCAGCACACCTTCCCCTCTGAACTCTGCTGTCATACCCGATTCTTGCATGATTTTGCGTAGATCAGCCAGGCGGAGGTCACCGACGTGGAAAGGTTGAGCAACGGAGCGGGCAGCGGTGGATGAGTTTGTGGGAACGACGTCGAGGATGGGAGTAGTGTCCATCTTATCGTCATCCGTCAATGAAGGGGCAGTGGCATCGAGCTTAGCTTTCTTTTTAGCCATACCGTCTTCCTCTCTAACGTTAGGTTCAAGAGAGATTGCTGCAAGGCGACCAGTGATTGGAACCACGCCTAATCCTCGAACTGTTTGCCACTGCAGGGTCCGCACTAGGTCTCGGCTGAGTTTCACAGACCAAGCATTCGTGTCAACGCTCGCATCTATGACTGCGCCTATGCCTGGCGTAAAGATATCGACGGTGTCAGTAGAACCAGTCTTGAGCACCTTTTGACAGTCTTCTGCAAGATCTTTCGTGTCTGCTTCATCGCCAGCAACGAGAATTAGCTTGCGGGGTTTGATCAAGGGGAGCAACATCTGTATTGTGCGCCGGTCATGGAGCCCAGAGAAGTCGACAAAAGCTATCCGGCAGTGCAATTCCAGCACTTCCGTACCTAGAATGACTTTCGATGGGCCCTTGACACGGTCGGGATCCTCTTCTTCTTCCTCGCCCTCCTCCTCTTCTTCCCATTTCCTTGTTTGCCCAACGGCATTCTCCTTCTTGGTACCATCCCGAAGTGCCTCTCTGGTGACTTGTTCCTCCTCGGTACGAACAAACTCCGCTGGTCGGATCAAGTCGCCAAAATCCTCAGCTCGCCGTCGCTTAGCCACGGCATAGGGGAACATTTTGTCCTTGCCTTTCTTTCCTCGGACGTCGTAATCAAACACATTCTTTCGTTCGATGAGGATGTTGACACCCAGTTCCTCGTCGCTCAAACCGAGCTTCTTCCGAGCATGCCGTAGAGTTGTGGCTGTGTTGAGCGCTTTCCCCTGGTGCTCGGTATCCGAGTCTTCTGAAGTTTCTGATGTGGACGATGATCGGTCGTCCACCATATCCGCCGAGGTTTCCAAAGCGGAGCTGGAGTCGCCCTGCATAGTAGTCTGCAACTGTCGTTGTTGGGCCAAGTACTGTTGGTAGAGAGGAAGCTCGTTCCCCTCTAGAGCTACCGCCCGCGCAGATCTGAATGTGGCCTGGTTGCCGGAAACATTGATGGCTTCAGCAGAGAGCGAGTCCTGATCAGAGGTTGCATTCCTTGCGTCCCATAAGTCCCATAGGTATTTCCCTAGCCCCTTTTGTTGGGTACCACAATCAGCAATGCGCTCTGTGAGAATAACGAGATTGCGCTCTTCAGATGCCAAGGTTTTGAGGGCATCTTTCGAAAAACCCCATTCCAACGAAGTGTCACTCGCAAGGATCACACGAGGTTCGGTCGACTCGAGCATTCGCGTCACTCTTGATTTCCGTTCCAACAATGTGATGTGCCTAAAGTCGAAGGAACCACCGGCCTTGTCATCATCCCCGTGTGCCCCATCTTGCTGCCCGCGATTGCGACGTTGGTCCTGTGCATCCTGAGCCATGGTCGAGGCTTTGGAATCTTTCACAATCCCTTCCTCCATCCACTCAAGCATGCTCCGGGCATATCGCATAGTAGCTCCGCTCGTCCGGCTTGCCAGATATACCTTTGCGTTTCTTAGCGGGCTGGTGCCTTCTGGCTGGGACATTTCCTTTGACCACGTTTCTTCTAAAATATAGGCAAGTTCAAGGATGCGGGCGCTAGAATCCGAAGGAATTAACACAGAGCCACCATTTGCTACGGTGTCCCGGATCAAGGACAGAAGGGCTTCGTCCCGTTTGCTGCCCTGGCCGGCGATCGTAGCAAGTCCTGAGCCTCTGCTGCTGCAGACCATGGCTGTAGGCCGGCGCAATTGCTCGAGAACCTCGGAGCCTCCCGTTGCTGGACCACCGAGCCATGCAGCGCCAGACAAGACATGCTCTCTTGCTTGGTTCCAATCCACGGCATACACGACAGACTCCATGCCATGCTGTATGTGCCATATTGTGCCTCCTAGGGTGTGTCCAGCGCTGTATGCCGTGATGGTAAGCCCACCCAGGGGTGGTGAAAATGGGGAAGGGGGAGGTTGGAGTGGCTGCGAATACTTGAGGGGCTTGATGAGGCCGAAATACTTTGTGATTTCGTCTGGCGTGGGAGCCTGCATGAGAATGTTGGGGTTGTTCCCATCTTTCCAAAATGGGAAGGAGTATGACAACTCAGCAAGGGCGTCGGTGGGTACAATGGAGGATGCTAGCGGCGTGGAAGCGTACAGGTCTTGCAAAAGCGTGCGGCCAAGCGATATGACAGGTGTGGTGGCGTAGACAGGGATACGAGTGAACATGGGGAAGTGCTTGCAGCAGTGGGCGAAAGCACCGATATGGGCCAAGGTTGCATGGGTGAGGAGGACGAAGGAGAGCGTTGAGACATGTCTGTAGCGGTTCAGTCAGCAGGGATGCATGATTGCTTGCGCGGAGGCATGGAATACAGGCAACCTACTTTTCGATCTCCTTGAGCTTCTCCGTGTCGAAGCTCTCGTCCCAGCCGACGTCGATCAGCACCTTGATGCCGCCGTCGAATTCCAGCAACGACTGCGACGCCGGTGAGGCCGACTGCGCGCCAAGCAGCGGCGTGAAGTAGAACATGGCTGTAGATCTCCCGTGGGCGCAATACTAGCGACACGGCGGCATAGCGGGCTCTAGCTAACACTTCTGGTTGGTGTTGCGGCCACCGAAGGCTCAAGGGAACAAGGCACAATGCAATGTGCCTGGAGCATGGAGCACGGAGCCGGCTTGGGGGCGGGCCGAGGGTTTCTCCGACGCAGAGCCGCCCCCAGCCAACGTCAGGCCCGGTCTGCGTGTCTCAAATCGTGATGGAGCCGCTCGGAGGGAACGATATGGGGCTAAAAATAAGAATACGTCACCAGTCTAGTCGAGGCTGCAGCGCGCTCCGAAGCCGGGGCTGCACAGGAGGGCCACGTGAGGGCTGCTGGAGCTGGATCGCGATTGATTGATTCCTGCTGGCTGCTCTGGGTGGAAGCAACCGGTTTCCACGCGTCAGAGTGGCCCGCCAGCCTGCATACAACGGACCGATCACAGGCTGGCAACTCCCGCCGTGGTGGGCGTACGCGACGGCCAAGCACCAGCTGTTGCGATGTGCCTGGGCACGACGGCATTGCCCTTTGGGCTCCGACGTCGCGCGCACCCTGGAGAGCGGCCCTCTTTGTGGGTGCATGCACACAGAAAGACACCCCTCTTCTTTAGGCATGGCTACGTACAGCGCCCTACTCTCACACACTATGTAGATACTTGCACGCAGCCCACAGGTGGCAGGTGGTGTTGTGGCAAGGGCGATGGAAGGGGGGCACTCTCACGATGACGTCAGGAAGGTCTTGGCAATTGTGGCCCCTTTGTGTGGAGCAGCTGCTTCTAGAATCTTGTAATCTTGTACTTATTTGTGTGCTGCTTTTTGTGCTCTCCGCCGTGCATCTGCCACAAATGGCAGGACAACAGCCCACAGTCCACAGCCCACAGCCCACGGCCCACGGCCCACAGCCCGCAGTTCTCGCTACAGGTACGGGCGTTCGTTTGGCTGACTACGGGCGGCCAATCAGGCACGGGCCCGGCCGGCCCCGGTTCCGCTAGCTATGCACGTCATATCACAGCGCCCACACTGGCTTGCGATCGCCTTCTTGATCGCTAATGTAAGTCATGCCGTCGTTCGTGGATGCCCATGACTCTGGCAAGACGCCCTCCAAGGGCGCTGGAACTGGCATCGAGGCCGCGTCGGACCAGACGACCGCACGCCGCATAGATAGCCATGGCGCCTCGGCTCGGTGGTTCGGAAGCTCAAGCTGATGCTGGAGGGCGATCATGGCTCGCTTCTGGGACTTCTCTGAGCATGCGCTCCACTTTGCGGCATGCGCTTTACCGCCGCCAGCAACAGTCGACCCGAAACATGCTAGGTTGGCCATGGCATGCTGCCGCACCGTACACAGTACTCTGACGGCGACTGGCAAGTCTGACTGACCGTGTGTCCTCTACGCTGTCAGAAAGCCCGCAGTCCGCACAGCCCCATATGACCAGCCATTCGCGCACAGGTGAAGCCGTCGTCGTTTCCGGCTGCCATGTGTACGTGTTTGGAGCCCAGCCAGGCAACGCATTGGGATCGCGCCATCCGCCGAGACGACTCGACTCGACTCGACTGACCTTGGTCGCTCGGCGCATTCCGAACGCAGGGCCCAGGGTTCAACGGGAGCCATTCTGAGCCAGCTTTGGACGCGAGCCCTGGCCGGCGCCGTCCCGCTGCAAATAGTTCCCGTCGTAGCAGCGCAGCAGTGCAATCCCGCTCCGGTCCCGCCTTCGTCCCCGTCGCCGTCGCCGTCCCTCGCCGGCGTGGATAAGGACGCGGTGCGAGAGGCGCGAGGCTGCGAGGGGGCCAGCACAGTACCTGGTGCGATGCAAAGGATCCGACTGCGGCAGACACTTTGCTTCTTGCGGATTCCCAGGCGGGCGACCTGCGGGGAATCGACGTGGAACAAAGTTTGAGCCGTCGCTGGCCTGCTCGGTTGAACCCCAGGATCTACATGTCTGCATCCGGCGGACGGGGCAGCTGGCAGTCCCTGCGCACCGCGGCCGAGCGCCGTCATCGTCCATGTCCTTTTGTCGCTGCGTCTGGGTCGAGTTTGTTGACAAGCAGCGGCTTTCCGTCTTACTGTGTGCGTCCATCGAGGGCGTGTAGCGGCCCTGCAGCTCGTCTCCGCAGGGGCTCGGCGCAGTCGGACTCATACTCGCAGTCGTCGTCGAGCAGACGCAGGAAAGCAGGAAAGCAGGAAAGCAGGATAGGGCAGCTGTCGGAAAAAAAAGACGGCAGCGTCACCATCAGCTGGCTACATGGCTGCGTCGTGGCCCGCTGGCTCCTGGCTCCTGGCTCCCTGCCCGCTGGCCCGTCGACAGCCAAGGACGACATGGCACGCTCGCTCGCAGTAAGCAGGCATAGCAGACACGCACACGCACACACGAAACACCAGCTACCCAAGGCCCAAAATGCCGTCCAAGCGTGCTCCGGCGTCGGCCGTGGACCAGCACCAGCAGCCAGGCAGACAGGCAGCCAGGCCGGACGCGCCAGACAGGCAAATCAGGCGACGCCAGAGTGCAGCTGCTGCGCCCTCCTTCACACGTCCTGGGTGCTTCCCCGCCGTCGATATCGACGCTGCCAGTGCGGAGAGAGAGACCCCAGGCGCTGCCGACGCATGCCAGCCAACGGGACTGCAGGCGGCCATGCAACAAATACAATACACGCGGCCGGATGACTGCTTGTTATATACATACAGCCGGCCACGAGAGATTGCGCGCTCGCGGTGTGCCCACGGCCCATGGCCTGGCCTTAGTGCTCACGCCGGCGTCAGTACTGCACACAGGCTCTGCATGCGAGCGCGCGAGCGACCATGCCGTGACGGCCATGGCCTCCGGCGCAAATCAGGCCCACGCCCCGTCCGCGCCCAGCTGCTGCCAGCAGTTCCAGTGTGTCTTACCCAGTATAAGAGGCCGCGGCGCCGGTACAGTGGAAAAGCTTCCCGGGTGATCCTCTTTGCCCAGCGCGCAGTGTGCAAGTCCAACGGGCCCTCGTCCCCGCCCACAGGACACACAATCGCTATTCTAAAACCGCTCTGTTTCCCATATCTTGCCGCCCTGCGTGCGCTTCCGGCCTAGTCGACGTGGTCAGGGTGTTCGCTCGTCGTCTACCCGGCCCCGGCTCGCTGCTTCCTGC
>Ga0247757_10000110_pt1 | contig 66464 bp, 65 predicted proteins | sample UWRJL126311R4_FD_180929 | JGI IMG/M metagenome (GOLD analysis project Ga0247757, IMG submission 180929) | Plant litter microbial communities from Arlington Agricultural Research Station in Wisconsin, United States - UWRJ-L126-311R-4 | ecosystem: Environmental > Terrestrial > Plant litter >... | reverse complement strand
TTTTTTTCCTTACTTGCATTTTATCCCCTCCCATCTCTCCTCTTTTTCCTTGGTGCTGTTGTGAGGGCGCTGAGGGGCGGGAGGGTGCCTGGCGTTGGTTCTCCATTGTTCTGTTATACTAGGGCAAGGGAAAGCGGAACATAGTATCAAACGAACAATACGATGGGCGAAAGTTTCAGAGTCCCTCCTTTTCAAGGGAAGCCAATGGAAGGAGAATTCTCGAGCATGCTCCTGTCGGAATCTCTCCATGTACAATGCAGCCAAAAGAGATACTCCCTTATCATTATTCCCCCCCAGTTGCTGGCCTTTTTGCCGACCCCAAACTAGGCATTGTACTACAAGCTTCGCCCTCGGCGGAATTGCCGTCTGACCTTAGTATAGCAAACTCATACATAGGGGAGCATAAACTTGTACCCGCAAATCTGATAGGCCAAGGTGTCGTGCCGGCGCAAGCCTGGCCTCGGGTCACTCTTTCGGTCTTGTTCTGTTTTTGCCTCGCATATAACTGTCTACGGCATCCTCTGCACACGAAACATTCATGTACTCCCACCCCTCGAAAGAGCTTCATAGGAAAGAAGCCATCCCAATCTGCCCCTTAGTCGCCGCAAGGAGGTGAAGGGGCAGGCGAGAAGGAAGGAGTCTGCGATCGACGCGTGGAATGCCTAGCCTAGGGCTTCTACGTGGGAAGGCGGGGGGCTTCGAAACTACACGAGATAAAAATACGAAGCGTGGAAAGGACTATTTGGCGGGCTATGAAATATCAGGCGTCCAGAAAACATTTCTTTTCAGCCATGGGTCAAGCAAGACTATCTTGTGTAAGGGACGTAGGCAGAATGATTGCAGGTGTGAATGAAAAAAAGAAAAGGAAGCTGAGTACCAGGCCTGTGTATGAACGAGAACTAAGAGACATCATGCGACAGGACGGGACGAAGCGTTGCTGTATGTTATGAAATGTACACGGTGTAGCAGTAAGTACGAGAAGTGTCGCGTGAGCTTCTTCTGTCCCGTCCGTAACCTTATCAGTACGAGGTAAGCATGGTCTGGGCTCTGCGGCCCGGTACATTTGCAGGAAGGGTGGGATTAAGAAGCACGGCCGGATTCCGGACTTACTTCCTCAGCGAAAGAATGCCTGTCCCTGCCTGCATCTGGTGATTTGGCCGTTAGAAGAGTCGTGGAAATTCTTCGGTATAAAGGGGACAAACAATAGGAGTAGGAACAGTATGCAGGCGGTATCTCTGAGTTACTATACAGTAAGAGCTGCACGCATGGTCTTGCTGTCGCCATCACGTGGGTCATACACGGTCCCAAGCCCCCGGTGTAGTGATCGAAGTACACTCGACGCTGCATGCTGGCAAGCCTGAGGGTGGTACAGGCGACTTCCGAAACGGCTCGTTCGAATGGTTGACTGTGTCTGCAACCCCCCTGATAAGAACCCTGGTCCCTGGTTTGTCTGGGGAAAGTGTGCGAACAGCTGCACTGCTCCCACAGAACAGAGAAGGGGGCGAAACACGCGCTTACTGTGCCATCGTCCTGGTTATCGGAAGCCAAACGCTAGACTGCAGCGATGGATATGGACCAGGTCCACGAAAGGGAGGTGGACACGAGAGCCGGTGGCACCGAAGCCATGAACGCTGATCAGGCCTGGGCATCGATCACGATGGAGGAGAGGAATCCAACAAACAGATGTCAGAATAGGTAGCGTGCAGTCCATCCAGATACTGGAAAGGAACAGCGCCAGTTGTCCCCACTCCGTAGACGTGGAGCCGGAAACGGCTTCGACGAGGTTTTGCTTGCGCATGGCCGCAAACAGTGCAGGCACCCTCCCCGGGCCACACGACGATATCCAGAATTGGACGTCAGCGCAGCATGCTCCAGAACGCGGCGCGAGCCCGAACAGGAGGCTCAACCGAAGCCCCGCGCTCGCTGGTGCGGATTCACCGCGCTTATCGTCGCGCCCCAGCTTCCGCATCAAACGAGCAGCGAATAAAAGCGGAGCAACGCGGACCCTCGTGATAAGAGGCCCGAGGCAAGACGTCGATGGGCGTGAGCGGGCCACAGGGCGAGCCTCTTGGACCTTGCACAGGAAGCAGGCCGTGGCGGACAAGGCCGGCCTGCCAATCACGCCGGTGGCCGCGGCGTATTCACCAACCTGAAGCGGCAGCTGCCATCGCCGCGCCAAGGATCCACGGCGCACAGAGCTTCGCAGCGTCGTCTAGGCCGAGCTGGTGGTGAACGAAATAAAATGCTGCCGTTGCTGCCCGGGTGGGCCGTCTCCAGTGCCTCGTGCCTCGCCTTCCCATTGCCTAAGAGCACTCATACCGTTGTCCATTGTCAACATGGCCGACATGTCGCGCGAGCACAACAGCTCCCCCATGCCTGGCGTGGTGCGGAACAACGACCCCGCCCTCGATATCGCACACGAGCACCACCACGAGCACCTGCACCACAGCAGCCACGCCCACAAGGAATTGACCGAAGAGAAGGTCTCCTACACCATGGGCACCACCATCAACGAGCCGCACATCATCCCGGCACAGGACCCGAACGACGATGCGCTTCACCGTCGCCACCATCCGGAGCGCAATGAGGTCGACATTGAAAAAAATGGAGGGTACTACGAGACGGAGCAGACCAGCCTCGAGAAGGACTCACATGCCCAGGGGGCCACCGAAGAGGTCGATCCCAAGCGACATAACTTTGCCCGATACTACAAGAAGTTCAGGCCTGTCGTGCACATCTTCATGGCGATGCTTTTCACTGGGTAAGCGCATCGCGAACCGTGGGCTTGGCGCGTACGAATTTTGACTGACACCCTTACAGCTGGTGGATCGCCAGTGTCGTGGTACATCGTCATGACAAGAACTGGATCATCCCATTCTTGTTCTGGCTGGCCATCATGCTCCGACTTATCTTCTTCTATGTCCCCATCACCATCATCACGCGCCCAATGCATTGGGTCTGGAATAACACCGGCGTGAGGTTTACAGCCTTGATCCCGGAGAAGATGCGTATTCCTGCCGGTGCCGCTTTGACAATCGCTGTCATAATCGTGGGTTCGTTCGCGAGCAAGGAGAGCGCAGATAATACCCGGGCGAACCGTGCCGTCAGCTTGTTTGGTTTAGCTGTCTTCCTCTTCTGCTTCTGGGCCACTTCCCGCAACAGGAAGAAGATCGTGTGGCACACCGTCATCGTCGGTATGCTCACACAGTTCATCATTGCGCTGTTCGTCCTGAGGACCAAGGCCGGTTACGACATCTTCAACTTCATCTCCACCCTGGCTCGTCTCCTTCTAGGCTTTGCCAATGATGGTGTCGCTTTCTTGACCGACGCTGATGTGCCGAAGCTGCCGTGGTTCTTCACTGGCGTCATTCCAGCCATTATCTTCTTCGTCTCTTTTGTCCAGCTGCTGTACTACTGGGGAATTCTGCAGTGGTTCATTGGCAAGTTCGCCGTCTTCTTCTTCTGGTCGATGCGCGTGTCCGGTGCCGAGGCCGTTGTCGCTGCTGCCTCGCCTTTCATTGGTCAGGGTGAATCTGCCATGTTGATTCGTCCCTTCGTCGCCCATCTTACCCAGGCCGAGTTGCACCAGGTCATGACGTCTGGTTTCGCGACCATTGCCGGTAGTGTATTGGTCGCCTATATTGGCATGGGCATCAACCCTCAGGCTCTGATCTCGTCCTGTGTCATGAGTATTCCTGCGTCTCTCGCCATCAGTAAGCTCCGCTATCCCGAGGAGGAGGAGACCCTCACTGCTGGACGTGTTGTCATTCCCGATGATGAGGAGCACAGGGCCGCCAACTCCCTCCACGCTTTCGCCAACGGTGCGTGGCTGGGCCTAAAGATTGCTGGTATGATCACCACTACTCTTCTCTGCATTATCGCTCTCCTGAGCCTCGTCGATGGTCTCCTGACCTGGTGGGGACGCTACATCAACCTGGACGGCGAGTATGATCTTACCCTGGAGCTTATCCTCGGCTATCTCTGCTTCCCGATTGCTTTCCTGCTTGGTGTGCCTCGTAACAAGAAGGAGCTGCTCCTCGTCGGACGTCTCATCGGTGTCAAGGTCATTGCCAACGAGTTTGTTGCCTTCTCCACCCTTCAAGCCAAGGACGACCCCGAGTCGCCCTACCACACCTTGTCTCCCCGTGCCAGGCTCATTGCGACCTACGCCGTGTGTGGTTTCGGCAACATCGGCTCCCTGGGTAACCAGATCGGTGTGCTCAGCCAGATCAGCCCTGGCCGCAGCGGTGACGTTTCACGTCTTGCCGTCAGCGCCCTGATCTCGGGTGTCATTTCCACCCTGACCAGTGCCAGCATTGCCGGTCTCGTCATTACGGACCAGGTACGTATTCCTCGCGTTCTATTTCCTCGCGTTCTATCCATGTCGTTAATCATCAGCTAATGTACTACAGGCACAATTCTCTTAAGCGCGCTCTCTTTGATGTTGAACTTGTTTTGGATTCGCAACAGCCCGAAGCCAATCCTGTAAAAAAAATAGTGCTGGAGGAAGATACCCAGTAGTGATGTGTAATTGAAACGGATTTGCATACCTTCCCATTTGAATTTGCCGACCACATCGGTCATCGTGGTGTTTTCCGCTGATGCCATTGTCCCATGGCGTCCTGCGGCTCGTGAAGTTTCGACCCTCGACGCGAGCCGACTGTTCATGGCGCTGCCGCGTTCTTGAGCTGAGGGTGAGAAGAGGAGAGAATGGCGGAGAGGAAAAGAACCAGGTGAAAAGAGGTCTGGGTCGTGCCTGCCTGCGCCCTTCAGTCTTGGCGAGCGCCCTCGTCAGCCATGTCGAGCTATACCGGTATAGGAAAAATGTGTTGGCTTGGCGACCCTCGACGTGTTGTTCTGCTCCCGCTTTGATGGCCATCGTCCAATTGCCCACTTGACCATTCTACTGCTAATAGTTTGTACACGGGATTTCGGTGTTCACATGTGAGCTGAAGTGGCCACGGCATGTGCTTGGGGGTTGCCACGGTGGCTGCCCTTGTGCAATGCTTCGCGTGGAGTCTGCCCCGCCCGTGTGGGCTTGGTGGTTTCGTTGTTATGTGGGGAATTTGCTATGGAGTAGAATACGAGGTCATGCCGTCGCATATGTAATGGCGAGAAGACACAACAGGTGGGTCGAGTTGGAAAGTCTACACGATGTAAAGGCGCGTTCAGGCCGCGCATGATGTTGCTTTTAGCTTGGAGAAGGGAATCAACGTGCCCCACCTCCGCTCCATCTCCACTTCTATAGCATATCCTATTCCATCGAAGCAGCACCGCAAGACATGCAGAGGTCGACATGCACAAAATCTGGCGTCCAGGTCTCGAGAGATCGGCACAAGGTGTTCAGGCGGACCAAACTATAGCACATGACACGCTGTTCCGGGACCCTTTTTCTTCGCCTCGAGTCCTGGCGACGATATCGGCGCCTCACACATTCATCCTATCTGCGTCGAGCGGTGCAATTAGGCCATGCGATCGAGTACAATGCGAAGGTCGCACCCCTGTCCCCCACAGTCTCCGAGGGATGAGGCTGTTGACAAGAGATAAGGCCAGCAAAACAGGCCAATCACAGGCTCGGTACGAGATATCAACCGCAACGGGAACGGCCGTTGGACCCACCCCAGACCGGCTTGCTGATGAAAAGTTACGCGACCACCCTGACCACACCTTCAGCTTTTTCGCAGAGATATTTGCTTTTGTGTCTTCAGCGAGCTCTTTGGCCTGTAGCACAAGCTGCCAACGCCGCCTCGACGCACTCCATCCACGTGGGCGTCCGTACAGCTGAGCGCGATGCCGTCCTCTCGGATTCTAGACGCGCCCATGTACCTCATTGAACGACGTCCGCAGTGCAGGAAATGCTTACGGTCTTGTGCCAGACAAGCAGCGATTGGCAGAAGATCCTGGGGCGTGACTAAAGCCGTCCGCTCAGCGTCGAGCAGCTTATCTCGACGACAGTTCGCTTCCTTATCAGTTTCTGGCCAGGATCTTGCCCCAGCCGGCCGTCTCGTTTCTGTCTTTCGTCTCATGGAATACCCCGCGTGTCCCCCATAGGGCCGCTCGGCTTATTATCACTTGGTACCCTTATTGCATGCAACTCGCCGCCCGCCAATTATGCCACGGAGACGCTATGCTGTGGCGGTCGTCGGCGGTGGGTCTCGAGCTGGCTGTCTGCTTCTTTTATCTCGCAAGCTTCAAGTCGAAGACTCCGTTTGCGGGCGCGCTAGAGCTTATAATTTTCTGCCCAGTTCTTGGGCTCTCTGCTGAGGTCGTATATAAGTGCCAACTAAGCTCCCTGTGCCACCTGTACGAACGGACGGATCGACATTTAAACTTGCCAGGCTTGTTGACCTCTGCTGTTAACAATGGCCAACCCCCCGCTTTCACAGGCCGTGGGCTATGGTGTCGTGATTGGTTTGGGCTTTGCCTTCGCGTATGCTTTGGACCCCGAAACTTCAACTGGGCAAAATCTGATACGGTAACAGCTTTTCCATGATCCTAACGACCTTTGTGCTCAAGAGGTATGTCCTAACATAGGTGAGGGTGAAACCAAATGCTCACTCAGCGCAGATACAATTATGAACTCCAGACTTCCGAGATGTTCAGCACAGCTGGACGAACTGTAAAATCCGGTCTCGTTGCTTCCGCTGTCGTTTCTTCGTGGACGTGGGCAGCTACACTGCTTCAAAGTAGCGCTGTTGCTTACAACTATGGCGTCTCCGGTCCTTTCTGGTACGCCTCGGGTGCTACCGTCCAGATTATTCTGTTCGCCACTATCGCCATTGAATTGAAGCGACGTGCTCCAAACGCACATACCTTCCTTGAAGTCATTCGAGCGCGTTATGGGGCGGTCACACACGTTGTGTTTATGGTGAGTCTATCCAATCACATGTTAATCACGAAATGTTCTAACTGGGTGTCGAATGCAGGTTTTTGGCCTCTTCACGAATATTCTGGTCACGTCCATGTTACTGACTGGAGGCTCTGCAGTCGTCAATTCGGTATGTCTAAGAGATTTTCGTACTTCATGAGGTAGTTGCTTATCGAAATAGCTTACTGGAATGCCTACGGCTGCGGCTTGTTTCTTGCTTCCTGTTGGTGTCGTGCTATACACCCTTTTTGGTGGTATCAAAGCCACGTTTCTCACGGACTACGCACACACTGTTGTGATTTTAGTCATCCTGCTCATGTTTGCCTTCACAACGTACGCGACGAATGCGAACCTTGGAAGCCCTTCCAAGGTGTTTGATCTTTTAGTTGAAGCAGCGAAGAGACATCCGGTTGAAGGTATGCATTGCAACGAACGGTTTAGCACTTTTACTGATCTAGAAAGGTAACGCTGGAGGCTCATACCTCACAATGCGTTCCAAGGAGGGAGCTATCTTCTTCGTTATCAACATCGTTGGTAACTTCGGAACCGTCTTCTGCGATAACGGATACTACAACAAGGCCATCGCCGCTAGCCCCGTAGATGCCCTTCCTGGCTACATTATGGGTGGACTGTCATGGTTCGCTATCCCCTGGCTCGCCGCTACCACCATGGGTCTCGCTGCCGTCGCCCTCGAAAACAACCCAGTATTCCCCACGTATCCTGAACGCATTTCCCATGCCGATGTTTCTGCCGGTCTGGTCCTACCCACAGCCGCCGTCGCCATGTTGGGCAGTGGAGGTGCAGCTGCCACGCTGCTCCTTGTCTTCATGGCTGTCACCTCTGCCATGTCTGCCGAGCTAATTGCTGTGTCAAGTATCTTCACCTACGATTTCTACCAAACCTACATCAATCCCAGAGCTACCGGTAAGCAACTCATCTACATGTCCCACTCGATGGTCATTGGATTCGCCGTCGCCATGGCGGCCTGGTCCACCGGCCTCTACTACATCGGCATCTCTATGGGTTACCTCTACCTCCTCATGGGTGTCATCATCTCTTCAGCTGTGCTCCCCGCCACTTTAACCTTAATGTGGAGCAAGCAAAACTGGTACGCTGCGACCCTCTCCCCACCGCTCGGCTTTGCCTGCTCCCTCATCGCCTGGCTCGTGACGGCCAAGAAAGAATCAGGTGTCCTAACAGTCGACTCGACGGGCGCCAACAACCCCATGCTTGCCGGCAATGTGGTCGCGCTTCTCTCCCCCGTTCTCTTCGTCCCGATCCTCACATACGCCCTTGGCCCCCAGAACTACGACTGGGTTTCCATGAAGGCCATCCGCAAAGGTGACGACCACGACCTCGCCTCCGCCGCACACGTCGATCTTGAGCTCATCCCCGGCGAGCAGCGCCGCACCGACGCCGACGAGGAAGAAGAACAGGCCAAGCTCCTCAAGGCCTCGAAGATTGCGCGCTGGATGACGGTCTTCATGACGCTCGCTTTCCTGGTCCTCTGGCCCATGCCCATGTACGGCTCAGGATACATCTTCAGCAAAAAGTTCTTCACGGGGTGGGTCGTCGTGGGCATCCTGTGGATGTTTTGCAGTTCATTTGCCGTGGGGATCTATCCGCTGTGGGAGGGACGCAACACGAGTGTACGCACTTTCAGGAGGATCTTCTTGGATATCAGCGGGAAGGGAGGTCCGCCGCCGAGGCCGGTTGTGCATGAGGGGCAGGGGACGGAGAGTCCGCCGGAGTTGGTGGAGGAGAAGGCGAAGGAGTAGGTGAGGGGGCTTGGAAGCTGTGGAGAGGTGGTGACGGTACATGTATTTTTGTATTGAAGGAAAAGAAGGTGTGGGCGGGTTTCTCGTCTGGGTTTGGTAGTTGTCTACCTGGGTGGGAGAGTGCGGTTTTTTTGTTGCGTTCTTGATACCAGCCGCTCGCTGAGGCACATTGTGTTAGTGTTTACTTAATCCGTTAAGAGATGAGTTGCATATTATGTGTATGGCATTTGCGCTTGAGTATGAGTGCTTACCGAGAGGCTGATGTTTCGTCTCCTCTGAATGGCTGGCCAAGATGAATGTTCATTGGTCAGCGTCCTTGAAGCGTATGCGGGGACCTGGAGAACTCTTCGAGGGGGCTAAAGAATGCAGTGAAATTGCACTCATGCGCCCAACCTATGCGCCTAACCTATGCGCCTAACCTGTGCGCCTAACCTTTGCGCCTAACCTTTGCGCCTAACTACCTGGTATGGTAGTTGGGCGCAAAGGTTGGGCGCACTGCACTGCATTCTTTAGCCGCACAAGCCATTTCCGGTGGCTATAGAACTCGCCAATGCTATTTTACACTTCTTGCGTCATATGCAGAAATGTTATCGCGCTATCCTGCTGCTTTCACCATCCCGACTGGAACCTGCCGGAAAGTGCAGACCAACAACAACCCAAAAGGAGGCGTACAGACCGTGCTGCGTGCAACAGCTGTTATATCATAAAACTGACTGCAAGTCTACCGTTGCCCTTTATCCTACCTAGGCAAGCCAATTATATCACCCTCTATTTTCCCAGTTCCTAGAGATTACGATGAACAGATGGAACATATGACTCCCTTTGTATAGGGCAGACGTTTCAGTGTTTTAGCAAGCTCTAGGTCGTTATTCAAGCGATCGACATTATATACGCCTTGACAGATAACACCCCGCTGGATCAATATGTTTCTCTTTCCTTAGCTGAAAGCAGGCATCAAAGCTTGCTTCGCTGTTCGGGTACTCTGCTTCCATATAAGTGAGCATAATCGGGTATAAGGGTTGTACCAACCGAACCTACTTTCTTGTCTGAACTCGACCAGGACATCTTAACGCTATTATTCTTTACTACTAACCGGGTCTCATCGGTCTTCTCATAAAGATTACTCATATAGCTCGCTACACGGTTGGGAGGTCTTTGGGCAGTATATCACGTGAACTGATGACGATCCCTTCGCCAGGGTCGGGTCCAGTGTCACAAGATGGTCTGTAGTATCTGGATCATAACAAAGATTAATGCTCTAAGTAAATAAGTACACCAAACGGTTCTAGCTTGTACTTCATTTATTTACTAAGTAATATAAATAGGCGTTCTACTGGCATGGAAAGTAGAAGGAACAGCCGGGAACTCCGCATAGGGTAAGTAACGTAACGTGCACGAGAAGAAGATCCCCCTCACTATTAGTGTCCACCAGGCCTCGACTATTTCCTTCTTACCCTTCCAGTTCTTGTTCTCCAGCACATTGATAAGAAGGTTAAGCTGCTCCTCGTCGGAATAGCAAGAATAGTGTTCGACCGTTCGACTAGCTCGATTTCCTCTCACAATCTGGCCTTTATCTCGTCTGTTACCGGTCTCGATATTCTTCTTACTGTGTTTCCACGCAGCTACACCAAGTTCCAGATGCGCTATAGCGAGATCTAAATAACGCATCTGACACCTGTCCTGGAGATCTTGGAAGTAAACCGTTGTCTCATCCCAGATATCGTGTGAAAATTCGATGAGTTCGAGTGGAGGTCGATCTTTAGGGTCGTGTCGGAAATGGAAAGTGTTTTCGAACCACCAATGCCATTTTCTGTCAAACGTGTCCAAACTGGAAAGGAGGCCATGCAAATGGGGCGAAGAATCTGGAAAGCGGTGCAGATATTCTTTCAAGAGATGCCGTATTACGATTCTGGCTTCTCTATGGGCAAAATGCTCTATGTCTGCCCTCAAAGCGTTGAATACAGTAGTGACTGTTGAGCCTCTTATGGGGAGAAAAGGGCAGAGCATGCTTCGAAGCTCACTTACGAGCTGTATACACCCGCGCTCCTCCGTAATAGCTTTATTTACGTGGTCTGGTACACCAATTGACTGAAGTGACGATGCGATCATGGCCAACGAAGTGGATGGAAGTGTCCAGTTAGTCGGATTTTTTGGCGTCTCATCTTGCAAACCGTAGTTTGGGACCAAATTTATGTCAGGCAGTCCGAGTAGCTTAAAGCCGGGAATTATCCCACACGCTAGCTTGTCTGCAGCCTCTGTCGGTATACGGCCACGCTTTTCCAATTCCGACGGAGAAGGGATGAAGGATTCATCATAGGTGTACTGAACAAGCAGACCCATTCCCCTACTTAAGGTGGCTGATATTGAGTGTCCATTCCCTTCAGCTCTCAGGAACCCCAAGCTTGGACGCAGATCCCTCCATACCATGCCCATACGGTGTGCAAGTACTACTAATGTTCCGACTGTTGTTGTTGCTAATGGTCTGATAATGTCTGGAGGCATTAGATCCCAAGACCACTCATGGGGTACCCAACCTGGACTAAGGACGATGTCTTGCATCGGTATAGACTGCTTAGAGATGTCAACAGCTTCCAGCTCTTCCCAAACTCCGGAGTGAAGGAGCTGTAACTGCTTCAAGAGATTGATCCAACCCACTAGATCCGTACTTTCATCGCCTGGTCCCTGTATCGACTTCGAGGGAGCATTTCGCCCTGTGCAGTCGATCGAAAACACGTCGCGATGTCTCCCTGTTCCAGAACGACCAAGTTTTTCAACATTGTAAACAGCGTCGACGTTGGTCTGAAGAACCAATTCCGGCGTGGTGAATTTGACTTCGAATCTGAATTGGCTCCATCTCCATCTCAGTCGAGTCCTGAGGGCCCAGTCTCCAATTACAGAGTCCTGACATCGCCGATAACCTTCTGCGGTGCTGAAAATCTGTTGAAGGAGCTGACCAATTGCAATAACAAGGGCTGTTAGGGCAACAGCCAAAGCAGCACTCGCTAAGCTAATTTCACCGTCAGCCATGAAGTCGATTAAAATCCCAACGTAAGAGCGGGGGAGGGGGTTTATCCCTACGGAGCATCGCTCTAGCTCAAATTTTGGCCCCCGCAAGATGACGTATCAGGATCTCGTATTGTGTACAGCGCTCAGCTTAGATTACAAAACATGAAACGCATACTTGCAAAAACATTATTCGGAGACCTCTTGAGCGTTTCTTTAATATAGCAATTATCACCATATTCACGAGACTTAGTAGAGGGCTTGGTAGATGAGAATCGGTCATTTACATACTCGTTTTTGATCAGCTTATAGGTATAATGATAAGTAGGACGATGTCGCAAGCCAGGCACTCGACCGTCGTAAACTCGTGCGAGAACTAGCTGTATCACTAATCTTGCTGTGATTTCTGCCAATAAGCTACAGTTAGGGCGATCCACCAACATCACGAAAAATATACTACATTAATCACCTTCCTATGCACGCTAAAGCGCCACACTAGAGGGCCATGTTAACCGTAGCTTATTCAACACAGAAACCGGAGCGTTCCCAATTTAGCAGATGAAGCCAATACTATAGAACCTAGCGAACAGAGCAATATTTCTTAAGAATGACACAAAGATTTAATGGCCGCAAAGTAGCCAGCCAAGAATAGTACAAAGGGAATTTACTCTAGGTATAGGAGCTCACTTACCGAAAGTTATGAAGATGCAATCTGTGCAAGATGGCACGTCAAGTTTTCACCGCTAGCGGAAAGGACGTACTGCTTAGTGGTACCATTATCACCCTAGTTCTGAGGAGAAGAGATAGAGAGATTTGATGTGATATCAGAGAAGAGGTATCTGCAAGGTGCAATACAATGGTATATCAGTATTCGGAAGCAGAATCCAAAACAGAAAAAGAAAGAAAGCTCCATTACCTCTATCTATACGCACCTCAAACACCTAAAATAAACCATTTATTGCCTGGATATTCGTCCGCGTCCAAAAAAATTGAGAACTAAGATAAATCAAGATACTATCTTCCACCACCGCCTCCTTACTCAGGTAGCGGCCAGCTCGCCGTCCCCTGCGCCCTTCCCCCTTTCCCGGAACCCTCCGACTTGGGAGGCACAACCGGCGAGAAAACTGGCGGATTACTCCCCAGCGCCAACCTCGCAAGCTCGAGCTCTGCCCCCTGAAACTTCCCTCCCGAACTATTCACACTCGTACTCCTACTCAGGCCCGCCCCTGCCTCCGCCTTCATTCCTACCCTCACGACCTCGTAATCCTTTTCGCTCTCCCTCTCCTCACGCCCCTCGTTTCTCAACGAACTCCTTCCAGCCTTCTTTGCACCCACGGCAAAGCTTGGCGTCGACGGAGGCAGGGGAAACGAAGACGGCGAGTGTGCGCGCGAAATGGTATGCGTGGATACGGAGCGCGCGCTCGAGTTGCCGGCGCGGAGGATGCTTATTTTCGAGGCGGATTCGATGGTCCATTCGGGATCGCCGGGGTGGGATCCGCGTCGAGGCATGCGGGACTTGATGAATGAGGGGAGGGGAACGGACCACGCAGGTCGGTGAGAGGAAGAAGGAGAGGAAGAGGTAGTGGCGGGACCTTTGATGTCCGAGGGGAGGGGAAAGGATGCGTAGAGACGGCGTCGGCGGCGGTGGAGGAAGTATACTGTGGCGCCGGTGAGGGCTAATAGGAGGGCTGTGATGCCGATGCCCAGGCCAGCTTTGGAGCCGGAGGTCATGCCAGATGGAATTGGGGTAGTACTGGCATCTGAAGAGGCGGAGGCAGAAGGAGATGCTGGTGCAGAGGATTCGGCTTCTTGGGGGAGAGGAGGGGTGGGCTCGGTTGAAGGTTCGGTTACGGTGATAGTTTTGGAGGTTGTAATTGTGAGGCTCGTTGAAGCAAATGGAGGATCGGGAGAGAAGGATGATAGAGTTGGTTCTGGCGCAAAGAAGGTTGCAAGATTTTGACTGGGGGCTGTATTGGTGGGTGCGACGTAGGGGATACCAGCGAGAGTAGCGATGACGGAGGAATCGGGCCCAGGGAAGGCATTAGCGATGCTGGAAGGGGGTTCAAACGTTGATTCAATGGCTATGGTGGAGGGTGGTTGCCCGATAGTGGTGGCTTCTGTGATGGTGGTCATGACTGTCTCCACAGTTGCTCCAGAAGGAGTGAAAGATACCGGAGGGGGTCCCTCATCGGCTTGCTGACTGCTTTGGCTGTCTTGAGAGTCTTCGCCTTGGTTGCCTGATTGACCTCCATTCTGACGTCTGCTTCCATCGCCCTTGTTCCCAAATCTGCCGTTGCGAAAGCGCTATGAGAAAGGTCAGAGATAATCTCGTTGTGATTGATCAGAGTCCGCCTACGTTCCCGTTCCTGCCATTGCGAAATCTAAAATTTCCCCCGTTCCCATTCCCATTTCCATTATTATTTCCGTTGTTGTCCCCATCTATGAGGGAACCATCGCCATCTCCTGACTGAGCCCGAACGAGCGGAAGAAGCCCAACTGCAAACCAGCACAGCAAGATCAATATAACATTACAGCGTGCCATTTCAAGCCAACGCCAACACCAAAAAATTGAGGTAGATATGAAGGAGTGACTAGAGAAAAAACGAAAGTCGAGGATACAGACCAGCTGCAGACCAGCGAGTGCATACACCCACTATAGATCTGAAAAGCCCGCATGAGTAGTTCCCCATGCGCGCATCCCAGACGTGTATGGGCAAGCACATGATTGGGCGCACCATATTCCCGCTTTGTGCAGCCCACCACGGAAAACAGGCATAGCGTCAGAAGGAGATGCGGCGCATACACGCTCGTATTTAGCATGTTCAATATTCTGCGAATGGGAACATTGCCATTCACACGCCGATTTGGTACTGGGGACGTCCGAAAACAGGTGCGGGCTGAGCCTTGGGGTGGGAAGCGTGGATGCTCGATGCCCCTTCTGTATAGGCTGAAGTGAGTGATGCAGGTACGCAGCAATATTGGTAGCAGGGATCTGCAGATGAGAGGGGTACGGGACAGGTTCGCATTGATGGGGAGGGCAGCGGGAACGGGTGCCGGGGAATTTTGCCTGAAACACAGGCGTTGGGTATGACGCGCAGAGGCAAACCGAAGGCGGAAGATTCGATCGGAGGATATCTGAGACGTTCTAGAAAAATGCCTGTAGAAGATACAGAAAGAAGCAAGTGGATTACGAAGAGATTTGGGACTCGAGGAAGCTCGATGAATGGATGCAGGTCTGAGTGCAAAGCATTCCTGTGATTAGTGTCTGACGCAGTGCTACGATCAGTTCATTTGTGCGATGCGACTCTGTCAGCGACGTCTAGCTGGAGCTTTTATCAGCACGCCTGCATTCTCAGGCCACGGGGCCCCTATCCTGCATCACCGAAATGAGGCTTGTCGCATACAGAGAGTCCTGTATCAGACCGCTTCATCCGCGCAGTTCAGCCGCATACCTTCAACAACAACACGATCGTTTGAAGACTGCGCATAGGTTTCTGAGCGTTCAAATATTGCGATGGATGGTGTGTAGTGAAGTCCGTCCGTATTGCGGAGAAGTGTGGAGGTGGCTGGGGTTGAAACACAAAGCGAACGGCAGAGCGATGAAGGAGCAGACGATTTTGGATCATTGGTACGCTAACCAGATGCAGACCAGCCACATATATACGCAATATTCTGTCATATTGTCCACGCCAATGCGAGACGTCGTCCTTCAGTCAAGTCCTTCATTTTCAATGGCCTCGCGTAAACCAGACTTCAACAGCCCCGCGGAAGATAGCTACATCGAGCACTACGTAGGCTATGAAGATCGTGCTACGGGAAAACACCTTTGAATCTGCCATGTCCGACTATGTTCTGTTCCAGTTTCTTTGTATAGCTCTTTGCATCCACCATCTATTAGGTTTATTTCCGGGCCCATCTGTTGCCCATCCATCCCACTGCATACACTAACACAACCTAGAGTTTTGAAAGACTACTCGTGTAGCGTTCTGCAGATTCCGGATGTCGCATGCCGGAATTGTTTTGTTGGTCTGATGCAAACAGCGCACCAACATGCGTGTCTCCATGACTAGAGGATCGACTTTGACTATGATCCAAGAGCTCTGCCAAAAGCAAGATAGTGTTTGACTCTTTGTCAGGTGTTCGGCTAGGACGGATCCCCAATGAGGGATGTAAAACATAGAGATGAGCATCCATAGCGGCTATCCCCTCCAACGACTATAACTATAAAACCCTCTTTGTCCAGAGGAGACGGCGTAGAGTAGGCGATTATTGCCTTAGGCGAGTTTGCGCGCAGCTTGGCACATCTCTTGTGGTCGCAATGTCCTAGTATTCGTACCCGTACACACGCTTCTGGAGATGATTCAGGAACTCTACGTGTTGGGTACGGCAGTGGCTCTGGTTTTCTAGAAAATGGTTGGATGATGGCATATTGTTGCCCTAGCGCGCAGTCAGCGGTTGTCCGAGAATTAATGTAGAGGGTGCGTTTGACGAACTTTTCTCAGCATAATTGAGTGGTGAACGGCGGATAACCAGGATTTGAAGATGAGATTAACACAATCGGCGGAGCTATTATTGCGGGATCGACATTGGCGCGGTAGCTTGCCCTTGCAGGCTGCGGCGTTGCCATCGGTTTAGGGCTGCGTCACATGATGCAACTTGGTTTCATTTTCACCTCTGTGGTCTATATAGATACACTGATTTTTCGGCTTTTCTCGTGAATGAGACCATCATGCCTCTTACTATTTCACACAAAGGAGACATCCAAGAATTCCAATCATGACCAAGGGCCATGTTCGATCCACATCAAAGTTGAAAGCGTGCCTTTTGTTGCCATTCATCGATTTGCCCGACTACTAAACTCGAAGCTCAGTCATTATATCTCAAGCGCATTCATTTCGATCAGCGGTACTGTCGAACCAGACAGAAAGGGTACACTGCGAGCTTCGAAAAGAAGATCCATCAGTACGAAAGCGGCAGCACCGACTTCATACTCGACCAGAAATTCGAGTAGCTTGCTTCTGAAAGCCAGCTACTGAAACAGCTTTTAAGGGCACTGGGGCCGCGCTACGATGTTCTTGTTATGTACAATAATGATCTCTGAATTTACTCACAATATCTTGTGGACTGGACTGGATAAAGAATGTTTTCCTTGAGCCGGGTCCTACCCATCTCCCTCTGTGTTCCTGAATATCCTAAAGGTGTGTGAATCTTGCGGAATCTAGTTGGTTACCCAATTCTGATCGTAACAAGCCGCATCTGGCACAGCACATGAATCCCGAAGAACAAGCACAATACACCTTTAGACTATTGGATACAGATATCCCAGCTTCTTGACATGGGCTCCAACATCCAATCCCAGCCGACGCGCCCTTATTGTGAGATCTTTTCAGCATCTCCACTTGTAAGGAAGTGGCAAGTGCATAGAATTGATTGCATTGAATGTATGTGTAGGTCTGTATGAGTAGAAGACACGTATGACGCTCTTATATAGCGAGAATCCGTCATGTGACATAGCTCTGAGCTGCTTACACTACTACTAACACCTGTCCCTGTGAGGCGAAAAACCACCTGCGCCAAAAAATATAAGGTGTACTTTGACTTCAGGCGACTATAAATCTGCGCATACGTCGATTTTACTAAAATAATGTGTAAATAGTACACTATAGCTACTTTTAAGAAATTGATGCCTTTTTAACCTATAAATTATGTTTACATTGTCGCTTTCTAGTCTGATTAGCTTAAAGCCTCTGTTAGAATAGTACAACTATCAGAATAGTACTACGTCTAGGAACGCCGCCGGAAAGCCGCCAGTAAACCGACGGAAAGCCACCGGAAAGCGCCAGAAAGCTGACAGCAAGCTGGCAGCTTTCCTAGGAACGCTAGAAAGCTAGTAGTGTTCTCTATGAGCACTAGCTAGAAAGCTAGTGGCGTTCACTAGGAACGCTGCCGGAAAGCCGCCAGCAAACCGGCGGAAAGCGTACGAGTGAAAGGAATATAAGAAGGAGAGAGAACAACACCTTTCTACGAACACAGACAGAATTGAATCAATTACCTCAATCAAAATCATCCTTCTCAGAACATCGAATATCTGATAGCCTCACTTTATAGCAAAACAATCTTTATTTACTACAGCGCTACTATTAGGCTTTTACTACTGATAATACGCATATAAGGGTTATGTCTAAGCCCTAGAGCCTTATTACAATAATAGGAAGCTATTATCAGCTTTGTATCTGCTGCTGCGCGCAAATTCATACAAGGTCGCTACCCTGGTTGGTACCTCTAACTGGAGCGACCACCAATCCTAGCTAGTGCGATACAGCTATTATTGAACATAATCATGATGACGGAATTTACTTACAGTGGCTGCTACACCTGTGGCTGTGCAAAGCCTTGGCCATGCTTCCTGTCAACCAACTCGACTCTCTAAAAACACTTACTGGTGGTAGTAACATCTAGTAATGTTCTGTTCTAGCTCATGTTATAGGTCGTTAGTAAGCTTGCGTACACGGCTCCTTGTAGGTTGCAGTTTCGATCGGTAATTAAACTACCACGTGATCATGTATTGCTTAAACATCTAAGCCTTAGTCTTCGCCCCATCTCAGTCTGACGCTGCCTGCCCCACCCACCAGCTTTATCAGCGTTCTTTCCGAAGATTCTCGGAGTGCTCGAGATGAGCACGCTCTGTTCACGCCGATCCGTATAACTTCTACAAGGCTTTCTGGCCTCTGCTTATCATGCGGCTTTTGCAGCTTGACGATAATGGCGAATTCAGCCTAGCTGAACACATTGGCACGAACGTCCCACCTTATGCAATCCTTTCACATACTTGGGCAGCGGATGACGAAGAAGTTACCTTTAAAGATCTGATAAAAGGCACAGGTAAGGCAAAAGCGGGTTATCGCAAGCTTATATTTTGCGGAAAGCAGGCTGCAAAAGATAATCTTAAGTATTTCTGGGTGGACACCTGCTGCATTGATAAGTCGAGCAGTACTGAACTTTCAGAAGCTATCAACTCAATGTTTCAGTGGTACAAAGAAGCAAACAAATGCTATGTGTACCTGCCCGATGTTTCGACCAACGGCTTCATCAGTAAAGACCGTTCTTTCCAGGATAGTAGATGGTTTACCCGGGGATGGACATTACAAGAGCTTCTCGCTCCGACCCGCGTTGATTTCTTCTCGGTAGAGGGCATTCTACTGGGTGATAAAACTGCGCTCGCTCACGAGATCGCTGAGATCACTGGCATATCTGTTGAAGCTCTTAGGGGAAAAGATATGTCTAAGTTTAGTGTGGACGAGCGATTCAAATGGTCAAAGGGCCGGGAGACGAAGCGTGAGGAAGACTTCGCCTACGCTCTGTTTGGCATCTTCGGCGTCCATATGCCACTCATTTATGGCGAAGGCAAAGAGAAGGCATTAGAACGGCTCAAAAAAAAGCTAAAAAAACCAGCGGAGAAACCGTTGACTGTTTGTTCAACGTTGAATTTGCTCTGCTTCCTCTCTTTCTTCGTTGTGATAGTAGCAATATATTTTCCGATCTCCCACGAACCGGTTCCCCCACAGCCAAGCAGTCCTGGGCACGTATCATCGCATGGAGATGATATGTGGAGAAATGGTGCTGCTGGGCACACTGCGAAACCTTGGCTTGTTCCGTTTATGAGGCCCGCTTCTTTCGCTGGTCGAGAAACTCAGCTTTCTCAACTTGACGCACATATATTGTCAAACAGTGGTCGGCGGCTTGCAATATACGGCCTTGGTGGCTGTGGGAAAACCGCTCTTGCTCTCGAATTAGCTTATCGTACGAGGGAGCAGCAGCCTGCCCGCGCCGTTTTCTGGGTGCCAGCTATTACCCGCGAAAGCTTCGAGCAGGCGTATTACGAGATAGGTGCACTCTTGGATATATCAGTAACCCCAGGCGACAGGGTTGATATGAAAGATATCGTCAAAGCAAGACTGAGCGACGAGAGTTTTGGGAGTTGGCTGATGGTTATCGATAACGCAGATGACATTAGCATTCTCTTGGACCGCTCTACGGAGAACAACAGTACGGTCCGGCTGTTTGATTACATCCCACGTAGCCACCATGGCTCCATCATCTTCACTACCAGGTCTCGAGAAGCTGCCATCGCACTGGCGGAGTCCGCTATAGCGCTAGGCCAGTTCCAAAAGTCGGAGGCAATAGAACTGTTGCGCAACCGTCTGCTTCAAGAACATCAGCACGAGCTTGAGAATCAAGAGACTGTCGAGCAGTTTCTGGAGACGCTCACTTTCCTTGCTCTTGCTATCATACAAGCGGTGGCATTCATCAACACAAACGATATCAGCCTATCTGAGTATATTCTCTATTATCGGAATAATGAAAAACACGCGATGGAGCTTCTTAGTAAAGAGTATCATGATCAAGGACGATACCCAGATTCAAAAAACCCAATGGCCACAACATGGTACATTACATTCGTATATATACAGAAACACAACGTACTCGCTGCAGAGTATTTATCGCTGATGACGTGTATAAGTAATTCCGAAATACCAGGGTCGATCTTGCCACTAAATGATTCTGTGGTGGAGCAAGTGGAGGCTATCGGAATGCTGAAAGCATATGCCTTCATCACTGAGCGGCAGCCCCAAACACATGGAATGCTGGATCAGATGCAAAACCGAGTTAAGATATATGACGTCCATCCACTAGTCCATGTAGCAATGCGAGGCTGGATGAAAGAACAGAATCAGTGGAGTCTGTGGGTGGAAAGAACACTGGAGCGCCTGGAGGAGATTATCCCGCTTGGAGGCAATTACGATCCGAAGATCTGGGCAGCGTACTTGCCTCATGCTGTTTATGTCACGAACATACCTGAAAGCTATAATACGCAAGGAAGACTGTTACTACTGAGTCGAATAGGGAAATACAAGGGGATATTAGGAGATTTTGAGGCTGCTGCGCTTGCTTATCGAGAACTTCTCAAAGAGCAAGAACATTTGCTGGAAAAGAACCACCCCGACATGCTATCCGGCATGAGAAGCCTTGCAAGCATGATACTGTTCCAGGGAAAGTACGAGGCAGCTGAACAGATAATCCGGCAGGCACTGGAAGGGGGAGAGAAAGCGCTAGGGAAGAAACACCCCGATACGCTGACCAGTGTGAGTGATCTGGCACGAGTGTTATATAACCAGGGCAAATACAAGGCGGCTGAAGAGATGATCCAGCGAGTGCTAGAGGGGAGAGAGGAGGCGCTGGGGAAGGAGCACCCTGACACGCTGACCAGCGTGAGTGATCTGGCAATTATACTAAGGGCCCAGGGAAAGTATAAGGCGACAGAGGAGATGAGCCTACGAGTGCTAGAGTCGACAGAGAAGGTGCTGGGGAAGGCACAACAAGACACCCTGACCAGCGCGAGCGGTCTGACGTTGGTGCAGCCCCCGGGAGAGTGCGAGTCGACCGAGGTGATGTACCGGCGAGCGCTGGGATGGACAGAGAAGATCCTGGGGCGTGAGAATTGTGAAAAGACAATTAGCGTCATCACCTTAATGAGCCAGTTGCAGAACCAGGGAAAGTACGAGGCAGCCGAAGCGATGGCCCAACGAATGCTAGAGTTTAGTGAGAAGATGCTAGGAAAGGAGCACCCAGCAACGCTAATTGTGATGCATAACCTAGCAGGTATATTGCTGAGCCAGAGAAAATATAAAGAGGCTGAAGCGATGAGCTGGCAAGTATCAGAGGGAAGAGAGGAGGCGCTGGGAAAGGAGCACCCCGATACGCTTACTAGCATGAATAATCTAGTACTAGTGCTACAGAGCCAGGGCAAATACAAGGCAGCTGAAGAGATAATCTGGCGAGTGCTAGAGGGAAGAGAGAAGGTGCTAGGAAAGGAGCATCCCGAGACGCTAGTCAGTGTAAGTAACCTAGCATCGATACTATGGTATCAAAGAAAGTACGAGGCGGCTGAGGTGATGAGTCGGCGAGTGCTAGAGTGGTGCGAGAAGGTACTGGGAAAGGAGCACTCTAACACGCTGATGAGCGTGAGTAATCTAGCTAAGCTACTACAGTCCCAGGGAAAATATGAGGCGGCTGAGATGATGAGCCGGCGAGCGCTAGAGGAAACAGAGAAAGTTCTGGGGGAAGAGCACCCCGACACACTCACCAGCTTAAACAACCTAGCGTCTGTGCTGTGGCATCAGGAAAATTATGACGCAGCTGAGGCGGCGAGCCGGCGAGTGTTGGAAGGAAGAGAGAAGGTGTTAGGGAATGAGCACCCTGACACACTAATGAGTGTCCTTAACCTAGGGGTCCAGCTGCAGAACCAGGGGAAGTACAAGGCAGCCGAAGCGATGGCCCAACGAATGCTAGAGTCTAGTGAGAAGATGCTAGGAAAGGAGCACCCCGCAACACTAGCCGGCGTGAGTTTTCTGGCGAGCATGTTATATGGCCAGGGGAACTATGAGGCAGCTAAGGCGATGACCCAGCAAGTGCTAGAAGGGAGAGCAAAGGTGCTAGGAAAGGAGCACCCTGACACACTCACCAGCATGGACATCCTAGGAACCATATTGCGTAGTCAGAGAAGGTATAAGGCGGCTAAAGCAATAACTCAGCAAGCGCTAGAGGGGAGAGAAAAGGTACTAGGAAAAGAGCACCCTGACACGCTTACCAGCATGAGCAACTTAGCGATGGTACTATTATACCAGAGAAAGTATAAAGCAGCAGAAGAGATGAACCGGCGAGCGCTAAAAGGGAGAGAGAAAGTCCTGGGAAAAGAGCACCCCGATACATTGACCGGCGCGAGCAACCTAGGGGCGGTGCTTTGGTATCAAAGAAAGTACGATGCAGCGGAGGAGATAACCATGCAAGCGTTAGAGGGGAGAGAGAAGGTCCTAGGAAAAGAGCACTCTGACACGCTGATGAGCGTGAGTAACCTAGCGGAGCTACTACAGTCCAAGGGAAAATATGAGGCGGCTGAGGTGATGAGCCGGCGAGCGCTGGAGGGGACAGAGAAAGTTCTGGGGGAAGAGCACCCCGACACACTCATCAGCATATGCGGCCTTGCCTGTCTACTATCTCGCGCGCACAAGTATGGAGAAGCTCTACTGCTTTACCAGAAAGCTTCTTCTGGCTTACTCAAAACGCTTGGGCCACATCACTCGACAACTCGGGCATGTCAGAGCCACCAGTCTTCCCTTGAGCGGTTTCTGGACGGACAAGCGACAGACGATACAAGGCGTGAACTAGATACAAAATGCGATGAATAAATGACAAGAGAAGGTATAGTAAGCGCGTTTTGTGTGGGTGAGTTGTGTGGGTGAGTTGTGTGGGTGAGTTGTGTGGGTGAGTTGTGTGGGTGAGTCATGGTGCTGTGGTGGCAAGGCATTAACCATTGCCGCCACCAGCAGGGAGGGCGGCCGACCCGCACCGGCTAGAAGGTTGTCGAGAGAAGCAATAAGGTTTTGGGCGAGTGAGTGAAGGAATGGAGCGTGCCGGACTGACACCGATTGAAACTAAGACATGTTCGGCAAGGTTACTGGTTCGAGGCCGCCCGAGCTCAAAATCGCGCCATGATCCAATACTGGCACCAGAAGCGGGACTTCACGGTGCAACCCACGTTTGATGTTCAGGATCGATTATTTAAATAGAAAGCAAAGCTAGTGTCTGGACCGCACACATTGTCTCGCGGATTCCAATGTTACTATCTGCTGGCAAGTTAGTTAAACCAACACAGATCTTAAAACTACACTCACGACCTGAACGTATATACAGTCACATGCATTGCGCAACTGGTAATCGTGTAAAATCCTTGTAGTTAAACGACTTACGCGGAGGCTGAGGTCGAACATAGAAGTACAGCTAGTATCCGGTACACTTTAGCAAGCGACAAGGTATCACTTATGCTTTCAGTGAACTGCAAAATTTCCTAGCACAGTTAGAATTAACAAGCAGCTATCAAATAGTTCGAACAAACGTATAACACATGAGCCTCTATCAACCTATGGGGTCGGTTTAATCATGCACCATTATTTAGGCAGCTTGCCTATATCCTCAACGGCATTATACCCACATTGTCGCACAGTGCCTGAATATCATCAAGAAGCGTGTGGATGTCTTCGGGCAGGTCACCTTGCTCCACGTTCATAACCCCGTACCTGATCGGCTTATTCAAAAGCTATAGATCACTGCGATTATTTGCAGGACTTGTTGCGCGCTTCGACCGAGTCTTCCCTGATTGAGTATAAGAGCTCGAGTTAGTGTTCAATTTTACATTAGTCTTTTTTCGTACCACCCTACTGTAGTACTATAAGAAAGAGACATTATTATACTACATAATAAAGTTCTACGAATTAGGCGCGAAGGCTATAATGAAAACGTAATTTATGACTATAAAAGGTCACAGATGCTTGAAATTAGCTAGAGTATATAGCCAATATAGGATAATAGCAAATATTAACGTGCGCAGTGAGTTTCAGTTGCTTGAAGTTCAAGTACCCCTCATATTTTTTCAGCGCAGGTGGTTTTTCGCCCTGTAGGGATAGACGTTACCTCGAAATCGTACCAAACAGATGTTCAAACAAAGACCTTTGACTAATGAGTGATGGAATACCTAGAAACACAAGTGTATAGCAATGCGCTAATCGCAGGGGATGTATCCAACACGAAAACTCTTTGTTTCTGGGCTCTTTCGCTCGTTTTTAAATACAATGCTTAAGGACACAACGCTATAAACCTAGAAGTCAAGCTTTGTGCGGGATATAGGCCCGGTTTTTCGCTCACTGAGAACTGCTGTGCCGATCATAAAATTCTTCCCGAAGCTCTTGCTAATTTTTCGAAGGTATGCCAGCTCAACCTAGGTGCAATGGATTTACAATGAGAGGTTGCTGGTCATTTCAAGTCCCCCTTCTACATGTCCCAACATGAACCACGTTTAAGGTCCAGCTAATGATGTTAACTAGCCCTGTAATGGAACTGTAAAATATTACAAGTATAATGGAAGAGCACTTTCTCTGTTATATACATGTAATTTCGCCTGAGGCAGCTTATGGAGGTATTATATCAATAGCACAAATCAAACTAGACTTTCCAAAGTTTAAATGCCTTTTATGGGCTACTTTGACGGCAAATACTCCGTTAAGCAATTCCGGTGCAACCTAAGAAAAAAGTACCTTATCTAACAAATAATATCTTCCATCGCGGGGATCCGAACCCAGAGCCTGCTGCAAAAATGTACTGAGCCGCCTCATTGACGATTATGTAGGAGCCGAATCGCCTAGTCATACGTCTAGACCAGACGACCCCTACATATCCGCCAACTTAGCGAGCTCAGTGGGAGATCACTCCGATTCTAAAATATTTTACCAATCTACATTTTGTGATGGTAGGGTGTGAGACTTTTATGCGATTGTTAATAAGCAAGCGAAGTGGAATTCATGGTCACACTCTGGTGAAAGTCACTCTGTTTAATTGGTTACCGGATCAATGCCAGCCACTTTGATGAGACTTGAGGCGTTCATTCTTGACTAATTTGTAATTTAATTGAGTGTCTCGAACCTCTCCAAAATATCCACACTTCAACATATAGCCAACTCTAGCACTGGTTTGAGTATTCCTAAGGCGCGCACACCATAAAAGATCTACGTTGTCCTCGATTCCCTAGCTCCCAAATAAAGCGCTTGACTACCCAACAACTGTGAGAGCATTCAAGTTTTTAAGAATACGAACCCGGGCTTATCTACCCGCATTCTCAACGTAGCCTAGTGAACCCGTTATAGCAAGACATTAGAGACCGTATAGATTGATAAAAAGATCTTGCGATTCTTAAAATGGCACTTTATCTCACTGCTGAACTGTACCGCAGATTTTTAAACACACCATCGGTTATGTGGCTGCGTGTTAATGCGTTTTGAAGGAAACTAAGGTGGCCACACTCAAGCCATGGCATATTTGGTTGCGGCGTTTCATAGTAACTTTGACTTGACGTAATAGAGCCCACTCGCGCGCAGCAACATCCACAGAGGCCCACTCGCTGCGCTTCGTTGTTCTGCAGCCTCTCAAAGCCGCTTTTTATACTCATCCAACCGATCGGCCACACTCGAATCGTTACAAAACACGCCCACTGTTGCTAGTTTGATACTTGGAAGCCCAAATTGCTCCAGAGCGAAGCTAGCAGCGACAGCTCCATAGCACATGGCTTTGAGATGGTCTCCTGTTAATTGTAGTCCAGCAATGTAACCTCCGAGAAAGGTGTTCCCAGCTCCGGTAGCATCCACCACCTTTTGAGAATGATTTTCGTAGTAAGGGGGGAACCAAACGGGCCTTTGCGTGTGGCCCATGATCACTGCTCCATGCTCGCCTGCCCGAATTATAACGGTAAGTCCGCTGCCTGGGTTCAACGATGAGTCTACAAACTGTTGACCCAACGACTCTATCTTCGACGCGTTGTATTCAGTAAGAGCCTGATTTTCAAAAAGTCCGTGGGCTTCGAGGTGATTTGGAGAAAATATATCTACGAGTCGGCAGGCCTCAAAGAAGGAAAGCCGGTTTAACATTATACAGGCTGCGGGGAGCGGCTCCCATACAATGAGAGGACGGTTCTTAATTCCATGTGTTTCTCGCAGCTTCAAGAGCTCAGGTACTTGGACGAGAATTTCATCGGGATTTCCAAAGAAGTGGAAGGCCTGGGCATGCAAAAGCGGCGTCCCTTCGAGGTCACTCGGTACCGCTCTGAGAGGTTCACCCACGTAAGTAAAATTCTTTTCTGGTCAGTTTAATCAGTCCTATCCCGTAATTGTGCATCTTCACTGACGTCCAAATGTATCGTCCTCATACTTGAGAACACCTCGCGTAGAGCCCTTGCCAGCCCTTGCCCTGAACACGGAGGTCACCCCCCAGCTTTCGATTTCTTCTCGGATGTTCATTGGGAAGTCGTCTCCAATGATCACCAGACACCCCACTGTAGACATGTCTTTTGCGAGCAGGCGTTGCCCAAGCGCAACGAATGATGCAGAGCCACCTAACACGTCGCGAAGAATCTGACCGCGCATATGGATCTCATCCGTTATCACCATGCCAAGAGAGACGCATAATATGCTAGAGAAACTTTTCGAGGCCATAGTTGAGCCAAACTTGATGGAAAGTTGCCGTGGCGTGTTGAAGGATGTGCCATATTGCCATGGTGCAAAGAAATGACTCGGAGCTTAGTCAGCGGCACCTCTGTTTAGTTATGCTCTGGCATTGAAGAGCTTGCAGGTCTCTGCAATCAAAGATACTCTGATGAGGAGATATCTTGTTTAAATGTGTTTCTTATATTGTTGAGAGTTGTGAGGCTCTAGAGATGTTAAATTATTTAAAGTTTTTAAAGAACTTTATCTACTTATTACCAAAGGCGGAAGGTTCGTCTTTGTTGTGGAACTTTCCCTCAACTCTGGCTGGTATCTCTTTTGGGTCACATCTTGCTCCTGCAGGGCACATTGGTACTCAGAAAACATCCAGCCGACGCGTGGATTATATTCTTGAGGACACGTTCGGCAAAGGCTGTGGCGGTTACCGGGTTGCTAAGATGTATCTAAGTTATCATCACCCGGGTCAATGGCGTCACCTTGAGATAGACTTCAGCTCGCAAATCAGGCTTCACTGGAAAATTCTTCTGGATGCACAATCATGGCATAGGTCCATATATCATTGTACAGAATAGAACGGGCCATCATACACTACACAAAGAACTTTCTGCCTCGAACTTCTTTATATTATACGTCTTTCCATAAGCAGACACTGTGGAACTAGATACTAGCATAATTTCATCTCCATACGTCCTCTATTTTGGCTGCCTCTTTCTATACTACAACAGCTACTATTGCGACTCCGCAGAGACTGATCAACAAAGCCGTACACCTACTTCAAATCGTCACCTTCTTAATCCATTGTCCAACCATACTACCTCTCCCTTTTATTCCCTTTACTTCGTCATGATGTGGTCTTCAGAATCTTTACAGTACTCCGAGTTACCTGCCGATTATAGACTTCGAAATACCCCTCATGTTGTTTTTATGACTTTCAACAACACAAGCCTCCGTGTCTTTCTGCGCTCAGGTGTCTGTATTGTATAGTAGTTTTTTTCATTATCTCTTGACGATCCAAACCCGGCGATCCCGGTGGAGTAGAGAGTAAGGTTCTTACAGTCCTTTAGCCGATCTCGCCACTCTGCGTGATCAAAGTTGTTCCAAATTTTGTGTTGTGAGGTTCGTTGGCTTTTCATAGTGGTCAGTTGTTTAAGACATGCGCATAGAACTGTCGCTCGCCGACAATGCAGCTATCTGGCTTGGAGGATCCCGGGGGGATTATTGCTTTTGTAACGATCTCAAAGAGCTCCCATATTCTTCATTACTATTTCCACTATTAGTATTTGACCTCTATATATTTGCTCAGGAATGAAGGAACGTATCTCTTTCAGGATTCAGAAGCCCGCGAATAGGCTAGAATTTGTTATATTGATAACATGGGCTGCGGCTAGGATCAGCGAGCAAGGCCCAAAGGTGGGGTTTCCTGAGAGTAAAAGGAGTGTTTTCGGTAGTTGAGTTTGAGTGCTCGTAGGTGGAGTGGTAGTGGTCATTGCTGCGGCCCTCGCGAAGCTACCACCGCAAAAACTGTGAAGCGTCGTCCTTATCGTAGACTCTGTTTTCCTGCATATTTGGCGTAAACATTCCCATTGAATATATTAAGTGCATAACTTCGTACTATGCCCGCCCCAGTAGCCGTTTGCATTGGTATCTTTGTTCGCTGAGGTCATGCGAGAAGCCCACGTCGACCTATCTATTACGATCACTTTCTTCGTTCAAGGGTATTACTGAGAGCCCGAGTCCAGCCACGTTATTCCTTATAGTTCTTGTAAAAGATTGATGCACCTAGTTCTCATGATCTCCTTCGAGGGTAATGTGTACATTGTATAAACACCCCTGGGGACGCCACATGGTTGCTGTTAAATGAAAAGCTTTTAAGTGAACGAAGCAAACCCTTGCAGGGTACATGGGTGGCTATGGCCCTGGTCCAGGATTTAGGACCAACGCAAAAAAACAGGTACTTAAACCCCAATTACCTCCTCGCCCTCTACCTACCTCTAACCATCTCGCTGCACTGCTTGTCTCTTGCGGTCGCAAACCACAGATCCAGAACCTTCATACACATCGTCACAATGCAAGTCATCTCGCTGCCACAGGACCCGGGCAGGTTATCTTTCTTAGACCTGATCCCGGAGCTCCGCAACCGAGTGTACGGTATCTTGTTTGTACACGAGGACAACCTCTTGATTGTGGGACCCGACGGCACCGGGCTATATCGTGAGTCAGAAGATAACAACATCAAGCTTTCTCGGGCCACAGGCCACAAGATCCCCTGTCAGTACTCCATGGCAGCTACCCACACCATGAAACTGACCGCAATAGACGATTCAATGTTGTCGATCCGTGACACCCCCTACCTAGTCCCTCGAGAATTCGTCCTCCCAATTGAGCGCTTCGATATACATCGTGTCTATCAGCTAGACCTTAATCTGTTCCTGAGCTGCAAGCAAATCTACAGGGAGGCAGCGTCGATGTTCCTGGGGAAGAACACCTTCGCCATCGCAAAAGCGCGACGAACTAGGACCACTACTAACTGGAGCTCATACTGCGATGGTACAGGAGCACATGTTTACCAAGGGGGCGAGTGGATGCGTGCACTGGGCTCGCAGTTCACAATGTTGAGAACCGTTGTCATTGACCTGGGCAAGAACTGCCACTGGATGAGAGACGTCCGCGCCCCGAAGGTTCGTCGTAACAACTATGCCGGTATTGTTGTTTATCGTCAAGAGCTCCGCTCTGTGGATGTCCTCCCGTTCCTGAAGGTTATGTGGGACTACAACCATACTCTAGATATCTCCTTCGTCTACCGCGCGAACCATGCCGAATCAATTTGGCTGTCGAAGCACTTGCACAACCATACGCAAAACGATGTATTGAGCCAGATTCCCGAGACTTCAGCCATGAACAAAATACTTCACGCCATACGCGACGGAGCTCTGGGTATACGTAAATACAGGCACGCCATGGGTTATGTTGGCATAATCAAGGACGGCAAAGGGGGCAAGTTCACAACTTGGTGCAGCAACCATCATAGTTGTGGAGCTTTTGAAGAGAACGGCTCCTTTTTCGATGAGCGACGCCCGTGCTGCGATCAAATACAGATCTTCCTGGCTGACGCCGGCGACAACCTTCGTCTCGATACGCCAATGCCAATTAGGCTACTAACTCTACCTCTGCACATTATTCACCGGATTGTGGATATGGTGTGCCATCCTGAAGGCGTCATGAGAGTTGACCTAGAAACTTACGCCCGCAGCATTCGACCTGAACCGTTCTTGCACGGAACTAGGATGAAGATTTACCCACGCAATATACTGTGGTCGGTGGATAAGTTGATATTGCGGCGCCTGTATGAGATTCGCTTTTGGAAGGTTCCCGTCATGCTGGAGCTATATAGCACTAGCTTGCGCCTATCATCAACTAGGTTGGACCGTTTGAGGTATTGGCTTAAACATGTCGAACAAGGTGCTTATGCTAGACCTGGAGATCTCCAATTCGACCACCATAAGTGGGGATGGCAACTCCACTTGATGTTCTACGACTTACCTGAGGGGCTGGAGAATTTGGAAGCTCTCCGCATCGACGCCTTAGCCCTCGTACAAACTCTATCAGAGGTGAATGGATTGAAGCTCCGGAGGATAGAGAATTTCTCGATCAGGATAACCATCGTACCTGAAGATGGAAGTGAGCCTCTAGTCCATGTCTTGGAGCTCACCCACCTCCGTTCGTGGATTCTCGGCGCCCTTCGTAGAACTGTGCGCTGGACTTGGACCCACATCAACGATGACAACGACGACGTTATCATTGAGGCCATTTACATGGATGGATATGGAGAGTTCAAGGGTTTCACTGTTTCTGGACAGGATGTGTCCATATCCGAGGAACTGGAGAACATTGGCTTTAGCTTTCCGCTTGATGATCAGCCTGTACCTGCCGAAGCAGATTGGGCATCATGGGATTCGACCCTTCCACAGAAAGTTTTGCGGCTACTCGACACATCGGCTCTTAGTCGGGTTTAGCTCCGCGTGTGCAGAACAGGAAAAGTAGCTGGTTATGGTAATGATGAAATGTCTGTAATGATCTAGGTGTCCATGCAGACAATAGAAACCAAGAAAAATCTTCCGACAACATAAAACAAGTATGAAATATCGTGAGGAATGTCGTCAGTTGTGACGATGTACAATGGGCACTGTGATGCTTAAATAAGAGTGTATTATGATTTCTGCTGTCTGCACATGCTCAATGCAGAAAAGTTGCATCATAAGAATCCAGTCTATCTCTAAAAGGTCTGTATCCCGGAGATGGACATGCATTGAACGTCGCGATAGCTTCAATTATCTATTTGCTCAGATCCTCACCCCAGATTTCTTTCGCAATCTCTACATTCAGCCTCACCTTCGCCCACTGTTCCCCCTCGCTCAAATCGTTACCCTCGACTGTACTCGAAAACCCGCACTGATGGCTTAGGCACAGCTGCTCCAGGCCCTTGGGCGTGATCTCAGCTGCCTGCTTCAGCCTCTCGATTATTTCCTCCTTGTTGTCCAAGCTCGCTTTCTTGCTGCTCATGAGGCCCAACACTACGACCTTATGCTCCGGCAAGTGTCTCAGCGGCTTGAAATCGCCGGATCGCGCGTCGTCGTACTCGAGGAAGTATGCATCAACGTTGAGTTCCTTGAAGAGGACCTCGGCCACTGGCTCGTAGCCGCCGGAAGCGAACCACTTGCTGCGATAATTGCCGCGGCACAAATGAATGCCGATCTTCATGTCGGCGGGGCGCTTCGAAATAGCCTTGTTGATAAGGTCTGCATATTTGCGTGGCAGCGCGGCAACGTCTTCGGCGCGTTCCTCGGCTGCCTGCTTGCGCATGTCGGGGTCGCACAAGTACGCCAGGTTTGTGTCGTCGAGCTGCACGAAGCGGCATCCCGCTTGGTACAAGCTGTCCAGCTCTTCCTGGTATACGCGCGCGAGGTCTTCGAAGAACTCGTCGAGGTTAGGATATGCTTCAATGTCGATGGAAGCGCGGCCTCCACGGAAATGCACCATCGTAGGACTCGGTATGCAGACCTTCGTGGTCGCGCCACCTCCATTTGCTTTGATCGCCTGCTCGAGGAACTTGAAGTCGTCAACCTGAATGGGCTTCGGGTGGCCGAGCTTGCCAGTCACAACGAGAACCGGTGGAGAGAAGCCAAAGGGCTGGATAAGGCCTGTCTGGCCCTTTTGCTCGATGCCAGAGAGATGCTGCAGAAAATCGACGTGAAAGTACGCGCGCCGGAACTCGCCATCAGTTATCGAACGGATGCCATTGGCGATCTGTCTTGCTGTAACGTCTGAAATTGCGGCATCTTCAACTCTGCGAAGCTCTTCCACAGTGGATTGGTTGTTCGCGACAGCTGAGCGGGCGTCGAGGACAGATTTGGGGCGTAGGAAGGAGCCTACATGATCCGCGCGGTACACTCCGTGAGGGAGGGGCATGGTGACGACGCGGAACTGGGTCAGTGACGTGTCTATACCGCTAAAGCTTGCTTTCGGTGAGTCTTTGAGGTGTTCTGTCTGCGGCACAGCTCACAAAGAAGCTTAGTCGGGACGCTTTGTAACACAAGAACACAAACACGAAACGAGTGAGCTCCTTTCACGCCCGAGATGTAACAGCAGATACGAAAATTTCGCTTGGCCCGAAGTCATCGTCAAGTTCCCCACCCGGCAGTTGAGAACGAGGAGCTAACGAGGCGATGTCGGTCAGAAGTCATCCGGCCAACGCCATCAACGACACGCCTAACGCGAACGAGACAGACATCTGAGATGCAATTCGAGCGCTCCACGATGCGAGGTGGGCTGGAGGACGGGGGTAATGCAAGCACGGCGACGATTTCTATTCGAGGCGCAGCGAGGCGCATGCATGTCATTCAAATTGGCGGGGTACAAACCTCGGCAGTCAGCCTCCGCGCCAACGGGTCTGGATTATTCCGTTTATCGTGAACTTGCTCCGGGGGCCGTCTTCCTCTTACGGATATCTTCTGTGGGTTACAGGAGAGCATGAAAGCTCAGTGTTACGTATGTGCTGCCCAATTCTCAGCATTACTACGATCACGTGATTCAAAGGTCCATTACACTTGGGAGTAACAACGATGCAGTTGCCATCGGATTAGTGCTATATTCAGGCTCCCAATCGATTACATTCGATTCTGAAGTGTCCATCTAGTAATATCAAGTCTTGCTCATGTCCTCCTTCAAAATATCTTTCCAAGTTCGACATAGCCAGTGGTCCTTTCAACACGGGCTGGTACTGGGATAATACCTAACGATGCAATCCGAAAAGCACAAAAAGGTCAAGTATTAGCTAGCACCAAGGGATTGTGCTACCGTGTACTGCATTGTTGCCCGGGCAGAGTAAAACATGAGACTGAAGATTTCCCTGTCTCTTTTCTTCCCAGAAACATGAGCTTCTTAGTGAAAGTCCTATAGAGAGATGGACTCCAGCAATCATTCATGGAGCTGAGCATGTACATCTGTTTGTACTCGAGCAAGACAGACCTATTGCAACTTTAATTGACATGCAAGCTTCTTCTGTCCCACAGAAGACTTACTGTCGAGACTCATCGCCATACCTATTCAATACAAGACCTCTAACGTTTAGCGTTTTTACGAGCCGGGGCGGATTCAACCTCTTCCATGACTGGCAAATATCGAAGTCCTCTAGGCACCAACGATATATCAAGCTCTACAGGCTGGAGCAAATGAACGCTGGATTGCAAAGCGCTTGGGAAAAATAAACCCGGGGTTTGTGGACCCACCAGAGGCCATTGATCTACTGCGTAGAGTGCTTGTCAGCATGAATTTTCATACGATCGATTACAATCGTGCTCGCACAATGAGTCATTTTCAATGTAAGGAATGATTTCGAAGATGTCATGAGATGGAAACGTCTGCATCAGCGACTGGGGTTTATAATACGAGGTGTGGGATACCCAGTCTCACCCTCTCAAGTGTGAGAGTATCTATCAACTTTACCAAAGTAGTCAGCTCTGATCCTGTATATCGCGACTTCTTTTGCGTCATGATCGAAATAAAAACGGTTGGGTGGGAGGTAATAATTCCGCCATCCAATACCACAACATAGTGTGTTATATCCCCAAGACTGGTAAACAGGCTAACAGCTATTACGCACCCACACATTTGTTAAGTGACAATTCTATCGTACAATTATTAAAAGTGATTCCTTTTTGTTTGCAAGCCGCAGCTTACGTCCAGCAACTAAACCTTGGGGGCTGCTTGATGCCAACGATATGTTCTATGTGTCCATTCACACTTCAGACACGATGGTGTATGAGTAAGGACATGGAGAGTCAGTGGCACTGTCAGAGTCTCCCCAGCCGATGCGTCCTGTGATGAACCATTGTGATATTTCTCAATTTAGTATCTTCCCAGCATATCCAGAAACTCCACCACATCCATCTCAGGCTCTCACAAGAAAACCTCATTGGGCTTATTATGCCCTTGAGAGTTTCACTAAGAGATGTGGTGCTCTTAGGAATTGGGCTGAAGTCCGCATTGTGCATACAAATCTTTGAAATCTTACTCTCCTGTCCCATAGTTACCCACCTTACTCTCGCCGAGCTATTTGAGTCCCCCAAGGATGCTATAGCTGTGTGTAGAGAGACCAGAGGCTTATGTGCGTCACAAAATCGTACAAATCGTCTCAAGTCCCACCTGAGCACCGTTGCCGTCGCATTGGACCTATCAGGAATCCAGGCGACTGCGTATATTTGCCTTTCAGATTTTTCTTATCGTTCACAGGTGCTGTGCCAGACACTGCGAGGAAAACGTGCCATGAATGCATTGAAAATCCGGAGCGGGAAAGTTCTTCACGATGCACTTTAGCCCCTTTCTCATGTCGAGTGGAGCCTTTCAGAGTACATTTGCTATCCCTGATGCTTTCTGATGGCGGAAAGGCAGTTCGAGCAATAAAGAAAAACGATGGGGATCAAATAGCTTTATACCATTTTGAAGAGTATGTTCAAAATTTACAGGCTTTTACAAAATCTTTATCAAAGCTAGGCTAAACAGGTCTCACCTCCTTGATTTTTCGATGACTGTTTACCCAGAAACCAGGTTTTTTTTTTCAAGCTTTCTTCTACGTTCCCTTTATAAGCTTTTTCTCACTGTGTGGGCCTTAGTATCACCGCTATGAGCTTGTGTTTTTCGAAGGGGAAATTCGCGAAATGCAGAGTGGTGTTTACAAAAGACAGACTGCGTCAAGAACACCTCTATGACCAAAACGGAATTGAATTATTGTATTATAGGCATCTTTGATCCATTCCTTGACAGTGCTTATGTAGAACTGAAGGTATGGATACTGATTTCTGGAGAAAGCAAAATTATATGCGTCGCGACAGGTCACTACATAGCAGAGAAGTAGTTACATGTAACCAACGAAAATGCGTGCTTGAAGAGATGACTTTCCGTAAATAACGCTTATTAGACGTTATTTCTAATGAAATATAAGACCTCTTTCTTTTGAACGATTGTTGCAGGAGTTTAAGGATCGCTTATAACAAATAAATAGGTTGAGAGCTTCTCTATAGCTCTATCTGCCCCTTTGGTGCGTCACGATGTTTATCTCCTCGCTTAAAGCGATATGACTTCTAATGTCCGCCAACCTGCATTCAACGAGAAGGACAACATGCCATTCGTAGAAGCCTACCCAGTAGAATGGGCCCATTTTGTTTCAAAGGTTTTCATATTGGTTATCCAACTCACCAGCATCGAACCGACATTTCGCTGTACTGGCTGCAGATATAGGAAGGCTGCAAACCACTGATAGCTTAGTTTACCTTTTGGTGTTCTCTCCACACCCTGTTCCACTGATATGCGTCAACTTAGTAAGTCTGGAGCCACGTGTACGTCCGAGAATGAACCAAAGCTGGGGTCTTCAGCTCTCTACCGCCATCCTCATGCATTCCAAGGCAGGCGCTATACATGCATGGTCCGAACCACAACATAGGAAAACTGCTAAAAGACAGCTGCAACAATGTATCAGCTCTTCTCCATCAGGCTAAGAGTACGAAAGCCCCTCGAGGGCCTCTTCCAGCGTGTAACAACACGCAAGTCGCCAACTGCCGCACCCTTCGGCATTCCCGCAACACCCACACGCCCACCACGCATGCAGTACACAGCCCCTCTCGCTCCCGAGACGATAGCTTCTAGAAGCTCCGGAGACACTCCGAAGCAGGCCAGCGCAGGCCTGTCTAGGAAACCCCCCTGTGTCGATTGTCCATGGGCCCAGCACTCACCTACCAAAAGCGTCTCGCACGCCCGTGGCAAATACACATTACATGCTCGGTAGGCTAGAACATCTGTACCTACCATGCGCACCCAGCATTCCGGGCCCTGAATGTCCGATGCAGAGAGTACGCCAACCTGTCGAGGGTCTCGATGCCTCCAGGATGCACGCGAGGTAACACAAGCTGAAGGCACGATGAAGAAGGTCCTGCTTCTCAAGCCGAGCTCTCTTGAGATACCGAAGAGAGAATACATGGGCAAGACCACGAGCGCTGGTCCTGCGCCCGGCTAATGCAAGCCCCTCACTGCCTCTTTCTATGTACACAGGCACAGCAGGCCCGGGGCTGCCTACCACCCTTTCCAATATACCCGTTGCTCAAATAAATTGACGGCTGCGTTTTCGCATACCCGTCGCTACGTCTGCTATTGTATGTATACGTAGGCGCACAGCAGACGTTGCGCGAAACGCCATGCCAGCTACTCCCCGCCGCCATTGCCACTCTCTCCCATACCCAGCCCCTCGGCCTCGCCTTCGCTTCACAAGTATTGCCAATGGCAATCTCCATTGCCAATACCAGACCCTCCCCCCCAAGCACCAGCCGTTAGTCCGCACCAAACACCAGCTCCTCGGGCCCTCGAATCACCTCGCGCGGCCGCAGCACCTCTCGACACGCGATGAGGTGGACAGTTCCCCCCCCCATCGCCTGCCCTGTATCCAGCTAGCCACCTAGCCTACCGCCTATTGTACGCTCCACGGCCCCTTTCGCAGCCCCGCGCCGCCTCGCCAGCAGCAGCACACCAGCCCTTCTCCGCACGTCGCGATCCAAACAGGAAAAAAAAGCGGAGACGGTAGAGATCGAGCGATGATGATGTGCAAGACTCCCCCAATCTACACATTCTATACATGCAAATTAGCATTTCGATAAGCCGACCAGTGTTTTCCCCTTGGTCGCATGCAGTTTCGCAAGCGGAGAAGCCATTGTACAATCGATAACTTGTTTTTTCCTGCCTAAGCGAGACGGATAAAAATACCGGTATGATGGGAAGGAAAAAGGAAAAAAAGTGCAGGTAAGTGCGGAACGCGAATACGAAGCCAGATACAATAGAAGAAGAGGCGTGCAGACGCCACGTGCGATAGAAACGGGAGTGGCGCCGGATTTGCCGCCGTGGTCTGGGAGGCGAAAGGGGGAAATGCACAATCGCAGGCGCGCGGTCAAGTACATACAATATAATTAATACAATACCTAGCTGGCTCGCTCAGCCTTGCCGTTTGGGCTGGACGGACAGAGGGCGTGGTGGTCGAGACGGCCCAGCGTTCTCTCGCTCGGGTGCTGGCTTGGAGAGCCGGGAGGTCTTCGCGGCCAAGGGGCTTGGGTGGGTGTGGCACGACTGGGATCACGTGTGTGCTAGGGCTATGCGCTGCCATGCGCTCACGCAAGAGTCAGTCTGGAGGAGGTCTTATCTGTCTCTGTTGTGGTGATTGTGCTGATGCTGCTTTTTCCGCGAGTCACACACAAAGCCCTACCACAGACGGACGAAATTATGCCAGCGCACCCTATCTCGCATTGCTCGTCTCGCCTCATCCTCCTCGGAGGAAAAAAGAGGTGAGGAGTAAGCAGGAAGCTGGCTGGAGGGCTGGCTTATCGCGAAGCAAGCAGGACAAAGGAAGATGAGAGCGGACAGTGGAGCCTGGAGGGTGGGGGTCCACGAAAACAACACCGACCTAAGGGAGGCATATCGCGCAGAGGAGTGTTACCATACCCTGGGCATACAGCGCCCGAAGAGCGGCCAGGGCAGACATGGCAAGCATGGTGGATGCGTAGCATAGGATTGGATGCAATGGGTGGGCAGCGAATCCACTCGTCCGTTGTGCGTTGCAGGGCTCTCGACTCAGGGCTCGACTCGTCCGTCCGTCTGTGTTTCAGTCGACAAGTCTCCAAGTCTCCAAGACAACACCCAGCAACCCAGCATCTGTGACAAGGTATGTGTATACGTAAGCTGCGTACATGCCCTCGCACATCCGGGAAAAATTCCCGTCACGCAGGCTACTGCACCTCGTGTTTGTTGAGCAGCCTCCCTCGCTTGGCGGCTGCCATGGCTTGGGATGGGCATTTCGAAAAAATTCGCGCTTGCCATGGCCTGCCATGCCATGCCATGGGATGCCACGGGAGGGGATGGGAGATGCCGTCTTGTCCATGCATTCAGTCCATTCTCACCTCCTCCTCGCCCATGCAACGAACAAACCAACCAACACCACACGCCCGTCCCACTTCTGCATTCGCGGAATCCCGCCCGCGCCCTATTTTCCTTTTTTTTTTTAAAAAGACATCATCACGATAACGACAACGGCTCCCGTCGCTTCCGAACGATAGGCAATGCCCATTTGTCGGATAGCCATACCGGTAACCACGATTTGCCCATGGAAACAAGATAATCGCGATGGCGATCTTAAGAGCAGGCATGGCATTGGCCGCTCTTCATTCTTTTAAAGTTTCATCCATTCCGATGTGATGAGGTGTAGATTGGGCCCGTTGGGGGCCACCCGCTGCCCTCCTTCGGGACGCAGATCGACGGCGATACGAAGGAGGGCACGTCCTATCTACGAACCATACCTGGGCCCGCCACGTTGTTTACAATACATACGGCGCAGCGCTACGCCTGTCTGGCTGGCTGTCGCGAAACGGGCGTGCGTTGTGCCGGGCGGCAGGGCGACAGGATTGCGGCGCACGGTGGGTGGATCTATGGCCGCGCGCGCTCGCTCGCTCGCTCGCTCGCCAGGAGGATGCTCTGTTCCGCTCTGTCATGCAGGTGAGATCTTACATACGCGCATGCAACATGTATGCAGGAGACTTTCCTGTTTCGCCTGTGCTCCAGGTATCGAGACTGGCCTGCCGGTTCATGTATCTGTGTTTCGATGCGGATTATCTGCATGCTGGATAATGATGACGTTATTTTCAATCTCCCATCCCGCTTTCCTTTGCGCACAATAGGAAAATGGAGCAAGGAAATGAAAATTGGAGACTCGGGCTGATGATGAGAACGAGGATGAGAACGAGGATGAGGATGAGGATGAGGATGAGGATGATGGGTTATGGATGACGGAGGTAGGTGAGCAACAACAACAATAATGATTGCAGCTCACCCACCCGTCTTTGCATTAGATACTACGGTGCCGATATACCCGCTTCGTCCGAATTATACGAAGTAACGTTGTCCTTGCCCTTGCCTAGTATAGTTCTGTAAACCCTGTCCTTCTCTTCTCGCGCCGTACTCCGCCCGATGCCGAAAGCATGCGAGGAAAAGAATAACAAAAAAGTACCTAAGAGGAATCCACCTTTGCCCCGTGATTGCAGGTGCACAGTGGGAGTAAGATTGGGGTCGCGACGAGGAAAAAGCGCGCGATGGAATTAGCACCGGCCCTCCTGCCACATCTTGACGCTCTTGACAGTCATACCGCGATCGTTGCCCTCGCCCCAAGTGGGGAGCCACTGGTCCTTTGCTGCTAGCCGTTAGCACACCTTGTAGAAAAATCTCCACAAACAGAAAACTCAGATCCAGAGCCCTGCCATTTGGAGAGGAAAAAGGGGAAACGTACCTTTGATGAAGTCCGAGGCAGCGGTAGGGCTGTTGTCGACCCAAGGCTTGTTACCCTTGCCCTCACTGCATTACGGTTAGCTAGACACTCTTGACTACTCATGATCCGACGTGATCTTGACTTACTAGAACCAGCCGTTCTGCGACCCGACAGCGACGTTGAGGATGAGGAAGAAGTTTTCGTCAAACGGCGTGTTGACGTTACCCGTCTTACCCCAGGGGTTCTCGACAATGCTGTTGTTCGCTGTGACGCCCGCAAAGCGACCCTTCTGCCACATGGTCTCGGGCCCAAACTTCATGTAGAAGACCTGCCTGAGACGGCTGTCCAGGTATGTGAAAAGGTAGTCCTTTGACCACTGCAGGCCGTACGTATGGTATCCCCCGGAGAAGTCGGTGCGCCGCAGGAACTTCGTGCCGTATGTCATCCAGTAGGCGTTGAGCTTCGAGTCGGGACCCCAGTGCAGCGTCGAGGTCACGCCGTCGCGTCCAAGTGGGTATGTGTAGTTGTTGCCACGCAGCTCAGCGATATCGATCTCTCCGCTCGCCGGCCAGGTGCCGTACTTAGAGTCCTCAGGCATCATCCTGCTCTGTGTCAGTCATTGGTCTGGTGCGCTGCTAGGGTGCGGCTTACCAGATGGCAGGCCAAAGCCAGTCGCCTCGCGGCATTTTTGCGACAACTTCAATGCGACCATACTTGATGGATTTCTTGCCCTTGGTGGACAGGCGGGCGGATCGAACAGGTGGAATAACCCTGCCGAGGGTACTGTTCGACTTGACAGAGCAGTCCTTGTAGCTGTCTGAAGTGCAGCTGCCGTCGCCTCCGCTCTTTGTGAGATTCAGATTGTAGCCGTTGAACAGTTGCTCTTCGGTAATGTCTGTACTCTCAGTGGTAAGAGTAGGGACGATGTGCAGACCATCGGCATCCGTAAAAGTGTTCTTGGTGTCGGTAGTGGTCCAGTCAAAGGAGCCTGTGCCAAATCCAGCGACCTATATTGGATCAGCTTTGCTCTTTAATATCGAAGTAATGGGCAAGAAATACCTGAACCTCGTGCGTCCAATGCGAGTTGTCGAGCCCATTCTTGTCAAAGTTGTCTTCCATGATCAGGCAGTACTACTCATGATTAGCCACACGTTCACATGATTACAACTGAGACTCACTTCACCGCCCGACGGTGCTGACTTTGTTCCATCATACACCAAGTATCCGCAAACAGCAATCGCAATAAAAAGACCACCATACACGATCCAGTTACTGTACCTCGTGCGCCTTAGCCGAGCATCACCAACCCACGACTGCTGATATCTGCCAGACTCATTAGTCGCAATTCCGCAGTAAAAAGCCATCATATCAAAAACATACTCTCCATTCAACCGGAACGACTGGTACTGGTATCGTGGTTTCGGCGGAAGTGTGAAGCGGAATGCGCCGGAGCCATGCGAAGAAGGCGGGACGGATCCGATCGACATGGAATTCCTTCTAGGCGCCGACTCTGTGGCAGCAGGCTCAGCAGCAAGTGCCTTTTCATTATTTGCATTCTTCCCTTCGTCCTTCTTTGCAGTAGCCCTGAACTTGAAAAGACCCATACTGGGCAATCTAATTAGAAAGAACGATAAAAAAGGTATTCTTTGGTTGCAACGACAAGTTCGATCGAAGAAGGTAAACTTGCAGGAAGGCCCTGTAGGAATGCCCGGCAAGATGTACAGGGAGCTTGTATGTATCCAAAAAAAGGCTCGCAACCAAGTTACGTCTCTGGGTGGGCAGGGATTGCGGTCCCGATCAGTCGTTTTTGATATGGTTGCCCCTCCACCATAGAACCCATGTTCCAAGACCCGAACGCGAAGGCGGCGCTCCAGAACGTCGGACCCAGCGCTCAGGTAACAAGGCACTTGGAAAAAATGGATGCAGCCCTGCCCCCGTCCCCTAGGCCAGCTCCGATATGCTGCGCCACCAACGAAGAAAGTTCTGAAATGCCACGCCAATTGCCCTGAAGCTCGAATCCGAGGTTTCGAGAGCCCATTTTTTCCTGCACGTACCGAGCCAAGTGGGCCAAGGTCATCAAGATCAGCCCAGTTGAGCACGCTATTGCCCTGGCTGGTGAGCTGGCTAGCCCGGCCAAAACCGAGATAGGTATCAAATTAGATAGTCTCGGTCGTGGCGCTAGGTTTTGGGGGAGCGTGGGCGACATGCTGCGGCCTTCGAGGTCTATGATGTGGCGACGACATTCCAAGCCACAGACTCGCGCCCCGAGGGCTTTATCGCCCAAAAACACGAACGTCTGTAGAGTTGTACAATACAGTATGTTGAGGCGGTGCCGAACCGACTGGGCCCGCCGGATCCGCCAGACGTCAGTCGGGCCGACACTCGCAGAGAGTCGTGGGCGATGATCGCTGCTCTCTTTTCTCTTTTCGTAGATGCTGCTGTGTGCAACTCGGGACAGCAGATACAATACACGGGATGCTCACCATGGGGCAGTCCCATTCGCTGCAGGCTGCATGCAGGCTCTAGGGTGACCTTGCCAGGGCTCAAAGATGACTGCTCCGCACCTACGTGAGAGTGACTATTGTCTTGAATCGCACGTTTTCCTTTTGGTTGTACCACAGTTACTACGGAGTTATGTCCGGGCGGCGGGCGCACGCCATGAGCGAGGGGAGTCGATGCTTGACACGACCTGACGACTTGTCGGGCGTAGTGTGGCGCTAACGGTCCGCGGGCGCCTCCCGTTTGCTCGTGTTGAGGGCACCAACCCTTTACCGGCCACCACACCCTCTGCCATGCCAATCTCAGGCACCGACATGTCCTGATTTGTTTCGTCGACTTACCCTTGCGGGATGACGACTCGGTTAACCTTTGAGTGGCGTTACGTGAGTGAGTACGTCCAGCTACTCTTATCTGCATCCCGGTAAGCAGGCACATTGTACGTGCGCGCTGTAACTGCGCAAGCGACTTGCATGTGCTCTTGCATATATCGTTATCAGCCTTTCTCACCCTGCGGCCCGAACAAGGGCTGTCGCGCTTGTGAGTATGCAAGCATTGCTGGGGATGTGCTCTAGCATCGCTCGGGACCCACTCTATTGCTCGTCGCATTTGGAAATTTAACTTCTCGGTGAAACAGACGTCGGAAGTTGCTGTTTTGCAGATAGATACCATCGAGAAAAGAAAATACCAGTCGCCCCAGATCTCTAAGACTTGTCAATGGGGCCCTGTGGTCTTACTGGGCACCATTGTCGTGTTCATCCTGCTCTCTCACGGAGCACTTAAGAGCAGTCCGTCTAGGCAGCCTAGTGGCCGAGATCCTTGGTCGCGGCGACGAGTAGATTGTCCTGCAGTCTTTTCGATAGTCTTACCTGCCGGGAACCCACTTTTGACCCACGAGCCACCATGGCAACAGGATTTACATGCAAGATGCAAGGCCGTAGCTCGCTTGCTGAGACCGACTTCTGTCACCAGAACGGGACGGGAGATCGCCAAGCAGTGAATTCCACGTCCCAGAACCAGGAACGTGCATGCACCATTTCCAATCCCACGGAGGGCTAGGATCAGGGCCGCACTCAGTAGTCCACTTTCAGCAAGGGCCGTCTCAATATAGCATCCCACCGACAGCATCCAGGACAGGGACCTGGAACCGCCGCTGCTTGATACCGGCGAGAGCGATGAGGCTTGAGCCAGCCAGCCAGCAAGTGGATACTTACGTAGCGACAGCCGTCGATAAACTTTTCCACGTTGGCGAGAATCGGTCAGCGCCACTCCTGCTGTGCGGCTCCGACGGTCGAGACTGCCTCTGTTGTGCATATGTTAACCCCGGCGGTGCTTCTTCTTTGATCCCAGCCCTCCCCCCCACGAGCTTGCTCACAGCTCCCAAACATTCGTTATCGCTGCAATCTTTGCAGGAGTAATCAATTAGGATCTTCGTACCTATTTCCGTTCGCTTCTTAATTTTTTCACTCTCGCTCTCACTTCATTGTCTTTCTCCCATTCGCACGCCGTAGGGCAAGATCACCTCCTGGTTCCATTCTCTCTCGACAATCTTACCCCGGCCCATAGGAAGTCAACACAACCATAGAAATGGACCATCCAGGTCCCTCCACCTATTCATCGCGGAGGCCTTCCCTCGAGGGCACTCAAACACCATCACAGTCAGGACCAACCACACGCCATACTTCATTGGACACTCGTCATGGCCGATTGACAGCTAAGATCGACGAGGAGACGCGGTATCGAGCGGTAGGTGACCTATCCAGTAAACACCAGCCTACATGACTGACGTGCTGTGCTGTAGATCATCAAGCATCTCCATGCCAAGGCATGCTCCATGCACTGGATGATCCCGGGCCCTGTGCCCCCCGGGATCTGCGCCGGTGTTCTCATGCGCAAGTCGCAGGGTGGGTTTGCCACAGAGCCTCAGCACATCGAGCCTGATCTGTTCGAGGCTGTCAAGAAGATCAACCCTGGTGTTGCCCTGACCATGTCCACTGAAGGCACATCGGCTGTCTTCGATGTCATCAGCCCTGCTGAGACCGAGCTGCTCTTCCAGAATGGCTCGCAGGTGCAGATCTACGACTCCATGGCAGACATTGCATCTTCTAGTGCAGTGAAGAAGTTCCAGTATGCAGCTCTTGTCCGCCAAGAGAGGGTGATGCTAGTCTGGCATGACGACCTTGGCATGATCCTGTCGCATGCTATGGAGATCGAATCTAGAATGCTGGCTCTCATCTGGGGTACCGCAAAGAATCCTTTTGGAGAGACCACGAACCCCTTCTCGACTGGAGCCAACTCTTATGTTGCCTCAGAAGTCAATGTCTCCACCGAAAAGGAGAAGGAAGCCGAAGTCAGCGTCGAAGAAGTCAACAAGGCAGGTGATATTGAGGCAGGCCCACGTGAGTCCTTGGCCAGGCCTCTTGTTCTGACTAGTTCCATCTTCATCGGCATGGCTACCATGGCCATCATCATTCTCGTCATCGGTCTGGGTAACCGAAGCTTGGCAATGGAGGTCATGACCGACGGGTTCATGATTCGTCTTGCCCTGATCGCCACCGAGCCCTTGTTCTTGATGATGGGTCTTTTCTTCGTCATCGTCGTCTTCGGTAACGTCTTCCAAATGCTTGGCCCCATCACCAGCATCAAGACCAACTCTCGATTCTACTCCGCCATCAAGCCAAATCTCCGACAGGCACGCTCTCTTGGATTCCGACCCCCACCCGTGACTATCCAGATGCCAATCTACACCGAGTCACTTGAAGGTGTCATCAAGCCCACCGTCACGAGTTTGAACGCTGCTATCTCTTACTATGAATCTCGTGGTGGTAGCGCACGCATTTTCGTCAACGACGACGGTATGGCCGTGCGTAACGAAGAGGACAACCGCAAGTTCATTGACTTCTACGATTCCAACAATATTGGATGGGTGTCCCGCCCCAAGCACAACCACGAAGGTTTCATCCGTAAAGGTAAATTCAAGAAGGCCTCCAACATGAATTTTGCTTTGAACGTTTCGAACAAGGTTGAGGATACGCTCCAGAGTCTGATTGATGCTCGATTCGGAGGAGAGACTACCCTGGACGAGGCAGAAGAGGCCAAGCTGTATCAGGACGCTCTGAGGCAAGTCCTTGAGGCAGATCCTCGCGCTAAGGCCGGAGGTAACATCCGTATGGGTGAAATCATCTTGATTGTCGACTCCGATACTGAAGTGCCTGTGGACTGCCTAATGTACGGAGCTGCCGAGATGTTCTTGTCCCCTGAAGTGGCCATCATCCAACACAGCACTGGTGTCATGCAGGTTTCCTGGGATTATTTCGAGAATGCTATCACCTTCTTCACCAACATGGTTTATACGGCTATTCGTTTCTCCGTAGGCAGCGGCGAAGTTGGACCCTTCGTCGGCCATAACGCTTTCCTTCGCTGGCAAGCCGTGCAGTCGGTTGCAAACCCTCCGGAAGAAGATGGGTACGTTGCGTTCTGGTCGGAGAGCCATGTGTCCGAAGATTTTGATATTGCACTCCGCTTGCAGATCAAGGGAAATATTGTGCGCCTCGCGAGCTACCACGGTGACGGTTTCAAGGAAGGTGTATCGCTCACGCTGTACGACGAGCTCAACCGCTGGGAGAAATATGCGTACGGCTGCAATGAGCTTGTCTTCAACCCCGTACATACCTGGCTGTGGCGTGGACCCTTCACTAAACTGTTCCGGACTTTCATCTTCTCCAACATTCAGCTGTCATCTAAGCTCAGTATCGTCGGTTACGTATCTTCCTGTAAGTGTCAATGTTTATTATTGGTACGATAAATACTGACCTAGGTAGACTACGCTATCGGTGCCGCAGTGCCTCTGGCCCTAGTCAATTACTTTCTTGTCGGATGGTTCAACGGTGACCTTGATAAATTCTACATGGAATCATGGAAGAGTAAGCTCTACCTATGTTCTTGAATCAGAGTGTATGCTAACCTGTACCAGTTTTCCTAGCCCTTGTCATTGTATTCAACGCCATGTCCAACGTCGCTCTCGCTATCCTGCGCTACCGTCTGGGTGAAAAGGCGCTCCTGTCATCCTTGGTCGAGAACTTCAAGTGGATGCCGTTCTTCGTTATCTTCTTCGGCGGCCTCTCTTTCCACATCGCTATGGCCATTTGTGCACACATGTTCTGCATCGACATGAACTGGGGTGCGACTGCTAAGGAAAAGGACGACTCCAACTTTTTCATGGAGATGCCCAAGATCTTCAAGCGGTTCAAGTGGATGTTCATGCTCATGATTCCCATGATCGGCGTCATGATCTACTTGGGCTCTTTCGCACCTCACGGCTGGGAGATCGATGGCTTTACAACGATCGTGCCTATGGCCATCACTATCATTTCGCACATCTTGTTTCCATTTGCTCTGAACCCGTCGCTCATGGTGTTCAATTACTAATTCCGCTTGGCAAAGCGTTGGATGGACGGCGTTGGGGGGCTGGGCTTGCATGACTTATCATTCAATGATACACACCGCGCAAATTATACGCATGGCAGGATTTAATGCACATGCAACTTAATCAAACCTGACCAAATTAGTGTTGGCAGGAATGGATATACAGATATGATATAATAAGGTTTACCATAAATACTCTGATGTTATCTTGCTCCCATGGTGAATTGAATTGAAACTGTGCGCTGCAAACGATCATGATGACTCGCTCATGGTTCTCTCTGGATAAGGTGTGTTGCTGCTGCCATAAGCCCAACGCGGTCGTCTCCCATACATGCACTTCTACCATCGAAATACAAATCAACGTAGTGATGTCGGCCAGAGAGATCAACATATTCCGTATCTACGTCTTCCGTGGTGCGATGAACATATATCGTCCGCAATCCCGCTGCTTTGGCTGCCTCTAAATCATAGAGATGGGACGCAAGCATAAAGCAGTCTTCAGACGAAACTCGCACCAGTTCCATGGCCCGTCGATAGATGGCCAGGTCAGGTTTTGTGAGGCCCAGAAGCTCGGACGACAGCAGCATGTGAAATGGCAGATTCGATGATTGGGCGATATCCAGCTGCAGCCGAGTTGTTCCATTGGCCAGGACTACAAGAAACCATCGGCCGTCTTCACGCAACTGCTCCAAGCCGGGGAGTGCGTCAGGCCAAGGTGTTTGTCGATGCCATCGATCAACTAACTCGTTCCGAACGTCATTGTCCCAGTGGCCAATCCCGATACCCCGCTCCTCTAGTAGGCGGTCGAGCACGCGTCGATGGGTGAGATCTATATCCTCAGCCCCTACGCCACTAGCGAATCGTGCATGGATCTCTGCGAAGAAGCCTTCACGCCAGGCAATGGCCAAAGCGCGAAGGGCTGTGTCGGGCGGGGAGAGCGAGGGGTGCGAGGGGCATGACCGAAGCAGCGGAAGCAACGATGATAACCAGTCGCAACATGTGCCCATAAGGTCGAAGAAGACGACTTTCTGCTTACGGGGAACCATTTCGTGAGGCGTGAAACTTAATGGAGCTGTCGTCGGTTGAGGGTTTAGCATGAAACACGAGAACCAGCGCGTCGCGAGCGATGACGTAATTGTAGCGCCGTCGCCGCTTCCAAATATAGACATGGCAAATTTTATACCCAACACCTTCGCGACCCTCACGATGTGTCAACGTCTTGAGACACGCCCTGACTCGAAATTGTCTCAAGTGTACCGTTCAAGTCAACTGTAATCGACAGCCTTTGTGGGAACTTTCCTCTCGCAGTAACAGCAAATAATTTTTAACACGCCCAAGTGGGTTTCGACCCACACCAAGTTCATCGTCGCAGCTTGAACTGTGGTTGCATCAATCGAAGTGTACCGCGATGCGATGCATCAATCAACACTAACCTGTTTACTTGCCTTTCCTGGGATATTGGGAAATGATCAAGACGCGCTACCCAGGCCGCAGATTGACGTCGCGCACCCAGTAATTTCCACCAGCCTCAAGTCCACGGCAAGTTTCAAGAAGTGTACCGGTTGGAATCTACTATTTTCAACACCTTCTAGCTGGATTTCCTTCTTTGGAAATACCTCCAGTGGGGATCTTGGGATGGCGCATCGCTACCAGACTTTGTGATTACGCGAAGAACGACTATCTATAAATTTTTACCACCGAATAGGCGCCGTCCAACACCCGAATCGACGGACCGTACATATACGAGCCACCGCCATTCAGCAATTTGAGTTATACCTTCATTTTCTTGGCTGACCATTTTGTTAGTTGTCGCAGGACACTATAGAATATAACAGTAACTGTTGCATCTGGATTGAAGAGATCCAGGGGCTGCATGGTTATACTGATTACAAAATTGTAGTTATCTCCCAGGTACACCGTTCATACTGAGATTCCATCTTGTTGGCTCCTGAAATCTCCACCCCCAGAATCCTGCCCTGGATTCGCTTCTCCATAGTGGAAATGTTTGACAAACCAATAATAGCCGCGGCAGTTGCGCCCAAGCAACGGACCGACCCAGTAGATCCAGTGATAACCGGGGAAGCTATTTCCTGCAACAGCTGGCCCGAGACTTCGAGTAGGATTCAACGATGCCCCTGTGAAGTAGACACCTGCATCAAGTTAGCACGAAGGTCACGTCAGAGTGAAAGGTTAAGATCAACTGACCTCCCATCATCGCTACGACCAGTGCCAGCCCAATTCCAATTGGCGCCATGAAAGTGTCTTTACTCTTTTCCGCCGCCAGCATCAAGACCACGAATACAAGTTCTGCGGTCATGAACATCTCAATGAAGACTCCCTGCGCGATGCTGGTCTCGGGCGAAAGTGTTGTATTGCAATATGATATATCACCGGGGAACATGCAGGATACAAGACCCCCAGCGCACATGCCAGCAAGGATCTGAGCCGGAACTAGGATCAAGGCGCGCACCAGTGGCAGTGTTCCTGCTGAGACCTTCGACCTCATCATAGAACCATCGCTATGGGAGTCTATAAATATACTAAATTACTAACGCCACTGATGAAAGAAGCAGTGAAAGAGCCCGAGTGCATAAATGCAAGCGAATTCAATTAGAGAATGTAGAAGATATCGCTAAATGTGCAGCCATCTTCTTCGGTTCAAAGACTAGTGCTTGTAGTTACTACTATAACGATACTAAAAATTTCAGCTTGTAGCTATAGGAGGCCTACTCTTAGCGCCGGTAACTGGAGTAGCATCTCTTGTTTTGGCTACTGGCGCTACTGGCGCTACTGGCTATGGCATGCGAGTCGCTAATTCTATCCATATCTGTAATGTTCCCACTAAGTCATCACAAGTGTCAAGGCAATTGAATATGATGATATCAAGGGTCAGATGCGAGACCTGCGATCGAAGATCTCCGCCACTGAAAGTAGAATCTATGAAGCCGATCGCAAAGTCGCTGAACTGGGCACCGAGAAAAACCCTCTCGAAAATCGGCTGCAACGACTCAAGACTAAGCTTAAGTCTGAGGAAGCCGCTCGAGCTCGCAGCCAAAAAGAGGTTGATGGTGCAGACAAGCTAACCCAGATATAGATTTACTTTAGTAGTAAGCGTAAGCTGCGTCCACTGAAGCCGGTGAGAGTGCCAGAGAGCTCGGTGCTCTCAAATCAAAACTGTATGAAGTGGCTGTGCAGATCAATAAAGAAGCCACCCAGCTTACTGTTGAGACAACAGACATGGGGGTAGGCGGCCGGGCAAGCACCTCCAAAAATCTAAAGCAGCGAAACAAAGCAGCAATCGCAAGCTTGGCTGAAACACTATCAAATGCGCAACTGAAAATTCCTGACATGCTTCTGACTTCAAGCATACAGATTTTGACAGAAAAGGCCGAAAAGGGGCAGGTACTCATTTCATCCGTTGCCATCCACAGAATGCCTAGCCTCGCCATAAACTCCGTGTAGAGCGTCCTTGACAAATCCTTCATCATATGTGACATGTAGGTCTCATACGAGCCTCAGTCACCTGAAGACCTTAGTGTATTGTATATATAGGGAACAGCAATAGCTATCGTACAAATCAAACTTCTTATGACTTCTATTCTCCGTTCAAGGCTCCCAGTAGTAGTTCGAGCAGCAAAATAGTGCGCCGTTGGAACGATGATTACTTCCCTTCGCACCATTTCGCACCATTTCGTCAACATGGCGCTCCAAAGCCCTGGTATCTATTTAGCTAAATTGAATTAAAATGTCGCTGTAGCTTTACGCGTTTAATGAAAGGCGGAAGCTTTCACAGTCAAGCGTTCATATCAACGCTCGCTATCGTCAGCAATAATTGGGAGCTCTACAGCGAGTCGTTCTTAGATAGTAAAATCCTTCAATAATATTGGGGTATTTAAAAGGGTATGGATACAATTGGATAACTGTTAGATTGCCAAATCATACCATATTACAAATTTTCTCACATCAAGTATTTGCGAACTACACGACTACTGTATCCACGATAGACACTTTATGATTTATTGATATTGAATTCTCGGTTTCTTAATACTAAGAATGATAAGAATACGAGTACGGGCTTGGGCTGGGATGGCGTGAAAGAGGCCGTGGCCGGGAAGGGCGTCGGGCCGTTGAGCTGGGCCGATTAGAAGATGATTGATCACATTGAGCGAGAGCGAGGGAGTAAAATTGGGAAAGAGAGGGAGAAATTTGCTACTGTACAAGAGACGATGAATGTCCTAGATGTTTGTCAGATTAGCGGTTCGTATCCCCGCGTTTCTCGGATGCATGTAAGTATTGAGAGATGCCGTATCCCCAGTATCAATATTATGTATCCTGCTCTCTATCGTACTATCTCTACAGTTTAAACTCTTCGGTCTCCAGTAAACATTCGGGTCTGGGTTGCACGAATGTAAGTCGGACATCTCCTATGGTCACGGCTTCCGTGTATCATACCTTTTCGGTATTTTATTGTGGGCATCTTAATTCCCTTTACTAATGAAAATCGAAAAGCACCTCTGATTTTCTCATCTGGTCGGCTTCCCCCAATGAGAAACCCAGTGGCATGCTCAGCTACTCCAGTCCTCCCTGGGCCCATGTTTCACAGATTCAACGTCGGCCATCAGTCTTGCGCTCTTACACTGGCCACCACGTACCGCTCCTCTAGTTCACCGTCTCATGTGTGGTCACGTCAGATCACGGCATTCGATTTTCGATACTTGGCACCAAATCCCATATTCACCAATAAGACATGAGACACGTGATCCCACTTATAGTCACGAGATGTGGAGCGAGATGTGGAGTTATGCCAACCTACAAGTATTCCTTCCTTGGAATGTCCTAGGATAGGTCGTGTTTTGTCTTGGAAGGTAAGATGTTCAGAACCTATCGCATAGTGGAGCCGGAGGTGTTGTATGAAGGGAAGAGGCAAACTGCCGTATTGGTTTGTCTGAGTGAGCTACACACCGCTGGATCGAACGGCCGCTTGGTAAGGATGGAGGGCGCATTTTAATAACGCCTGATGATGCAATAGTACGAGCCTGGAGACAAGCATAGCTCTCTGGGTATCGTAATATGTCTGAGCTGCAACACAAAAAACACCTCGAACCACCTTTCAACCTGCCACGAGTCATATATAAAGCCTCTTCATCAAGTTCTCAAAGCCCCTTTATCAGTTTCTCAAATACTCTTCATCAAGTTCTCAAACACTCTTCTTGGAAACAAATATATCTTCATTCACGCAACCTCTCACCCATAATGAAGCTCCTCTTCTTCGCTCCCCTTCTCGCTCTCGTTGCCGCAGAGAATCTTCAATGGTGCGGAGACGCGCGCTACTATCCAAGCCAGTACACCTGCTTCGGCACGAAGCTATGTCCCAAGCAAAATGGTGAGGTGTATCTCCCCTGCGGCGCGGCCTGCTACTCGACGAACATGTATTACTGTGATAATGGAGCGCTGAAGCTCTGGAACCCGATTCAGGAGCCGCTACTTCATTGCTCAGGGCAACCCTATTACGCTAGCAAGGTATGCACATCCAGGTATTTGGATTGAAGTTGAAAGGCGTGATGTTGATGAGTTGTGTATAGTATACTTGCTTCGATAACAGCTTCCTCTGCCCGAGGATCAATGGTGTTGCGACGCTCCGCTGCGGCCAGGACTGCTATAATCCGAAGCAGTATAGCTGCACGAATGGGAAGCTCGGTGCACCGTTTGGATAAACGCTTTAAAGGGTAGTTTGTCCGTACCTACTACGAATTTGGAGTTTTCACAGAGAAATTTGTCGACAGATAGGAATATGATTTCATGATCATCATCATATTGAACGAGGAATGGGAGAGGGTTCAGTCTTTAAAAATTAGGTCATTGAGTAATGAAGCTAATGTCTCTCCTTTGTGTAAGAGAATGCTGCGTGAATGCTACTACTATACTATGCGTGAGATTTTTTGATAATTGCTTGTGTATGTGTATACGTGCTTGAAGATTATGATCTCTTCTATTTAATGAAGGCAGACGGCTCGTCGTGAAAAAACTCTTTAGTAGCGAGCTTGAATTACTACGTGGTGATTGATTAGAGTGATGCACTTACATATGTAGCTTCCCCGTCTCTCAACACACTGATAATCCTAGAGTCTTCTGTATATACAGTAGAAATAAAGCTTTTATTATTTTAGATCCAAATCTATACGTCCAGCCTTTGCTCTTCCGTACAAAAATAAAAGCGAATCCCAAATTTATCTCCAGAAACTTGAAAAAATAGATCGCTGATGTATGGCGGTTGAAGGATAAAATGCTTCTTCTTCGTAGAATATAAATATAAGTTGTTAGATCTATTGGAAGAGATCGGGTTTCATGGTGTATAAACGCTCTACAACTTCCTGGGAACGAAGGCTATGTATATAATGCCGTATCGGCCGGTGGCCGTTATCCTTCCTAGTGCTGTGCAGCCTTACTTTTCATTATCGCGATATGATACCGAACGGGGACGTGTCACAGCTTAGTACGTCAAATTTTACTATTACTCGCAGTATAGTGCTAAAGAGGCAATTAAGCCTCACGTAGGAAAAGGAAATCAAAAGTTGGGGGCTGGCTATTTATAGTAGATCTGATTGGCCGTCTGACTATGTGAGGCTCAATATTTCGCATTTTACATGTGTGGCTCAAGGCCGTGCATTTGTATATGCGAAACTCAAATACGGAGTATATACGGTGAAGATCACGGCTCAGTACGTCGCAACATAGGTCCCTTTCTAGACAGATGGAAGCTGAAAACTGGAGTCGGGCTGTTATAAGGCCCTAGCGCCTTCGGGCGAGCGTCGATCGTACAACACTTTCTTTTCCCGCGATTTTTGAGGTTCCAGCGAGTCAATAGCTGCTGGTGCAACCTCCATGGATCCCATATTAGCTAAGATAGTTGGTGTTGAAGTTCGAACGATTTTAGTGGGGGTGGGTAGCTTACTAGGGTGCGCAGCTTACTGGTAGATAACGTTATACTGCGAGCTACAGACGTTATTTAAACAGTTATGCCCTACCTAAAGGCAAAACGATATGCAAACACAAAACTCGCCGCCTGGATCCGGTCTCTACAACACCTAGGCCCTCATGGCGACGTACAAAATTCCCTCTCGCTCATCTTTTATTTCTCTTGATAGTAGCGCGTCCAAGGATGGAGCTCGCTATCCTTACAATACACCGGGTTCAGCACCAGTCCGTGGATTTGATGTGCTCGTTGAGGAGGCGATGGCGTTTTGGCACATGCCTGGTCTGGCCGTTTCTGTTGTAGATGGTAAGCGGATATTTAGCCGCGGCTATGGTGTCGCGCATCTTTCCACCGAGGCGCCTCACGAGAATTGTATTGAAGAAGTAACGCCAAGCACACTTTTTAATATAGCGAGCATGTCTAAGAGCTTTACTGCTGCGGCTATGGCACTTTTAGTGGAGGAAAAGGGGTTGGAAGATGTCGAGTGGAGAACTCCTGTATCGAAGTTGGTGGACGACTTCGTCTTCGAAACCAATATTGCGACGCAGAGTATAAGTGTGGAAGATATACTGAGCCATCGAAGTGGACTGCCTGGGTATGTTGCCAGTGGAGTTGGCTAAAGGTGAGCTGACGAAAGAGTAGGCATGAGGAAACGCTTCGCGGCATCAACCACGATACACCCGATACACCTGCATCTGTCATTCGCAACATGCGCAACCTGCGGCTCAGTCGCCCAGTACGGACAGAGTGGCAGTATAGTAATCTCTTATATACCTGTGCCGCGGAAATGGTGGCCGTCCTTGCAGGGTGCCCCTTTGAATCCGTCCTCCAGTCGAGATTCTGGACTCCATTACGGATGCAACGCACTTTCCTGGGTTTGGACAAAATACCTGTATCAGAACGTGCCCATTTTTCCCAAGGCCATGTCTGGATTGACAAAGAGTCAAAGCACAAGGCCAGCCGGCAAACACCTGAGCCTGAAAGCATAGGCGCCAGTAGCATCATATCCAACGTTGAGGACGTGGCGAGGTGGCTATCTGCTTTCGTACACCGCACAGCACCGCTTTTAGACTCTTCCTACAGCGAGCTATCTAGACCGCGCATGCTCATTTCGGAATCGAATATACCGTACCTGAGCCCCTGCTTCGCGGGCCTCGGCTGGGAAATACAATATTATCGTGGCCATGCCCTTCTATCCCATGACGGGCGGTGGGCAGGCTGCATGTCCACGATGCTCTACATGCCTAGTAAGGAATATGGGTTCGTGATGATGGGCAACTGCGAGACGGCGGGTCCGGTGCAGGAAGTGGGCTGGCATCTGATCGACTCCATGCTCGGGGTACCGATGGAGCAGCGATTCGACTGGCGCACGCACATGGTGGAGCAGCGGACACGGTTCTTCAAGGTCGCGTCGAAAGAGGACTTGTTCCCAGAGCTCCAGGGTGGTATCGAGTCAAGTGCCAACTTGGATGTCGCGGACCTGGTGGGATCGTACTGGAATGAGGGGTACCATGATCTCGACTTGAGGGCCGGCCCGGGGGAGGGCGACTGGCTGGAGGTGGACTGGACGACACGGGCGTATCCGAGGCGTATCGTTGTAAGGGAACATGCATATGACAACCTTTATGTTGCGCATGTGATTGATCAGGATACCGAGAGTGTTACAGCCATACGGTGTGGATTCGAGGTGGACGAGCGGGGAACGTGCCACAGAGTGGGATTCCAGTTCTACGGGGAGGCGGGAGACATGGTTTGGTTCGATAGGGTGGGAGGGGAGACGGTATAAGCTATGGCGAGAGTGGTTGGTGGAAGAAAGACGCGGTGAGAGGGAGAGGGAGTAGTGAGTGCCCTGACAACAACAGCAGGGCACTGGCACCGAGGCGGCTCCTCCCACGTCCCCGCGACGAGAACCCGCTCGGATCGATGTTTGTTTGCCAGGCTTGAGGATGTTCCCTGCTTTTGCCTCGAGGAATGGATAGTTAATTGATATTTCCCCGGTTACGTAACCGGCATCTCCAACGATGAGCGGGCGCATGCATCCAGCTTCTGACGTCCCATCTCCTGCGGGTCTCACTCTACCCCCTCTACCCCCTCTACCCCCCATATTCCCCGATGAGGCTTGTCACCCGCCATCCCCTGCATTCCCCCGCAATGCTTCGCGATTTGCTCCCCTGGAGGTCCCTGTCGGGCCGCGTGCCCAGAGAACGCCCAGACGCTAGCCGTGCTGCCCGCCTTGCACACCAACGAATCTCTGGGCAACGGTTCCCAATCCCTCAACTGACTGCCTGCCAATGTGAGTAACCACCGAGCCACGCGCCGAAGAGGCGGCGCATGCTCCTCGAAATGAGAAAACCCAGCCGCCTGTTGCTCCTGCTATATCAGGTCGCGCTGCCTGCGTCGAGAGAGCCATCCTCGCCCGCCATGGCTCCTCCGCAGCACCGGCTCCTGAGCGCCCTCTCGCTCGCCGCCCTGGCGTCCGCAGGGCCCTACAACACCTTCGACGGACCGGGACACCCTGCTTGCAACAACGTAGGCGCGGTCCACAATGCCACCTCCGTCGACGACATGGTGGCCATCGTCCGCGATGCCATCAAGACGAACACGCCAGTGCGCGCGAGCGGTAAAGGACACATGTGGTACGACACCATGTGCTCCGACGACCCGAGCACAATCATCATCCGTACCGAGAACGTCAATGCCATCTCAGACTTTAACCTGCCCAAGGGCGCATCCGAGGGCTCCGTTATGATCGAGGCGGGGGTTACCTTCTTCCAACTCGCGGACTATCTCCATGCTAAGGGCGCCAATCCAGGGTATACGCTTGTTAATTGGAATATCACACTTGCCGGTAGCGTCGCCATGGGGGCACACAGGAGTAGTTTGAGGGAGGACAGCATGGTGGCGGCTGGTGCGCTGGAGATTCATATTATTGATGGGAAGGGGGATCTTAAGGTTGTTAAGAGGGATGGGAACAGCGACGAGTGGCTTGCGGCGTCGACTTCGTTGGGTTTGTTGGGAGTTATTGCACGCATGAAGTTCAAGGTCTATCCGGACTTCAAGGTATACGCAGATCAGAAGATGTAAGTTTTGGGATTTTGCTTCGGAATGACGGGGACAAAGCTTTGTGGAAAGAGTTGTAGATGTTGAATGTGTGTGGAAGAGCTGCTAGCTGACTATGTTCACAGTCTCAGCGAGAACGAAGTGCTCGACGGCGACATCTACGGCCTCATTGCACCCTATGCGACTGCCAACTTTTGGTGGTGGCCGTATCTGAGAAAATTCCACCATCGCTACTACGATAAGGTTGCGGACGGTACGTCGGCACAGGAAGGGTTCCAGTCGACCTTTAGCGTCACCAAAACCGAAGCTGACCTCGCGCTCGGCCTGTTGAATTCTGGCAAACTCCTCTCGTCATCCAACAAAGCCGCAGAAACGCTCTTCTTCGGCCTCTGGTCCACCCCCAACTTCCACGAAAAGACAACCGACAAAGCTATCTCCACCTGGCCCGTTTATGGCTGGAACTACGACGTCCTCATTGGCGGCCTGTACCCCGGTTACGGCACCGAATGGGATTTTGGCCTGCGAGGCCTCACGCTCGAGCTTGCGTTCCCTGTAACGCAGGCCAACGCGGTGCTCAAGCGCGTTCGCAAAGCCTTCGATGACTCGGCGGCTGCCGGCAAGGAAATGACGTCGACATACCGCAGCGGTATCAACATCAAGTTTGGAAAAGCCTACTTCGACCTCCTGGGTCAAGCTACGACTAACACGTCCGACGGCGCAGACTGGAGCAAGGGCGCCATCATGTTTGACTTTCCGTCGTTCCAGCCTACCTTCGGCGACAAACTGAGGTACAATGAGCCGTTTTATCATGATCTGGCGAAGGCCCTGATTGACGAGTTTCCGTGCCGGCCGCATTGGACCAAGAATACGAGGGAGGTCTTTCAGATGGCCAAGAAGAATATTGATCCGGAGCATCTGAGGCGGTTCAAGGCGGTGAGAGAGAAGTTTGATCCGAATGGCATGTATAAGAGCATTGTAGGGCAAATTTTGGGGCTGTACTAAGCCTTCCCTGAGAGTCATATCTTTCGGGTTTAGAATGTATCGTCCATAATGCAGTACTCAGCTCTCTGGCTTGCTCAAGAATACGCATGCTCCTTTCATTCTACTCTGCTTAATGTTGCCCTCCACCCACACATTTCCATACTCCCCGCCTTTCCCCCCTCAGCCTGAAAAACCACTCTATCCAACCCAACACCTGCATACCGCACCGCATCACCCCAGTTCCAACTCGCACACTCCCTCTCCGCAAATCCCCTCTCCTCCCCTTCCCTCTCTTTATCTATCATCATTCTCCACACCTGCTTTCCCCCTCTCCCCGTATCTTCATCAGCAGGATATATCCTCGCCACCGCCTTCTCCGGCTCAAGTCCCCGCATCCCCGCTAACACGGGCAGAACATCTATCCCGTTCATGATACATTCTTCCATTCTCAGCCCCGGCCCATCGTCCATACTGATAACGACCTTACTCTGTCCTTCGGAGGAGGAGGTGGTGGTATATGTACCTGTATACCTCTCCCTAGCTTCTTGTCTCGCCAACCCATTCGCATATCCCACTAAAACATCTATAAGCAGCGGCACAGCGACTTTCACCCCCTCCACCGCCTCATCCCCCGCCGCGTGAACCGTCATCGCAATCCCGTACTCAGGTACCAGAACGACTTCACTCGCATACCCTGCCACGCCGCCCGCTTTCGTATAGCAATCCACCGGCTTGCCACCTTGTACTTTTCCATCCGCAGCGCGGAATATTTCCCAGGGTGCGCCGAGGGCCTGGTAGAGCGAGGGCAGGAGGGATGCGGGGGCCAGCCATTTCCGTGTCTGCGAGGCGGGGAGGAGCGCGTGCGAGGACAGGGCGTGCAGGAAGGAGAGCGTGTCGGTAGGCGTGCTCCACAGTCCGCCTGCGGGATCCAGGTTTCCGAACGGGAGGGCTTGCCATGCGTTCTTCTCGGCGGCGGGGAACATTGCGGGTTCGTGTTTGTCCGGCAGGGAGAAGCTCGTTTTGTCTAGGTTGAGGGGGGCGAGGATTAGGTCTTGGATTACTTGGGTGAAGGATTTCCCGTGGGTGCGGGAGAGAGCGAGGCCGAGAAGGGTGAAGGATATGTTTGAGTAGAGGGGGAAGGAGTGAGGGGTAGAGGGGTGGTATAAGGGGGAATCGAACATGGAGAGGACTTCGGGAGGTGTGCAGATGCGACCTCCTGGGTAGACATCACAGCCGGGGAGGGAGTGCCGGACGGAGGGGAGGCCGAGCGAGGAGGGGGAGAACGAGGGAAGAAGGGCGAGGTCGGAAACATAGCCCTGGAGAAGGATGGAGTTAGTTCGTTACTGCTATCTGCTGGGTTTAGTTTCATACGAAGGGAGGTGTCTATTTGGGGAACGGGAATAGGGAGGGAGAAGGGATAGGTTAGATGCAATTAAATATGAAAGACAAAACGCACAAATCTCCCTAACCCACACGTGTGGCCCGCTAAAGACGCAACCGTCACCTCCTTGTACGCTTCTTCGTCCAGCTCTGGCACGTGCTTCCTAATACAATCCTCCCAGCCTATCTTCTCTGAAGACAGCAGCACCGCGAGGACAGTGAACAGCTTCGTGACGCTCGCGAGGCGGAATTTCGTGTCGAAGAGTGTGGAAAGCGGGAGAGAGTCTGTATCTGCGCGATGCGCATACTGGTAGATACGTGTGCGGTTTAGCGAGGCTTGCACGGCGAGCGTGGTGCGGGGGTACCAGGGGTAAGAGCGCAGTTGGGCGTCGAGGTCGAGTAGGGAGGGGATAGACTGGACGTTCGTTGGAGGGGGGAGGGTGGGGCCTGGGGGTGGGGAGTATTTTTGGGGGGACATTGCGGAGGGGGTTTGTCGTCACGTCTCGTTGATCTACTGGCACAGGGTTTCGGAGTGGGAGGTAAGATGGTGTTCGAGCGGTGAGCGGGTAGATTGGACGAGTATGATATTTTAGGATCTTGGTGCTAGTTATGTATAATTGGATTGTATTAGAGGCTGATCGGCCGGTCGGTCGGCAGTGCGGTCATGAACCGGTCAGCTCTGTTGTGGGATGTCGTGGGGGCGGGGCGGGGCTGCATATAAAATTTGAGTCGGGCGAAGCAAGGCGGCGAAACACAAGGCTCTTAGAGATACTGTGTTTTTCTCTCCAGAGGAGACTGTGATTATTTTTGGAGGAGTTGAGGATACATAGGGAACCAAGGATATAATTAGAACCGAAATGAGTCGACATTGGGGATATGTACATATTCTGATTGGTCAATTTTTGCAGTTTTCGGCAACAACGTGAGATGATTCGTTAGAAAGGGATAACCTTCTCCCATGTCCGGATATATAAGAGATTAGCGCGCTGGAAATGTGCATGCAGTATGGTACTCTTTTTTGAAATTAAAAGTGGCGGCTCGTGTATAATATCGATGCAGCTACTTCTCGCACAGCCTGTATACAACATATACAGCCCGATAAATATTAAGGCGCAATCACTTCATAAGCCTACAGGCTCGGCCCCGCGGTCTCGCAGTTCCCCCCCACAGCGCCAATCTCAAGGTCAAGACCAACGCCGATGGAGAAGTCACTCGGTACAAGTTCCGATGGTGTGCGCGCGGTTTCGAGCAAGATCTGGGCGTCGACGTCCTTAAGACGCTTGCGTCAGTAGTAATATTATCTAGTATATTATAAAATTAATTAGTATTGGACTTAGTTTTAAAGTTAATTATATTAATATAATGGAACGAAGTAACGCCGGGATCCGGTTCCACCAGCTTTTTCCTAAAACTTTTCCTTTGTACGGCCTTCGAGTTATCGTACAGTAGGGGAAACGCTGCTGTCTTTAAGATATTTTTAGCGTACCTGAGACGAAAGTCTCCTTTGTGAATTTATTCACTCAATATTACTACAACTAAAGCAAGTATATATTTTATAAAAATTAACATTACTCAGTAAAAAAAAAATACTTTAGAGAAAGCCGTCTATAAGCTAGTCGTACGATTGATACTAAGAATTGTTAATAAAGATCTACCCAAAGAAGCCCTCTCTTAATACCCAACCACTACTCTGGCCAGTAAGTATAGCTTGGTCTAACGCATCAACCTGGCCCTGTACAGGAGCATCGGCAAACCATATGAAGATACCGATGCGAGCCCACTGGGAATCATCACTTTCTTTCAGGAGCAAGATGCCAAAGAGCCACTTCTTGTGTTCTGGAGAAGTTTCTCTTCCCATAAGCAGTACTGTTAGTTCCCGGTGAGCGAAGGCTTCCAAGAGTTTTTCGCAATCTCCAATGTGTGCGTCTTGATGCGACACATATCTCGTGCGATCGAAGTGTTGCGGCGGAAAACCATACTGCTCCAAGATAAGACTTTTGTCTAATGCTAGAATCTGGCGTCTCTTCCCAAAAGTCTTGGTAGAAAGAAAACTTTTTTTACGAGGACCCACTCGCTGGCAAGCCTGGAATAACTTCTGAAAGGCAATAGTGACGCCCGTGAAGAAGCCTAGTAATTGGCCATTGTACGATCGAGAGTTGAGATGGGTCCTCGTTTCTCGGTTCCTATTGATTAAAGCACGATAGGTAATTGCATCTAAATTGCGTATCACAAAACTGTATCGCGAAATATGCCACGCTGTTCCTTTCGGCGGTGGAGTATCAAAGACGTGCATTTGGCTAACCAAAGGGTATTCTTTGATGAGTGCGACGCCCATTTCACTCTCAAGCTCTTGGAGTGTAAATGATTTTCCTGCTGGTGCAGCTGGGTTTGAGATTCCCAATTGAAACCCAAACACTTGCATGATTCCATATACACGATCGTTCACCCTCTCTGGTCCGACCTCTCGAAAATTAGAAGCAGAGAGGAGACCCATTGGGTTTATAGCGTTGTATAGAGCAATAAAACCGCTTTTATAAACGAGGCTTTTGAAGCGGTGTGCACCGGTTGTATCCGTAGCCCTTTGAACGCGTTGATTCACGTCAAACTTTCGAAGTACCGCACTGCAAGTCCGAAGAACGTCTAACAAACTAAACCTCTCCGACTCAAGGCCACCGTAAGTTACAGATTCAGCGTATTTTGAGATAAAGATCGCATCCGATACAACATGAGCTTCTTGAAGTGTCCAAAGTGAAGTAAACCATGGATTGACCGTAAGACACTCCAAAACGTCCACCGCATCATTAAAAGAAAATTCATCTAGATTTTGAGCATCCTCTAGTCTTTTCAACCTTGTTGAGGTATCTTGAAGCTGCTTTGTGTCCTGCCGGTTGAGCCAGACATAGCATTTCTTAGCACGACCAAAGATAAGAGCCTGGCGACCAATCTCAGTCGCCATTTCGAGCGAATGCTCTTTTTGATTTATGCATGCAACATCTAACCACACGTGATCAACATCATGATCTTGTACAGCCGCTTGCAGAGCCGCCTGAAACTGTAGCGTGGTGAAATGATCGGGATAGATTGCGGGGATCTTCCAGCTGATTCCTTCTATTTTCAAGGGTTCTGCACCGGATAACCCTGTCTTATCTTCCCAACGGCCCCAGGTATAAGACAGAACATTGTACTTCGGAGTCTTCGTCTCCCCATAGGTATTACCAGGCTGCCAGGGTTGACTCGTCATTGTCGGAATGTGGAGTAGCCTTTGTGGCCAACTATCCTCTAGATCAAATGATTCGTGTACTATTTGACGTGACATCTTTGTAATTTACGAAAACTCTTCTATAAAGAATAGAACGTAGCGGAATCGTAGGTAAAACAATTAGGCTGGCAAATAGGTTAGGTTGCTATAGCTAGTTTACGTGTTTTATTAGTAAGCCACATATTTTAGTAAGCTATTCACCCTAGTTAACTACTAGAATTCCTACTATGTATATCTATCTTATAACACTGGTAATACTACCTATTTAAAATATTTAAATTTGAAATCGTGTGAGAATGTTCGCGTATTTCATCGCGAAACCACCCATTATTCCGTTTTCAACTTCAAAAATCCCCCTTCATTCCGTGTAAATGTAGCCGTTATCTTCTTCGCCCGATCCTCCAATGTCGATGTCGTCACTCGCGCCCCATCACCATCAACATAACCATCCACCTCTTCACCCTCCCCAGCATTCCATCCCTCCAATCCATGAAAGAGCAAAGCCAAAGCTGAAGTTTTGAAAAGATAAGGTTTCCTTGCACTCACCAGGACCGTCGCCACGAAGAAAAAAACACCCAGAGCGGTCGTCGCTAGAGGTAGGATCATCCATACCCAGCGCACTTCGACGTAGATGTCGTCACCGTATACGTCAATGGTAAAGTTTGTCGCGCTGGGGTTCGTGGGGCCTTGAATGACGGTTGAGAGTGTGGTTGCTAGGCGACTGAAGCGATGGGTCCAGTTTCCGGGGGTTTGACCTTCGCTGCCCGACATTATGAGGGGATTTTTGAGGTTGGCTTCCCAAATGTGTCGGGTTGCTTTGATGAGCCAGGAGCGAGCGTCTTGGTCGATGAGATATTCCCTCGATGGATCGTCTTCGACAGTGTACTTGGAGATTGTTTTGTCGACGCTGCGGCGTTTCAGCTTCCTGTTGATGATCGTCGAGGTAAGCTGGCTGTTCGAGATTTGTACATCGGCATGTTGCTGGGCACAGAAATTCAAGCGGCAGTTTGTGGCAGTGCCGTTTATTTCGCCAATTTGGGAGATGTCGCTCCAGAGCATGAAATCGGTGGTTGAGTTGAAACAGTGGTACGTCTGTATAGATGTGGAGCTGTAGTTACCGCCTTCGCGGTCGAAAGGGGCTTGGCCGTGCTGAGTGCCCCAGTTGGTGATGCGGTTGCAGGTTTGTAGAGGCCTAGATTGTATAGCCCAAGATGGGTTGATGGCTTGCCCGAGAGCTTTACCGCCATCTGGAGCGCTCTCGGCGTGGGCTATGTAAATCACGCCGTTGATCAATTTCCAATCGATAGTTAGATTTGCATCAGCGCCGTACGCAGAAAGGTCGGGTGATTTTTCGATGGTCATTTCACAACGACCTGCGATAGTGATGTTTGGACTACTGATTTGCTTCAAACGGGTGCGCAGGTCGTTTATATTGGTGAGATTCTCGAGCTTTTCCTTGTAGATCAGTTGGTATGTGCAACTATGGAATGACTCCCTTGTTATGAGTTGTGTGTCGCATGTCGAACAAACAGCGAGCGAGTCGTAACTGGGAGCTTTGCAGTTGAGAGTGGGACATTTCGCATTGTTAAGTTCAAAGGGTCGGTCGGACATGATTGCGAGCATGGATTGTGACATGGGGTATAGCGCTGACGGTTTGTCTACGTTAGAATTGTAAATGTTTCCGGTTTATCGGAGGAGGTTCACTCACCCCAACCTTGGACGGCGACAGTTTCAGTGGTATCGTTTTGAAGTATTGATTTGACACTCGCTGCGTCAAGCCACGACTGGGTCTTCATTAGAGAACCAGTTTCATTTCGCAGAACGAAAAGGCGCGTCGAGAGCCGGATTGATCGCTGCGTGGACGGATCGAAAGCGAGGATAGCTATTGTTACGAGTGCACCAAAAGAAGCTAGTAGCGCGGTGCCCTTTGCCTTCCAAAGCAGAGTTACTGCTCCCCAGGGACCTCTGCTAGCATCGTCAAGCGCTTGGATGAGGTTCAACCGTCTTGGCTTCTCAAAATGGACCCATTTCAGCTGACCGAGACCTTCTGTGACTGGATAGAGAAGTAAAATCTTCAGAAGCGTGGAGAATACGGCAGCAAGAGAGTTGGGCTCCATATACTTCCAGCTCGAAAGTGGCTTGTTGTCGATAGTCCGAAGCATGTGCACGATGGTTAGCGCGAAAAGGACACTCAAGGATAATGATACAAGTTCTCCCCACCAACCGAAACTGATGAAACTTCGTGTGGCGGTTCCAGTCGACTTTAGGATTTTTGTCGAGAATGCCGGCAGTGTGTAAGAAGTGGGTAGAGCCCTGTCTAGCGCGTTTGATGATGCATCTTGTCGTTTCTGGAGGCCATGTGAACGGGGATTCGAAAGATCCGATAATTCATGATCCGAACTATTCGTAGAGACTGAATTTCGGTGCTCACTCAAAGCATTTGTATCGAGAAATGGATTCTGTACGGAGCGGACCCCTGCATCAAATTCTGCGTCGGGGGGAGAAATTGGTGTATAATAAGTTTGATTTTGTACTGTGGTTCTCTCACTAGCCATGTTATTCTGATCCGGGATTGCGGTGGGGCAGTAAGTGGGTTTCACAATTGCGGGCGGAAATATTTTATGAGATTTTACCCGCCGGGCGTAACGCACGGTGATGGGGCTTAGCGGAGGAGCAGGGGCGTCTATTTGTTCGATAGTTCGCTACTAAATATACACGCCCGATTTTAAAATCCTGTTTGCACCTTACATAGCTGAAACAGTTAACTACCGTGTCTCCCTTTACTTACCTAAAATCTAAATCGTGCCCACCTCTAGATCGCAAAAATGTCTGGCATGGTCGAGTTATTCTCGTTCATCGGCTTTCCCGCACGTCTTGCGGGGCGTAGCTTGCTCTTTTTCCGATACATCTCGAATCGCGGTGTGCTCGCGAAAGTGACATCCAATTATGGAGAGAATAGGTTCGGGAAGAGTGTGAGGCTCCGGCCGTGGATAATGATCGATGTTATGGATTTAGAGCTCCTGGATGAGTTGATCAACGATGGGACAGATGCGAAGGTTGAGGCTTGGCGAGTTAGCCAGTTGAGCGTCTGTGGTATGATTGCTATTATCGTGAGTAGTCGCATTCCTATGGGTGGCGGCACTGGGAACTTACTGACGTTATGCGAAGGGCGCACTGGTAGCCTCGGCCGGCGTCACCGCGCTGCAGCTGCCTGGCCTTGAGGATTGCCATTTCGTCGCGAGAGGTACTTTTATCATGTCGCTGATTCTCTCACTTCTTTCAGTGTTCTTCTCCGGTCTTCAGCAGTCGTCTTTTGGTCGAGCATTGGAGACCAAGGATATTAGGAAGTGGCTGACGAGCGGTGCGCGATGGGATCCGGTCAAGCTGAGGACGCATTTTGAGAGCTCAGCGGTCGCGCACATGATTTTGCAAGCGCCTTTTGAGATTGTCGTCATGAGTATTATGCTTTTTATCATCGGAATGGGGACATATCTTGGAAGCAGCTGGCACAAAGACCTCCCACTGGCCACCGGAAGCTATAGCAATCGCGCCATTCTGATCGCCTTTATCATCCCCACTATCTTTGTGCTGCTAATGTACGGGCACATGATGGGCCTGAAAGATCGCGAGAATCTAAAAATGCTTGATTTTAACGAGCTTCGGTTGGCGGGCGCAAAAGCGAAGTTGAAAGATGGTTCACCGATCGTGAACGAAGCGAACCTCAGAAATTTGGAAGGCGCCGCACGCGAGATGCAAGGCTTGAGGTCAGCGTTGAAAGAAGCTGCTGAAGCAAGGCGAAGGTCGGCGCGTGCAGACGAGGAGGTTGCGAGTCGATACGAGAGATTGCTCATGTCGCAATAATTCGCTTGGATGCACAGTATGCATTGCTTACAAGCTGGGGTGCTATCCCTACTGTAAGTACCGAGAGGCGCTACGGAGCAAGGAAGTAGCATGGCTGGCTATAAGCAGGGGGCTACCTTAAGCTACGCCGAGCTCGCAATCCCTCTTACTTGTCACCTTGGCAGATTGAATGAGCCATCTGAGATTCTTCATCATCACTATACACATTGCGACACGGTTATCGCGACCTCGACCTTACTCTACCATATCGAAAATGGCATCTTTCTCTGTACCTACGGTCATGAAAGGCGTGCAAATGCAGCGCACTGGAGGCCCTGAAGTTCTGCAATATAGAACCGATTTACCTGTTCCTGTTCCAGGCAACGGCGAAGTTCTCGTCAAGAACGAGTACATTGGAATCAACTATGTGGATATGTTTGTTGCTCTTTT
>Ga0247757_10000109_pt1 | contig 66677 bp, 79 predicted proteins | sample UWRJL126311R4_FD_180929 | JGI IMG/M metagenome (GOLD analysis project Ga0247757, IMG submission 180929) | Plant litter microbial communities from Arlington Agricultural Research Station in Wisconsin, United States - UWRJ-L126-311R-4 | ecosystem: Environmental > Terrestrial > Plant litter >... | reverse complement strand
CCAACGCTTCGGGGAAGGGAAACCCAGCGCCAGCGCCAGCGCCAGCCCAGCCCAGCCCAGCCCAATATAGGGCGCACCCACCACCCGCAAGTGCCATGCGCTCCGCTCACCGACCGACCGACCGGCCGACCATCCCGTGGCGTTCCGCTGCCCGCACGCTAGCCACAACAACAACGCTCACCCACACAGACATACACACAGACAGGTAGGAAAAGAGGAAAGGGCTGTCGAACAGGAGCGGAAAAGTATACCACGCGCTCGCTAGCGCCACGTGGGAAATTGCATCTGACATCATCATCATCGCCATCGTCGCCTCGCCTCGCCTCGCCTTGCCGGGGAAAAAAAAAGGGAGACACGCTTGTGGACCGGAAACAACGTGTTTCCCTGTCCCGCTCCATCCAGCTACCGGGAAAGCAGAAGTAGGCGGCGGAGGGGCTTTCCCTGCGGAGGTAACGCGTTTAGGGCCGTAAGTATAGTAGTAGTAGTAGTGCATCTTCTGTCCGTCCTTTCCAGGTCGGCCGTCTTCGTTCGACTTACAGTCAGGTTACAGCGTGGTCCTGGCTTACAGACATCGGCCACACCTGCAACGAAACGACCATAGCTGACCCATCACTCGCAAAGCAAAGCGCAGCGAAACGCTGACGGCACAAACACGTGAATGGTATGATGTCTCTTGTTTGCTGAATCTGAAGACTTTCGGGCTAGCCTACTGAATAACTGAACCCGGGAAAAAAAACCCCCAGTCCGCACAGCGGCCATGGCATCTGCACGAAAATCTCCCATGAAATCCTCGGGGTCCTCATCGCACCTTTTTCCCCAAAGGTGCCTCGGTAAATGAAAAATAAAAGGAAAAGAACCAGCAGACGTGAACTTGTCCAAAGCTAGAGAAAAAGGAAACACTTCAAACAGATCCACAACATAGACACAGTCGAACAAGCAAAGGAAGTGTCCCACAACAACAAGAATCTCCCCCAAATGCCTCCCCACAAGTAGCACTACTGCCGAGGCTGGTGGCGCAAATGCCACAAGTCCGTTGTTTTGTATGCAAAGGTAAATCCATGCCCCCCAGCCTTGCAACGCCGTAGAGACCGTCTCCGGAAAAAAGTGGTCATTGAATTGCGTTACGCAGTGTGAAGTGGAAGCTTTCGAATGCTGCGAAGGCATTGAGAACAAATGAAAACCGAACAAAGATCGCTGGAGAGAGAGATGCAGTATTTCGAACTGGAAGAGCCACATTATGTAAAAGGCAAGCCCTATTACGCATGGCAGACGCAATGCAGGCAAGGGCAGCAATCGTCTTTGCCTCTTTCGAGGTGAGTGTCGTGCGCTCCAAGCAGCAGACGCTCAGACTGGAAACTGCTGGGTATAAGAGATAATTCGATCTGAACCAAGGGAATTGCTGCCTGCTCTCATCACATGTGATGATTCTCAGGAGATAAACTCGCTGGATCTATCGTGCCGAAAGATACCAAGTTATGCATATCAATGTCATCAACATGGTCGTCCAGCGGGGACCGGAACGGAAGGTTGAGAGTTTGCTTAGCGTACATGTCAGTCATTTGGAGCGCTTCCTCTGACATGCCGCTTTCGTGTGACATTTGGTACACATCAGCAGAGCCAGAACGGCCAAACGAACTCAGTGGTGGAGACTGGTTTGCAATGATAGGATCCGGGTGCCCTATCGAAGGCATAGGTGATGTCGCGGCGGCCGAGTGAGGAGGTGGACCCATGGGAGTATGCAGATATGGCGGGATGTTATAGTGTTGACCAAACGTTGAAGCAGGCACACTTTCTGTAGGTGGACCAGAAGTGAAGAAAGCTGGGGTGCCGTACTCAGAAGGAGAGTTAGCGGTTGTGGCAGACATAGGGTATTGCCTAAATTCCATTCCATAGCCAGCAGAAGTGTCAATACTGAGGTTAGGCCCGATGGGACCAGACGCACTTTGTGGAATTGGTGCAAAAATCTCAGGATTGGGGGTATATGGCGATGGCTCGGGCTGGATCAGGAAGGAAGGCATCGGATTCCGCAGGAGTGAAAAGTCCACTGCAACAGGCACGGAGCGACTTCGTTGACGTTTGTGGCCACGAGCTTGGAAACCACCAGGCGCAAAGGGAGAGTCGTGAAAGCCATGACCTAAATGAGGATGCTGAAGGTGGTTCGGTTGCGATGCTGGTCGGTGGTTGATTGGCGACACGGGAGCAGACACTGCTAGAGCATTAGGATCGTAAATATTGTGTCTATTTTGGAAGGATTCCAAAGAGACCAACTTTGCAAGCTGGCCACTCAAGACCTTAGGATGGCCGCCAAGATGATGCACCATGACAGTTGACGCTTGCTGTTCCTCGGTGAAGTCGCCACACTGGTAGAATCCGCCGGAACCAGATGAATCCATGAAGAAATTAGGGGGGCGATTCAGTTCGACGATAAGACCTCCTGAGCGCTGAGAGGCACCCTCGACGTTACCATTCATATCGCCATTCTCCAGGGTGATGTTCTTGATGTACGAAAACGGGTATTCAATCTTGTAACCCGCTGAGTCATTGTTGATATAGTATGTCACGCAGCACTTCTCTGGTGAGTAGAAAATGACAAGATCCATGGCGCTCTGTCCCACACGTCGCCAGGATCCAATGCCGAGGGAGCGGCAGGCGAAGTGGTGGATGACTAGGATTTGTTAGTTGCGACCATTCGTGATTCAGGTTGTTTCAATGGGACTCGAAACTCACCGACTTTGGAAGAGCTCGTGTCTGTGTTCAGTAGCATACCGCTGCCATAAGGTGCCATGGATCCACCAGCACGGCCAAGGAAATTTGTTCCCATGGATTTGCCTGACTCCATGGCTTGCTGTGCCAAATACCTTCGCATCGACTCTGGAATGTCGTTGCAATCATCACCGTTCTCAATGCTTTTCTTCGCAATGTTCTTTATTTTTGCTCGTCTACAATTGCATTAGTACAATGATCGGCAGCTGAGCTCGCGTCCTCATACCTATTCTGAAACCAGATCTGCACCGAACGCTCAGTCATGTTGATTTCCTGTGCGATGCGTTCGCGAGTCGAAGCCGTGGGGGTAGGATTCTTATTGAATTCAAGCTCCAGTGTTACCAGTTGGTCCTGGGTTGCCCTTTGGCGCTTCTGGTTCTTCTGTTGCTGGGTTAGAGTGCTCTTGCGCGGGGGTCGGCGCGGGGCAGAGGCGTGGGTGGGTGTTGCGACTGAGCCGGCGGGGGAAGCCATGGTGGCAGGCTGGGTTTCCTCGGGAGTCTGCATGGCTGAAGGGGTTTCCACTGAGAGCTGGTCTCAGGTAGTAGGGGAAGGGAAGGGTCGACCGTCAGGCCGTCTATCAATCGTCGTAAGGTGTCGTGAAGTAAATGTTCCAAGCGACTGCTATGGGTATCCGAATAGATGATGAGCTCGGGTAAGCTGGCGGACAGGAGCGATGCTGGGCTGAGCACCAATGGTCCGTACTAGTCTCGGGCTCGAAGACACCGTCCAGGCGCGCTATGATGATGACGAAGTGGTGAAGGAAAGAAGCTGCTACCCGGGAGCAGGATGGCAAAGTCGATCGGCCGGGGGCGATACTCAAGATGGTGAAGAGTGGGTTTGGGGGAAATCCTAAGGAGTGGACGGCAGAGCCTAAGGTTGGAGAAAGGAACGTGAGCGAAGGCCGAAAGGAGTGGCAGCTCTTCGCAGAAGCACAAGAAAAGGGAACGTCACTCAGATCGCACCGGCCGTGAGGTGACGATGTCGAAATCCGGTGGAGGAGATCGGGCGGGTTGTAAATGAGCGACTGGATGAGGGAGCGGAAAGGGGAGATTAATGGCGTGGGAAGGGGCCTCTGCTAGGGGAAAAGGCGCTAGACCGCTTGGGCGGGGGCGCAGGACGCGCCCTGCGGCCCCGAAGCCAGGCGCGACGAGCGACGCACACCATTCTTGGGCGGACTAGGGCAGCAGGCTCACACACTGCCCAAGAGTCGAGTCGAGTCGAGCATCCACGCCCATTGCTGCGACCACCACCTGGTGCCGGCGCCGGTGGGGGAGGGCAGCACCGTCGCCCGCCCCAGAGGAAGCACACGGCGCGCGAGGAGACAGCACAGCAGGGCACAGCGCAGCACCCGCCAGACAGCAGCCAGCAGCCAGCAGCCCGTCGTCGCGTACCCGGCGCGCGTGCCCAGGGGGGTCGCAGCTGAGTGGCGAGAGAGGCAGCCTTTTCGGAGTCGGTCGGGCCCTTGTCACGGCAGCCCTGGGCGACAGGGTGCGGCGCTGCGATGCTGCGATGCCGCCTTCGAGCTCGATCCTAGCCAGGGCCAGAGCCACCTGCGCGCGAGCGATGGAGCGAGAGCCAGAACGGGACTCGGGAGGCTTTTGGCCTGCGTCTGCTTCTTGCGTCTGCCCTCGGCCCTCTGCTGCTGCGGTGCCCACGCTGTCGCTGCTGGCGGCCGACAAGGGTGGCGCGCACGGCCGTTGGCCCGACGGCGCATAACAGCACACGAACAGACAGAAGACTTCTTGTCCTCGATCCGCCCACACGCCCCGCCCGCCAGAGAACACAGCATGCAGCAAGAGGAGCCGCCAGCCTTGGGCGTGCGCTCATGCCGCCGTCTGTCCAGCGTCCAGCGTCCAGCGTCCCGCCATCTCGCACGGCGGAGCCCACGGTGCAGCAACTCCACATGTGACAATGCATTCACGCTCGCAGCTTTCTCGCTGTGGCTGTTGCATCATAAGCCGCACCGGGCACTGCTCCGGAGCCCTTTGTCCGTGCTGATGTGCTGACTTGAATCGTATCGCTATCGTGAGCACAGTTGCTCGGCCCCTCGTTGTGATCGCTCGGATGAGCCGACCCTGAGACCGAGCGCTGACGCCCGTTCCGTTGCACCACGCCCAATTGATGGCCTTGTCCGACGACGAAGCAAACCGACCTGCTTCGCACCAGAAAACCTCCACAACAAGTCCCGGCCACGAACCCTGACTCGTGTCTGTAGCCCTACACCTGTCAACCCCCAGTACTACAGGAGTCCTGCTCCTGCTCCACCCAGGTCCATCCAGGCCCAACCATACGGCCGCCCGTCGTCGCGCACGACAACCCAGTCCCCAGTTATTCCTGGATCCTGCCATCCTGGCGTCTCGTGTCCCGTGACCAACAGCCTTGGCTGCTCGCTAGGGCTCCACGCGGGCGCCATCTGCCGTGGACGCACATCCCAACACCTCCATGGCCTCAGAAGGCGCCGCAGCTGCCGAAAGACTGCCTGGAACATGCTGTTGCAGCCCTCACGTCCGCTTTGGACTCTTGCAGGAACCCGCCCCAGACCCAGCCTCCCCGGACTTCTCTACCCCCACCACCATGTTTCAGCCCAGAGGTCCTCGGAAACCCAAGTGCGAATGCACTCGTTGCTCGTTGCAGGTTGCTGGGTCCAAAGTCTGTCGTGACTGTCACAGCATGCTGCAGACCGATCAGAGCCTTTTCCGTCACTCCATCATATCAACCGTCTGCAGACACCTTGACGCTGGACTCATTTACAAAGCTTCATTGGAGATGGGTGCACGTAAAGGGTCCCACAAACGCTTAGCCTTGACTGATCATGTTCCAAGTTTACAGAAGGTCCTCTAGAAACTTGGAAGCCTGTCAGTCCCGTCGAAAAACACATGAGCTGCCGGAGGGATGGTATCCCGGCCAGCCATCACATTTTCTTCCTACACGCATTGACTTGCAACCTAATATGGCTACGTTCGCGAAAGCCTGGTACAGCGAACACCCGTAGTGGATACTCAGAACACGTTTCGAGAAACCTCTCGAGACAGTTTGCGGATTCAAGCCCACTCGAAACCGCGGGCATGTTCCCTGGCCAAGCACGGCATTTTGTGGCATTTTGTGACGCCGACTAGCTGTGATCGTCGGGGTGACTACGTTCTCGTTCACGAGGAGTACTGCAGCTCGATACCAACCGCCCGGAATACTTGTTCCCTCCTCTTGATGTCAAGACTAGCGCCAAGGGTGAACAGCAGCTCCTTGATCCTGCCCTCCCACAGCACTCCGATGCGCCAGTCTTGATCGACGCGGGCCTTCAGAATGCCGGAGACGTCGTCGTCGGGCATAGTAGCTACCGGCCGCCTCCAGTCTGGGCGCAGTTTCTTAACCGCCCACTCAACGTCGGTGTTGCGACGGCGGCGCCACAATTCGCAACCGAGCTGCAGCCCGCTTTCGTAGGAGTAAAAGTTAAAATCGAAGCGGGAGCAGAGCGCAAGGTTGGGCCCAGCCTTAACCGCATACGTAGAAGAAAGATTACCCATCAACGGATTCAAAGTAAGTGTCATCGTATACGGGAAGCCAGTGTGGTTGGGCAATGTTGTAAAACGCAAGCCGGTGCTAATGCCTCCGCTCTTGTTCAGAAGTCCATAGTAAAGTTCTGCACCGGCACTAAATCGCCCATGCACAGGTTCGGTCACTTGCTGCGCAGTCATAAACTCTGTTGGTGCAGCTCTTGGGTCGGCTCCGAAATTGTAGAGACCACGAACACCCATTAGAGCGGAGTCAGTGCTGTACATGTACTCCATACTATATTTGCCCACGTCATTCTGCAGGAGCGTAAGGATGGTGCCTCCATTATTGAGATTCGAGTCGCTGACAGCGGACACCCGGAGCTGTCTAGTCGGAGAAAGCCGCCGTAAGTATAGTGCCTCGAGTCTTGACTGGGGCATGAATATGCGACCGTACAGCAGCGTGTCTGGACCTTGTCAGCTACCGTACGATAAGTTGAACCCGCATTACCGTACCTCTGCGGTCTATACGCTTCCCTCCGTGCCAAATTTCCCACCACCAGTCCTCGTCAGGCCTGCGCAGCTCCTGCAGCTGCCGATATCCTTTGATCACATGGTGTAGGTCAAGCTCGGAACTCTTCAGCCTCCTCTGTAGCGGCAACGATGAATACAGGTAAGACACCGAGCCATCTACGACGCCTACGTTCCCAAGCGTGTAAGATGTCGCAAAGTTTGGCGCAGCAAGGGACGATATCTGCAGTCTTAGACCCCTTGGTGTCTGGAAGTCGAGCAATGCTGCAGTCAACAGTGAGCGTTGATACGCGATGGAATGGAAAGTGAGACCTGCCTCGCGCAGTCGCGTTTAGGGTGCCATAAGAGTTATCGGTGTTCCAATGCGACGCCTCATAGAATGCATTTTGCACATTCTCCATAAAATCCAACATGTCTTCGGCTCCGGCGCGTCATTACGCTGTGCAGTTGTGGGGGTCCCAGAGTTTGAGGTTGGCAACGCACAGCGAAGCTTGAGCCGAGGCCGCCGCCAAGCCCGCCTGTTCCCAAAAAATTCCCCGCCAGCATCGTTATTTCGACCTTTTTTTCTGCCTGTCTTCAATCGATAAGCACGCCTTCACCACGCCAACATGCCCAAGTCGAAGCGCGCCAAAGTCGTCCACCTGTCCAAGACGGACAAGAAAGGCAAGGAGCTGTCGTTGAAGCTCTTTGCCAGCATCCAGGAAGCCGCAGACAACTTCCAACATATTTTTGTGTTCTCGGTTGAGAACATGCGCAATTCGTATCTCAAGGAAGTGCGCGCCGAATTCTCAGACAGCCGGTGCGTACCATGCCGCTCATGCGTTTGAGTCCGCCATTAATTGATTCGCAGGATATTTTTTGGAAAGACCAAAGTCATGGCGAAAGCGCTTGGGCAGACACCTGCGGAAGAGCACCTCACGAACCTTTCCCAACTCGCACCTTACCTTGCCGGCAACGTCGGCCTCTTCTTCACGAACCGCGACCCCCAAGAGATCTTGGAATATTTTTCTGCGTACTCCCAGACTGACTTTGCGCGAGCTGGTGTCACAGCCAGCCAAACTTTTACAGTGCCCGCAGGCGTGGTATACTCAAGAGGCGGAGAGCTGCCCGCAGATGATGATGTACCGCTTCCCCACAGCCAAGAAGTAACCATCAGGAAATGGGGCATGCCTACGAAGCTGGAGAAAGGTAAGGTTGTCCTGGATGCCCCCTACACAGTTTGCAAGGAGGGGCAGGTGCTGAACAGTCACCAAACTGCACTTTTGAAACTTTTTGGTGTCGCAATGGCAGACTTCAAAGTAGACATGAAGGCTTATTATTCGACGGCGAATGAGGCCGTTACTGAGGTTGGTGCTATGGAAGAATAGACCTGTTTGATGGTCTAGACGAAGAGCATTTGCGCGGCGTTTCGGCGTAGGTCTTGGGGAAGCTAGGGAAAGAACTTGATATGCTAAGGCGCGATTTGTGTCCAATATACCCTTTTAAGAGGCCTCCAAACCATGTCTAAGTCGAGTTGGCGTGCGAAGCCAGGCACCTTGCTCGCAAACGTTCGTCTGCCCATGCACATGATCGAATGCACTCAGTAAGCCAAACAAATGCGCGATGCCAGCGCAGATGACCAGGCAGTGCATCAGTTGGTGACTTGAGCCCCATGTATCGAATCGTTTGGGAAACCATTTCTCTAGAATCTACGCTTCGTCAGTTTGATCCTATCCTCAATCACATTTCACGAGCGAAGTTTTAGCACCTACCCTTAGAACACATACCGCCGTCCCACACAGATTGCACGCTGCCATGAGCCCCATCCACCCCAAGCTCATCCTCTCTCTTTGCACCTGCCATCCAAACTCCCACAACCTGTGCCCAATCGCTACGATGAAAGAGAGCGCCAAGCCTGAAACAGAAGAGCGCGGCAAGGCCTGTACTGTGGTCTCTGGAAGGAGGCGTCTTGTGTGATGTATATGCAAGTGAAAGCACTGAGACGAGTGCGTAGTACATCTTTTGGTACGAATGGCTGCAGAAGAAGCCGCAGTAGATGCTAGGCAGAGTAGAGCCCCAGATCAAAAGGGTTATGCCGATCTATACCATGGTTAATGCGGCGCTAGCGGAAGTGAGTTGAGAAAGAGTAGACGCACGAGGTCGAGTTGAGCGAAGAAAATGTATGTCTTCTCGCTGTGGTTGTTGAAGGTGTGGTAGCTTGTGGGGGTGGTTCAGTCTTGCGGCAGTTGAGACGGAATGGAGTGGGGGATAGGATCGAAGCGGCTTTCTTACATGGCAGAAAGGAAGAAACACATTGCTACGCCGAAAAGGAAGGTCGAGAATACAATGGTGTCTGCGGTCGACGCGGTCGTGTGTCTCAAGGCAAGAGAATTGTGGATAGCGAAGGGAAGCGCGGAGAAGAGCAATGCGCCCAGGAGGTGGGAGTGAATATTCACTTGGATCGGTAAGGCTCACAACCTGAACAATTGGTGTTGATGTACTTGCCTGTCTCATTGTGGATCTAGAAGATGCTGTGTAGGGATTTCATGTATGACTGCGATGTCGCTCTGCATTCCAGATCAGTGACAAGCTATATAAGCAACAGGTCTTTGCAGGCAGTACCTATACCCCGAGCGTATGTACTCATTATTTCTATAAAGCTCAGAAGCTCGTTCAGGGCCCAAACCAAGAGCTAGATTACTGGTACCATAGTGCTGTGTACTCGTTAGCGACATCTACATCAGATTCAGTACATCATACGAATCGCATCCCATGTCTGAAGCTGACTGTGTCTCCTTATCATTTTCAACCAACTTCGTTCTTGTTCCAACAGTCTCAGAAGCAAAATTTCTATCCATACTCATCATAATCGAATTCGTTGGCACTGCGACGAGCACCACTAGACGTATTTGTGTTTAGCTCGTATCGTTCACCTTGACGTCTGACTGAGCTTTACAGATCGAAATCAATGCAGGGACCAAGAAACTAGAATCTACGCGAGCATTAGCTTAGCGAGTAGAACTACGACGCGTATGTAACGGCATGTTTACATATAGATGTGGCGCCAATCCGGAGCGACTACTGGGGTCTGTTGGACCCTTCCTGCGGGAAAATCATACCTCGGGTCTCTGTGGTTAATTTTGAGACGCCAAAAACGGATAGGATCTTCATCGCTTCGTTTATGTTCGGGCTGTGAATATGCGCATTAGAGCTCTGAGAATTGTTATCTTGAGCATCATATGAAATTTCAGTCCACTGAACCTAAGCAAAGAAGAGATACTTTTGGAGGCGTGTTGCAGCAGGTTTCAAATAGTCTTACTGTGTATCAGGAATCATGATATTCTGTTTCTCATATGGTGTACCTTTTGGAATGTAACCCGTTGGGTGAAGATTTCGTAGTTTTGTGGAAAAAAATATGGGCAAAACAAGAGAAAGGGAACATAGCGCCTCAAATCATTTTCCACTTTTATGTTACCTTGACAACTGACGAGGGATTTAAAGAGACTGTCATTACAGCTAAGAACCCTCGATAAATGTATTCCCTCTGATTCCGGAGGATAGCGAGTCGCCTGGAATCTGATAGCTTTCAACTCTGCAACCAGTCAGAGGTTTGAGAATTTCACACACGAAATATGGAAGGGTGATTACTAAGTTTGCAGTCTCGTAGAAACAAAGTTGATTGAATGGGCGTGAAGTTCTTAGTTCTCGACCAAAGCATCGACCTTATTAGAGTCACTAGAGAATGAACACTGCCTAGAGTCGTTCTGGTTAGAATTTCAATAAGTGTTTCTTTGCGAAGTTTGGCTGACTTGTGATAGTGAAACAGATATAAGCGCGAATGTTTCACACACGCTCGTAGAGTGAGAAAACCCAGGCTGTTTCACAGAATTGTTTGACCAAGCTTGCACAGTAACTAGTTAAAAGTGTGAATGATTGGCGATCTTCTTGAAAGCGCAAGCTAGGCAATGAAGATGGTTCAGAGTAGGTATAAATAGGAGATTGAGTAACGCGAAACGTATAGAGAAGATAGTACCAAGCCCAATTTCTAAAATCGAAAATTACGATCCCGAAGGTGGCTCATCTAAGATGACAAGTGCTGTTTACTCCCCGGAAATAGATACGAGATGCAGCTCGAGATAGGAAGAAGCATCACAGCCTCCAATTTGTAAATTATGAAGAGATCACCTTCTATTATAGAAAACTAAGTCTCAATGACGATATGTCAAGTGCGCAGCAAATGGTTGTAAGAGATAGAGGTTGTAGACGAGCAGGGCGAACGGTCGAGAGATGACTAAGCGTTCCGCATTCCGCGATTGGAGCTTTGGACTTTTCTCCATCGCCTTCGCCTTCGCCATCACGCAACTCACGGCAACCCCTCGCATACGACAGCCATGGCATTTCCACAATCAATATTCCGTTGGGTTATCCCCGGCGCAGTCGCCTTCAGCTTCGCACAGGCTTCATTGTACGACGTCAAGGGCGGAACGCGCGCGGTCATCTTCGACAGACTGTCTGGTGTAAAGGAGGACGTAGTCAACGAAGGCACCCATTTTCTCATTCCCTGGCTACAGAGGGCTATTGTCTACGATGTTAGGACGCGCCCGAGGAACATTTCTACAACAACTGGTAGCAAGGATTTGCAGATGGTGACGCTCACACTGAGGGTGCTACACCGTCCAGAGGTTAAGATGCTACCCAAGATCTACCAGGTATGTTTTAGATGAATATTCCTAATAAGCACGAGTACAATCACCCTGAAGTAGAGAATAAATGTTAACATGAGATCAGAACCTAGGTCTAGACTATGATGAGCGTGTTCTCCCTTCTATTGGAAACGAAGTCCTCAAAGCTATCGTAGCACAATTTGATGCCGCCGAGCTCATTACACAGCGTGAGGCTGTCTCGAACCGCATCCGTGCCGACCTCCTCAAGCGTGCTGGCGAATTCAATATTGCGCTCGAAGACGTCTCTATTACACACATGACCTTTGGAAAGGAATTCACCAAGGCTGTTGAGGAGAAGCAGATTGCACAGCAAGAAGCTGAACGAGCACGTTTTATAGTAGAGAAGGCAGAGCAAGAGAGACAGGCGAATGTCATTCGTGCAGAGGGAGAAGCCGAGGCTGCAGACACAATTAGCAAGGCAGTTGCCAAGAGCGGTGACGGTTTGGTCTTGATCCGAAGAATCGAGACGCAGAAGGACATTGCACAGATGTTAGCGAGGAACCCGAACGTCTCATATTTGCCTGGTGGCGGCACTGGTGGAGACGGAAAGTCAGGTGGGAACTTCCTGTTGGGTTTGAGGAGTTAAGTATGCAGTAGTCAGAAGCGGTGATTTTCTGATAAAAAAGTACATGGCCAGCGAGTTTTGGCGCATGCTGTATAATAATACTTGTGAGCATGAATCTTCACTGTAGCATTGGGAACTAGTCTCCCCTTTACTTTTATATTTGCAGTTTCCCGTCGTTTCATTAGTTTCATTATCTTGTCTTGATGTTTCCTATCGGCAGCACTATAAGCTACTCGGTTAACCAGTTCCCAAACCTTTGCTTGAGGCTAGTAGATAGACATTCCACATCTCACTAGATTAAAGTTCAGTGAAAATAACCTATATCATATAAACAAGCGCAAAAGCCGCCTACGAAGTATGCACACTTGGGTAAATCGATCTTCTAGCTCAGAGTAAACGATAACCGCAGTAGCATAACAATTGTTTGCCAGTGTTGGTAAAGTTAGTACATGTAGTCGGTCGATAAGCATAAGTACTCGCCTGCACTGCAAGATTGTCATGATATTTTTGTTTAATCGTAATACTATAATCGTCAGTCTCTCACCAAAGGTCGTCCATAATGACGTCACGTGTCTAGGTGCTCCCTAGCTCACCCTTTTGATAACTTAGACTACGTTCGAGTAATTTTTATGGATATAGTCGATCTCATTCTACAATTTTAAATCTAAAGTTTGCCCTTCGGTCGATTCTCGCCACATCTCCAGATCATATCGCCTAAAGCGTCCGCGGAGTGGACTCGGCATAAAATTCCGTCAAGGCTAGCTTCCACTCACAACAGCTGTTTAATTTGCCTCCAGCTCTATTTCGACTTTTTTGTCCACAAGGAAGAAACACTTCAGAGTCCGCTCTAAGTCCTGCTCCTCTAAGGGCACAACGTCCACCAAATTTAGTAGTAGACTTAAGGCACTCCCATGTCTGCCCCATCGCATACCCGCTCTCAACCTTCCATCTTCCGATCTCATCCAACGCCTTCTGCTGAAACGCATTACCGCAAACCAGCCATTACCAATACCACTGGTCCTCATATGAACCTTAATCCTGACGTCGGTGGCTCTAAACAGTCAGTTACTTTGAAGGGATCATGCTGCTGCAAAACCCTAAAGTATTATCTCAAGTTACAGAACATAGATGATGCACGAACCACTTTATGCCATTGTGCGAACTGCAAGAAAGCATTTGGTGGTGTGTTTGGATTGACTGCAAAAATTCCTATCCAGTCGTTTCGCTACGAGAGTGGTAGTGAGAAGCCGACGGTACGTCTGATCAAGAAGCCTGGACCATAAAGTAATCCTTTTGATTGACATCACAGGTGCATGCTGCGGATAACGGATCTGGATCCACTGTGTTCCGTGAATTCTGTAATAGGTGTGGGAGTTATATCTGCGAATATGGGGTATGTTTATCTTTTTGTTACCTGTCATTCTGGTTAAAAGGCACGCGGACTGATGGGGCAAAAGGAACAAGCAAAAGATAATTTCCGCTATGTAGCTGTGGGCTCGCTGGATGAGCCCTCAGCACTACCACCAAAGGGCGAGTTTTTCTGTTCACAACGTGAGGATTGGATGCCACAGATTCCTGGTGAGCTAGCCTGTTTCTTGAAACGGTGACGCATTTGTTATTCAGGCTGTTGGTTTCCTGCGTGTAAGTAGCCTCGATACCCCTCTAGACGTACGACTTTAGTCTAATAGTGTTGCTCAATAGGCTAGATATTTATATATTTTTGGTCTATCTCAGGCAGTCAAGATAAGACGCTAATACATTGCCTAGGTACCTTTCAAAAGCAGAAGATTAAGGAGTAAACCTAAGACAGAATAGAGCACTTATAACGTGTAAGCGAGGGAGTCATGGTCGATTACTTCTCTAACGAGGATTATTGACGTTACGATTACGAAAACCATTCCACTAAATTAGGACAAATGTCAAATTCTTGATGCCATGCTCCTGTACCAATCAAAATCGCCCCCAATGCATGTCCAGGGATTCTTCTTCGTGTCTGCAAATGTCTGGTTTTCGAATTCGCCACCAGGCACCCATGCATGGACGCGCACACCACACAGCCCCCAGATCGATCGCCGCCTAGGCATCCAGAAGCAACACCGCCACACTTCTAATCAAACCTCCACCCTCCCGCCCTTATCCCTAGTCATATCCTGCTCTGGCCACCATCATAATGCGCTATTTTGCAGGGCGAACCGAGGAGTCATAGATGCCTCTCTGCCTTGGATAGAGCCGGGAGATGTGCAATGTTAATCGATGCTGGTTGGCTCGAGATTCTGCTAGCGCCGCATGTGACTCCGTGTAGGCGTGCACCATGGCAAAATGTAGGACGCGATACGTGCGCGATTTGTTGCCTACAGGCGGTGCCGTCATCATTAGGAACACAGACCTGAGTACATGGGCCTTGAAAGAGGCTTCCCAATGAAGGGGTATGCATGCATCAGTGAGGAGACGGAAGGTGGTAAGGGTCAGCCGGGAGCTCACGGATGGTATGGTATGCATGCTGGAGTTTTCGGACCAATTTTCGGACCATTGTATGCTGTATAGTGGTGGTTACGTATGTACGCAGGTCTGCTTTCGTTGCCGGCCAAGGGACCGTCTTGCGTGGCCGGTGGACCTGTGGTTTACTTCGTTAGGAAAAACCAGATTTACTTCGGAGGAAGTGGGGCGGACGTGTATAACGAATTCTAGCCTCATTCCAGGCAGCTACCTAACTGGAGAAGTAGTTTGTATGGTATGGCGCCATTAGGCTACAATGCGAGTATGTGAGACAACAGATCATGTTAGGCACCAAGGGGCCACAAAAGATTGGAACACGTTAACCAAAGCTTCTAACTGAAAAGGTTGTATCTACAGATACGTACATTAAGTATAGTCTGATTGATTATGACTGGCTACAGTCTGAGTGAGTGAAGTATGCATCGTCTACACTGACAACCCCAACCCGCGCGTACCAGCACGCATTCGTAGTCCCCCATCCCATCTCGTCTAATAGACAAAATACAATAGCAACTATGTTCAAGGTAATAAAGACACTCTAGTATATACAATGAGCGTCCTTCAGTATTGGAAAGGAGTTTGTATACAGAGAGGAAAGAAACCCTACCCAGTCTATGACAGTGATAATCCATCCATTCTCATAGTTTCCGGAACCATTAAGAAATAGTATAAGTCTTGTAAACATAAGGAAAGAGACATCCCAATTTGAGAGTCGTACCGTCGTGAATTTGTAACCTATTCGTTATCTCCGCTGCTGCAGTGCCATGACTGCGGCTTCCAACTGGTGAAGCCGTGCATCCTTTTCCTCGTTTTCTTGTCGAAGCCGCTTGAGTTCCGCACGAAGGTCCGCTTGGTCGTCCTCTTCTTGAATGCTCACTTCAGAAAGGCGCTTTCGCTTCAGCGTGAGCTCTGATTCATCTTGTTGATATGGCGAGTCAGATCTCACACGGACTTCTGTGGTAGTGTTTCCTTGTCGTTGTTCTCTTGGAATGATGAGATGGCCAAGATCAACTGATATGCTCGTCCTTCGGTGTACGCGGCGGATGTGTTCAGCGAGATTCTCCTTCCGTGTGAAGCCGGAGCCGGAGCTACGTTTGCAGTCGGCAAAAGGGCAGAAGAGAGACTTCTTCGTGCCACCGTGCATCTTGTGCACCTCACGCTCGTGTCGCAAGAGCCCACCGCTATATGTGAAACCTTGTAGCTTTTCACAGCCTTTAACGGTACACTTATAAGGTCGGTCATGCTTATCCATGTGCTTGCTATTGAAGATCAGTAGAGATCAGGTTGTTAGACGGACAGCAACTTACCTCCACTCGCATTTGCGGTCAAACATTAGGCCAGCGCATTCCGGCTGCTTGCAAACCATTTTTCCATCATGGTTCCTTGGAGGTTCTTCAGCTCGTTTGTAAGCATGATTCCTTCGCGGCGATCCAGCCTCCTCAGGGTCGCCTTGGGAAGATGCATCCTCGGATGGCCGCCGTAGAGGGACCTGAGAGTAGGGACTTGCAGGAGAACATGTCCGGCCATCTGCGGGCGAAAGTAGAGGTGAGCGGGACCCCGACATGCTAATAGGAGTAGGTATATTGGAATTAGAGATGATAGAAGGCGTACGCTCGTGTCGGTGGGTCTGGAAAGCATGCACAGGCGAAACTTCTGGTGGTGGGACAGTTGTCATGCTGAATGAAGAGTTGAACTCCGGGAAGTTTGTATCGACGTTTAATGAAGGAGCCTGAGGCGTTGGGGTATGTGGTGAGTATAAATCGGGAAAGGACGCGAAGGGATGTGGCGCAGCGTCTGTGACTCGAACGCTTGGAATACTGGTCGTCAGACGACGCGCAGTCCTCTGTGGCAAAGAAGTGTGTGAAGATTGCTGCCAAGGGTTTGGGAAGTTGCCATCCAGCTGCTGAGGGAAAACGATAAGGTCGGTGGCGTTGCCTTGGATCTCGGGCAAAAAATTAAGGTTTGGATTATCTACATCGAAAGTGGCTGGGAATTGAGGGCCATAAGTACCCAGGTCTGGTTGACAGTTAGCTGCAACCCATCTCGGAAGCACAGCCTGAAACCGATAGTATAGGCCATGTAGCAGGCAGAAGAGCCTTTGTGAGTCAAGGGACTTACCAGATCCCTGTCCACCACGATACTTTCGGCTATTGGTCACACGTGATACATCTTGGCGTAGGGCGCGTGATTCCAAATTAGTCGGCATCCAGGTTCCCGTGTTTCGTGACCTCAGGTCCACTCCACTCAGGCCGATGCCGTCTGGATTCTGAGGAACGCGCTGCAGCGTCGAGGGTTGCAGCGCGCCTGTGAGCTCCATTCCGAGGCTGAGGTCTGTTCCCATCAGTTCCGAAACGCTTTCGTGGGCGAGTGTGTCCTCACAGTCTGTCGGTTCGGGTAGGCGCCATCCCGGCAAGGCCCCATTCTGTAGGAGTGCGTCGCGCGATACACGAGGGTTGTCTCCTGCTTGGACAGTCGGGTTGTAAAACATCCAGCAAACACCCCATAGAACAGCTAGCGATGGCTTGATGGTCCAAGGAAACGTGGAGAGTACCTGAGGCTTCTCCGCAAACTCGGTGAACCAGCTAAGCAGCTTCTGTTGCTTCTTGTCATAGCCTCCGGTGAGCAATGCATCGAGTACCTTGCGAGAGAGGGCAGCGATCAACTGCGTGCGCAGCCGCACGAGTAGGTGCTCGTAGTTGGCTATGAAGACTGCATCGAAGTTGATGCCTGCTTCGCGGCCCAGAGCAATGAGCCACTCATCGTTGTACTGCAACCGACAACTGCAGAGAACCCTGATCGCATCATCTACCACTATCAGTAGTTGGATGATCTCATCCAAGGAACAGGCCTCGAAGCTAATGTCGGTTTTCTGTTTGAGAAAGAGATGGTCATTACTCGCAATAGCGGATAGTGAACTTCCTTTAGGGCTAAGCCTCTTGTCGACAGGATTGATTGTCCTGGTGAAAGCTTAGCTGCTACGAATTGACAAACTTTGTTTTCTGGACTTACTGTTGCAGCTTTCCGGCAGATACGGCGTGGAGCTGGCCTCGGGTGTGTAGTTTCGAGGATGACCTGGGTCTCTGCTTGTTTCGGTTCTTGTAAACACGATCTGCGGCAGGATAGGCCTTTCTATCATGCGAGCCTAACTGAGACAATTCCTTTTCGAGGCGTCTAAACGTTTTCGTCTCAAGGCTGGCACACATGCGGGTGCCCAGGGCGGAAGCGTAGTCCGCATGCCCGCGAGGCCTGAGTCGACGACGAAGCTCTCTAACGAACTGAAGAACCCTTAGGGTTAGACTGATGCCGGACCGTGATCTAGGCGACTGGATCGCCATTGCTTGGTCAGAAGTACGTGTATAGAGACGTAAGAAGGGGCGCAAGAGATTCCATCCCGTAGTCGACTAGACACCTTGTATATACACTTGGTCGTCATGTTGGCGATGCCAGGCTGAAGAGCGCCTGAGGAAAGTCTTGTGTATGGCCTCACCGCCAGCAGAACCAGGGAGCGACGGCCATCCCGCCCTGTGATTCGCCGAGCAACGTCACCGCCACAAATTTCCCTGCGCCCCGTCACGGATCGGGAAACGCGTGAGACTCAACACCCTTCAAACCGTCCCTTTTTTTACCTATCGCCATGGCATCCCAACGCGATCCGGTCGGCACATGATTTCTGCTGAGGCGCAGTCGCCGGTGCTCGAACACGGCGTTTACCTAGGCACACAGCTGAGCATACACCACCCGCACTGACCGTGGCTGTTTTGTCGCTGCCTGGAGATGGCGTCAACTTGTCCCGCTTGCCTTCGCTTCGTTATGCGTCTCTTCGGCTCTCGTGTTTCCCTCGTCCATCTGACGTCTGTTCGTTTCCACTACGCCTCAGCCTCGAGGTGAAATGGAGCAGGCCCCGTGTTAGGAGCATGCCTAAGGTTACGTCGAAACAGTCCGTAACACGGTTCAGGCCACAATGTCTCGGCATTGTCTGTCGCCTCCAACTGATCCCATGCCGTATTTTCCGTATCGGCGGGCGTGTTGAATGAACCCCGAGGCCGAGGCAGGTTTGCCAGAGGACTGGTACAGGTTCACTGCGGCATCACACAGGTGGTACTATCCAGGCCTTTCCTAAGGGACACTACGGAGCACGGTTGTTATTGAATTGCGCTAGTGGAGAGATATGAGTAATTTTAATTAGATGTAGGACTCGTTAGGCTCACACGCAAGCTCTAATAACTCGAAAGGAAAGATCTGTCGGATAAGGGGGACCATTCCCACATTCCAGCAGTACGAATGGGCCAGACCGTTGTGCCATTATGTTTAAAGGATCGACTATATTGCTGTAGTTGCATGGCGTCTGTCGCCGACGCACGTTTTCGATCCATCCGTTAATAGCGATGATCTTCATGTCACGAGTATCATAGATTGAACTTAGATCTTAGTCTATGAATACTAATACTGCGTTAGAATGGGCGCCGTCATGGCCTTGATCACTCTTATCTGGTCTGTTCACATATGGAACCAAGGTCGTGAACGGAACGCTTGCATTACATCATCAGATTGCGTGTGCCATCAAAACAAACCCGAGGCTTCTCTGTTCTTTTACACCGGTCGTGGCTGCACTTGCCTTCACTCTAGACAGCCAAGGAACAACAAACAGGTTGACCTGATTGATGGCATTTGCGTCGATCTTACCAGTGCGATGGTACCAATTCACATGAATACAAATGACGCACATTGCATTCCACATGATGCTTACTCCGTGCTCCAGACCTAGCAAATATGTTGAACAAATCGCCCAGTTACAAGCCACATTTTCTTCAAGACAGTAGCACACAGTTCACTACAATGCCAATGCTACCATTCATTCGGCACCATTATACTACATACACGGTAAATATTTAGAAAGGATTAACTCCTTAAGGAGTGTAAGTGCCGCGTGGCCAGCACTTTGAGTATGCACTTTGACGCACTTAGGTGACCTTGTACCAACTTATACCGGCCAACTTCTGGCCGACCAGCCGACCCAGCGACTTGACGTCAGTGTGACCTTCGTAGACCACCTCCGAGGCTTGATATATCCATGTTTATAGTGTGGTTCAAATCCACATAACGTATGTTCACTATAGCAAAAGCAGTAACGTGTTGTACCCATTCGGCTCCCCACGTTATCAGCTCCGAAGAATATCTCACACAAATACCCAATCATACCGCAGACTAGGCGCCACTGAAGACGTTCTTCCGATGAAAAGACCTTTTGACACACGTAAGCTGTGTGAGATCTTCGTGCTTGAATTTGGCAGACGATAGGCCAAGACATCGCTCAGAAGCGAACCATCCTAGAACCTTTGAAGATTAATGCAGCTAGACCGGCGCGGAACGTTACAATGGACTTGAGTACAAGAAGAAGGCCATCCTTCGGCTTGTCACATACCCAACATTGGGGTGAAGCACCTTTGTGTTAAGAACGTGAGCTTCTATTTCTGCTTTTATACATAGCTCCTGTTCCCAAAAAATGCAACCAGAGAAAACACCTATACGAACAGGTGCTACGAGTAACGATGGTTCTCCAGAAATTATTCCACTCGAAAGGGAGCAGGAAGACCGACTTGAAAGTCAAGTTTCACCGCAAGAAGATGCCAGCGACCAACAAGCAGACACAACACCTACAATTATGGAGAAGGAAATGATGCATAATATAACACTAGAATACCTCAACAATCCCAGGCGGGTTTCCTTCGCAAGGGGCCCTACTAAAGATGAGGTTGCATCTCGCCATATTTCACTTCAATCGATGGTCGACTCCATCGCGGCTGAAGAAGGATACCGCGGGCGATATGGATTTGATACGCATATGCCAGTAACGAACAGTATCGGCTGGCAGAGACACTCCAATATGTCCTTGGCCAAGGGCCTCTTAGAATCAATGCAGGATCTGGAGAACTCTGCCAACGACAGCTTGCCGAATCAATCATCAGGAGAGAAACCAACCAACTCAAGCTCATCTAAACTGATCAACATGAGTCTTGCGAGAGAAGTGTGTTTCGTGGGCATATGCGCCATGTCTCACTTTATGACACAAGCCGCACTTGGTCAAGCCTTAGTTCCTATCGATATCATTGCTCAGGACTTCGGAGAGGTATCACCTGGCCAACAGTCATGGTTCATTGCTGCGTACAGCCTGACAGTTGGTACCTTTATCATGGCTTCAGGACAACTAGGAGATATCTTTGGTCACAAACGCGTCTTTGCTTTTGGATACGCCTGGCTTGGGTTATGGAGCTGTTTCGCGGGTTTCTCCGCGTACAACCATAGCCAGATCTTCTTCGACGTATGCCGTGCCATGCAAGGAATTGGACCTGCACTTCTGATGCCCAATGCATTGGCACTATTCGGAAGAGCCTATGCGTCGGGTAGTATCAGGAAGAACATCGTCTTCAGCATCTTCGGTGCCTTGGCTCCTGCTGGCTTCGTCATTGGAGGACTCTTTAGCAGTCTCTTCGCACAGCTGATCTGGTGGCCATGGGCTTTTTGGTCTTATGGGTTTGCTTCTTTCTGCCTAGCAGCTTTTGCCCTCCTTATCATTCCAAAATCTCTCTCAGAAAGATCAGCCGTCAGACCGAATTTCGATTGGGCAGGCTGCATACCTGTAGTGGTAGGGCTCGTTCTCGTTAACGTTGCATTCAATAACGGGCCCCTCTACGGTTGGGATAAATCACATGTGTACTTCATCCTTATCATTGGGTTGATCTGCTTGGTCGCTTTCGTCTGGGTAGAACTTCACGTGGTCAATCCTCTCCTACCTATTCGTGCTCTCAACAGTACTGTCGGTTTTGTTCTCACGCTCGTTGGGGTGGGTTGGGGCGCCTTTGGGATATGGGTGTTTTATACCGTTCGGTTCCTGCACCACGTGCGGTTGGAGAGTCCACTTGAGGTATCCGCACAATACGTGCCCGCCATCATTGCGGGTCTACTAGCTGCTGGCCTGACAGGATTTCTTTTGACACACACACCGGTCTCCTTCGTCATGATGCTATCCATGGTTGCATTCATGGTTGGTATTGCCATCGCAACATTTCAACCCGCACACCAGACCTACTGGGCACAAACGTTTGTCAGTATCGTTGTCATGCCCTTTGGAATGGATATGTCATTTCCAGCGGCCACGGTAATTCTATCTAACCACATGCCTAGCGAGCACCAGGGTCTCGCGGCGTCACTGGTCAACACCGTGGTCAACTATTCGATGTCCATTGCACTGGGCATTGCGGCGACAGTGGAAGTTTATGCGCCTGGTCATGAAAACGTGCTGATAGCGAATCAAAATGCGCATCATACGGCACTGGGGCTGGCTGGTGTTGGAGTTTTACTCGGAGTTTTGTTTTTCGTGAAGTCAATCATAAAAGAGGGATGGAAGGTCATGGGACATTAAATCTGTTACGCGCATTCATTGATCTTGTATCGAATCAATGATGTATCATTTATTGTGAGAGCCATTCTGCGTTGTTTGACATGTATAGTGCTTCATATAATGCCGTGACGAACCCAAAATCAACCTTGTATAGACCATTAATTACTACATAAAGACATTATTAGCTATCATCAAGTGCCATAATCGAATTGCAACTTTTAGACTCGACTAGTACGTTATCAGACCTACACAATTGCATCTAGACAACGAAGTCGTAGTAGGATATTATCCCAGCTACTTTAATCCCCTTCATTTCATTTCGGAATCACTATGCATTCGGACAGTTAGTGATAGCATGAGTACAACACACAGACAAGTCAGCGAGCTATCTGTGTGTCATTTGAAGTGCTGCTACATAATCTCTCAGGCAAACATCTAGTAAGCCCGATACATCGAGTGAGTGATCACTTCGGTATAACTGTTGAAGTATCGCAGATTAGTATGCTTACGTTCAATGATTCATATACATGGAAATCTGATTATTTCATAATGCTTGCCTCGGTAGAATTTGGCTGCCATAAAACGATCGGTACTATCTTGCTTGATATCACTTGATCTATCATAGCAACTTCCTTGCCTACAAGTTTCCATTTACGTTCTTCTTAGCTAAGGCTCCAATAATAGAAAGAATATCCAGCCTATGAAAACATCAGCTGTTTATAGACGTCCAATGACTGCCACATTTGCCGTAAGTTTCTAAGTATGCAGTTGGAAAATTAGTGGCGCTTTCTAACCAGTCATCCGCTGACATAGACGAAGGCCCAATGTATCGGCATCGGAAGCTTGCGCATAGAATTTCGCCTTGCACGATATTCAATACAGAAAACGACTCATTGGATAGTGAATTGAATGTCCCAAACATCGTTTGAACAAGCAATGCACATGGTCGCCTATCCGCCAACGGCCAAGGTGGACCAAATTTCCCAAAATCACAGCGCCCAGTATGAAATCAGCCCAACTAGCGCTCAACAACGGCGTGACTTCTCCAGAAGCGCCGAAATCAATCCAATTGACTCGAGATCGGCATCTACGGCTCGCTATTCCCTGTTGTTTGTGTATCTAAGCGGTTAGCCTCCCCCATCCTACAGGTCGCAGAATACGAGAAAGTGGTCTGGGCAAATAATGGCACATGCAGCGGTATACTTATCGCAGCACACAATCCCGAGCGCCTGACCAACGGGTACAAGTACTAGCCGGGCTTCCGGTTTCTCTTGACGTGCTGGCGAAATCGTCCTTTTCGTTTTCCCTTTTACAAAAATCAAAGTCCTCGGTTTGCTAGAGTTTCTCGCTCCGGCCCATCCTGCTATTTGTATATATCCCAACGAGGTGTTCCATCCTACCGTACGACAAAGTACATATTTGCACCATGGGTCTCTTCAGTCGCAAGAAGAAACCTTCGGTTTTTGTGACCAATACCACCACCTACGTAGTTTGTCTCTCCCTCTCCCAAGACCATGCCCGCAACCTATGCATCTTGTTTGTTCATTACTGACCAGTGTTTCTGCTCTCTAAAGTCTACCACCGTAGTCGCTCCCACAAGGCCTGCCTGTCGCAAGTGCAGCTCCTCGCAGAGGACACAGCTCGCAACTACACAAAAAGGCCCCAATACTGGCAGGAAATACTACGTCTGCATCGGGTGCCCTGCACCCGAATCGGAAGGTCGCAGCTGGATTGTTTGGGCAGATCAACTTTCTTGATTTCAACGAAGCAGTTTTTTGTATCTACCAATGGTAGTATGACGTTCAATGGGTTATGAATTCGATGTTTGGATCAATTGCGTTCCCGATAGTTTAGCTAGCTAATTATCAAGGAGTGTCACCGCACTGGTTCCCCCCATTGCCTCACCAGAATCAGATGACAAATCGCCGTGGTAGCTTACCACGTCGCTTCTATCGATACCCTCCGAAAATAAGAATAACAAGACTGTTATTGTACCGGCGGAGTTCCTTCGTCGGGTATGTAGATATATGTAATCAATTCCTCGATATCCTATTAAATTTGAATGAACATGTAACGTGGACTTGCGTGCTGTAGTTCTTGCAATGATCCGTTAAAGCGTGATATTTGATAACTTCGTACGAGAAACTGTCTCTGTATGACTCGCTTCTTTGTCAGCTACTCTATCTTGAAGGACCTCATGAGCCAATGACCATGTTCGCTTAACGATTGTTTTCACTCTTCCTAAAGGGCCTCTTAACAGATAACAAACTTACACTGCGGAATTTTGTAAAGCGCTTCGAGGCCCTTACGACTTTGCGAGCTGTTTCACATGACGAAACTTTATGGTAAGCTGATAGCCTCTGATGACTATATAAACCTCATGATTGTTATTACTCCCCCCTAATAGCTCTTATCAACGAATTCTTGCTGGTCCGCCACTAGTTCTACTTGGCAGGCCGTATTATTCGTGACTACAGTTACAGACTGTTAGATGTATCTCTATCGTCGTAGACTAGCATCAACCGCACTTGCACAACGCCCAGACTTACTTTCTCAAGTCTTAACCGCACTGTCTACTATTCTTCTTCTTTGATTAGAAGCTTCTAGGGGTATTTATGGAGGGTGGGCGAATATGAGGCGGACGTGGCGTCGTTGGTAAAGGCATAATGAACACTGGCTTTATAAGACGGGGAATGGGTGGCGGTGCCGTAAAAGACGAGGCTCTAAAAAGAGAGTAACCTAAAAAAGGAGACCAAAATGCTTGAGTATTCATTCATAAACTCCGAGTCGGGCGAAAAGTTCCTGTAGGAGCAAAACCCAGCCGTCCCAATCTATAAAGATCCTACCAGTATGCCCTACAGCCGCTAATGCTCCTTCGTAAATGCGCTAATATGTGTTCGTGACTTCCAGCCCTCACGTGAAATTTGCTCTACTCCGTCGGAGCAACGAAGCCTTTGTGCTCCTTGTGGGCTTTGTACCAGTAAGAATCCTTCTTGGGCAGAAGCTCCGGAGAAAGCTTCTCTAGGATAGTCTGCAGGAGTTTCTCCTTGCCAGCCTCATTGTCAGCATCGCGGTTCCAGATGGCGATCTGAACTGCATTCCAGCGAACGCTGTATGAAATGCCGCAGATATCGTCATTGAAAGCTAGCCAACCATTAGTGCTAAATTAATATATGAGTACATAAGAGAACTTACACGCTCGCTTGGTCTCGACAGCTCCCTGAAGGACGTCGCCGACAGCAAGAAGACAGATTTCATGCCAGAACTGTGCTGCTGTCTCCTTGGGCAGGCGGAAGTAGTAAGCTCCGCCTCGCGCATTTCGGGGATCTTCCCACAGGGGCTTCACACCCAGATGGAACAGATGGATGGAATCGCGCAGCTTCAAGCTATCCACAGGAATATTGTTGAAGTGTTGGTAGAAGTCCTTGACCGACACAATCTGCTCTCCAAGGGGCTTAGGACGACTTGCATACTCTTCTGCGCCTGCAGTCGTAGATGCCGGTTTAGATGAGGAGGTCTGCTGGCCCTTTTCGGCCCAAAAAAGCCACTTGAAGCGGAACTCGGGGACTCTCACAGATTTAAATATACTGTTGAGCATGGCCGTACCACGGGCAGGAGAGGCGGTTGCAGAGGTCTCCTGCGCAGAGGCAGTGGGCAAGTTGGAGGTACTGAGTACAGGGAGACGACCTGCCATTTTCCTTTGGTGGGGTTTTTGTCGAGTCAAAGAATGTCAATTTGGCGGTTACCAAGTAAAGGGCACCGGCTGGAAGAAGTTGGCTAACGGCAGCAAGAAAAGTTAAAACCAACGTCGAACCGGAGGTACAACGAGCAGAGTAAACCTTTGCACTAAAATCAGTCGACTGATCTCAAAGAAGATGGCAGGGTACGTCAATCAATGAAAAGAGGTATGTGTTTGACATTAGGTAGAAGAAGGATTTACGCCTAGCAAAGTGAAAAGCGGAGTGCTCTAAGCTAAGAGCAAAATGGAGTGAACAAAATGACAGGCTGAGGACATAGAGGATGTGCAAGTTGAAGGTTTATGTTTGCTAGTTGCTCCGAGAGCAAGGAGAGGGGATCATAGAGACGCGTGTTGATGAAAATGAAGCATTGAACTCTAGATGCCCATGGGAAATGAGGCACAGGTGTGGCAGATTTACCTCATTTCTTGTGCATGAAGTAACGAGAGCAACGAGAGAAAAAAGGTCACATACCTTCTGAGCAGATGTTCAAAATCAAGGGACGGCCACAGCCTGGTCTGACAATACCACTCTGTGCTTCTGTGTAGTAAGATGCGGGGCAACTCCTCGGCTAGATCTTCACCGCAACTTGAACAGACACAACACAAGGGACAACAACAGCCTGGACAGCACTTCTGGTGGAGAAGTGAAGTGCAAGCCAAGCTGGGGGGTTCATCGGACTTTAAGCACAGAGCAGGCTATGCTGCAACAGGCCAAGTCAGCGTGTTGCCGCCAGGCGTTGCGTTTCACGCGCCCAGTGCGTTTCACGGCCCCTGCTGAGACCAGACGCGCCGCTGGGCAGCCAACCACGTTCCGTATGCATGCCCGTTGACGTGCAGCCGCTACTTGGGAGCCGCCACTGGGCTTGGGCTCTATCAGTCGGATACTGCTTCTGTCGTGAGGAGTGGTGCCAGTGGGACCAGTGTGACGTTGATGGGCGCAGTGAATAGCTGGTGAGCCCCGCTAATTCTTGCGCCCCATTCCGAAAAGCCCCAATCCGCCCTACAACAATACATTGGGTGCCACTTGCCCAGACATGGCGCTCAACAACCCCTACAAGAGACACATCGAGGCCGTCGAGCTGGCATATCGCCGTGTAGAAAAGCGAGCGAAGACGCAGCCTACCGGCGCCGCGCCTCCCACCGCACCGGCAGACGCGTCCGAACCCAACCACGACGGTGATCCCAAGTCGAGCGAGCTATCGGAATCGAGCGAGGAGCCTAGCGACGAGAGCTCACTCGAAGACGAAGATAGTAACGGGGAGGAAGGTCAAGAGAGTGAAGAGGACGACGAGGATGCCGAGTCCAGCGGCGAGGCAGATGACGCGAACGGCACGATCAACCTACGCGCCAATCGCGGGGAGAAGCCCATAATGAAGCTACAAGACGACGATGTGGGCGAAGACATCCGTCCCTTCCTCAAAGACTTCCTGCCCAAGCTGAAGGCCGCCAATGAAGAACTGGAGACGCAACGACAAGCCGGAACGCTTCGGACAAACCAGATAGACGCAGACAACAGTGCCGTGGGCGAGGATGGGCAGTACATTGAGATGGTTGGTTCTTGGCTTTCCTCAGCAGGAGCCGTCGGATCGCAGGACACCGATGGCGATATCTTCGCTGCATTGGAACAGATACTGACTGAAGACAGAATATCGGGCTCGGTGTGCTGGAAGAGAAACATTCGGATACAGAGCAATCTTCAGACGGCGATACTGCAGCAGGGGCCAAAGATGAGCAAGGTCCTTCCGAGACGGATATTCTGGGCAAGCTCATGGGCTACAACAAGTTGGGTAAGGAGGTGGGCATTCAGGAAATTGAGAGCTCTAACAGAAGCGCCAAGGATAAATGACATTTGTCCCTTCATGTTAGATTTCATCAAAAGGAATGGCTTAATGAGCTAGCTCTTACTACTGGGTCTTTACTGAAGCCCTCCAGCCGGATACCCCTCTTCTTCGAGTACTATGTGAGTCTGCTCTACCCTTGCTTGCAACATTCATTCTCTGACCCGATTTCCTAGATAAAAATCTAGTTTATATCACTCTAATCCCGCTTCTCCTTCCACGCCCAATCCGCACTCTCATGAACTTGCGGCTCCTCGATGTGCCCCCGAACCTCCTTCTTCCGCCGCCAATCGCTCCCGAACCTTTGATCTCTCTCGCCCACAATCTTCTCAAATCCGCCCTTCATCTGTCCGGCCTCCGTATAGCTCGTCATAAGCTTTGGCTCGCCTAATGGTAGTGCATCGCCTCTGTCCACCTGCCATAGATGGTATACCTTGCCATACAATTGCACTACCTCCTCCATCTCTTTATTTTCAGCAACTTCCCACACGGATTCTGGGACCGCGGATGGCTTAGGCATAATGAGCATGCCGGATTTGACTTCGAAAACGTGCGAGTGCCAGAGCTTTTGCTCCGTGGCGTCGAGTGTGTTGTATAATCGAGGACTAATCATGTATTCTATGGAGTAATTAGGACAAGTGATCTGTAGAAAGAGGGTGAGCGATATCTGACCTATTCCTAGAATACGTGCAGGCTGGTATGGAGAGTCGTAAAGAATGCACTGGCGCACTTCGTCGTTGACATGGGCACAATAGTGGTTTGCTTCTACGGGGTCCCGGGTTGGATCATCAGCATAGGCGTGAAATGCATTTAGGTGCGCGCATATGCGTTCCACAGGTGCAAATTGCTGCGCCTTCGTTGAGCATGATTCGCGGATCAGATAAGATGCTGGGCTCGAATACCTGAATAGCTGCAGCACCCGTTTCGAGCGTCTTGTTCTTTAGGGATTCGGGCTCGCCGGCCGTCTTGTTGGTCACAGGAAGGGAGTCCATGCTTAGCTTACAATCCAGGCGGAGAGATGAGAGACGTCTGAGGTGCGAAACTAGCTTGGTGGCACAGTTCGACTTACCCCGCCAGAACACGCATAGTGGTGCTGGAGAAGCAGTTTGACGTCATCGTGATGCTTTTTTCTGAGTGAGGTGTGTCGAATGTTGTGCAACATACAGTACTAATGCAGGAACAGCCTGACTGATCAGGAAGTGCAGCGTAGAATGAGACTCGGCTATGTTGTATGCTGCACAATTTGGTTTCTTTCTACAATTACCCCTGAACATAGCGTATTTGAATTGTTACTGAAATCAAACGGGATCGAAGTTTGCCTCGGCATCATGCCGTAAAAGAGTTGGAGCTATGAAAAGATTATAACAAAACGGCTCCACATCCTCTTCTACTACCTCCGCCAATAGAATCTGCCTGTAGTCCAGTTGGCCTAATATCATTTCTCAACCTCAACTGGTGCCAGCATTGTACCATCCTTCAATGAGAGCGAGGATAAATTCTGTTGCAGCTTGTTGACTATTATGCGGCTATTGCGACTTCACACCTTTTCCATTGGCTGTCGAGTCCTATGAGTCAACTCGTCGCGATGCATATTATTATCAAAAGCCGCATTGGCCCGGTTTAAAATTGTATAAGCTATGGTGAGAATAATCAGATGCTAGGCAAACAAAAACTCGGATCGTGGCGAGGAACCTCGGCGGTGATAGCTACGTGGAGCTAGAACTATAGCAAAGGGACATTAGTAGTAACAGGACGTGGACTCTTATCGCGACGCCGTACCTTCCCACAAATCTTTCCTCGACATTACACGCCACCTCAATTGCTGTCAACTCATTATTTTTTTGTGAAAAGTCTTCCATATCTTACAGAAGTTTTGGTTTAGGAAGCAGTTATCTCTGTCTTCGTGATTACCACAGAAATGTAGAACAATTGAACGCATCTGATATTTCTTTCAAACAAGAGTTTCTTTTTGCCTACAAGACCCCTGGTCATACGAAGTAACGGTAGTAAACATAATTTGGCACATGTTACTCAGGTATACGGTGGGATTGAAAGCTGATAAAATGTCGAGTCTCTTATCTTCAAGACATGACTTCGGACTGCTCTCGTTCCTATGCTTTGCACATGACAACGATGAAGCTCTAGGACTTGATCCTGAAACCTGAACTGGAGGACTTATATAAAGTAGACGATAAAGGATGTATTCTTTGGCCTTACCTTCGTTTGTATTAACGACTACAGCATTTACCTACTTCTACTACGCCCGAGAGTTAGGTGAGGAGATAGCTAGTCATATCCTATTATAGATATAAAAGAAGAAGGTTATAATATGCCGGAGGCATCTTAAGCCGAGAATTTAATTCTAATAGAGGAAATGAAAGCCATGAAAGCAAGAACTATACTTACCAAAGGTCTATTATCTATTTGAGCAGAGCTTCATGTGATGTTTGGTTTCCTCATGGAAAAAAAAGTTTTTCTTTCTGCGAATCCTTTGTACTATCTAGAGTGCGTCGGCATAAGCCACTCCGAAGCGACGAACACTGATTTACTCCTCTAGACTGAATTTAGCATACTCTAATATTATAGTTATCATTTCTGTGAGTAGATACGATCTTTGGATGGCGATGAGGGCGAAATTGGTTTTGCGCGTCACAACCTGGTCCCTAGAATATATATTAAGGATGTCCAGCGAAGGTATAGGGAGGGGGGTGGGATCGGGACGTGTCTTTTTGGCTTCAATGTATGCAGCGTTAGTTCAAGGATCCCTGGACTATTCTTCAAGGGAATTTAGAGCACAGGAGTGCCCCCGGTTAAATTCGTTGAGCATATGGTACAGGCCTTGTGCTATTCCGTGTATAATCTTATGCTTGTGACTGAATACTACCAGTTAGTGAGTTTGAAACATGTATGGAAAAAGTCATTGGTATGAATCCGAAAGGGAGAAGAAAAAAGGTATCGATCATCAAAGGAGGGATTTTATGCTAACTCCATGTTGAGTCTTAGCGGAACTAAAGTACTTTTAAAGGATTGGAGATGTTTTGGGGCCTAACCATTAAATTCCCTTGAGCGAAGGGGAACTTACATATGAGTGCTATTCTTAGGTGGTTCAAAAGGATTAGTGGGCGTAGGATCGATGGCGAAGATGGTTTCGCTCCAGCATGCAGCATCAGAAGGCTTTTAGCATTCTTCCATGTCTAGCTCACGTGCATGGTCATCGCCATTGCTGTTCTGGGTATTACGGTCGACAAGTAGCCCATCCTGAGTATTAGCCTTTAGATCTGTTGAAAATGCTGAAGTGATGTTTATAAATAATAGGAGGATGGTGTAAAGCTTCGTTGGATTGAATACTGGGGATAGAGGCTAGTCATCGATAGCGAGCCTTGGTGGAGGCCACGTCAAGGACTCTATCAGGGCTTGCAAAGGAAAAGTTAAGCAATAAACAATTGAGAAGCACTCGATACGTACTTATGGATGAGAAAGATAGCTTTACTATTCGCCAACACAGGACCAAACAAGTGTGAATGAGGAGAATATATTACCTTACTTCATCATACTCTACTCGTCTACTGCGCGATTGTACCTTACAGTCCCATTCTGGGAGAAGAGCGGGTTAAAGCCAAATATAGATGCAAATGCTCCTCCCGAGATCTTCGGCTTCTCATAGTAGCACGCCTACGCTACGGGAACGTACGTCACATCACGAAAGAACACCAACGGCGAGGGAATTGCTATCCCAGCTCGAGAAAGTCAGCTCTAACATCTTTCTAGTGATACACTTGGCACAGCATGAAGAAATCGGGTATATTAATAGAATGTGGAAGATTTGCGTGCGCTAACAGTGAAAGGACTGTGGTTGCTGCGCCCTCTCGCGAAGACAAAATCTCCCATAAGCGTCATCGAAGCTGCCCTAGATGACCATTTTTCATTTCTACAAGAAGGCCTCTAAGCATTTCCCTGCTTGGCGCAGCGGCCATGCTCTTTTGCTATGCCAAATGTGAAATATTGCGGGTGGGAAAGTTAAGGCTAAGGGAGAGCATCAATACATTATGAGGGCGTCATTACGGATAACTGTGGTATGCCTGCTGGCGTAATTTTTGGTAATTCGGTATTCATCTAAGCTGGTAAAAGTAGTATTTCTAAATGGACAGGCTCCTGCAATGTGCCCTACTGCACGCTTTGCCTGGATCGATAGCCGAGTCTCGGCGAAATCTGAAGCTACTACGTCGACTATGCTCAACCTCTCACACAGCGTTGGGTGCTCTTCTCTATTTCACACAGCCCCTCCATGCGGTCTCCACATAGTTGCATGACCCCGCATGCGTCAACTCCAAAACCAACACGATCCTCCATGTCAGATAATCAGTCCCACACAAAAGCATTAAACAAAGTAACTAAGCAAAGTCGCACCACGTGCAATCGCTGACGAGCATGGCGATCGACACGCCCTGCATATACACACAGAACCTTGCTGTAGCCACTCGCTATGCGCCATCAGTGGCTTACATACCAACTTGCTGCCGTCAGCGATGGCCTTGAAACACTGGCGTACAGGCCGTGTAGTCGGCTGATGAGCCCATTACCGACATCAAGTTACGGCGTGTATCCTCAAAATCCCCGATACGCACACTTTACATGCGCCTACTCAGCAGTAGTGAAGGGGCAACAACAACTCGAGGCAGGCCGTCATAATCAGGAATCCACAGACTCAACCCCAGCTTTCGGCCAACTGCACATAATTGTGAATGCACACACTTACCCTATACGCACGCGCCGCCAACAGTACCCCAACCCCGAAACCCAAACAAACATCGTAAAGCCCACCCAGTCCACGTCACCGCCGCCGTCGAGGGCATCCTACGCGAAACACGAAACACGAGACAACTCGTCCTTACTCACCTACGCTAGACCACACATGCACACCGCACCATGCTCTCGCTCCTACAACGCAACACGGCGGCCTACACGGCCCACCGTCCAAACCACCCATCGCAACATCATCCTCCTCCACCTCCTCCTCACTATATGCACACGTGAGCTATTCCTTCATCCTCTTCCTCAGGCCCGGTCCCGCCCCGAATGTTGATCACTCGCCCTATCCAAAAAAAGCCACAAAAAACAAACAAACCCCAAAGCAAGCATACCCCGCCCAATCTGAAACGCGGGCGTACGCTCCGGATCATCGCTCCTCTCTCTATTCCCTTTCGTGAGGTAGACCATGTGCGGTACGGTACCGGTCTATCGATAGGAATAGGAATGTTCCGTGGATCGACGCGCCATTGGAAAAAAAAAGGATGGAGTACCCGGCCCGCCGCAATCAGGCCATGGAGTGATCGGCTCGCGGGAAATCGGGATGGCAAGACGGTGCGGTGTACAATAGCGTGCGTTGCTTACACGGAGAGGTAAGCTGGGGTGACCTGGGAGAGCAACCTGGAGCGTTGCTATGAAGGTGGTTGGGACGGTAGGGCCACTAGATCGTTATGCACCTAAGCATGTGCAGTTGTGCCATCCAGAGATGGCGGGGGGATACCAAAGTGAAAGGCTAATCATTCAGGCGCGCGCTGTAGCTGCTGACGGGCGGGTGTCAACAAACTTTCGGAGACGAAGTTCGATGCATGCAAGGCCAGGATGCATCTGATGAGAAAGCATTTAGCATGATGTTCAGTTTGTATGTATTGTATACGAGGTCAGAGGTCAGAGGCCAGCACAAGGCATTGGAAGCATGCAGTAGTGATAGAAGAATGATTGACATTTTGCGTTCCTCAGGAACGAATATCCATCTCGCATCTCGGGGTATTAGAGTATCGTGCATAGTACCTGTATGCACATCTTTTGCGCACTAGTATTCAGAAAACCAGGCCCATGCACGCGTTGTTCCGCAATACAAGCAGTGGATAATAACGCCAGGTGTGCCCAATGTGTCGCCGTAATAGCAGACGCAGATTCCTCCGTAAAGATACCGGTCTAAATAAAAACGCCATTCGCAAAGAACAAAGTGACAGATGCCAACCTGAATAGAAAATAGAGAGTCGTAAGCATGCTATGTTGATACAGATGAAAGGACAGCAAGGGCCATCTCCGGGTTAGGCCAGTCATGTTTCGCAGAGCCGAAGTCCTCGCGTGGTGGACGGAGTTGGTAAATACGGGTTGGAACACTGCAGATCGGCAGCGGTATGGTATGTGCAGGCGGCAACCAAGCAATCGGATCGCCAAAACAAAATGAGGTCCCAAAGAGAAATGGGAATGAAGAAGAAAATAGACTAGAGAGCTGAGTCGCAGAAGCGCTGCTTGCTGCGGGTCGATTAATTTAGAATGCGATGCCTGTAGTACTGAGTCAGCTGACGCTCTGTTTCACTTTTTTGTGCAGTGCAACCATCAAGTGGAGCTAGGGTCAAACTCACCGCCTGAAGACGGTCTCCAAGCTCACAGCTGTGAGTTCAGAATCCTCTGGAAGCTCGTCCAAGAGCGGTACTAGGCCGGCGAACTTTTCTGCGTTCTTGTACGCGATGACCGCGGGCACACCAACGACCTCCATCTCGGCATCCTCGTAGTGGAGCTTGACGAAGCGGGTTGTGTCGTTGCGCTTGGCCACCTCGCGCATGCACTGCTCAACCATGGTCGAGATGTCCGACTGCAAATTGTTAGTGACTCAATTGATGGCTGGCGAACCATGTTACACATACCGTGTCATCGTAGATGAAGACCACAACGATGGTGTCTCGCGCCACCTTTTCAATGGCCTCCAGAAAGCCTTCACCATCGACACCAGGCAGGTTTCCGTAGATGCGACGGGTGGGGCTGGTGGTGCGCGACCGTATCCGCTGGCCAGCGTTCTGTAGTTCCCGCAGGCGTGCCTCCCGCCATTGCTTCATGAAGCCCTCGTCGCTCTCGTCATCAGACGATGGCTTCTCGTCATGGTAGGTAGTAACGCTGTAGGTCTGGGGCTGGGCCGTTTTCTTCCAGGTGAAGCGGCGGGCCTGCTTCCTGGCCTTCTCAAAGGCAGCAGCGTCGGCAATGACGCCCTTGGGGCCGGTGTTGGCCTCGGAGCGGATGGAGGGGATGTAGTAGTCGGAACGCATGGTTTGCTCCTTGGGGATGTCGAGCTCGTCGTCGGTGTCTTGGTGTTCGTAGTAGCGCTCCTCTTGCTCGGGCTCGTCGTGGTCGCTGTCGTGGAGGCGGTCCTCTGGATGGCGAGAGTCAATGTGCTTCTCACGGAAGAGCTCGTTGTATTCGTCTTGGGCGGCGGATGTAGTCATAGTGAAAGGAGGGTGAGTCAGGCGGGTGTCGTCTTTTATTTGTATTGCGGATGGGGTGGGAGCTTGGGGAGGAGCAGGGCTGGAGCAAGGCCCTTGGATGACAGTGACACGCCGCTTGGCATGGACAGGGGGCCCTGCGAAGATGGACGAGGATTGACGGTGGCAGTCTCAGGCCGGCGATTGGCGTGAGGCCCGGGTGTTGCAGTGCGTTTGTGGATTTGGCTGGGATCTGCTGCGGCGTGCGTCGAGCGCATTGCTACTGGCCCGCTGGCAAGCAGCCCACCAGCGCCTGAAACACGCCCGAGCCTGGCCTCGACATGGAAACAATGGAGCCGCCCACTGCCACCGCGCCTTTGTTTCTCCCTTGGCCGCCCAATCGCACGTCCAGCCGCCTGACCGCCGAAACCGCGTCTGTAACGACGTCCGACTGCCAGCAACATCATCACCAGACCGCCACGTCAGGATCGCTGTTGGCCGTGCCCTGCGTCGCCGTCGCTATGCAAGCCTTGCGCGCCCGGCAGCAAGAAAAGGGGTCGTCGTCCTTTTCGTCGTTCACCCCCGGCCGCCGATACGCGCCGACGAGCCACCCCCAATCCCACCCCATCACCCCGTCTGCATTCAGCCAGCTCCCTTCTAGAAGCCTCCTGCATCGGGACCGTTGCAAGCTAACTCGCTGCACGGCAATAAAAATAGGGAGCACGGGCTCTTGCAAAGCTGGGGGATTCATTTCTGCCACGTGCATGCCTCATGCGCTCATGCACCCGGCCTCCTTGGAACCACCCTCGGGGACCTGACGTCGGTGCATGCGCGGCGTCGTACGGATTTCTCGAGGCTGTCCATGTCTAATTTTATGGGCCCCAGCAGTGCGCTTGTTTACCCCTTTCAGGAAATCCCAGGCGCCAGACTGACTGTGCCTACGCGCACCGTGTGTTGCTGCTGTGCATTGTCAGGTTTGAGAACGGTCGGCTCTCGAAGAACCAAGCCGCTGACGCCTGAACACCTCGCGCTGCCATGATGCCCTGGGCCTTTTGCCCATAGTCTCGAGCGCTGCCTGGGAATCTGTTGCTGAATCACAATGCCTGCTATAGAGGTTGCCCATAACGGCCTCATTCGGCCATTCGATACACCGCCATCCCAATTCAGTGAAACAGGCCTCGCACGCATGAGGCTGGATAGCTGTGCATGCATACTACTTGGTTGCACACCCCAGCAGAACTGCCCAGCCATCCAATAGGGCCTTCTTAGCGCACCCTCTGCATACTCGCCAGATACACGAATGCATAAAGATCTAAAATGACACCCGGCCGGACTTCAAGTGCGCCTAGCGAACGATGGGCCTTGGATGCGGACGCAAACGCAGCAAACGGACACGTGGAGACGGTGAGACAAATTGTCCGGGGCTTATTACCTGGCTCGAAGGGTCCTTCCCGCTGCACTAATGAACCTTCTTTTGCCTCCACCGTAACGTTTGCCGCCGTCATGCATGTGCCCATGGCAACACCAAGATTAAACTTCTGTCCAACTTTAGCAGAACGTATGGCAGACCGTGGGGGAGATTCCACGTGTGTGCATGTGGATAAAGTTTGATCTCAGCTCGTGTAAACGACAACCCTCCAGGATCAGGTCGCCTGCATGGGCGAGTGAGCTTTGCGTTGTCGACGTCTCACGGTTGAATTTGGCTCCCAGTGCCCAGTGCTCGCCAACATCTTCTAGGAACCCGGAACCCTGCAAAGACGAGGCTTAAGAAAGTAATTCCTTATCTGGTGCTTTCTAAAGAAAACAAAGGAAAGCAGCGTGCGCTGACGATATCTCTTTTGCATTACTATGTACCTTTTTCTGTACCATTCACTCTTCTGGGCAAGGCAAACTAGGATCGTGCCGCTCCGACGTTGTAGGATCTGAGGGACAGATCAATATTCCACAGGCAGACTTGGGGTACCCATCTGTACACGGCTGTAGGATTGACCAGAGTTCGTTGTGGAACGTATTGCCTGTTTCGGGCTGCGTGTAGTAGCCCCAGCCTGACGGCCCTCTCGTGGCATTACACTGTTGCGCTATTCCTCGTGCTGTGTATGCCAGTCCAGATCCTGTGATTTGGAGGGGAAACGTGCAATCCCAGTTGAGAACTTGCAGTTGCAGACACTGACCATCGACAGTCTGGCGGAACACGGCCCTGGACAGGCCGGGCAACATATTCCGCATTGGTTGATCCTCCAGCCAAGTTGCGAATTTGTCGATAGTGGCGAGCATGCTAGTGTTGCCAGCGTAGTCGTAATAGCATTCACGAATGGGCACCGTGGCTGGTGTAGTGTCGGCCTCTTTAAAGGGCCCCTCTTCCAGCACAGCTGCCACCTCTTCTTTAACCTTCCCTTCGTCTCGTTCTTGGATCGTCGAGCTCACCACCGTTCTAGGCTGCACCTCCGCTGCCGTAGCATTGATCTCCTCAGGACACGGCACGCGAGGATCATGTGGTGGATCGCCAGTTTGAGGATTCTTGCACCACATCCTCGTGCACGCGCTCTTCGGATACCAACTACCGCATCGACTTGTATATGCCCACATCTGTCCATGGAACCCATTGCCCGTCACCGGATCCACATAGTATGCCCACCTGTATCGATACATTAGCACGAAAAAACAAGCAATGGATGCGAATGCGGCTGATCAACGCACCCGAACGGTCCTTGAAGTCGACCATCATCCCTCACAATCCCGTTGCATCCCTTCATCGTTGCCTCCGCCGTGTACGCTAACCCTTTCCCCGTCACTGTGATTGGGAAATCACAGCTATAGTCCGTGAGCCCAATGGCAAGGCAGATCCCGTCGATGGTCGTGTTGACGACAGCACGGCCCATGGTGGGCGCCACGGTAATGTCAGATTGCGTTTCGAGCCATGAGAGGAACTTTGGGAACGCAGCGAGAACAGCCGGATCATTCGCGGCATCGAGATTGCACTCGCGGATCCATGGTGTCACGGCTGCGGATGCTGCAAAGGCTGCCACACCGTGGAGCGCAATGGCAGTCGGTAGACGAAACATGGCGTGAGTATGCGCGTGCGTTGGTTCACGATGCACAACTTCAGTCGAGCTGGTGGCATGCACTGGCCCATTCATTGCGATCTACATGGCGTCTTACTTATAGCCTTCGGAGAGAAGAAAGGTCTGGAGAAAGACCATGTTCTCGGCGCGCAGGAAAAGACAGCGTTGTAAGCCCTGCAACACATCTACCTACATGATGCGCAACGGCACAGTACCATTGCAGAGCAAAACACACCTAGCCGTGTAACATACTCCTCGTAAACGCGTGGTATAGGAAAAAGCCTTTATTAACCCTCGTCTTTGCCTGTGTCCCGTTGCCGGTCTAATTGGTCATGCCGCGGCTGCAATATGGATGAATTAGATGAGCGTGAGCCTGGGTCGGGTACGACAGTCAGAAATGAGGCCATATCTCTTCGATTCACTAAGGTGATCCTGAAAGTGGTATCAAGACTACCACGCACTTGTTTTAGTGTAACGTCCGACTGTTCAAGAACAATACCAAAAAGGTGGTGACTGGGAAATCGGGTAGCACGCGTGCTCCTTCCAGATCACTATCCCGTTCCGTTACCCCCCGAGCTTTAACCCCGCATAATCCGCCTTCCTGACGGGGAAATGTGCATACCATGCATGCACCCAACGTCCATGAGAAAGAAAGAAAGAATAAAAAAAGCCCATACACAACCGACAAGGATTTTCTACGCCTACATACCCGGAAACCGCCGTGTAACACCTTGTTCACCCCTTCACACAACGTCTGTAGGCAAAGTCAAGCCGATAAAGTTGTACACACGCATACACACACACACACACACACGAAACGCAACGCACGTCCAAGGCATTTGAATTTCTTTTTCTTTTTGAAATGAGCTTTTTTCTTTTGCGCGAGTTAACGTTGAACACAAAACAACGCGAGGATTCCCTGCCCTCTCTGCACCCACATGCGCCGCTACACACCCACTCGCTTCTGGGAACATCCATTGAAGCATATAGCGCTTGGCAATACATAAGAAAATCGGGCGCGAAAAAAAAAAGAAAGATCAAGTCCCAAAGAGAAGAAGTAAAGGCAACGAGAGCACGTGGAAGACGAAGAAAATTAAACCGAGGAACGCGCCTCCAGCGGGGATAATAAACGAAGAAAGGGATCATGGTGCGCAGATAGAAAAGGAAAAGAAAGAGTAAGGTAATGGTGTGTCGAAACTACTAAGTATCTCTCATACTTTGTCTCTCGCTCGCGCCAGAAATTTCATCTTCCGTGACCCACCCCCCTGCATCATACAGGAAAAGAAAACTTCATCGTCTGCCTACTCGCTGTTCCGCCCATCCATCACCATTTGCGTTCCCACCAATCGCTGCATCACCCATAAATCCGAAGAACATACAGTGATCACTAGTCTTGCCGGACTTCCTTTTTTTTTCGCCGAAACAAGACAGTGGGGGTGCTTTTAAGAGAGCTGAATACGAAAGACATCTGGTGGCAAAGGCGGACAGCAGGAGAAGGTCTGGTCGGGAGGGGCGGCGGAAAACGCAAGCACTGCTCATGTATATGCGGAAACAACCAACCCGGAATCGAGGCAAATGAAGGGCCTACTGTCCAAAGGAAAAGAAGTGGTATGAGGAAGGAATCGCAACACACAAAAAAACACTCCGTGCACCTCGTGTCCTAAGAACACGACGGTTGCTTCGCTCTCCAAGAAAAAGGTAGATATTATGTCGATAGGAAGTTCGACGCCGAGAGGCGCCGAGAAGTCGAGAGATGGTGGGTATGGTAAAAGAGCATACAGGGATTTTGTCGTTGTTGGCCAGAAACTAAGCAGGGCTGCGCACGTCCTCGTTCGTTCCACTTGCATTATCGTATTGTCGCGTGGTGCGCATTTTGTTACAGAGTAGGGACAATCATGCCCAGATGCGCAACTGTTTTCAGTTAGTGATATGCGGCGTTTTATAAAGGGTAGATCAGGCGTACCATGGAATCCCATGAACCCGTGCAGAGACTTAGTGCATCGTTGCTTACACCGAGACAACTGACTCGGTTGTCATGTCCTTGCAATGTGCCTACACGTTCCCCTCGAAGGACGTCCCAAACCTGGCGACTTGTTAGCACTATATCCTACCCATACGAAGTCGTTAGCACTGACCTTGCACTCGAAATCATCATAGCCGGCGAACAACAGACGCCCCGACACAGAGAACGCTACCGATGTGATGCCGCAGACGGGCTCAGGAATCTAACAAAAAAAATGTTAGTGACATATAACACAACATATAGCCAATGGAGTTAACCCACAGTATAGGATTGCAATTCCCTGTCCGCACGGATATCGAACAGACGGCAAGACGCATCATCCGAACCAGTACCAAACGCATTTCCGTTAGGGAAGAACTGGATGGCATTAATGTCGGAGTCGTGGGCAGCAAATGTCTGCACGCATTTCTGCTGGCGGATGTCCCATAGCTTAGCGAAAGCATCGCAAGCTCCCGAGACGAACTGGTTGTGGTCGAGAGGATTTATGCTCAAGCTCATAACGTCACCTAAGTGATCAGCGAACTCATGAACCTTGGAGCCGGTCTCCAGATCCCAAAGCACACAAGTCATGTCGCCGGATGAAGTAAGAATTCGCTTGTCACTGATGAAGCGGCAGCAACTCAAATATCCTGAGTGTCCGGAGAGCTCTCGTGCGACACGAGTAGGGCCTTCCCGCGCCGAGAGATTGTAGATAGAGCAAATGTTGTCGAGACCACCACAGGCCACGTAGTTTCCAGACGGCGAGTAGGCGCAGGTCATGACCCAAGATGAGCGCAAAGGAATAGCGTGGACCTTGTTTGTGGTGTATGCATCCCAAATAATCAGTTTGCCGTCCTGGGAGGCGGACACGAGGTGACGGCGATCGGTAGACCAGTGCATGGCGTAGATCTTGGCCAGATGGCCTTTGAGGGTGCGTTTCGTCTTCATCGTCAGACGCGGCAGGGCCTCGACGCGCTGCTTCGCGACATCACGAACTGCATTGGTCTGGTCAGTATGTGGGCGCTACAACTGCAGCGCGCAGGCGGGAGAACTGGTGGGACGTACGAGTGGTGTCAGCGAGCTCATCCTTCTTCCGTTTTATTCTGTCCTTCAACGCTTCAGCATCGCGTCGAGCGATCTGGATCCTCTGCTGGATGGATTCTGCACTCATCTCGGCCATGCTCTGTCGTCAACAGGAGGTGCGAGAGTCGTCGCGATGGAGCGTCGTAGGCGAGGCAGACAGGATCCAGGGGCCTCGCAGCTAGCGCAGCAGCAGGGATGGACACGCACACGCGCGTCGGAGGGCTCGGCAGGAAAGGTGGGTGCGGCAGACGTGCGCTGGAGAGCAGCAATTGCTCGCGCGAAGAGGACAGCGCGAGAGAGGTCGGCGTGGGGATGGTTTGGGTTGGGGGTGGTGAGAACGAGGTTATGGGGGGGCGGCCTGAAGGAGCTTGGCTTAGCCGAGAATCGTCGAGCTGGACGCCGAAAGGGAGACACTGGCAGGCGGGCGCCACGCACAGTTGCAGGCTAGTTGCAGAACAGCACGACGGGATAGTTGCAGCAAAGCACCGAGGATGCGCGCGCGGAAGAAGCTCAGCAGGAAGATAATGGAGGTTGTTCGTGGCGGCGGCGTCTCCGTTCGCGCCTTCTTCGTCAGTTCGTAATCTCCTCCTGGAGGCGCACCTTCTTTGGCCAGTGGTGCACTAGCCGTTAGCGGTCTAGCGCTCTTGGGGAAAGGAGTTCTCGAAGGCTGCTGCCACTCACGGCGGCGCGCCTGCCGATTGCCCCGTTTTGGCGCCTGCCGCCTGTTTACATACATCTACGTAAGCAAGACCTCAAGTCCCGACTGCATTGCCTGTGAACGCCAGCTCTGCGTCTGCGTCTGCCTCACCTCTGGAGAATGGCGAGTGCCGGCCCTGTCGACGCAGACTTCGCCCGCCGTTTGCCTAAGATCGAGGTACCGTACCGTGGGCTCCAGCCTCCTGTTTGCCAAGCCTGTGCATGGGCTTCAATACAAGGACGCTTCCGTTCGCGACCATGCTAACCGCAAACACCAGCTCCATGCCCATCTCACCGGCAGCATCAGTCGCACTTGTCTTCACGACATCTGGGAGACGCGCCGTGCCCAGGAGCCAGGATTCGCCCTCGAAGACCCTCTCATTGCTATCCCTCCTGAGAAGGTCGACTACGACGTGAAAACGTAGGAACCTCTCCTCTGCTTCCATTGGCCCCGACCCCAGTCAATATCATGCATGTGCCATCGTCGTTGGATCTATTGCCCACGTAATTCTCCGACTGCTCCCAGGGGCTGCCTGCCCACCTGCGACTGCCGGCTCAGCATGCTGTCTGCCACTCCCGTGGCGGTGAGAGGTGTGGTCCATTGGGTCCTATGGCTGTCACGACGTCAGAAACCGTTGACGCTAGCAAGCGGCTGACAGACGCCTAGGTTTTTCCCGTTGTTCTCGTCGTACACTTACAAGCTCTGCAATGACCTTCCTAGTATAGAGTATGTGTGTGCAGGGCACAAGCGAAACTCCATGCAACAAGTCCCATCAGAGCTCTATTGACAGGGAGCAGGTTCTCCACGAGAGCTGTGCTTCATGAATTTCAAGCTGACGGCGTCGTCTACGTAGAGCTGCGCACAACTCCTAGGGCAATTCCAGAGCGGAACATATCTAAAGAAGACTACGTGAAGACTATTCTCAACATCCTTCGGGAGCACAACGATAATGCTGAAAACAGCATGAACGCGTTTCTGATCTTATCTGTTGATAGACGTAACACAGCAGCCGAAGCCCAGGAGGTAGTGGACTTATCCATCAAATACCAAACAGTTGGAGTTGTGGGAATAGACCTCTGTGGTGATCCCGCAAGAGGAGACGTTCGCATATTTACAGATGCTTTTGCACAAGCAAAGGCTGCAGGGTTGAAGCTCACGCTGCATTTTGCCGAAACGCAGATGTCTGCGACCGACCAAGAACTTGACACGCTCCTCTCCTGGCAGCCTGACCGTCTTGGTCACGTAATCCATGTCAAAGATGAGTTCCGACAGCGTATCGAAAAGGATAATGTTGCCGTAGAATTGTGTCTCAGTTGCAATGTCCATGCCAAATTGATTACAGGCACCTACTCTGATCACCATTTCGGCATGTGGAGACACAGTAGTATTCCTGTGATTCTTTGCGTATGCTTGCATAGCCCTAAAATACGACCTTGCAGCTAACGATGAGCAGACCGATGATGTCGGGGTGTTTTGCAGCCCGTTATCCGAGGAATATCGACTTGTTTCTGTCCACTTTGGTCTGAATCGAGCTCAGATCACAGAGTTAGCGCAGCGGCCCATCCAGTCTATATTTACCAGCAGAGACGAGCGAACGCGTTTAGAGAATGTCTTCAAACGCTGGGCGGATCAAAGCTGTTAGGAAAACAGGATATGAGGATGTTGGCTTGCATATGGTGCTCGAACGAGGCCGCAGCATTCATGTTTGCTATGGAAGTTGGTTATCTAAAGAAATTAAATTTCTGCATCCACTTCTTCATATCAAGCCTCTTTCGTGTTTGATTCCATTGCCCAGTAGTGCCTCGTAAAACCTCCGGTTACCAGATTTCAGCAACAGCTGCAGACTGTAATTATAATGAGCAGGTTTAGTCATGTTCCTCTGCCACTCCCCCAAACCAAGAACATGTTTACTACCTCCTACCCAAAGGCTATCTCCTCGGCAGTGTGTGCTTCTGTAAGTCGCCCAAGAAACTTCCAGCCTCAGCCTCAGTCCTATGTATCAGCTAATCGCGATGATGTGAAGAATGAAGAACCTGAAACGACATTCCCGCTTCTTTGCCTTTCGAATGTGGCTAGCACGATATGGAATGATATTCAGAAGCATTACGGTCACGCGTCTACAACATCGATACAGCCGACTTTTTTTCTCTGGGATATGCTAAGTAACAACATGGGCGGATCCTTAAAAACATAGAGGCCTCCTTTCGTCTCGACAGCAGCGTGACGACAGTTAGACTAAAGAAAAATCCCAGAAACGAGATTGGGATACACAGCGCACACCTATCCACGGCTTGACGACACACACAACATGCAAGGAAAACCCCTCGATTGATAGGTAAAATGGAAATACGACATACGCATCCTGCACTACACCCGACACGCGCTACACAAAGATGGCCTAAACCCCGCGTGTTACACAACACACTACAGCCAATCTAAAACCCGGCTCAACCGCTGCTTCGATTTGCTCTCTCGTTTTGCAGATTTTTCGTCCTTCTCGCCCTTTTGGGGCAATTTGATGCTCTCGCCTGAGCAGCAGCGAGCCTGGTCGGAGTGAAGGCTGGATGCACGATCGTGACCCTTCCGATTACGGTCTTTCTTTTCGGCCAGTGGCTTCCTTTCGTTACACTTCTGGTCCTGAGTCTGAGGCGGAACGCCCGTCTTGCCGTCGTTCTTCTTTCTGTCTCTGCTTGGTCTGATCATATAAGCTTTATTCTTGGATACAAACAATAGTGCTATCGGGTGTTTTGAAATCACCTTCCAGCCTCAATTGCCCGTGGTCTATCTCGATCCCGATCCCTTTCTCGTTCGTCTCGGTCGTACTCGTCGTACTTATAGTCACGATCGTCATCATACTCGCGTCGCTTATCTCTATCTTCATCATCTCGGGAGCTCCGATGACTGCATCGGTCGCGATCTCCGTGGTCGTACTCATCCTCTGTATACAATCAGTGTCTGCAATCAGCCTATACCAATAGCTTACTTACCTCTAGTTTCTCGTATTTCCCTGGTCCTGTCCGCCAATTTTTGGATTTCTTGCTTCGTCAAAACTCTCAAGACGATTACACAGTCGAGCCTTTCCTCAAAACGTTCCTTTGCCTCCTCGAGAGCTTGTGGATTCACAAGCCTTCGGTCAATCTTAGTCCACCGTGCATTTGGAGGGATGTCTTTTCCTTTCAAGGCATTCTTATGAGGAGCAACGCCCTCACGAATAGGCTCAGGATCCTCAGGGAATTTCTCAGTTGGCTTACGAAGTATGCCTTTGGGTGGAGGTGGAGATTCCTTAGGCGGGGCAACAATCTGGACACTCTTGCTTGGTGCGTCCTGGTTAGAAGATTCGGCAATGGAACCCGGCTCCTGCACAATGTTGGTATCCAGGACACTCGTCGAACGCTCATCATATCGTGGGTGTGGAGGTTCGGTCGCATTAGACTGGGCTGCCCGCTCACGGGATTTTTCTCGTGCTTCCCTGCGTCGTCGACGTTCCCTCTCACGATCAGAATCCCCAGACTCGAGATCACGCCCGCTCCTTTCAGCCTCTTGCTGGATACGGCGCCTGTACTCCTCGTCAGGATCAACGGTAGCTTCTTTTGTGACCGAATCAATCCGACGCTCATTATCACGGCCACTCTGGCCGTCTACATAATGACGCGGACGTTCGTCACCACTGCCTTCAGGTGAAGGAGCTTTTCGTGGCCTTCTTCCGTAATCCTCTTCTTCATATCTCCGGTCACGGGCTTTACGATCAGCATCTTGACCAGCTGCATATGCTGCAGCTGCAGGTACCACACGATCGTCAGGAGCTCGCTCTCTGCGCTCCTCGGGCAATCTTTCACGTCTTTCCGTTCGCCGGTCTTCTTTATCACGGCGGTCACGCGCATCCCATTCTTTACGTTTTTCACGTTCTACTTCTTTCTCACGCTCCCTTTCGCGCTCCCTCTCCCGCTCGCGTTCACGCTCACGTTCACGCTCACGTTCACGATCTCGATCCCTGTCACGATCCCTTGTCTTCAGAAGCTCTGCAGTACCGTAAGTTGCAGCCGCCGTAACAGCAGCACCAGCAACCACTGGCGCAATAGTGGCGGCTGACTGAGTGCTTTCACGCACCGGTCGGTCTCGTGGACGGTCTTCGTACATTGGTGCAAGATCTCGCTCGCGGGAGGACCTTGGCTCCGGCATCATTGCAAGGTCTCGTTCGCGGGAAATTCTTGGCTCCGGCATTGTTGCCTCAGCACGGTCTGAGGAGTAATACTGGTTTCCGTATCCATCAGACCTGCCCCTTCCGACATCTTGTGTGTTCCAGATCGGCTGCCGATCGAGAGATGGTTCATGTGCATGGCTTGAATGGCTAGGTGCTATACCGAAACCCCGGCTGGCTACATCTCGGTCTTCAAATCGATCGATTTGATTATACCGCCGGTTCTCGATATCTCTATCACGACGATCGTAATCATCATGATACGTATCCCTTCGGTGTTCGTGAGGTTCTTGGTGGATGATCGAGCCATGATGTCGGGTAGAGGAGCTTCGCGAAGACCCTGCTTCAGGATATGGATCGTACTTTGGAATATCCCTAGATCGCTCGATAGACGATGATCTGTTGTGGTGTCCACTATTTCTGCTCATACCATTAATTTTATCGAATCCCCGAGTGGATGGAGGTGGTCCAAGTTCGCGATTAGAGCTACGAGGTCCACGGTCCAGAACGAGACTGGATGGACGCGCGCCACGTTCTACGCTGCCAGCTCGCGGACGGCGCCATGCGGGTTCCGTTTCACGATACATAGCTGCAGGATCAGTGTATGAGAAGCCCTCGTCTCCGAATTCTGTAGCCTTGACTAGGGGTTTATGATGAGGCCGGCCACCGCCGGTAGTACTGTGTCCTCGGGAGTCTCTACGACTGGGTTCGATGACATCTTGTTCTGCAATCAGCTTGGCAGAATGACTTGCATCATCAACACTGTAGATTCGTTTATGCTCCCTCCTTGGGGCTCCCTGGGTTATGTAAGTGTCAGATGCACGATTGTCCCAAGACCGAGCTAATGGACTTGATGGACGCTCATGGTGGTGTGCGCCATGTGGGCGGACAGGTAAAACAGGAGCAAGGTTCGCAGGAGGCCTGATCAGACGGTCATCCGATTCATTCAACGTGTTTCGTCGTGGTCTCCCGGAATATGAATCGTATTTGACATTCGACGAACGCGAGCCTGAGGATCCACTCGACGCATGGCTGTGATGGGGGTGGTAACCACTTCCGATCCTCTCGCCGCTGGACCTGGGCGAGCTTGGGCGAGCATAGTAGGTTGAATCGTAGTAGGGATCGAAAGTCCCCGTGGAAGATCTGGCTGGGTTAACCATGCGCCCGCGAGGAGAGGCGGGCCGATAGTGCCTCGAGTCCATCTTCTGCTTGTGGAGTTGCGTCACCGCCTGGATCTTTTGCTTGAGCCGCTGTTGCTGAGCGAATGGTACGTTGAGGGTATTGCGACGGGGTGGGAGCGGTGGTGGTGGCGGTGGTGGTGGTGGTTGGGTAGCGGTATAGGAGATTCTCTGTACGGTTGCTGGCGCAGCTGTAGAGGGAACTATGACACTGCCCGTCATCATGGCGGTCAGCTAAGAAAACAACGAGAATCAGGAGCAAATGGCACAAACGAGAGAGAATCTGTGGTGAGCCCAGACGAAAGAGCTTGCTTCACATGGACGTACATGGAGTCGATATATGGCAACGCGGGCCAGCACAGACAGGAGGGGTTGACCGAGGGACCTGACTGCAGCGGGTCTGCGTACGAGGGCTGCAGGATCGAGGCGACAACGTTGCGAGTAGCCCGATCGCAGCACACTTGCAAGTGTAATGGCAGCCCGAAAGGACGCTCGGGCGGATGCTGGCGCCCGGTGAGAGCAGGGGGCAGAGGCCTGGCGTGCTCCCAGACAGCGTGAGGTTTGCAGAAGCTGCTGGGGTCAACCTGGCGTGCTCGAGATGGCCACGGCAGCAAAAGCGGGCGGGAGAGGCTACAATGGGCGGCAGGGCACAGAGCGTCCGGTGTAGGAGGATCTAGCCGGGGTGCTACAGCAGCAGCGGGCCGGAGCAGAGCGCGGAAAGAGGGGGGATGGGCACGAAAGGACAACGCAAGATACGAAGAGTAGGAATGTCGTGAGGTTGTGGCCGAGTGCTGTGCTGGGATGCAAGGTAGGGCCTCTCGCCCCCGTACCCGATGACGCTGACCGGCCAAGGGGTCACACGCCACGACGGCCGCCATTGGACGGCGGCGGCGACCCTTTTCTGCAGCCCCGCCATATCCACCAGTCGCTTGTCGCTTGTCTGTCGTTGCCGTTGCATACCACGGCCACGGCACTGCTCGACACCACGCGCAAGTCCTTGGCCACCTCTCCCCATGCCGCTTCGAGACACCGCGCACAACAGCCGCGCCCGCATGGACGCTGCCCCGCCTGCCGTTGCCTCACTTCGCTGCATTGGTCCTGGCTGCCCAACGGGCTCTCCCCTGCACAGAGCCGTTTCGTACCAGAACGAACGTCTGCGGAAAAAAACAATACCCTACGGGCCGATTGCATGCGATCTTCATTCAAGGACTGACACGTAACGTGCTGACTCCCGACGTCGCTGACAGATGTGCTCCTGATATTGCCCCTTTAAGCTGCTTGCCTATTCTATGCATCCTCAATGTGCTGCACGCCTGCCACCTTACCCCTCTTCTGCACCGGCACGCTGCTTTCTGAGCTGGCATCATGAGCGGTGTTGTGGTGGTGCTGCAGCTCTCTTGCCCGCGAGAAGCGCGGAATGGTATCCTTCATGCAGCCTTTGATGATATCGCCCTCGAACAGAAGATGGATCGACTCCAGTGGCACGTTCTTCGTCTCCGGCACGCAGAAGATGGTGTAGATGCCCATGATGATGCAGCAAGTTCCAAACAGCAAGAACGTTCCGTAGGTTATGCCACTGAGCATCAGGGGAGTGATCTTTGCAATTACAAAGTTGAACAGCCATTGGGTCATCAGGGCTGCTGCCATGATAAGAGAGCGCACTGTGTTCCACGTCAGTGCTGGTTTCGGACTGCCACCACCCGTCGACTTACGGTGATTGGGAGAGCACTCAGACGAGAGCACGAACGGGATGGGGCCCCAACCTTAACCTGTTAGCACGTCGCCGTCCAGGTTTCGTCCGGACGCTTACCAAAAGAATAGAAGACTACGAAAAGATAGACGCAGACGATGGCAAAGATACTGTTGCCCGAGAGTGGGTCTCCTTCCCGCACCGGATTGACAGCTTGGTTGACGCCGATGTAGAACATGGCAAATGCTTGTCCAGCTGATCCGATGAGAAGCGACCACTATGGGTCGTATTAGCATGGGAACCCATGATACTTTACACGAACGAACACAGTACACACCTTGCGACCCATCTGTTCAGTAAAGGCCATTAAGCCAATTGCGGTAACAACTATCTTTACAATGCCATAGACACCTGTAGCGAAAAGCCCAGCTGAATTGCCTTCGAGGCCGATCGATTTGAAAATCTGGGGTGCATAGTAGTTGATTCTGTAGCATCTGTCAGTGCAGCTCCATTCATACGCCTGAAAAGCGTGTGACTTACGAGTTTGTCCCAGTCCACTGTTGCCAGAACATTAGGATAACTGCGAACGAAGCCTGGTAGAACATTCGCTTGCTCGAGCAAGCCGCCTTGAGCTGGGCCGTAAGCGGCAACTTCTCGTGACCTTTGAAATCAGCCACAATCTCATCCAGTTCTTGTATGACGTGCTCGTCATCGACAGACTTCCCCCGAACCGTAGCCAATGCCTTTGCAGCATCCTTCAAACGGTGCTTCTCAACCAACCATCGGGGCGACTCGTTCATGAACACGATCCCAGCCAAGAGGATAGCACCAGGAAGCATCTGAAGGGCAAACGGAATGCGCCATTTCGCAGAGTCCAGCCCTTTTATCTGCTGGCTCATTCCGTAGTTCACGAAAAACGAAAGGCATATGCCCGTGACGTTGAAAAGTTGCATACTTCTACCGTCAGTTACGTTGTGAAATCGATTGTTCATACTCACCATCCAATGCACCGACCCCTAATTTCCTTGTTGGCGTTTTCTCCAATGTATGTTGGAACAACCGCTGACACAAGGCCTACACCAAAACCACCGATAACGCGGCCAACGTACAGTTGGGCTAAGCTCGTAGTGTTGATTGCGCATAATGTCTGGACAAGTGATCCGAGCAGGAAAATAGCGTCTGCGATGATCAACGCCATCTTTCGACCAAATTTATCGCTAATATAGAATGATGATAGGGCGCCGAAGAAACAGCCTGCCTAGTTGAAATGAGCACAGGTCTGTGTCTGGTTGTTTCTAGAACCACTTTCACGCACCTGAAGTACCGAGACGATGTTGCCCTGAAGATTGCTAAAATGAGGACTTTTCGGGTCTAAGTTGAACGAATGTTGAAACGCATCCATAGTGAGGACGCCACCTGCAAATCAAAAGGTATTAGCCAGGTTATCATCACCAATTCAAAGGCTTGTTAAACAAACCTATCAAACCAGTATCCCAACCAAAAAGCATTCCTCCAAAAGACGCCACTGCTGTGAGCAGATAAGCTCTGCGATAAGCCTTAACATCTGCCCAGACATCCACAAAATTGAACTTGGCCATTTCTTCGCCTGTTGATCCTCGTCCTCAGGAGCAAAGGATGTAAGTTGTTGTGTAAATAATCAACAAGGAATACTGGTCTCTTCCTAGCGAGAAAGATGCGTTCCCCTAGAGCCTGGGGATGAGAAGAACAATTTATAATAGACGGTGGAGTGCCTTCGGCAGTGTGTACCCCGGGGTATTTCCGCGTTGGATGACGAATGACGTGGGGTGCGGGGAACTCCCTCTTTGTGGAGTAGCTTTCCCCAAGCCAAGTCGTCCCTAGTCGAGCCGTTGCTCGTCTGGCCATTATTTTGGCGTTGCGGCTGATACATGGCACAGCATTAAAACGCTTGATTTCGACGCGACGGCGCTGCACGGATAATTTTCAAACACCGACACAGTCACAAATCACGTGTCAGATGCCGACTCAGACACCGACAGGCTTCGCTACGATGCTCACAATGCAACGGATAGCACGAATACCGGGACGCGGCTATCGACCTCTTGTGGTCGGGTAATTGTTTTGTCTACGCTCTAATAGATTGCCGGTGATACCGCTGTGCTGCTCGGTCCACAACTCAAGCATAGTATTGCAAAGCCCGACAGCTCATATGTTCGCCTTTTCCTTCTTCTGCTCTGGCACTTGCGTCAACAGCTTTTCTTCCTTGATCGCCAACTTCAAATTATCTAGAACCAGTAATTCCATATCACGCTTTCTCCAAGTCAGTCTACTTCCATCGCATCAGAGAGCTTCCTTACCTGTGTTTCACAAGTCGCCGTCCCAACGTGAGGTAAAAGGACTACATTTTCCGCTTCCAATAAGCCTGGATGGATCTTAGGCTCCTCTTCGAAGACGTCCAGACCTGCAGTCCAGACTTTCCCACTCTTTAAAGCATCTACCAAGGCAGCTTCGTCGATCAGGGGACCACGCGCAGTGTTAATGACGACGACTCCATCCTTCATCATGTCGAATTGTTCCTTGCCAATAATATGCTTCGTCGAAGCATTAAGCGACAAGTTGAGGCTCAACACATCCGAAGTTTTCAGGAGCTCTTCGAACGTTACATATTTCGCGCCATCCTCCTCGCTCGCTGGCAATTGCCGCCTATTATAGTATTGAATCTTCATACCGAAGGCCTTCGCGCGATGTGCGACCGCCGAGCCGATGCCACCCATACCCAGGATGCCGAGCGTCTTGTTTTTAGGGTCGTGGCCGAGAGCAAAGTTACCCCGCCATTTGCCTGTCTGGTTAGGTACCGTTGCAGTTTCATCACCGGAATCGGCTCACCTTGTCTTATTGCTTGGAAGGACTGTGTAATGTTTCGAAGTGCGCCCAGCATTAGAAACATAGCTACATCTGCTGTTGCATCGTTGACCGCGATCGGTGTGCTTGACACAGAAATGCCTCGCTTTGTGCAAGCTGGAATATCGATGTTGTCATATCCCGCGCCGTTGTGGCATATGAATTTTAGACTCTTGGGCAACGCATCCAGAAGCTCTTCGTTGAAATTACCGGTTATCTTGTTCGAGTCGTTGCTGCGGTACATGGCAAAGATGCCGTCAAAAGCGCCAGATTTGCATTTGGAGATGAAATCGTCCCGCGAACCGGAGGGGTACTCGTATAGTTTCGATGCTACTCTGCTGCATTCTTCCCACTCCTTTCGCGTATGTGTGAGATCGCCTATCAGGAGAGCTGCTCGTTGCGCCATGTTGGTGTAGGTGTTACGAGGGACTTTGGGATACAGGATAGGACAAGAACGAAGTGGAAGCGTATGGCGCCAAAACGTTCCCCAGATAGCGGCTGGCGCCACAATTTATTTGGGGTTGACGTATACGCGTAGGCGACTCTGCCGGTTTATCTCGGTCCGAACTCGCTGGGTCGACTTTCGGAATGGAAAGATTTCCCGCCACAAGCAAATGGATCGTGGGCTCCGCTCCACGTTCATTTGTTCAAGGCAATCCTGCTTCAGAACAGGTTTGGTCATGGGGTCGAAGCTAGAAAGTCATCTCACAAGTGCGTGGTGTTGTACAAGATGGACTGCCCAGCATATATGGCAACATTGTCGCCAATCGTGATAAATATTGATAAAACTGCCACTGAATATGCAGACTTAATAGACATTGTCCGGTATACAGTCCCTTGTGTGCTACCATTCAACCATTCACTAACAACACAGCTCCAGCATGCTCGCGCAGCACCACCTGTATCCGCGCCAAGCAGCGCCTGTCACGCGAGACACCCTACGGTTAAAGCAACCTCTGCTTAAACCCAACGGGAGAATGAACACGAAATTCTGTTGAGTAAACCTTGCTCAGTATCGAGACTCTAGAAACGCCTCTTGTTCTTGGTAACAGAAATGGGACGCCAGCGGCATTTGAAGTTCGATCGCCGACGCGGATCAAACGCCGACGTTGCTTCCCCGCAAAACACCTGAGCCAGATAGAATCCACATTTCGGCGGCACTGTCGGCGCGTTAATTTGCAATTTTTTCCGATACCACATGTCCTCCCAGATATTTGAGACATGGATTATCGAGTAGGATTTGGAAACATCCTTTTTGATGCTGTCAGGATATGATTATTTCCATTTCGGTTGTTAGGAAAGCGCCAACAATGGATTAGCGCACTGTTGCGAGGTTTAGGCAGAAGGCAGCAGTAAGGCAGCATTTCTTCAGCGAGAAGCACTGCAGCTTTCAGAATCGAGTAATACTTATACTTGAAGACTCACTTTTAGATATGTACATCAGTCACAGATAATATTCGCAAGATTAATCATCATGGAGATCAAGAGCGTTGCGATCCTCGGGGTATGTTTACTACTAGATAACGTTCGCGAAGTCACCTGTTCTTACTCCTAACCACGAGGCAGCCAGGCGGAAATGTCGGGAGCGCCATCATTTCGGAACTGCTCAAGGGCCCAGAAAGCTACACCATAACTGCTATCTCTCGGACGAATTCAACCTATGTTCCGCCAGCTGGATCCAATATCATGACCAAGATCGTCGACTATAGCTCCCTGGATTCGCTCAAAGAAACTTTCTCTGGGCAGGATGCGATTGTCAATTGTATCACAGGAGGGGCTACGCAATATGACCCTTCTAAGCTCATCATTGACGCAGCTGTTGCTGCAGGAGTGAAATTCTTCTTCGCCAATGAATTTGTAGGGAACATTGGAAGTGAGCAGTACGAACGCTTGCCGGAATCTCTTAGAGGAGCGAAAATACGCATCAGGGAATACCTCGATGCGTTAAGCAAGGAAGGCAAGGTCACATGGACCGCGCTGAATGGAGGGCCCTTCTTCGACATGTGTAAGCTCATGATTTGATAACTTAGGAGGAAGGCTGATGGATGGCGTAGGGCTCATGAAAGGGCCTGCGGGCATCGACTTCCCAAACAGACAGGCCCGTATTTATGGCACCGGTGACAATCCCCTATGTTGGACACCGCTCCCAACCATCGCTAAGGCAGCCGTCAATATGCTGCGCAACCCATCAGCAGTCGCTAACCGCGGCATTTACATCTGTCCCTTTCCTAAGGGCACGCTTACCCAGAACAAGATACTGGCCGCTGTGGAGTCTGCCTTGTCCACCAAGTTTGCTGTCACACCAGTTGATATTGCGACCATCAACAAGAACGCGAGAGTTGCCTTGGGCCGTGGGGAAGTCTCGAAAGCCGCGAAGGGTTTGGCAATCAGCAACCAATTCTACGAAGACGATACTGGGAACAGGCTAGAGGGTTTAACCGAAAACGAGTTGGTGGGGGTAGAAGAAATGACCGTTGAGCAAGCTGTTCAACAGGCGGTGGAGCGATATGGACAGGATACCCCAGTTGTCGAGGCCATGTATAGAGTTCATCCTTGTGAAATCTAAGACGATGAGTCGGAACGTGGTAAAAAGGCATAATATACTAGTGTCCGGTGAAGACAATATGTGGCGTTCTCGATGTGCATGCAGCATGCAGACGCATGCATGGGGGTATGCAGGTGCGGGACCCTCATTCACCGGACGATCTACATACACTAGAAAATGCAGTGGTACCCATAGAATGTCGCCTTTTTGCTGGCAATACGTGAAACCCGCCGTTGTTTGTAGTGGACAGGTGAGTTGTTACAAAGTCACAGAAGGCTGGGTAGTCCTCAGCACGTGGTCTGTGCGCGTGATGACGCGCGGCGGGCGGAGCATCTCGAACAGTGATACAGCGGGCTGACGAAGACATCCCTGATCGGGGCCTTTCTTTGTCCTCCATCTTCCTTCCTCAAACACCTCTCCGACTCCGTTCAACCTACCGTGCTCGCTCCTCATACCTTTTCAATCACGATGTTTTTGCGAACTCTGAGCATCACGGCGCTGGCCGCCGCTGGGGTGGCAAATGCCATTCTGATTCCTCCCGACGTCTCAGCCTCGACCCTAGAGCTCGGCGACGACATGGCAATGGAGATAGCTGCGAGCTCATATCCTCGAACCGTATCCCTCGACTGCTCTACTTGCGACTTTGCCACGAAGGCAGGCAACGGCTATGTCTGGTCGCAGAGCGCTGGAAACTCCTTCGTACGCCACATCCGGTCCGCCGCGGCTGACATCTACTGACATGTTATAACAGATGCTTGACTTCGAAGTTGGCCCCCAGGAGGACACACTTAACATCGATGGCGTGCAGCTATATCCTCCCACGTTCCCCTACTTCTCTGAGCCTTTCCAAGTGACGCAAGTCAATCCGGCAGGCGATGGACTACGCCTTCGCGTTACTGGCTACACCTTCCACTATAAATCCGCCGAGACCGTCAGCGAGGCTGGCATAGAACTCATTCCCATGACATTCCGAATCACCGCTATCGAAGGAAAGCCTGTTGATCCTCCGGCGCTCATTATAAATTTGCTCAAGAACACAAACGGTCGTTTGATGATTGCATCGTTCCAGACCGCAAACATGGCCCCCACCGGCCCTGCCGATGAGGAGAAGGAGTGCAAGGAATGGCCATTGTTGTGTAAGTGGAGGGCAATTCTGGCCGACAGGATCAATGGCTTGAAGACAGCCGTCGGCAAGGGCTGCCACCAGAATAAGAGCAACCCCATGGCCGAGGACGACGTTGCAGGCAAGCCACCCCACAAGTTCCGCCCTGGACACCCCCATCACCGTCCTCATCACATGGGCGGCCATCGTCATCATCATCATCACCGCCTTCATGTGTTTGTCCGTCGCGCTTTCTACACCATCCTTGTCCCTATTCTCATCGGCATCTTTGCGGGTACCCTCACCTACCTCATTGGTATGGCCCTAGGCTGTTTTATTGCTATCATTGTGGCAAAGGTCCGTGGACAGTCGCCATACGAAAGCGTTGCTCAAGAAGAAGAGCCCGAGTATGCCGAGGAGTACAGCGAGAAGGAAGTCTACGCTGAGCTCCCCGAGTACGATGCTCCACCTATCTATGAGGAAGCAGCTGAAAAGGAAGTCGTAGAGGGTCCTCAGTAAGCTAGAGAACCCTGGAACCAACTTTGTAGAATATGGCAAGCTCAATATGTTTTTCTTCGCGATGGAAGCGCTGTGGTTGGGCACTTGGTAGTCTGCAACATGAAGTACGCTGGTATCTTATCTGTAGGGTTTAGTTTTTGCTGAAACGAATTTCGTTTGTATGATATATAGAGCCTCTTTTTCAAGTTCAGCGCTTGTGCAAGACAAAGTTTTTAGCAGCGGACTGTTTCACTTTGATTGACGCTACCGTGAGACTGTTGTTTGGTTGAGTGTATTTACTTGCTCTAATCCTGCGCTCGTCTTGTCCGTCTCGGGTTGATTGCTTCTTTTGACACCAGCCCCACTTTCAATGACTGCACGATGGGTGCATATGAGGGCGGCAAAGGATACTAAATAGGCCTCCATGTCATCAAAACTTGAGACGAGCAGAAAGGTAAGGGTCATGCATGGAGGCGGACAGAATTAGGGTCTTAAATGTATGTCTCTATCTAGCTCTCATCACCTTCATGGGGTAGAAGTATCGAAATGCCACAGCCTTTCAATACTAAACATGTAACATCCAAGGAGTTCGGTGACTAGTTGGGCAGTTGCCGCCCATCCTCATCTAAGATCATTTCCAGTGGTGGAAATAGGAGAAGATAAATCCATTAACGCGCATGTTGATATTATAGCGGTCACCGTAGGATCAGCTTAATTTGTTGTTAAAGACCGCAGATTTTGAGGCTGGCGTTAGATCCGGCATCGACGCTCCCAGGGAGATCACAGACAGGTGTTTCGTAAGTAAAATGAAAGTGATGCTTGCGCCTACAATACAACGCAACTAGCCATTTTAATGTATGTGTGTGTGTGGCAGGTTGGGGACCAGGTCTAAGCTCATCCTGTCTGGCATAATGTTATCACCAGTGGATTAGAGGTTATTGGTGGCATTTATTACCACTCCTTCACTTCCTGTAATAAATTACAAGTCTCTCTAAATAACTAGCACAAGTAGGTTCCTTATAGATGAGTAGATAGTTCAGATATGGCACCCATAGAGTGGTAGTACAGGGCAAAGGGTCACCACAACAACACCAGCCTGATGGAGATTACAAACATTCGATTCGTTTTTAAGAGTAAAGCCAAGGGTAAGGGTAATCAACATGCCGTCTCTCTAGGCATCTATTGGGGTAACCTAAATAAGCCTTGGGGAATCTCTGACTAACTGACTGGACTTTCATGCGTAGAGGCGTCATCTCCTATGACTCATAGCCCCAGCAGGGGGTATGACTGTGATAATGTGAGACATAGATAGAAATCCACCGGATAATAGCCTAGTTTTAGTGGTAAGGTGGCAAGAAACCGTGCAACCCCTGGTTCCTTCGTCCTCCACTAAAACGTATGAGCCCGAAAGCCGTTCATTCAAGCCAGGGTGGCCAGTAGGGTTAGGAAGCCATATTTTCATGCATTTGACACAATATACGCTTCTAACGCCTACTAGGTACTGTTCTATTATATATATGCGCAAAACACTAACTGTAGGCCCGATGGTGGGTGTAGTTGTGCGGGTCACAGGCTGCACGTATGTTTCTTATGCAGTGAAGAGCAGAATGCTTTAACGCCTCTATAGTGAAAGCTTCGAGCAAATGGAATCATAAGTCTGCTGGATCAACGTAGGTGCTGCGGTATGGAGGTGTGAAATCAAGATGAATTCAATAGATGGAAATATCAAAATTAACGATAGGAAGTTTCTTGTTATTGTACCGAATTGTAATATCTGGTGCTTTGCACATCCACGGCATTGAACAAAGAGCTGCCAAACATCCATAGTAAGTGAAATTGGTGACGTTTGCAGCACGAATGACACTGCTGATCGGAAAATCGATTTTTTCTCAACGACAAGCAATTTTGGTGATTTAAAATGGATATGGTGATTCGAAAACACCACTCAAAATATTATTTGAGGGCCTGCAGCACCAAATTCCGATGTTGGGGACACTCGCGGGTGGATGATGGGGTTGCGACAAAGGCCGGGTTTGGTGTTCCTCTCCGGGAGTCAGGGATGGGTGACTAAGCAAACGCGTGCAGTTCAACGTCGACGCTCCCAAACAAACTGGCCCAAGTTCAAAGCGCAGCTTTTGAGCACGTCGAAACTGCCCATTGCCGCCTGATTGTGAAGTTGCCAGTCTGCCGCCGCCGCTTCCCGATTCAGCTAGCCCGCCCAGCTGTTGCAGTGATCCGTTACCAGCGCCCCAAGCCCTCGCCGAAGTTTATAAGACCAAATCGCCCGCTTTCTCCTTCTTGTTCTTTTCTCTCTCAACTCCGCTATTCTCAACACCCACACCCGCCGCATATACGCCCGCCCACGCGCAACGCGTCCCAAATCAGAAACCCATCCCCAACTCATCAACCACATCATCCCATCAACATGACTGGACGTAAGTATTGTCTGCATCGTTGTTTCTTTTATCGTTGCCGTCGTGTCGCCGCATTGGCGTTGCTGTTGGTCATTACGGGTTGTCGCGTTTGGTGTTGGTGTTGCTCCAGCCTTACCTGCTCGCTTCCCCACATGGTTCGTCGTCGCACCATGTCGACGCGACGCGGCATCCAGCCACATCGTCGTCGATGCCGCCGCATCGTATCACATCATCGTCAAGAACTTTTACTAACATGTCTCCGCAGGCGGCAAAGGTGGTAAGGGTCTTGGCAAGGGTGGTGCCAAGCGTCACCGAAAGATCCTCCGCGACAACATTCAAGGTATCACCAAGCCCGCCATCCGTCGTCTCGCACGTCGTGGTGGTGTCAAGCGTATCTCGGCCAGTATGTCACCATAGTCTTCACGTTGAAACTTGTTGTTGCTAACATTGCCATAGTGATTTACGAGGAGACCCGTGGTGTGCTCAAGACCTTCCTTGAGAGCGTCATCCGCGATGCTGTCACCTACACCGAGCACGCCAAGCGCAAGACCGTCACGTCCCTCGACGTGGTCTACGCTTTGAAGCGACAGGGCCGCACTCTGTACGGTTTCGGTGGCTAAACATTCTACCTTCTACCTGTCTCGGTTGTCTACGGGACTCATTCCGTCTGCTGCCTGGTTTGCGGTTAGGGTCCTTAGTCCGCGCGTCTCTTCTCTAAGACGGGATAGGGTTACGGTTTACGGTCTTCGGCGTTAAGAAATGTACATGGTAGCTTACGATTCGATGCTTTTGTGAAAGCTCTACTCCGACACCGAGTATGAGTAGTAGTATGACTAGTCACAGTCAATACATTTTTTCAATCTGTTTCATGACATGAGTGATTGTGAGGATCTGTATCCATAATAACCTTCGAGCCCTATGCCCAGTTAGTACCCCTTGCTGATGTGTCCCCCCATTGTAAAGGACTGTCGCAATGAAAAGAGGATACACTAACTTCGACCCTTATCAGTTATGTTCGAGGATCTTTTCTGTAGTGGGATGGACCTGCCCGATGCATTCTCACTACTGCATCACCAACTACGCTTTTGTGCCGAACATCGCCTTTCAGAATAGCGGTCTAGCTAACGGGGTCCGTATCCTATATAGAGTAGCTGGGTGTGTTTCGCCGAATCGTGATACTGTGTACTTGTCTTGCGGTCAGAAGTGCGACCGCTGCTTATCGAGCACACGACCAATGAGGTGGTTCCAAGCAGTACGATAAGGAGGCCCCCTCCAGTATGCAGGATAGCATGCAGCGTGATGCATGTAGTGCCACCATTTCTCGCTACAGGCAGACCAAGCGCTGCAACGGTGCGGGGGCGACAGATTGTCCCTAATTGCCGAACCATATATAAACAAGGCGACGAGAATGCGAGTGACAAAAAAGGGGAACTATATTCCAGACTCTTGGAATCTTCCGACCAATTATCAACTATGAGTGCTGATGCAGAATTAGAGAAGAATGAGTTCGGCGACACGACTAGTGATGATGCTGTGCTGGAGCAGCTCGGCTATACGCAAGGTACTTGCAGATTACCCTGGAGGGCGAACCCAGACTGACCGGGCACAGAATTGAAACGGAGTTTCAGTCTGCTTGGGATGGTTGGCTTCTCGTTCAGCATCGTGACTTCCTGGACTGCATTGAGCGGAGTTCTCATCATTGGTGTTGAATCGGGAGGCCCACCCACCATGATCTGGGGATGGGTGGCAGTCTGCTTCTTTTCCCTGACTGTTGCGTATTCACTAGCGGAGATGTGCTCTGCGTATCCCGTGGCTGGGGGGCAATATAGCTGGGTAGCTCTACTTGCTCCGCCAAAGTGGGCAAGAGGTCTCTCGTACCTCTGCGGGTGGTTTATGCTAATAGGTGCAATCCATCTTTGACCAGATAAAAATTCCATTGACAAGTGCTAGGCATTCTTGCAATGGGGTGTGTAATCTCTATGCCTCTTCTACATGCTCATACTGACACAGTCACCAAAGAGCCACTAACAACTTCGTCGCCGCAAATTTCGTTATGGGCATTGTCCAAATCAATCGCCCAAGCTACGTTATCGAGCGTTGGCATACAGTGCTTGTGGCCTATTTTATTACGTTTATAGCCACGGCTTCGAACGTTTTTGCTCCGCATGCACTCAACCGCATATCAAAGTTCATCTTGTTTTGGAACATTGCGTCGTTCTTTGCCTGTTTCATCACGATACTGGCCACAAACGACCACAAGCAGCCGGCGAGCTTTGTGTTCGGCGAGTTCCAAAATCTTACCGGATTCAACGCGGCTTATGGCGCTGGTAAGTAGTTCCCCTTGACTAATCATATCTGCAGAACTTGGGACGACGTCAAGCTTACCCTTATCAGTCCTCGGTTTGCTCCAGAGTGCGTTTGGAATGTGTTGCTACGACGCTCCTTCTCATATGACAGAAGAGATCAAAAATGCCAGGAGGGAGGCTCCAAGAGCCATCATCTTGTCTGTGTACATTGGCGCTGTTACTGGATTTATCTTCCTCATTTCCCTTTGCTTTTGTATGGGCGACCTTGAGAGTACAGCTAGCACACCAACCGGTGTCCCGATCATTGAGGTTTTCTACCACTCGACCAAGAGCATCGGCGGAGCATCGACACTTGCGTCCCTCATTGTGGTCATCGCCTTAGTTTGTGCCAACTCACTCATGGCCGAGGGATCGAGAGCAGTGTATGCTTTTGCACGCGACCACGGATTGCCATTCTCGCAAACCTTAAGCAAAGTGTCAGAGAAGAAGCAAGTTCCAGTATTCGCTATCCTGCTCACTTGTGTGGTGCAGATGACTTTTAACTCCATCTACTTTGGGACGACTACGGGGTTTAATACTATAATTGCCATTGCCACCCAAGGATTCTGTAAGCCTCTCCGTGGTTGTTTTTTTTGTTGATGTTGGATCTGACTGGACGGTAGATGTTTCATACGCTCTTCCGCTATTGTCTCGCATAATATCTGCGTTGAATGGCAATGTGCCCAAACTCGATGGCCCATATTCGTTGGGCCGGTACGGGCTGGGTGTAAACATGATTGGCCTCTTCTTCCTGGTTTTCTGCTGCATTACGTTTAATTTCCCATCGGCCAGTCCAGTCACCAGCGAGAATATGAACTACACGTCAGCAGCGACGGGCGCGGTAATGCTGATTAGCTTGGTGACTTGGCTCACGACTGGGCGGAAGAGGTTCACCGGCCCGAACGCTGGGCATTCATGATGTGGAGGTATACAGTTCTTGCCCCACCTCGGGCCTATGGCTATCCGTTACGAATGGCATTTTTATAGTCTCGCTCTTTATATCGAAGGCCAGAGTTTAGCTACTTGAATTCGACCCCAAGGAGAGAAGCTGAGACATAAGGTGGTTTGAGACGCTGAAATCGAATGGCAAGGATGGGCTGGCAAGAAGTCCATTTGGAAATGATCGTATACAGGACTTCCTTGTAGACAATAGGTTTTACAAAGAGAGGGAGAAGCTACGTCGGAAACACAAGTTATAGCTGAGATGCGAAGTGTAAAGAAGACAGGTGATAAGGCTGACTATCCCTATGGACAGGGCTACCAGAAACACGAAAAAGCAGAGGCCCCTGCAGACCACCTGTCCCAACTTGGTGACTGCCGTAGTAAGAGCCAGGCTGTTGTGCGGCCCATCAGTCCACACTATCGCTATCACGAGCAGACGTCATCATGCGCAGGTTCGTGACAGGGGTGGTGGCAGGTAATGCTAGCGGGGTTGCCTGCCAGAGAGCACCACGGCCTACGTCAAAGCATGGCGAGACTCAGCTTGTGATAATCCACCACCGACTGAGAAGATGGCGAGGAAACAGAAGAGGAGGAGCTCGGATGTCCGAGCTGGTGGTGAGCAAGCGGGAGGATTGTCACGTTAGGCAGACGAGGGCTAGAGACGGGAGAGCTACGCTGAGATAGATCGGTCGCTCCCGGAAGCCTGACGGCTCTTGGACTCGGGGAACCCTCGTGTGTGGATGGGCTGGATTAGGTTTCCATGGAAGCTGGCTGTGCCTGAAGCGAAGCCCAAACGCGAGCAGTGACTTGGAAGTGGAAAGTGGGCGCTGCAGCGGTGAACCGAGAGCGAGGCATGTGGCCCTTCGCTCCTGCCTCCTGGTGGTCGGGCACATGGCTCGGCTGACTGCGCTGCTTCCTCACGAATCTTGCGACGGCAGTGACGTAATGCGAGTGCGCTGGTGCGGCTACCCAACCAACCTGCCAACCCCTCCAAGGTCCGCGCCTTGCCTGACGGCACCTCTTCTGCCGCATAGCCTGTCTGCGTCTCCTGCCCTCCCTTCTATTTTCACTCCCATCTCTCCCCAGACAGACTTCTACTACAGTGACTTGTTCCGTCATCCACGCCCCGCCCCTCTTGAGCATCAGCCTTCTCTGAGCGTGCGGTCGCCATGTCGCGGCGCTACCCCACTGCTGAGCTCTACGAGGAGCGTCAGCGGGACTTCTACCGCAATGGTAATCGCAGCGAACGCAGCTATGACGAGCTGGACATCGAGCTCCGGCGCGGCGGCGACCCTCGTCGCAGCATGCCCGACTTTCTCCACGAGGACTACGACCGACGCTCCAACGCCGGCCAACTTGTCGTGCGGGAACGGCGGGAGGAAGACGACGTGAGAAGTTCTCGTGGTAGCCGCCGCCAGTTCGAAGAAGACACCCTTGTACTTCGCGGGGGCCGTCCTGGTCCACCTTCCTCGGTACGTGAGGTTGAGCGAGACGACATTAGCATCCGACGAAGCGAGCCTGAGCGCCGCCGCCCAAGAGAGGTCGAACGGGAAGAAACCGACATCACCATCCGACGCCGTGACCAGTCAAGGCCCAGGGGACCCGAACTCCGCGAAGTCGAGCGCGAGGACATCGTGTTCCGTCGTGGCGACGGTGCACGCCCTAGGCCTCGTGAGGTGGATATAGAACGCGAGGAGATCAAATTTCGAGAGCGGTCACCCCGTCCACGCCGTCGGGAGATGGAGCGAGAGGATGTAGTATTCCGCCATGAGCACCGTGAAGATAGCCGCAACGGCCGGGAGCGCGACATCGAGAAAGACACACTCGTGATCAGAGGCCGCGAGAGGAGCCTACCCCCTCCGCGTATGCGTGGAGAGCTAGTTGCCAGGGAGAAAGAAGAATTTGTCATGCGTCGCCGCGAGCCATCTGCTAAGCGCGAGGTGATCAAAGACGAGATTATCATTCGACGCAAGGAGGAACGTTCTCCGACTCCCCCACCGCCTCCCCCACCACCCCCACCACCAGAGCCGGAAATCCGCCCACCTATTATTCAGGAGATTATCACTCATCACAGACATATTGATCATGGTAAGTTTGGGCCACGCAAACTAGATTGCACCCTTTGACCATGCTGTAGGTATTGAGCGAGCCCGGTCGCCCACCCCACCTCCGCCCCCGTCTCCACCACGGGATGAGAGCCTTGAAATTTCGATTCGACGCAGGGGGTATGGAAATGTCTCTTCCTCCATCTTTACTAAGCTAACTCTTTGGGTAGAAGCAGAGGTGGTGCCAGAGATTTCGAGGAAGATATCACGTTCGAGCGCGAGACATTTGAGCGGAAAGGCCGGGATACAGAGATCAGCATGAGGGACACGCGCTCTATGAGTGTGCCACGACGCGCCCGAACAGCTCCTATCGACTCTGACTTTGAGCTTGAAGCTGAATACTACAACCGGAAAGCGCTAGAGCGAGGATATGCCGGAGAGGCATACAATGGTGCCACGAAAGACTGGGCTATTGTAGATGTGCCTCCAGGAACGAACCGTGTCCGCATGGATGGCATCGGCGGTGGGGCTCAAGAAATCACATGGCAGCGGTACAACGGTGTTCGCCGGTCTAAATTCATCAGTGGTGAAGAGGAAATTGCCACGGATTTTGGTAATCCTGGGCCTGTAAAGGCGAAGCCCAAGGATATGTGGACTGAGATTACGAAAGACCTCGTGATTAGGGAAGCTATTGATTCCATGGGGTACGAATGCGAAGAGACGGATGACTTCTTCTATGTAATGGAATATCTACGATACGTAAGTTTGCCCCTTACCTTGTGTGCAGGGGCAGGCATCCAACTAACATGGACGTAGGAGGACGTTCTGCAATTGGTCGAGATCTCGGACGACATTCGCCGGCGACGAAAGTCGCGCATACGCCAGATTGAGTATGAGCGCGAGGAGATTCGCGATCGTCGCCCGCGAGAATGGGAGGATCGCTTCTCTGAGCATGAAGTTTCTTTCGACCGCTATCGCACACGATATCGCTAAATGCTCTATGCATGCCCAGAGTTTGTATTGCACTAGCTGAACATAATATGTCTGTGCGCGAAGCGGCAGCGGGCATCATGCAGGAAGTCGATGCGACCTGACATAGAGTGGTCTGAGGGAGCGTGTACCAACCATATCCGGCCTGATTGGGCTTGTTACACGCTGTATGACGTTCGTCTCAGGTTCAGAAACATTCCATTTTCGGATTACAGCTTGATGCATCTTAACTTCTCGCCAAAAGTATGAGGATGATACCAACGATTTTACGATGAAACACATGGCGACCGTAGCACTGTTCCTCCTCAGACACCTGAAGAGGAACATGTTGCGGATGCTGGTGTTTGCATGCCTATGACAGTCATGACTAGCATTGGAGTGACTGGGAATAATGTCTGGTTTCCAATATCTTCCCCTTACTTCCTTTCTTATTGGTGTTTGGAAGGACTGGCCTTCTCGCGTCTCTTCTCTTACCCTTTTATTCGAATCAGTCCGTACACTTATGTAAACATGAGCGTTGATAGCGCGACGATTGCTATGAATAGAGATTTGATATTATTGATTTGCCGAGCATTCTCACGGGGGCAGTGACGGTGCGTTGAGGTCGTGGCAGCTGGGCACGCGGAAGAAGAGCAGGACAGGCGCTTGCAACAGCTGCAGCCTCATTCCACATGAGGATTATTTATCTACCAGACCATGCTGTGGTCTATTAGGCAGTGCACAAAGGGAGCCAGCCAAGGCGACCCAAGGTTGTCCTCAGGCCGTCGAAGACAGTCCCTTGCGACGAGGCGAGAGGTGCGATTATCCTAATGGGGCCAACGGCCACGGAAGGAGAAGACGCTTCGTTCCGTTTCCCCGACTGCAAGCCAAAACGGCGAGTAAACATCCCCCCGACGTACGTCTTCCACCAAGGCTGGCTCACGGCCGAGAGGCTGCCGTCATCCATCATTCGCCCAGCTGCTGGGGGGGAGGGGGCGAGGGGGCAGTGTCTCTGCCGGATGAGGACATGCAGTCGGCGACGGTGTGTGGGCGGATATTTTTAGGCCTGTGCTGCAAAACACCCCTGGCATCGTCTACGCGCCCACCAGCGCCAACTCATTGGGTGGCAGCGCACGGCTGCTGCTCGCTGATGCACGGCTTGCTGGGTGTACGCGCGCAGCTTGGGGGTGATGTGAGGGCTCTGCTGGCGCGAGCTGTTCTGGGACAGGCAGCCGGTATATACGGCCTGGATTGCGCTGATGCGCAGACGGGCGAGATAACACTTCTTCGACGTCGCGTCTCTGGATGCGCGGTGAATCTTACTATATCCTTCTCTCCATCGCGATTTGATTCAATTTGCTTCTTTCTTTTCTTTTTGGTGTTGTTTGTCCAAGACTTGCTTGAAGCATGTTCAGGCTTTGGCTCAAGGCGCTGGTTGTTGCGCGTGAGTATTAAGCCCCGGTTTCTGCATGAGGGTGCAGTGAGAAGCTGACTCGGGGGACAGTCTTCACAGCAGGTGTTTTTGCACAGCAGCAGGATAAGAACGTGCCGGCATCTACTTTCTATCTCGAGCAGACGGAGACTCAGTTCTCCATCAGCTTGGCCAACAATTCGAGCGATGTGTACATCTACTTCACCAGTCCGGCGTACTCGTGGGTGGGCGTGGGGTTCGGCGAGAGCATGAAGAATAGTTTAATGCTGATCATGTATCCAAATGCAAAGGGTGACAGTATGTCCCCCCCCCTCTTCCCCTATGTCTCAAACCTCAACGAGCACACATGCGGACAGTGCTGATAGTAGTAGATGTCACTGTGAGCCCTCGTCTCTCTACTGGCCATTCAGAGCCTAGCTTCGCACCGGGAATCCAGCTGGATATTCTAAACGGAACTGGTTTCTCAGACGAAATGTTTGTTCTCAAGGCAGTATGCCGCACTTGCCATGTGTGGTCGGGAGGATTCCTGGACGCCTCATCGTCGGCTCAACCTATGATCTTCGCCTTTGGACCAGGACTGAGCCTCCAGTCCAACGACCTCAATGCACCTCTCAAACGCCACGTCCGCTATGGCAGATTCACCATGGATATGGCGGCTGCAACGAGCGCTGATGCTAGCGTTCCAAAACCCGAGACACAGCTTAGAGGTGTAACCATTGGAGGACTCGTAAAGGACCATGACAGGAAAAATCTCGCCCATGCGATTGTAGGATGCCTAGCACTCTTCGTCCTGTGGCCACTCAACGTCATTCTCGCCGGTTTCTTCAGGAACATCAAGATCCAC
>Ga0247757_10000108_pt1 | contig 66715 bp, 49 predicted proteins | sample UWRJL126311R4_FD_180929 | JGI IMG/M metagenome (GOLD analysis project Ga0247757, IMG submission 180929) | Plant litter microbial communities from Arlington Agricultural Research Station in Wisconsin, United States - UWRJ-L126-311R-4 | ecosystem: Environmental > Terrestrial > Plant litter >... | reverse complement strand
GGTTTCGCTCCCCGCTTCCTTCCCACGCTCGGTTGCCCTCACGCAGTTGCGGTTCGCTTCGATCAGGATGACCTCCTTTCGGCGGGACTTGCACCCGCAAGACAGCGCCCATGCTGGGCGCACAAAAAAAACAGAGCCGCGGGTTGCTCCGCGCGGCTCTGTCGGGTTCCGGTCCGAACCTGAGCGACTCAGATCGCGCTGTCGAAGTCGGCGCAGCTCAGCGCTTCGAAGCCGGGCATGAGCGCCGCTTTGGCCGCGGCGCCGGGGGTTGCCGACACGGCGCAACCCGCTTGGCAGTCTTCCACCGTGAAAGCCGTCTTCGCTTGGTGGAACACGCAGTCGCCCTCGGAGAAGGTGCCGGTCGTGTAGCACGCCGCGCACTTGTTGCAGTACGTGGTGCAGAAGGGTTCTCCGTAGCCGCTCGTTGCCGCGCCTCCGCCACCCGAGGCGCCGCCCGCTCCTGAAGCCCCGCCCGAACCCCCGCTGCCGCCGCCGCTGCAAGCGCTGCCGTCGACCACAGGGGAAGTGTTTAGAATGTGCTCGAGGGGTACGAGTTTGAAGTTCTGATTCAGGCCGTCATTGCTGTCGTCTTGCGTGACGAACACGCCGTGCGGGAACGCAGGGCCGAGGTTCGCGGTGCTGACCTCGATGCCATCGCTACCCGTTACGGGGTCGACACACGCCGCCCCGCGCTCGACGCGGAACGTTTTGACGTACGAGTACGGCGCCTCACGGGTGAAGACCGAGTAGGTGCTCACCCCTTGATTCGAGACGAAGATGTAGCCGCCCGTGGGCGACGTCTTGGCGATGGCGACGCCTTCCACATCGCGCACCAAGTGGCCGCCAGCCGCGGTGCTGGCAATCAGCACGCCGTCGTAACCGGGGCCGGACAGGACGTTTGGCTCGGCGTCGAATCGCCACACGCCCATGGCCTCTTCACCGACGAAGAGCGCCTTGGCTTCATCATCGACTGCGCAGGCTTCGGGCTGCGAGGCGAGCTGATGCAGGTCGCGTACCTTCTTCGCGTCGACCGTGCCGACCGACGTCCCAAACAGTTCCCATTGCTGAATATTGCCGTCCTTGGCATCGACGAAGTAGTAATACTTGCCGGATACCGGGCTCTTGTACATGCAGCTGCCGTAAGTCACGATCGTCGTGATCTTGCGATCGGCCACGTCGCGGAGCTGGCGCGTCACCGGATCGAGCGCGAAGATACCGATGGTGTTGTCGGTGCGATTGCCAGCGGTCACCAAAGGCACGTTGGCCCCTGCGAGCGGAAAAGCATCGCGCAGGTCGACGTTGTTCAGCTTGCCGGATTGCAGAAACTGAATCTGGACGCCGTCGAGTCCGTACACCCCGAGGCCACCGCCCTGCTTGTCGGTGCCGATCACGACGCTGAGTGAGGGGTCGGTCGGATGCACCCAAACCGCGGGATCATCGGCCGCATCCCCACTGCTCGGCACCGGCGTGGTCTCGATTTTGGCGGCGACCGTCGTGATCGCATCTTGCGGGACCGTGCAGCCCACGGTCGTGATCAGCGAGCCGGTGCAATCGCCATCGCTGACGGTGAGGGTGAGGGTGACCGGACCACTTGCCGTACAAGTGAACGTGGGCGTACCCGTCGTGCCATTGCTCACGTTCCCCGAGCTGGCGCTCCACTGATAAGCGATTGCCGCGGGGGCGTGGTCCGTGTCACTGGCCGTCGCGGAGAGCGCGATCGGCGAGCCCACCAATGCCTCGGCGGGGCTCGCGTCGATGCTGTCCACGGTTGGGCACAAGTTCAGCACGCCGTTGATGAAGACGCTGCCGGCGTTGCCGGCGCGGCGACATTGGAGATGAACCACGGCCTGAGTCGTAGTTCCCGCCGCGACGCTGAATGACGCGGAGCCGCCGCACGTGGTCGTCGCGTCCGCCGAAGTTGCGCTCACGGTCACGGTGTAGCCGCTGCCCACGGGCAGCCCCCCGACGAGGGTCGACAGCGTCGCGCTGTGACTCACGTCGACCGTGCCGCTGCGCGTGAACGCGCCCGGACCGACAATCGTATAGCTGAACGCATTCAAGGTCAGCCCCGCGACTGGCGTCAGCGCCAAGCCCACGTGCCCGACGGCTTCGGCGGCGGCCTCGGGATTGCGATTCGCATCACCCGCACTACAGCTCGCGGCCGAACAGGCGGCGGCCATCGACAAGACCCGGAACAGCTGAAAAAGACGTTGGCTCATCGCTACTTTTCAGCAAAATGCGAGCCAGGGGGGAGCGCGCAAAATTCGCGGCATTCATGCTGAATTCGCGGGCTCGCGCGCGCCCGCCCTCCGATTTTCGAAGCGCGGTCTCCGGAATTCGGAGCCTCGCAAACTATGCGAGCGTGGGCATGCCCCACCCCTTTTGGATCACCACGGCGCTCGGCGGCAGCGATGTGAACGCGAATGCGTATTCCCTCGGAGTGACGAACCACGACGCCTCGCAGGCGCGCCGCATGACTGCCCTCGGCGGCTACTCGAAGGTGATGTTGGAGACGTACTGATTGATGCTCCAGCTCGCGTCCGCATCGGTCTGACTGGTGACGGCCTTGCCTTGCACGGTGAAGCCGCTGAAGTGGACGCCTTGGATGTTCACGGACGAGGACTTGCCGTGGATGTTGATCAGCTTCTTGACGTCGGAAGACACGTTCTTGAAGTAGGTGTCCTTGGCAATGGACGTATTGGGCGAGGTGCGCCAAGTCGGCGCGTTGTCCTCTTCGAGGTCGATCAGATTGCTATCGACGGCTTCGATGCGAATATTCTCCCAGGTGGTCCCCTGAATCAGCGCGGTATCGTTGGCGTCGATCACCATTGCGCGGCCCGCCTTCACGATGTCGATGTCTCGGAACACGATGCCCGTCATCTTCGCGCCAAAGGTCTTGGTCCCGACCTTGGTGGCGCCCGAGTTGCTGTACAGCACCGCCTTCTCGTAGACGATGTTGGTGGTGTCCTGCATCGCCTCTTGCTCTGTCTTCGGTGACAGGCTGTCGTCTCCGCTGTAGACGAACGCGTTGTACAGCTTACCGTTGCTGGAAGCGTCGAAATCGACGCCGTCCGTCTGGTTGTACGTGGTCGTGGTCGGGCGACGATTGATCACCTTGTAGTTCTGTAGCGTGACCTGGTCGCTCTTGTAGATCAGCGTGTTCCAGAACACCGGATCTCGAACCAAAATCCCATCGACGAGGACTTTGGTGCTGCCGTCGATGCGCAAGACGTTGATCTTGAAGCTCGGAGTGTCGTTGCCGCCACTGCGAATCGCCGTCCCCGAGCCGTCGATCACGCCACGGCCGAGGATATTGGTATTGGTGACGTTATTCAAGTGGACCACGCCGTGCGTCGTAGTTTCGACGGACGGGCCCGCCGCCGCGTAATCGGCCGTGTTGGTCGAGCCTTCGAGGATCGAGCCTGCCGCCAGGTACAAGGTCATGTTGCTCTTGAGCGAGATCTCGCCCGTCTTGTAGCGCCCCGGAGGGAAATACAGGATGTTCTGCGCGGCGCCCGAGGCCGCGTTGATGGCGGATTGGACTTTGGAGGTGACGAGCGTCGCGCCGGTGTTGTCGACCGTGTAGTCGGCAATGTTCTTCACGTTGGCGTCGCCCAGTTTGGGCGGGTTTTGCTCCTGATCGTCGATCAGGATGATCAAAAGCTCTTTGCTGTCGGCCTGGAGGATCAAGTAGTTCGGGCCGCTCGTGAACGTGAGCGTGTTGCCGTTCTTGGTCGCCGTGAGCTTCCGACTCTTGGGGCTCAGCGTGTAGGAAGAAAAGCTCTGGCTGAGCGTGACCGCGATCGTCGCGGTGCAGCCGCTCGCAACTCCGAAGTAAGCGTAGTGCACCTGCATCTCCGGAGAGAACTTGGTCATCTGCTCCACGAATTGGGCCGTGCCATTGGCCGTCACCGTGTACAGCGAGCTCTTCGCCGCGCCGGGCAGAGCGGGATAGGTGATGACACCATTGCTGGCGCAATCGACGGGGGCGGCCCCGCCACTGCCGGCGACCGATCCGGCCGTGCCGCCACTGCCTCCGGACGTACTCGGCGCGCCGCCGCTGGCTCCGCCCGCGCCACCGGAAGTGACGGCGCCCGCAGCGCCGCCGCTCGGAAGCGCCGTGCCGCCCGCTCCGCTCACGCCTGCGACGGTGCCGGCGACCCCGCTCGGCGCGCCGCCAGCCGGGGCCCCGCCGAGGCCACTGCTGCCGCCCGCTGACGCGCCGGCCGTGCTGCCGCTGCTAGCGCCCGCTTGCATCGCGGTGCCGCCTCCCGCATCGGAACTCGAAGAGCAACCCAGCGCGCCCCCGATCGAAACCGCGGCAACAAAACACATGGACGCAATCGACGAGTATTTCATGTTCGCTCTCTGAACCGCGGTTCGTTGGGCAGGGCGCGGGGCATTGGTAATGTGCCCCCAGACCGAAACCCGTCATCATGATGCAGTTGAGTGTCGTTCGATTCAATAGACTCACACGCCGTCACCGTGTCGAATCGCAGAGCCGCACTGACACCGAATCAATCGAAGCGTGACGATGCTGCCGTCGCTTTTCGCCCCGCCGATGGCTCGAGCTGCACTCGAGTGCGTCGCCAGTTGGCGCTCACCTCACGCAGTGCACTTCGGATTCAATAGCCATCACTGAAAAACGCAATCGCCGACGGATCAGATTTTGTGTCTCGCTCGAATTTTTCGATTTGCAGCGGCTGACGCCGTGCGAACTCGCCCTGGCGGTTGGCGAAGGCCGCCCACGAAGCACAGAAGGTTCGCGCCCGCGCGACGCTTCGCGGCTCCGCACGGCGGACCTCGAACGCGAGCTGCAGCGGCGAAGCGCGAGGTGCGCGGCGCGCCCAGGGAGCGCCCCTTTTCGTCCAGCCTTCGCGCGCTAGAAGCCCAACGACCACTCGCTCCTTCCGTGGCCACCCCACCCCAGAGTAACCGCGAGGGATGATTGGGGAAAACTCGGCTCTTTTCGTGTTCCAAGACTTGACCGGACCGGTCGCGGAGCCTAAAGTTTCACGAAGTTTTGAAAGCTCAAAGAACAAGCTGATGTCCGGCGCGCCCGCAGAGCCCGTGACCCAGGCCGAACTAGAAGTTGCCGACACGATCGGCCGACTGATGGAGTTCTGGGGTTTCAAGCGACCGATGGGTCGTATGTGGACCTTGTTGTACCTGTCGCCTTCGCCGCTCGGCGCGGCTGAGCTCGGTGAGCAACTCAAGATGAGCGCGGGTGCCGTGAGCATGACGCTCAACGAGTTGCTCAAGTGGGGCGCGGTCAAGAAGAGCTGGCGCCCCGGTGAGCGGCGCGACTTCTACGAAGCCGAAACCAGCATCGGCAAGTTGGTGCAGCGCGTGCTGCGCGAACGCGAGCTGGAGCTCGTGCGCCAATTCGGCGAAGCGTTGAGCAATGCCGATGAAGCACTGCCGCGCGCGGCCGAAGCCGGCAGTTCACCCGATTTCAAACGCGACCGCGTGCACGAATTGCAACGCTTGGCGCGGCTCGGAGAAACCTTACTTACCGCGCTGGTCGCCGGCAAAGTCGTCGACCCCACGCCTTTCTTGAAAGTGTACGGAGATCCATGACCGAACCCGTGACCGCCCTCGCCCGCGACGACGCCGGCACCGCCCTGACGCGCGAGGGCTCGGGCGCCATGTTCGACGGCATCGCGGCTCGCTACGACCTGGTAAACCGGGTCATTTCGCTCGGCATCGATCAGAGCTGGCGTCGCAAAACGGTGCGCGCGCTCGCGCTCGGCAACGGGCACCGCGTGCTCGATCTCGCGACCGGCACGGCCGATCTCGGCATTCAAGTCGCGCGTACCGAGCTCAGCGTCAGCGTGGTCGGCCTGGATCCGTCGGCAAAAATGCTGGACGTGGGGCGCGAGAAGGTGAGCCGCGCGGGCCTCGACTCGCGCGTGGAGTTGGTCCAGGGCGACGCGCAAGCTCTGCCCTTCGCCGACGCTTCGTTCAATTCGGTGTGCATCGCGTTCGGCATTCGCAACGTGCCGGACCGCGCGCAGGCGCTGCGCGAGATGGCGCGCGTCACCCGTCCGGGCGGTCGGATCGCAATCCTGGAGCTGTCTGAACCGCGCTCGGGCCTGATGGGCATGATGGCGCGCTTCCACATTCACACCGTGGTGCCATACGTGGGCGCGCTACTCTCCGGGGTGAAGGAGTATCAGTACTTGCAGCGCTCGATCGCGGCTTTTCCGCCCGCTGACGAGTTCGCGACGCTGATGAACCGCTCGAACTTGAATGTATTGGGCGTGCACCCGCTCACGTTCGGCGTGTGTCACCTTTACGTCGCGGAGCCGCGCAGGCTGGTATGAGCGAGCAGGTCGCGATTGGCTCGGCGAGCCCACGTGCCGCGGAGGGCGCTTTCGATAGCCGCGAGCTGATCGAGCGCGTGGCCCGAGATCTGGCTCGGCTCGACGGCTCTGCGCCTTGGGTCGCGCTCAGCTGGCCGGTGCCGCGCGCGCCGAGCGAACGCTTGCTCGCCGCCGACAGCACCGGCAGCGCGCTGCTCTGGGCGCCCCCCGTCGACGAAGAAGCGTGCGGCCTGGGCGCGGCGTTCAGCCTCGAAGCCCAGGGTGACGATCGCTTCCGCAGCATCCAAGCGCAGGCGCAAAAGATCTGGGCGGAGTTGGACGCGAGCCGCTGTGACCCGGCCGCGCCCAGCCTGCGCTTTTTCGGCGGATTTGCCTTTCAACCCGGGCAAGCCGAGAGCGGCCTGTGGCGCGGCTTCGGGGACGCACGCTTCGTGTTGCCCGAGCTCACGTATTTGAAGAACAAGGCGGGCGCTTGGTTGCGACTGGTCGTGCGCGGTGGCAGCTGGGACAAGGACGCCTTCCAGCGCGAACTCGAGCCGCGCTTGACGCGCGCATTGCAGGCGCTGTTCACGCCTACACCCGCGCGCGAGCCGGCCCGTGAGCTCGAGCGCGAAGAACGCAGCGAGCAGTCCTTTGCCGAACTCGTGGCCGCGATTCAAGCCGAGATCGAGAGCGGGCGCGCGCAGAAGATCGTCGCCGCGCGACGCGTGAGCTTGAGCTTGGACCGCGAGCTCTTGCCGGAGGCCGTGCACGGACGATTGCGCGACGACGCACCCGAGTCGACGCGCTTTGCGTTTCGCGTGGGCGGGGCGACGTTTCTGGGCGCCACTCCCGAGCAACTCGTGCAAAAGCGCGGTACCGAGCTGCGCACCGAAGCCGTCGCCGGCTCCGTCAGCGCGGACGACGCGAGCTCCGCGCAGCGGCTTTTGGAGAGCGACAAGGACATCCGCGAGCACGAATTCGTGGTCAGCGAGATCTTGCGCTTGCTCGGGCCGCTCAGCCGCGAGCTCTCACCCGCGCCCAAGCGCGAGGTGCATCGCTTGCGCACGGTGCTGCACTTGCGCACGCCGATCCAAGGCACGCTGCGCGATCCGGCGAGCCACGTGCTCGAGCTGGTCGCCAAGTTGCACCCGACGCCCGCGGTCGGCGGCGTACCCACCGCCGCCGCGATCGAGTTCATCACGCAACACGAGCCGGACGCGCGGGGCTGGTACAGCGGTCCGTTCGGTTGGTTCGACGCTCAGGGTGACGGACGCTTCGTGGTCGCCCTGCGTTGCGGAGTGGTCGCCGGCAAGCGCGCTGAGCTGTACGCCGGTGCGGGCGTGGTCTCCGACTCCAATGCTCCGAGCGAATTCGCCGAAACGCGCTGGAAGCTCGCGGCGCTACTCGGTGCGCTCGGAGTCTCCGCATGACGCCCACGCTGCTGACCGAGTGGTCGCGGCTGCTCCTCGGTACTCTGGCCCGAGCCGGCGTCGAGCACGTGGTGCTCAGCCCGGGCTCACGCTCCACGCCCTTCGCCTGGGCCGCGCTGAACGAGCCGCAGCTGCATTGCCATTCGATTTGGGACGAGCGCGTGGCCGCGTTCTTTGCGCTCGGGCAAGCGCGCGTGAGCGGCAAGCCGAGCTTGCTCGTGTGCACCTCGGGCACCGCGGCCGCCAACTACTACCCCGCGATCGTCGAAGCCTCGCTCGCGCAGGTACCGGTGTTGGTGCTGACCGCCGATCGCCCGTTCGAGCTGCAACACTCGAGCGCGCCGCAAGCGATCGATCAGATCAAGCTGTTCGGCGATTCGGCGCGCGCGTTTTTCGAGCTGGGCTCACCCGACGCGGCGCCCAGTGCGCTCGCCGGCATCGTGCGCAGCGTGTCGCATGCGGTGCACGCGGCGAAGAACGGCAAGCCGGGCCCGGTGCATTTGAACGCCCGCGCGCGCAAACCGCTCGAGCCGGTCACGGCGGAAGACGCACCGTCGCTCGAACTGCGCGCAGCGGTGGATGCCTTGCTCAACCGCGGTCCAACGTTGGCCGCGGGCGCGACGCTGCACGCCGACGTCACGCGCTTGGCGCGGGCGTGCGCGGACACGGCACGCGGGTTGATTATGGTCGGGCCGGAGCCGGCGCATCGCCCGGAGTCCGCGCGGGCGTTGCTGCGCTTGGCCGAAATCACGGGCTATCCGCTGCTGTGTGAAGCCACCAGCCAAGTGCGCTGGCTGAACGAAGTATCGCCCGGCGCGCTGCGCATCGACGGCTTCGAATGGTTGCTCCGTTCGGCGCGGTTGCGTGAGCACCTGGCACCGGAATTACTCCTGAGCTTCGGCGGCACGCCCACTTCGGGCGCGTACGAGCGCTGGCTCAACGCGGGCTTCGAAGGCCAGCGCTTCGTGATCGCCGAGCACGGCTTCCCGGATCCGCACGGCCGCGCCAGTGAGCTGGTCAGCGCCCGCACCGCGACGGCCGCGAACGACACCGTGCGTCACTTGCAGCACGCGCGCTTGCAGCACGAGAGCGAACGCGAGCGCTTTCGCCACGCCTGGCGCGATGCCAATCGGCAAGCATGGGTGGCGGTGGAAAAAGAGTTGTCTCGACCGAGCGAGCTGCTGAGCGAGGCGTGCGCCGTGCGCGCCGTGCTCGAACACCTGCCCGAGCCGTGCCAGCTCGTGCTCGGCAACAGCTTGCCGATCCGTGAGGTCGACGCCTACGCGCCGTGTTCCTCGCGCACGATCAGTGTGCTTTCGCAGCGCGGGGCCAACGGCATCGACGGCTTGATTTCGGGCGCGGCCGGAGCCGCCAGTGTGCGCCGCGAGCCCACCGTGCTGCTCCTGGGCGACGTCAGTTTCATGCATGATTTGGGCGGCTTGGCGGTCGCGCGCGAGGCGAGCGGGCCGTTCGTGATCGTGGTCATCGACAATGGCGGGGGGCGGATTTTCGAGCAGTTACCGATTTACGATCAGCTCGAAGCGCGCGCAGGCGCGAGCCGCTATTGGCTCACGCCGCCCAGCGCGGAGCTCTCGCACGCGGCGGCGCTGTTCGGTTATCGCTACGCGAAGGTCGATGCGCGCGGCAGCATTGCGGGCGCATTGCGCGAGGCCATCGCCCAAAGCGGCGTGAGCATCGTGCAAATCGTGGTCGATGGCGGCAGCGCGCGTGAATCCGAGCGGCGCGTGCGCGCCGAGCTCGAGTCCAGTGCCGGAGCCGCCGGGTGACCCCGTGAGCGCCGAGCTCTTGCTCCACGGGTTCACCGGTAGCCCCCAAAGCTGGGATTTTCTGCCGGTTCAACCGACGATTCGCCGCTACAGGCCTGCGCTCGTTGGTCACGCGGGTTCCGGCGCGGGCCCGGAGGTGAGCAACTTCGAGGGCGAAGTGGACCGCTTGGCGATGCTCAGCCGCGAAGCAGAAGCACTGCACGTGGTCGGTTATTCGCTCGGCGCGCGCTTGGCGCTCGGCTTCGCACTGCGACACCCGGCGCGCGTGTCGCGACTCACGCTGATCAGTGGCCACCCAGGCCTCGAATCCGATGCCGAGCGAGCCGAACGCCGCGCTTCGGATGCGCGCTGGTGCGCGGTGTTGCTCGATCGCGGTTTGCCCGCGTTCGTCGAAGCCTGGCAAGCCCAGCCACTGTGGGCCTCGCAGGCTGGGCTCGACCAAGCCGTACTCGAGCGCAAACAGCGCGAGCGGCTCAGCCAAGATCCGGCGGGCCTCGCGCGCTCGCTGCGCGTCACGGGCCTGGCAGAAATGCCGAATTATCGCGAACGTTTGGCGCAGCTGACGGTCCCCGTGACGCTGATCGCGGGCGGCTTGGACTCGAAATTTCGAGCCCTCGCCGAGCGGATGGCGAAGGGCGTCGCGCACGCCGAACTCGCGATCGTAGACGGAGCGGGCCACGACCTCTTGCTCGAGCGCCCCGAGTTCATTACCGAAGTGATCCGACGAGGAAATCAGACATGAGCGAAATCCAATGGACCGCGAGCCACACGTTCGAAGACATCATTTACGAGAAGTCGAGCGAAGGCATCGCGAAGATCACGATCAATCGTCCCCAGGTACGCAACGCTTTTCGCCCACTGACGATCCAAGAAATGGAGCGCGCCTTCGCCGACGCGCGTGACGACAGCGACATCGGAGTCATCATCCTGACGGGTGCCGGCAAAGAAGCGTTCTGCTCCGGCGGGGATCAAAAAGTGCGCGGTGAAGGCGGCTACGTCGGCAAAGACGGCATCGCGCGCTTGAACGTGCTCGATCTGCAGCGGCAAATCCGCACCCTGCCCAAGCCCGTGATCGCCATGGTCGCCGGCTACGCGATCGGCGGCGGGCACATCCTGCACTTGGTGTGCGATTTGACGATCGCGGCCGACAACGCGCGCTTCGGCCAAACCGGGCCCAAAGTCGGCAGCTTCGACGGCGGTTACGGCTCGTCTTACTTGGCGCGCATCGTCGGCCAAAAGAAGGCACGCGAGATCTGGTTCTTGTGCCGTCAGTACGACGCCGCGCAGGCGCTCGACATGGGGCTCGTCAATCGCGTGGTGCCGTACGAACACTTGGAAGCCGAGACGGTGCAGTGGTGCCGCGAGATCTTGCAGCACAGCCCGCTTGCGCTGCGCTGCTTGAAATCCGCACTCAATGCCGATTGTGACGGACAAGCGGGCCTGCAAGAGCTAGCCGGGAACGCAACCTTGCTCTACTACATGACCGAAGAGGGCAAAGAGGGCAAAACCGCGTTCCTCGAAAAGCGCAAACCGAACTTCAAGAAGTTCAAGCGCCTGCCTTGATCGCCCATTCGGTCACGAACTCGAGCGAACCGATGAACGCCTCCGCCCCGATCGACACTGCCGCGAGCGCGAGCGTTCGCCCTGGCTCGCTCGGCGCGTGGGTGCTCGCCAGCCGCCCGAAGACGCTGAGTGCGGCGGCGGCGCCCGTCTTGGTCGGGACCGCGTGCGCATCGGCGCGCGGTCAGGTGCAGTGGGGGCCCGCGGTGGCCGCGTTGTTCGGCGCACTTTTGCTGCAAATTGGCGCGAATTTCGCCAATGACGTGTTCGACTACGAGAAGGGCGCGGACACCGCCGAACGCCTCGGGCCGACGCGCGCGGTGCAAGCGGGGCTGCTCAGCGCGCGCAGCATGCGTCGTGGCATGTGGCTGGTGTTCGGGCTCGCGCTCGTCATCGGTCTTTACCTGACGAGCGTCTCCGGGCCGGTGATCTTGCTCATCGGCTGCGCGTCGATCGCCTCGGCCATTGCCTACACGGGTGGGCCCTATCCGCTCGGGTATCACGGGCTCGGGGATGTGTTCGTGTTCATCTTCTTTGGTTTGGTGGCCGTGTGCGGCACCGCGCTCGTCGAAATCGGGCACGTGCCGGGCTTGGCCGTCGCGTGTGCCATTCCGGTCGGCGCACTTGCGACCGCGATTTTGGTCGTGAACAACCTGCGCGACCGCGTGACCGATTTGAGCGCGGGCAAGCGCACCTTGGCCGTGCGCTACGGCCGCGGCTTCGCGCTCGGCCAATACCGGGCGTTGATCGCGGTCAGCTACCTGACACCGGTGGGCTTGCTCTTGAGCCGCAGCAGCGGGCCGGAAGTGCTCCTGCCGCTGTTGTCGCTGCCGCTCGCGATCAAGACGGAGCGCGCGGTGAGCGCGACCGAGGGGCGCGAACTCAATCCGTTGCTCGCGGCTACCGCCAAGCTGCTCGCCGTCTTCGGGCTTTTGTTCGCGCTCGGCTTGAGCCTGCGCGGTGTGCTGGTTCATTTCGGGCTCGTGGGCGTGCCGTGACGCTGTCCGTGTCAGTGGTCTCCACTGCGCGGACCTTGTCTCGCCCCGCTCAGAATGCGCGACGCCAGTGGGCCGAGCGGGCGAGCTGCATCATCACGCTTCAGGGTGATGACGGCCACGCCGGCCGCGGTGAAGCCGCGCCGCTGCCCGGCTTCAGCCCCGACAACGTGGCCGACTGCGAACGCGCGCTGAAAGCGCTCGATTTGCGCGGCATTGCCGAACGGCTCGAGCCGAACCAAGACCTGATCGGCGAGCTCGGCCGCGCCAGTGCGCGAATACCCCAAAACCTACCCGCGGCGCGCACGGCGCTCGAAAGTGCGCTGCTCGATCGCTGGGCGCGTGCGGCGAGCGTGCCCGCCTGGGCGTTACTGGCGACGAGTACGAGCCCGCCCAGCGCGCGATCTTTATCCGCGCTACTCATGGGCGAGCCGGAAGAAGCATGGCCGCAGGCGCAAGCGGCGCGGGGCCGCGGACTCACGACGTTCAAGTTCAAGATCGGCCGCGCGGGCGCCTTGGAGCGTGAGCTCGCGGCCGTGCGGCAACTGCGCGCAGAGCTCGGCCCGCTCCCGCGCTTGCGGCTCGACGCCAATCAGAGTCTGAGTCCGAGCGACGCGCGGCTCTACTTGCCAAGCTTTGCGGCCTGCCAACTCGAGTTCATCGAGGAGCCGTGCGCGCCGCTCGATTGGCCCGTTCTGCGCGATCTCGGCTTGCCGTTGGCCCGCGATGAATCGCTGGCATCAGGTGCGCGGCCGGCGCCAGGCGACCGCGCCGCGATCCTGAAACCGACGCTGATCGGCGGCATTTCCGGCTGTTTTGCCCTGGCCGAAGCCGCGCGAGCCGTCTCGGTGCCGGTCGTGTTTTCGCACTCGTTCGAGGGCCCGCTCGGTCTCGCCCTGTGCGCGGCCCTGGCCCTCACCCTGGGCTCCGAAAGCCATGCGCATGGCCTCGACTTGGAGGGCGCGCGGCTCGACCTGCTGAGTTTGCCATTTTTCTCCGGCAGCGAACTCCGCGCTTGGTCCGAACCCGGCTTCGGCATCGAGCTCGAAGGGCAGCACGCGTGAGTCTTTCGATTTTTGCGGCGGCTCGGGAGGCACCCCACGCCGAAGCGTTGGTGTGCGACGGAGAGCGGTCGACCTTTTCGGCCTTGGCCGAGCGCGTGCAAGCGCGCCGCGCCGAGCTCGATGCGCTCGGCGTGCAGCCGCTCGATCCGCGTCCGCTGGCGCTGATCGTCGATGGCAGCCCCGCCATGTTCGAGTATTTGTACCTGTGCTTCGAGTTGGGCGTGCCGCTCTTACCGTTGCATCCGCGGCTCACCGCCCCCGAGCGCGCGTACCTGATCCGCGCGTGTGGCGCGCAGCTCACCATCGAGCCGAGTCAGAGCGAGCCCGCGGTCAATCGCGACGCGAAACCTTGGGCGTGGCCGAAGGTGCCCGAGAGCCGACCGTTGGCGTTGGTGCCCAGCTCCGGATCTACGGGTCACCCCAAGTTGGTCGAGCTGAGCCGACGCGCGTTCCTGGCGCGCGCGCGGGCGGACGTTTAGCGCGTACCGCCTCGGGTCAGCGATCGCGCGTTGCTGTGCCTGCCACTGTCGCACGTCGGAGGGCTGTCGGTGGTCACGCGTTCCTTGGCCGCGCGCCGTTGTTGCGTGGCCTTCCGCGCGGGCAGTACCGGGCTGCTGGGCTCGGTGCCCGAGCTCGCGCAGAGCTTGATCGACGAGCGCATCAGCTTGTTGTCTCTGGTGCCCGCCGTGCTCGCGCGGCTCTTGCGCAAGACCCCCGCGCTCGCCGCCCATGCGCCACTGAGAGCGATCTTGCTCGGCGGCCAAGCGTGCTCGGCCGAGTTGTTCGCCGCCGCGCGCGAGCGCTCACTTCCGGTATTGACGAGCTATGGACTGACCGAGACCTGTTCACAGGTGAGCACGCTCGCGTTCCCGCCGCCGCTCGCGGCACCGCTCAAAAATGGCGTGGTCAGCGTGGGCTTCCCCCTCGAAGGCGTCGACGTGCGCATCGTCAATGGCCTGATCCAGGTGCGCGGGCCGACGCTGTTCAGCGGCTACGTAGGCGGCGGTGATGCACCGTTCGACGCACAAGGCTTTTTCCACACCGGCGATCGCGGGGAATTCGACCCCGAGCTCGGCTTGTTCGTGTTTGGGCGCAATAGTGAGCTTGTCATCACCGGCGGTGAGAACGTCGATCCGAGCGAGGTCGAACATGCGTTGCTCGCCTGCGCGGGCATCGAGGCCGCGGTCGTGTTCGGCATTCCGGACCCCGAGTTCGGCGAGCAAGTCGCGGTCGCGCTCGAGCTCAGCGCGGGCCGCGCCCTCGACGAGCGCGCGTTGTTCGAGCAGCTCGATCAACGGCTGGCTTCGTTCAAGCAGCCGCGCGCGCTGTGCGTGTTCGACGCGCTGCCCCGGCTCGGCTCCGGCAAGCTCGACCGCGCGCGGGTCCGCGCGCAGGCCGCGGCGCAGCTCCGACCCATCGCGCGGGGTCCTCGGGCCAGCCGTTGAATCCCCGGCTGAGCGTTGCTCACCAAATCGGCTATCATTGGCACTCATGATCCCTGCCCGGTTCAGTTTCGGCCTTGCTCTGGCGCTCACCGCAATTGTGGGCTGTGAAACGCGCGCCCGCGAGGCCAGCCCCATCCCCAGCTCTGTGCCCGCCGCCCCCGCGGTCGCCAGCGCCGCCGCCTCCGGGAGCAAAGCCTTCGGCGCGCCGATCAGCGCTGGCCCCGAGCTCGCGCTGAGCGACGTGCTGGCAAACCCCGAGCGCTTTCGCGATCAAACGATCACGGTCGAAGGCCAAGTCCGGAGCGCGTGCACCCGCCGCGGTTGCTGGATGGAAGTCGCCGAGAGCGGCGATCCGAAGCTCCCGGGTTGCCGGGTGACGTTCAAAGACTACGGCTTCTTCGTGCCGACGGATTCCGCGGGCGCGAAAGCGAAGGTCCAGGGCACCCTGGGCGTGAACACGCTGCCGGCCGATCGCGTCGCGCACCTCGAGAGCGAGGGCGGCCAATTCCCGCGCAAGAACGCCGACGGCAGCGCGGACGAGCTGCGCCTGGTCGCGACCGGCGTGGAGCTGCGACGCTGAACGGCCGAATGGCCGGTCGCGAGCTACTGAGTCTTTTCCGCGTTTCCGCGAAGTTGTGATACGCCGGTGGTCATGCGTTTCCTGACTCGTTTCGTGTGCGCGGCGCTGCTGCTGTTTGCGGTGCCCGCCCATGCCGAAACGCACGTCGTCGCTTCCGGCCAAACGCTGGGCAAAATCGCTGACCGCTACAATGTGACGATCGCCGCGTTGTGCGAGGCCAACGGCCTGCAGCGCCGCGCGCCGTTGAAGATCGGCTTCAAGCTCCGCATCCCGGACGGCAAAGACGCCGTGGTCGGCGAAGACAGCGACAATGACCGTACCGAAAGCGCCACGCCCGGCCCGGTCAACGACACGAGCCGAGACGCCATCGACAAGAACGACACCTTGCTAGCCGGCGGGATGCATATGGTCACCCCTCCGGGTTCGGCTCCGGCCTACTACTTCGAACCGACGGGCCCAGGTCGCCAAGGGATGCGACCGATCCTGATCTACCTGCACGGCCGCGGCGGTCACCCCGAAAAGGACTGCCAGCGTTGGGCGCCCGTCGCGCGTCGGCTCGGTTGGCTCGTGTGCCCGAGCGGCCCGACTGCGTTCGGTGATGGGCGCGCCTGGGACAATAATTGGCCGTCGGCGCATCGCGCGACGATGTCGGCCATCCAGGTGCTGCGGAAGAAATACGGACGCCGCGTGCAGTTGTACGGGAATACGCTGATCGGCTTCAGCGAAGGCGCTTACGCGGCCATGAACGTCGGCGTGCGCGAACCGCACGTATTCAATCGCTGGCTGATTTTAGCGGCTACGGACCGCTATTGGGGCGGCCCCGGCCTCGAAGCCCTGCAAACCGCGCGTGAGCGCGTGCGCCGTGTATTCCTGATCACCGGCGAGCACGACGGCGTGATCGACGGCACGCATCAAGTGGAAGACTGGCTGGCGCGAGCGGGCGTGGACACGCGCGTGATCACGCCGGGCGATATGGGGCACGAGCTCGCGCTCGACCGCAAGCCCGAGCTCTATCACCAAGCGCTCGCCTGGCTCGACCGCGGTGACAAGCACAAGAAGAACAAGAGCAAGGGCGACGGCGAGCGCGCCGCTCGGGTCGCTCGCAAGTAGCGCGCTGGGCGAGCCGGCCACGCGGAACGCGCGAGCCGGCTCGTGGTGTGGTGACTCGCTCAGTGCCAGGCGGCGGCTTGAGCCACCGGCTTGCCGGTGCGATCATGCTCGGCGATCAACGTCCGCGCGAGCAAGTCGCAGTCGACGCACGCCGGGAAGCGCGATTGGTGCTCGCAGATCAACTGCTTGGCCGTCGGCGGATCTGCGCTGAACTCTTCCGGATCGAGGTGACGGCCACAGGCGATGCAGTGAATGTGCGCCTGCGGCTGACCGCTCGGGCCCGGCGACAGTTCTTTGCGTTCGCGTTTGGTGAGGCGCTTCGTTCGCTGCATGGTGCCGGCACTTAACCCAAACTGGGCACGCGGGGTCAAGCGCGTTCTGTGGACAGCTCAGCGAGTAGCTGGCGGGCACCGGCGTGATCCGTCTTCTCCGCCAAGGCCTTGGCCACGAGCACCTTGGCTTTGCGCGGATCGCCGGATTTTTTAGCCAAGATCGCCAAATAGTAGTTGGCGTCGGCCTTGGCTTCGACGGGCGCGCCATCGGTCGTGCCCGGGGTCGGTGGTTTCATGATTGCAACCGCGCGGAAGGCCCGTTGCGCGATCTCGTTTTCGTCGATCTCGACCGCCAATTGCCCGAGTCGCATGGCGAGCTCTCCGTTCTTGGGGTCGAGCTCGAAAGCCTTGCCCAGCGCGGCCAAGGCGTCGGTGAGGTAGCCCTCATCCAGGTGGATCTGCGCCATGGTCGAGAAGATCCCGCCCAGGGCTTTGGTGCGGCGCCCCTTGTTGGCGTCGGCAATCGAGTTGAGCAGGGCCAGGGCCTCGTCCGCGCGGTGCGCGGCCGCGTAGGCGCGCGCGAGCAGCACCACGACTTCGACGCTGTCCGGGTTGTCTTGGCGCGCCGATTCGAGCACCTCGACCGCGGCCGCGGCGTCACCCTCGGGGGCCAAGAGCAACGTGCCGACGCGCAGTAAACTCGCCACGCGCAACGCCGGGTCCGGTTCATTGCCCGCGTCCTCCAAGAGTAGGTCGGCGAGCTCACGGCGCGCGCCCAGCGCCTCGTACACCGCCGCCAAGCGGGAGCGGAGCTCTGGATGTAGGTGATTTTCGGACAGCGCTCGTTCCAGCGCGGGGCGCGAGTCCGAGAGCTTGCCCGCCAGTTCGCAAGCTTCGCTGTAGCGCAACGCAGTTTCAATCAAGGCATCGCCGTGCTCGACCTCGACCAAGCGCGACAGCGTCTCGAGCGCGCCCTCGATGTTCCCCGTGCGCGACTCGAGCGAAGCCAAGCGCCGCAACGCACCTAAATCATTGGGGTTTTCGCGCACGAACTCGGCGAGCCGCGCGCGTGCCCCCGGCAGATCTCCGGAGCTCTCGAAGACCTCGACCAAGCGCAAGGTGAGCCGCGCTTCTTCGCTCGGATCGGCGCGCACGATCGCGCGTTCGATCGACTCGATCAGCTCCGCAACTGCGCTCGGATCGGCGGCAAACGCGCGCTCGAAGGCGATCACCGCCTCCGCGTCTCGCCCGAGATCGCCGAGCACGGTCGCGCGCTTGCGCTGCAACTCAACGCTCTCCGGATCCGCGCGCAGCAGATCTTCGAGCACGCCCAGCGCCGCTTCCGGATTTTGCGCCGCGCGGTGCGCTTCCATCAGTCGTTCGAGCAATTTGCGTTCGTCGGGTCGCTCGCGCAATGCGCGATTCAAGAGCTCGGCCACGCGCGCAAAGTCTTCGCGCTCCGAGAAGCGGACCACGAGCAAGTCGCGCAACGCGGAGTCGCGCGGGTTGGCCTCGAAGCCCAACGAGAGCGCGCGCTCGGCACCCTCCGGATCGCCCAGATCTTCGCGCATTGCCGACAATTTACGGGCCAGGGCCCCCGCGCGGTCGCCTTGGGCCGTGCGCAGCAGGCCTTCGAGCGCATCGCAAACCGCCAGCGCGTCGCCCGTCGCTTCCGCCAGCCGCAGCACGCCTTCGAGCAATTCTTGCTGAGAGGGATCCCACTCGAGCGCCGCGCGGCAAGCGTCCAGCGCCTCAGCCACTCGTTGCTCTTGTTCGAGCGTGGCGACTAGCCGCAGCGTCAGTTGTACGATCGCGGGCACGTCGCGCGCATCCTTGGCTTGGTCGATTTGGCTGACCAAGAGCACGGCGAGCTCGCCGCTCCGCCCCTCACGTTCGAGGAGCTCCGACAACACGCGCGCCGCGTCACGTTGTGACGGATCGTCGATGATGATGTCCTGTAGCAGCGTGATTACCTCACCGGCGCGCGCCGGTTGGCCGAGCAGCGCGTTGACCTGTTCGATGCGTAACGCCGAGCGCTCGGCCGCATCATCGACCACGGGCGTGATGCGCGAAATGAACTGAACCAGGCGCTCGGAATCGCCCAAGTTGCGCAGCAGAGCCAAAAGCGGCTGCCACAGCGAGCGGTTGGCGGGCTCGGGCGCGAGCAATTGTTCGTACAGCTCGATCGCTCGACCCCAGAGCTCGCGCGAGCGCGCGAAGCGTTCGGCCAGTGACAGCCGCAAGCTGCGGGCTTCGTCGGCAGGCAAATAAGCCGCGGCCTGGGCTCGATACTCCAAAGCTTCGACTTCGCGCCCCGAGCTTTCCATCAGCTGCGCGAGCTCTAGCCGCACCCACGCCGCATCCGCGGGCGCTTCTTTCGTCGGGTCGAGGGCCAGTCCGGCTTTGAGCAAGCGTTCGCTGAGCTCGGCATCACCGACGCGTGCCGCCACCGCCACGCCCTCGCGAACGCGGGCGAGCGTGGCGTCGCTCGCCGTGATCTGACCCGCGAGTGCGTTGGCCAGCGCGCGATCATCGCCGGTGGCGCGCGCGATTCGTTCGAGCAGGGCCGCGACGCGCGCGGCATCCAGTGTGCTGCTCGACTCAGCGAGCAAGTGACGCGCTCGCTCGTAGTCCGGTGCGGCGTCGAGGGCGCGCTCCAAGAGCTCCAGCCCTTGCTCGCCCCCGTTCGGATCGGTCAGCCGCACCTGAGCCAAGCGATAGAACAGGTCTCCGTCGTTTGCACCTTTGCCCGACTGCAGTTGAGCCGCGACACGTCGCTCGAGCACGTGCGCTTCTCGCGCCTCGTCGCCGAGGCAATCATAGACCCGAGCCAGCGCGGCCCAGGCCGCGTCGTCGAAGGCGGGAGCCGAATCCAGGCGCGCTTCGAGCACGCGTGCCCGCTTGCTCAGGCCTTCTTTCACGCGCTCGAGATCGCCGAGACCTTCCACGTGCAGCATCACCAGATCGGCCAATGCGCGCGCCGCCTCCGGTGGCGGCAGGTCGCGAGCGAGGCGAGTTTCCAACGCGCGGGCCAGCAAATCGTTCCGCTGCTGGCTGCGCAGCGCGCGTTCGAGCGCCGAGGCGTCCGCAGGGCTCTCGAGGGCGGCTTCGAAGGCGGACTCGATGAACTCCCCTGCCCGCACCGCGTCGCCCCGCTTGGCCGAGATCTCGCTGAGCGCGATCAACGCTTCGGCTTTGCTCGGCCCTTCGCGCGATTCGTCGCGGCCCAACACCAACAGCAATGAACGATACATGCGCTCCGAGCGGTCGAGCTGGCCATGTTCCAACGCCATGCGCGCGAGCAGCTGCATGATGCCGGGGTGCGCCGGATCGATCTTCGACGCGGCGTCGAGCTCTTGCAAGGCTTCGGCTTCACGCTTGGCACCGAGCAACACGCGCGCGAGCAGGAAGTGCGCGAGCGCGCGGTCCTTCGGGCGCCGCGCGCCATAGCGTTCGATCTGGGCGGCCAGCACCAGGGCCGCTTCTTCGTAGCGCTGCGCTAGAAATAGCGCATTTGCCAGCTGCAAGCGCTGCTTCTGGTCGTCGGGCTCGAGCTCGATGGCACGCGCCAAGAGCGGCACTGCCGCCGCCGGATCGGAGCGCTGATCGAGGTGCAGCGCGGCCGCCTCGCGCAGCAGCGCGAGCGTGGCTTTGCGATCTGTCGCGCGCTCCGCCTCCTCGGCGAGCAACGTCGCGAGCGCGCCGTAGTCTTTCCACTCGCGATATAGCGTCGCCAATCGGGCGCGCAAAGCGGGCGCATTGACCGCGAGGGGAACGGCGCGTTCCAGGCTCGCGCGCGCTTTGTCGGCGGCGTCGATGGCCAAGTACGCCGCGGCGAGCTCGAGCGCGCGATCGGCCAGCATTTCCGGCGATGATTGCGCGCACAGCGCCTCGAGCACTTCGGCCGCGAGGGGGTACTGCTTCTGCGTCAGATAAATGCGCGACAGCGCCTCGAGCGAATCCTCGCCGCCCAGCGCGGCGCCCGCGCGATGACCGGCAATCGCGCGCGGCACGTCGTTCAAGCGCTCTTCGGCCAGCGTTCCGGCGCGCGCCCATAGCGCCGCCGCGCCGGAATTGTCCCCCGCGGCCGCGCGAGCCGTCGCCTGGCGCTCCCAGAGCGTTACGATCTCGGCGTGCTCGCCTTGTTCGTCCAAGAGCAGTGAGAGCCGCGTCACCAGTGAGCGTGCCACCTCGTCGCCCGGATCTTCCGCGAGCAGCGCTTGAAACAGTTCGACCGCACGGGGGCTGTCTTCCAAGCGGTCCGAGCATAGGCAAGCCGCATCGCGCCGCAGTTCGCGGCGACGGGGCGTCGCAAACGGCAGCTCCGAGGCCGCGAGCAACCGCTTCACGACCTCGCCGTACTGTCCGGCCTCGGTAAGGCGCTCCGACAACTCGCTCACCGCCCAATCGGCGGCACGCGCTTCCGCGCTATCCGCCGGGCTATCCGCCTGCTGCCAGGCCTTGACCGCGAGCTCGAGCAGTCGCTCGCAGACCTTGCGACCGAGTTGTCGATCGGCGTGATTGGCCCCCGCGACTTCGATCGCCTTGCCCCAATCTTGAGCGGCGACGAACGACTCGAGCGCGGCGATCATGTCGCCCGTGCGCGTTTGATGCAACTGCCCGAGCTCGCTGTACAGCCGGCGCTCGCGCACCGGATTACTCTCGATGGAAACCTCTTCCGAGAGCAGCTCGGCCAGTTCGGGGAAGCGCGACTCGGTCGCGAGCAGTGAAGACAACGCCTCGAACGTCTCCAGATCTCGGCCGTCGTGGGTTTGTACCAAACGCCAAGCCACGATTGCCTGCGCGCGATCGCCCTTCACTTGCTCGTGCAGCAGCGCAATGCGCACGCGGTCGGCCCGTGCGGAGGCCGGGTCCGCGCTTTGCCGGGCCCGGAGCGACAAGGCGGCGACGAGCTCGTCCCAACGCTCGGCGCGCTCCAGCGCCCGGCACAAGCCGTCGAGTGACGTTTGATCTTGCGGGGCCAGCGCCAAACGCGCCTGGAAGTTGCGCACCGAGCGGTTCGCGTCACCGAGCACGGTCAGTGACAATTCGGCGGCTTCGCCGAGCACCTCGAGCTGCTCGGCTTCGACGGTCTCCAAGCCGGCGCGCTGCTCGAGCACTTGCGTCAGTTCCGGCAACTCCTGCGCGTTGCGCAAGAGCTCACTCAGTTCACGAGCGGCATGCAGCGCCGTGACCGGCGCCTCGGGCGCGAGTCCGAGCACGCGCCGGTAAAGCTCCATCGCGCGGGGTGCGTTTTGCAGCTCGACGCGACACACATCGCCTGCTTCCGAGAGCAGGGCGGCGCGCAACGCGGGTTCGTTTTCCTGCTCGGCCACGCTCACCAAGGTATCGGCCCGGCGCTCTTGCCCGTTCACGAGCCGCGCCAGGTCCGCAAATCGCGCACGACGCGACTCGAGCTTGGGTTCCAGCACCACCAGCGTGAGCAGTGTCTCGAATGCGCCCGCGTGATTGCCGAGCTCGTCCAAACTGAGCTTGACCACTTCTTCGAGCAGCACGAGGCGGGCCGCGCGCGGCGCGCTCTGCGCCAACACCTCGAGCATGCGCACGACATCGACCGTGCTGTTCGTCGTTCGGTAGTGCTTTTCGAGCTCGCGCGCCGCGCTCTCGCGGGCCGACTCGCCGCTCTCCAAGAGCGCCTCTGCCGAAGCCGGTAGGCCCACGATGCGCTCGAGCAGAGCCACCGCGTCGCGCACGTCCGCTTCACGTTCGAGCATCTTTTGTGCCCAACCGAGCGCGGGCAGCGGCTGGATCAGGTCCAGCCAGAGCGCGGCGATGCGGCCCATCGTCTCGCCCGGATCCGGGCTCTTGTTCGCACTCAGGCGCAGGGTCAAAAGCTCGATCAGGGGGCGGCGGTGCCCGTGACGCTCGTATAGGCGCTCGAGCGAGGACTCGACCCGCGTGTCACCCGGGCTCAACGCGTTCAGCTTCTCGAAGTAAGCAACCGCGCGTTCGGGATCGCTCGCGAAGTCGCGAGCGGCCATGGCCGCTTCGCGCAAGATCTCGATGCGTTCCTGATTGCCGAGCGGCTCGGCCAAGCGACGGTCGTACAGCGCGAACAAGTCCGACCAACGACCGGCCGCATTGAACGACAGCTTCAGGCGATCGAAGGCCCACTCGGCGGCCGGGCAGAGCGCGGTGACGCGCTCCAAGAGATGCACCACGCGCTCGGAGTCGTCGAACCACTCCTCGTGGAACTCGACCACCTTGCGCCCCAGTGAATCGGCGATATCGGCCGGCAAATCGCGCTCGATCGCGCGTGTGTAGGCTTCCGCGACCGGCGCGGGCTGATCCAAGCGGCGCGCCATTTGCTCGGCGAACTCCCACAGCTGCTCTTCGCCCGGGGCGGCTTCGGCACCACGCAATGCGAGCCGGAGCGCTTCCTCGGGGACGTCGGTCTTGGTCTCGAGCAATTGCATCAGCCAACGGCTGCGGGCCGCGGCCAGCTCAGGGGCGTCGTTCGAAACGGCGAGCAAGGCCTCGATCACGTCCGCGCGCGCCGACGGATCTTCCGAGCCTTCGGCCACGCGTTCCAAGATCGCCGCTGCGCGAGCCCGTGACTCGGACACCGACAGCGCGTGGTGCACGACGCGCAGCGCTTCCGCGTCACTGGGATTCACGGCCAAAATCGGCTCGACCAAGGCGAGTGCTTCGCTGGCGCGCGAGAGCGAACCGATCATCAACGCCGCGCGCCGTAACTCGACCGCGCTGCGCGCTTCGGGTTCCACGCGCGTGACCAAACTGTCGAGCGATTCGAGCGCACCTTTCGCGTCGCCCGCCGCCGATTGCAAACGCGCGAGCTCGGACAGCGCATCGATTCGCTCCGGGTCGCGCTCCAGCACCTCGCGGTACAGCTTGCGCGCGGCCTTGGGACTCTCGAATAGCGTCTCCTCCGCGTGCGCCCACTCGATCAATACGCTCGCGGGATCCGAGGCGTGCTCCAAGCGGTGCCGGAACAGCCAGCGGTAGTCGTCGACACGCTTGGGGGTGCGCTCGGCTTGGCGCAAGAAAACCGTGAATGCTTCGGCATCGGCCGCGCCCTCACTGCCTGACCCCTGAAGCAACTTGCGAAACACCTCGGCCGCGCTATCCGCGCGCTCCGGATCTCGAGCCAACGCACGCGCCTGGGCCAACTGCACCTGACGGGCGCGCCCTGCTTGCAGGCCGCGCGCGAGCGCGGCGTCGACCAGCGCCACGAACGCCTTGCTCTTGCCGGCGTCGACCGCGCGCTCTTCCAAACTCAAAATCAACGTCACGAGTTCGCGCTCGTCCGCGACGCGGAGCAGCACCTCGAACGCGGCCCGCACGGCCTCGAAGTCGCCCCCTTGCGCGGCCAATTCGACCAGGCGCTCGGCGGCTTCGCGATTGTCCGGATCGACGTCGAGCACGCGCGTGAACAAGCGTTGCGCGCGCACGCCATGGTCGGAAAGTCCTTCGCTCAGCCGTCCTCCCTCCAGCCAAACACGCGCGGCACTCGTCGGGTCTTCCAGCTGCCAGGCAAGGGCGTTGCCGAGGCGCTCGAGCAGGTTCGCACGCAGCTCCGGCTCGCGGGTGTGCGCGAGTCGGCGCTCCAACACCGCCTGGACGGTTTTGCCGTCACTCTGCTCGCGTGCCAGCTGCTCGATGGTGTCCAGCACGTCATCGGACAGGTCACTGCTCTGCACGAGCTCGCGGTAGTGCTCGAGCGCGCGCGCACTCTCGCCGCGACCCGTGGCGACCTCGGCCAAACGCAGTAAAGTGACGTTGCGGCGTTCGAGGTCGAGGTGCGGCAGAATACGCGACAGCTCTTCGTACACCGCCGCCGAGTCCGAAGCTTCGGTCAGCGCGTCGACGAGCGCCTGGTGCAAGACCAAATCCAATGGCTCTTCGGCCACCGCGCGCCGCCAAATGGCGATGGCTGCGGCCGGGTCGCTGAGCTCTCGGCGATGCAAGAGCGCGAGGCGCTGCAAGATCTCGCGCCGGCGCACGGGGTCCGTTTCGCGCTCCAACATCGATGAGTAGAGCGCCAGCCGCTCGGCCGGCGCGCCCTGTTCGGTCAACATTTCGTCGATCCGTTGCATCAGCTCACGCGACGACGGATCGCGCGCGAGCGCTCGCCGATAGACCTCGATCGCGTGCTGAATGTCGCCCGCGCTGGCCAGGGCGTCGCCCGTCGCCGTCGCCAGGGTGAGCAACTCGGGCGTATCGAGCGAACGCTCGCCGAGAGCGGCGCGCAACAGCTCGGCGTTGCGCGCGCTGTCGCCCGAAACGGTGGCCAAGCGCCGCACCTTGGCCAAACGGTCTGCGATCTGTTCCGGCGCGTAGTCCACGGCCAAACCCAGCGCGCGCCCCGCACAATCGAGTGCCCGCGCCGGATCCTTGAGCGTGGTCTCACTCAGCCAGCTCGCTTCGTCGAGCGCGACGCAACGCGCGTTCGGATCGGGATTCAGTTCGGCGCGAGTCTCGAGCACGCGCACGAGCCCCGGCCCCGGCTCTTCACGGCGAAAAAGCGGCTCGAGCACGTCAGCTACGGCCAACCGCAGATCGCCCACGACGAGCAGCTTTTCGGTCGCACTGCGCGCAGCGCGGTCGCTCGGATCGAGCTCGAGCGCGGCCGTGAGCGCACGCAGCGCGCCTTCGGGATCGCCCAAGCGCGCGAGGCGCATTTGGCCAATCTTGACCAAGAGCGCGACGCGCTCGCTGCCCTCCAAGAGCTCGGCTTCGCGCTCCAACACGCGTGACAGCTCGGCGTAGCGCTGGGTGTGCTCGAGCAGCGGCACGATGCGTTCGTTGATCTCGCGTGACGGCCCGCAGATCGCGGACAAGCGTTGCCACGCGACCAAGATCGCTTCCGGATCACGGCTGCGCGCGGAACACAGCTCCGCCGCTTGAAACGCCAATTGTCGAGTCACGACGGGGTCGCTGCTGCGCTCGGCGCGCACGAACAGCACGTCGGACAAGCCTTCGTCATCCGCGGCCTCGCCGTATAGCGCTTCCAGACGACGCAATGCTTCGTCCGTCCAGGGCGAGCCGATCAGTGCGCGCCAGGCCACGATTGCGCGCACGGGGTCGCCGCCTTCGCCGTCGCACAAGCGCGCCAAACGTCGCGCGGCCGCTTGCCGGGGTTCACGCTCATTTTCCAGCGAGACGACCCGTTCCAGAGCCGCAATCAGCTGTTTTCGCTCGGCCGCCTCCGCGTACAGATCGGACAACTGCTTGGCGGCTTCGAGCACGGCCGCATCGTCGCTGCCAGCCTCCATCACCTGCTGAAACGCGGCTTGCGCGCGCTTCAGATCGCCGATTTTGAGATACACGTGCCCCACGTCCAGCCCAACGCGTGCGCGCACGCTCAGGACGCGGCTGGTCTGCAGCGCACGCGCCAAGAGACGCGCGGCTTGCTCCGGCTGATTCAAGCTCAGGCTGAGCCCGACGAAGCGCCGACGCAGGTCGTCGTCACCCGGATCGCCCGCGACGACCGGAGCCAGCAGTTCGAGCGCGCCCGCGGGATCGTGCAGCGCGTCTTGACGCAGGATCGCGAGCCGTCGTTGCACCTCGACTCGGCGCGGCCCGCGCACTTGTTTGAGCTCGACGCCCAGCATCGCCACCGCGCGGTCGATGCGCCCGGTCTTCTCATAGGCGTCCGAGAGCGCGGCGGCCGCGCGCAGCGAAACCGCGCGGTTTTCCAGCAGGGCTTCGGCGGACTTCAAAGCCATGGCGTGAGTCGGCTCGACCTCGAGCAAGCCTTCGACGTGGCCGAGCGCGCGCGTCGGATCCTTGAGCTCCGACAAACACAGATCGACCAACCACTCGCGCAGCAACGTCGCCTCTTCCGCGCTCGGCGCCGGTTCGCGGCGCAACGCTTGCTCCAGCAGATCGACGACATCCTTGTGCCGCCCGCGCGCGATCAAGCGCTGCACGACGACGGAGCGAACGTCTTCGCGGCTCGGGTCGATGCGCAAGATGCGCTGTCCGATGTCGATCGTGGCTTCGTCGTTGCCCATGGCCGCTTTGAGCAACTCGGACGCCTCGTGCAGGAGTCCGGCACGGCGTGCGGGCTCCGTCTCGCGAGAGCTGGCATCGACGTACAATTCAGCCAATTTCGTGGCATTCCCCGCGTTGCGCAGGAGCCGCTCTTGGAGCGCGAGGACTTCCGGATTGCCAGGCGCGGCGAGCGCGGCGCGCTCGGCCTGGGCGATCGCGCCGTCGCTGTCACCGAGTGTGTCGGCGAAGAACTCGGCCGCGCGCAGGTACACGAACACTTGCTGTTCGGGTTGCAGCAGCTTGACGCGTTTCTCGGATAGCGTCTGCTCGTAGGCAAAGGCCAGTTCGGCCACTTTGTCGTGCTGCAGTGCGGCAGTGTGCAACCGCTGCCAAGCATCGACGGGTTGTTCGCCTTTCGCGACCGCGGTTACCAGCATCTCCAGCACTTCCGCTGGGTTGTCGAGCCTTTGCTCCAATGCCTCGGCGACCTCCCACAGCTTCAACGCAAGCACGCTGACGGGTCGACGACGGCCTTCCTGAGTCGGAGGGATCGTTGACATTATCGAACCTGAAACGCTACCAGACCTGCCCCCCACTTGCGCCCTAGGTAATTTGCGTCCCCGCACCTACACTGTCGTCGGGGGTTTCCCCCCCGCCCGAGTTTTGGGGCCCCGACCCCAGAACAGGTCACTCCGCGTTCCCGTCCGAAGCGGGTCGAAATCCGACTATTTGTGAGACTACTTCAAGACTTTGCCGAGACTGATAGGAACTCGATCAGGTGACGGCTCACGACTTCGGGCAGGTCGTGATGTAACCAATGACCCGCGTCGGCGAAACGCACGATTTTCACGTCGGGCACGTGGAGCGCCAAATCGCGTAGCAGGAGCTCGGCCGAGAGCGCGTGGTCCTGCTCACCCCACAGGATCAACGTGCGCTGGGCCACGAGCCACGGGCCGGCCGAACGGGCCCGAAACCCGGCGCGGTAGTAACTGAGCGCGCCCCGCGCCACGCCGGGCGTACGCATCGCAAGCAGGTAGCGCGCGACATCGTCAGGCGAGAAGGCGCCCGAGCGCACGGCCATGCCGCGCAGACACAAGAACATGATCCAGTGACGGCGTACGATCCATTCCGGCAGCCACGGCAGTTGAAACACCAACACGTACCAGGAGCGGCGCAGCTGATCGAAGCGACGCAGTGCCTGGACGAATAGCGTCGGGTGGGGCGCGTTGATCACGATCAGCCGCTCGACGAGCTCGGGGTGTCGGGACGCCAAGGCGTAGGCGAGGATGCCGCCCCAGTCGTGACCAATCACGTGCACCTTGGGCAGGCCTAAGGCCGAGATCAAACCGGCCAGATCGGCGGCTAGCAATTCGAGCGCGTAGTCGCGCACGTGGGAGAGCTGCTCGGATTGTCCGTAGCCCGGCAAATCCAAGGCGATTGCACGAAAACCGCTGGCGGCGAGGGCCTGCATTTGCCCCCGCCAATCCGCCCAGTACGCGGGAAACCCATGCAACAGCAGCACCGCGGGGCCGGCTCCGAGTTCCGCAATGTGCAGCTCGAGCCGACCGACGTGAACACGCCGGTGCTCGATGTTCATGGCTTCGGCCCGCGGCGCCGCTCGGCGAAGCGCCGCACACGACCGAGCAACCGCTGGCCGAGATCGGGGGCCACGCGTTTCATGACGTAGAGCGCCCAGGCCTCGGGGGTCACGGGCAGGAGCATCGGGTTTTCGCGCGCCGCGCGCAGTACCGCGTTCGCCACGCGCTCGGCGGAGTAATTGCGCTTTTCGTAGAAGCGCTGCACGCTGGCGCGTTCGCTCTCTGGATACGCCTCACCGCGCAAGCGCATGTGGCGAACGATGGGCGTGTTGATGAACCCAGGGCACACGACGGACACGCCCACCCCGAGCGGCGCGAGCTCGGCGCGCAATCCCTCGGACAGGCCAATGACCGCGTATTTCGTGGTGCCGTACGCGGTCATCACTTCCGAGTTATAGAAGCCTGCGGCGGACGCAATGTTGACGATTTGCCCGCGGCCCCGCTCTGCCATCCGGGGCGCGAAGAAATGACAGCCGTGCACCACGCCCCAAAGGTTTGCGTTCACGATCCATTGCCAGTCGTCCAAGCTCGTGGCCAATAGGCCCCCCGCGAGGCCCACCCCCGCGTTGTTCACCAACACGTCGGGCGCTCCGACGCGGCACACCTGCTCGCAAAACTCGGCCATCTGCTCGTGCGAGCCGACATCGACGGCGCGGGCGAGCACGCGCGTGGCGCCCGCGGCGAGCAGCTCGGTCTCCAAAGCCGGCAAGTCCGCGCCCGGCAAATCGCACACGAAGAGCTCGGCCGCGCCCTGCGCGAACGCGCGCGCCGTTGCCCGCCCGATACCGCTGGCCGCGCCCGTGACCACCACGCGCTGATGTGCGAATTGTCGTGCTGCCCGCAAACTCACGCTCCTGGTTCGGCGAGGTAGTGTAAGGCACTCACGCTGGGCAAAAACAAGTACGCTCCGCCGCGCACGCGGATGCGCGCCGGCAATCGGCGATTGGCCAGAAACTCGAACTGGCGGCGGATGTCGGCATTGAATGCCATGAACCACAGGCCTCCGTCATAGTGGCGGCTGCGGCGGAGCAAGCGATGGGACTTCGAGCGCGCCGGTTCCTCGAACAACACCGAGCGCAGTGGCTCGCCGTTCAGCTCCAGCTTTCGCAGCACGAGGTAGCTGCCGTTGCGCCCGAAATCGAGCCCGGCTTCGCGTGCGGACCAAACCGGCAGCTCGCGCGCGCTGAATTTGACGGCCACGAATGGGCCGGCGTGACGCTCGCCCAAGGTGTCACGCTCGCCCAGCACGAACTCGCCGCGCGAGACGCGCTGAGTGCGCGTCGCCAGATGCTCGCGCGCGGGTCGCGGATCGCTGGCGGAGCCCAAGCGGTGCGCGTCTTGGGCTTGCCAAGTGATCGCGAAACGCTCGAATAGCCGCTCGTGCTGTGCACTCCACTCGTTCAAGCGCGCTTCCGAATCAGCGAAGCTCATCAGCAGCGCGTCGAGCCGCGGCTGACTCGGCCCCGCAAAGTCCCAATGCTGCGCGCCATCGAGCGGCGTGTCGCCGAGCGCGAGCGCGCGTTCGGGATGAGTCATGCCTTGCAAGAACTCGCGCGAGAATTGCGCCATTTCCGCTGGCGATAGGCCGAGCGCGCGTAGACCGGAAGCGGTGAAGGCCAGGTTGTGACGGTGCTCGGCGCGCGGCTCGGCGGCACTCGAGATATCGTAGATCAAGCGCGTCAACGCTCGACGCGGCTCGCCCTCGCCGAAACTGAGCAAGTGGTAGCGAGCGAACCGTTGACGACGGTAGCCGTGCAGCAGGACGCCCTGAATGTCTGATCGATCCACGTGGTAGCCGCGCGCTAGGCGTTCCCGAGTCTAGCCCGAGCGCAGAACCATGCGCCGGCGGGCACGCGATAATCGAGCAAGAACTCCTCCAATCGACGCTCGCGCCGGCGGCGACGCAGCCCCGTTGATGCCACGAAACCTCGTGTATTTGCCCAGATCGAAGAAAGATCCGCGAGGGCGGTGGCGCTCATGCGCTCACTCCAAAGCGGGGCAATCTCGTCGGGATAGGCCAGGCACACGAGCCGCTCACCGGCGATCAGGAAGCGCGCCGTGAGCTCCGCTCGATCCGCCCCGAACTCGAGTTCTCGCAAGGCGCGCTTCAGGCGAGCACGGGCCGTCGCCTCGGGTGCGATCAGCGCGACATGGAGGGTCGGCACCCCGGGCGCGCGTTCCTGCATGCCCACCGCGGCGCGGCGCGCCTCGAGCGCCTCGGGGTTCAAGGCCGAACCGCGCGTCACCGCGCGCGAAGCCGCCAGGCGCCGAAGCCAGTCGAGCGCAATCCAGAGACGACGGCGCACTTGCGGGCGCGTAGAAAACGCGGCCGTACGGCGCGCGTTGGCGCTCAGAAATCGGTAGAATGCGCCAGCATCCGTCGCGGGCGGCGCGCCCGTATGCGCGAACAAAGCGTCGAATGCCCGACCCGCCGCCTGATACAACGTGGGTGCGAAATCGAGCAGCAAGCCGTCGAAGGTGCATTCGAACAACAGCGCGGCTTCCGGGGTCGCCGGGTCATCGGCCGGCAACAGCGCGAAGCAGGCCGAATGCAAGCCGGGGATCTGGGCCCAAGCGGCCTCCAACGCCGTTCGCTGCCGGTCGAGTTCGTGCCGACACGCGTTCCCATCCCGAACCGTGAGCAACAAGACCATCGATTGGAGGCTTGGCGGCATCAGGCACTGAGCCTTCGAAAACCCGGCGCGCTCATGCGTAGGCACGCTTCGACATCGACCACGCCCAGGTGCGCGAAGTCCTCCGCGCACTGTTGGGACAGCGCCCGCCCTTCGTCGCCACCGCGCAAGTCGGCGCTCCGTTTGCGTGCGCACAGCGCCAAATAGCCCATGTCTACCGCGGCCAACCCCGGCGCGGCGCGCTCGAAAGCCGCTCGCGCACGCTCGGCTTCGCCGCGCGCCGCGGCCAGACAGCCCGTCAAAAAGTGGCCCATGGGCGCGGCATACGGCGGGCCGTCGCGCAGCACGCGCTTCACCGAGCGCTCGGCTTCGCTCGAAATCGCGCGGCTCGTTTCACCTTCGTCGAGCGCGGCGATGGCGCTCAACGCGCGCTCGAACTCGGAGAAGACGCGCATCAAATGCACACGCAAAAACTGGGAAGAAACCAAAGCCGGCCATTCGGACTCGACGAAGGCGCGCGCGCGCTTGCCCTCACCTCGGTAGCGATACACCGATTGCGTCGAGATCAAGCGCCCCCAATGCCCCGCCGTGAAACGCCCGGGCTCGCACGAGCGAAAGCTCGTATCGTCGGTGGCCACGCGCAGCCCCGCCTGGGCGTCGCCCGCGGCCAGGGCGGTGATGCAGGCGGGGTAAATCAGGTGCATCGATGCGTAACGATCGGAGCGCTCTAAAGCTTCCCGCAGTAGGGCGGGCATGCGGGCGGCGGCGGCCGGCAAATCTCCGCACAAGATCAGTGAATTTTGCGACCAGGCGCGGGCATTGGTCAGCTCCCAGGTGACCGCGCGGCAGCGCTCGCGCAGGATGAGCTCGGCTTCGTCCAGCAAGTGCCGCGCCGCCCGCCACTCGCCCGAGAACACGCGCACGAGCCCTGCCGCGACTTTGGCCAGCGCCGCGCCATGGGGATCGTCACTGCGCCAGGACAGCTCTTCCGCGAACCGCACCAAGCGGTCGATGCGCGCGCGGGAGCCCGCGCCCACGGCGGCCGCGTTGCCGGCTTCGAAGGCCAACGCGCGACAGATCCGCATCGGCTCGCCGAGATCCAACGCGAGCTGCAGTTGTTGCGCGCCAAAGTCGGCTCCGCGCACCACATCGACCATCGCCAGGCCGGCGGTGGCGGAGAACGCCACATCGACCCGCATCCGCTCACGCGGCGCGCAGCGTTCGGCCGGGACCTGCTCGAACGACAGACCGCGCAGGCGAACTCGCGCGCGGTGATAGAGCAACGAGCTGACCGCGGCGCCCGCCGATTGCGGGTATTTCATGCCCACACGGCTCAGCACCGCGCGCAACTCCGTGAGCCCGTCGAGATCGCGGCCGCCCTTCAAGTAGTGCTCGGCGGCGCGGCGCGAAAGCTCGATCGCTTGCTCACTCGGCGCCGCTCGGGCCGCCTCGTGGTACGCCTCTGCCGCCTCCGCGCTGCGCCCGGCGTCGACCAAGGCGTCGCCCACGTGGGTCAAGAGTTCGTGGCGCGCGCCGGCCGCGCCAATCTCGATCGCCAGGCGGTAGAGGCGCGCCGCGCGCAGGAAGGCCAAGCCGGCCTCCGCCGCCCGTGCGGCGGGCAGCACGTGTTGGCGGGCATTTTCGGGTTCGCCAGCGGCCAAGTACTGCTCGACCAGCGCTTCCGGATCTGCAACGCCCGTGGTTTCGAGCGCGCGCGCCAGCGAGGCGTGCCGGCGACGTCGTTGCTCGACGCTCAAGCGCGAGAGCACGCTGTCGCGCACGCGCGCGTGATGAGTCTCGACGAACTCTTGGGCTTGCACGCGGAACGTGCGCACTAGCCGCCCCGCGCGCAGACGCGCCCGCAGCGCGTCATTGCGCGGCACGCACGCCGCCTGCTCCGCCACCGCGTAGGGCAGCGGTCCATTGGCCACGGACAGCACATCGAGCAGCGCGCCTGCCTCGCTCGGCAGCTGGGCAATGCGCTGACCGATCAGCTCTTCCAGCGAGACCCCGCGCGGTTGCTCCGGTTCGACCTCGCCGCGCTCTCGGCGTTCGATCTGCCATGCAGAAAGCTCGGAGACGAAGATCGGCACGCCCCGCGATTCGAGCGCAATCGCCCGCGCCAGCGTGGGTGAAGCCGCGGGCTCCACCGCGTCCAGCGACAGTTGCGCGAGTTCCACGGCTTCTTCCACGGACAGTGGTTCGACCGCGAGCTCGCGCACCGTGATCTGCGGGCCGAGGCGCTCGAGACGCGCGCGCAGCTCGTCCAAGACGGGGCTGATCAGTCGCATCTCCTCGCGAAAGCCGCACAACAAGAGGACCGCGGGCGCGTGCGGCGGGCGGAGGAGCTCTTCCAGCAAAACCAAGCTGTCGATGTCGCTCCACTGCACGTCGTCGATGTGCAGGACGAGCGGCAAACGCTCACTCAACGTGCACAGCAGCTCTTTCAGCGCGGCGAATGCGAGCTTTCGGATTTCGCTGGGTTCGACGAGTTCATGCTCCGGCGCGGGCAGCGTGCGAAACGCGGGAACCGCACGCAGCACCGGGAACACCCGCAGCAAATAGTGAAGGCCCACCGGCAGCGGGCCGCCCGGCTCGCGCGGCGCTTGGTTCGTCAGGTAGCGGCTCAGCTCGTCCACCACGCTATCCATGCCCTTGAACGGCAACGCCTCGCGCTCGAAGCAGCGCCCCGAGAGCACGAGGGCCCCGCGCTGCTTGCTCGCATGGCTCAAGAACCGCTGCGCCAACACGGTCTTACCCATACCGGATCGGCCGCTCAGCAGGGCCACGACCACGCGACCCGCCGCGCTGATGTCGAAGCACTCCTCGAGCAACGCCAGCTGCTGGACGCGACCGACGAACGGACGCAGCGAACCCGGCGCCACGCTGATGGGCGGCGACGAGCCGCGCCCCGCCGGCTCGTGGGGCGCAAGGCGGCGCAACACCTCTTCGCCCGATGGGCGCCGCTTGGGGTCTGGGTGCAGCAGATCCACGCACAAGACGTCCAAATCCGGCGGAATGCCGGGGAGCAACGCGCTCGGCCGTTCGGCGCCCGTGACCTGCTTGTTGAACAAAATCTCGCGCGGATTGCCCTCGAACGGCAAGCGATCGGTGAGCGCCTCGTACAAGATCACGCCGACCGCATACCAATCACCGGCCGTGCCCGCGGGCAGGCCGCGTGCTTGCTCCGGGGCCATGTACGCGGGCGTGCCCAAGATTGGGTCGTCGAAGCGAGGCAGCTCGCTCACGTCGGCCAGATCGCCCACCACACCGAAGTCGAGCAGCACGACGCGCCCATCGCTCGTGACCTGCACGTTCGACGGCTTGATGTCGCGATGCAGCTTGCCGGCGGCGTGAATCGCGTTCACCCCCTGCGCCAGCTGCCGCAATGCCGGTCGCAGCCGCTCGATGTCGCCCGTGCGCAGCGGCGCGCTTTGCCGCCCTCGCGCGGTCGGCTCGGCCGCCACTTGCGCGGGCGCCGCCTCGATCGTGGGCGAAGCGGAGTCGAACGGGACGTGACGCTCTTCGGCCCAAGACAAGAGCAGCGACTTCGAATCTTGGAGCGAGAGCTGCTCTCCGTGATGCACCCAGCGTAGGAAGTCCACGCCGTCCAAGAGCTCCATGGTGAAAAACCAGTGCTCACCCTCCGACACCATCTCATACAGCTGCACCACGTTCGGGTGCGAGATGTCGGCCAGCGAGCGGAACTCGTTCTTGAAGCGGAGCAGCGCAGACGGCTCGACGTAGGCCATCGTCTTCAGCGCGACGGGCGAGGACGATTCGCGATCGTGGGCTCGGTACACGACGCCCATCCCGCCCTCTCCCAGGCGCCCCTCGAGGACGAAGCGCTGGCTTTCACCGAACTCGACCCCTGCGCGATTCGCGTTCAAATCGCCTCCCTCCTCGGACCCGCGGCTCGTCCTCAGCGCGGGCGAACGCGCGGCTTTTCCGGGCGACGCTGCGTCGTACGGCCAGAGTCACGCGCGCCGCGCCCCGGCGCGACCGGCGTGGACACTCCATAGTCGGGCGGCACCAAGTGCTGCGGCCCGCGGCCAATCAAATCGGAGCGCCCCGCTTTGCGCAAGGCCTCGCGGGCCAGCGCGTGATGCTGCGGATCCCACCAAAAGATCAGCGCCTTCATCATGCGCTTCTCGCGTAAATCTTTGGCCGTATACACGGGCTCGTTGGTCAACGGATCGATGCCGGTGTGATACATGGCGGTGGCGATCGCCATCGGCGTGGGGATGAAATCCTGAATCTGCCGCGGGCGCAGGTTCTGGTTCTTCAAATACAGCGCCAGATCGATGGTATCCGTCAGAGTAGAGCCCGGGTGCCCGGTGATGAAATACGGCACCAGGTACTGCTCTTTGCCCGCCGCTTCACTGGCCTGACAGAACGCCTGGGCGAAGCGCTCGTACACCTCGATGCCCGGCTTCTTCATCTTCTTCAGCACCTCCGGGTTGGAGTGCTCGGGCGCGACCGAGACCTGACCGCCCGTGTGATGCTTGGCCAACTCGGCGATGAACTCCGGGCTGCGCTCGGCCAAATCATAGCGAACGCCCGAAGCGATGAACACGCGCTTCACGCCCTTTTCGGCCCGCACTTTGCGCAGCAAATCGATCAACGGATCGTGATCCGTCTTCAGGTTCTCGCAGATCCCCGGGTGCACGCAGGAAAGCCGGCGACAAGCGGCTTCGGTGCGCTCGTCCTTGCAGGTCATCTTGTACATGTTGGCGGTCGGGCCGCCCACGTCCGAGATCGTGCCGCTGAAGCCCGCCATGCGCGACAACTGCCGCACCTCACGCAGCACGCTTTCGGCCGAACGGCTCTGAATGATGCGCCCCTCGTGCTCGGTGATGCTGCAAAAAGTACAGCCGCCGAAGCAACCGCGCATGGTCACGATCGACTCTTTCACGGTGTCGAACGCGGGGATGCGCTGGCCCGCGTAGTCCGGATGCGGACGCCGCGCGAACGGCATGTCGTACAGGCCGTCCATCTCCTTCTCGTCCAACGGCAGCGCGGGCGGATTGAAATACACGGCTTGCTTGCCGTGCACTTGCAAGATCGGCCGGCCATTGTGGGCGTTGGTTTCGAACTGAAATAGCCGTGACATCGTGGCAAATGCCTGCTTGTCCGCGCACACCTCTTCGTACGAGGGCAGCACGACGGCCTTGCCATCGCGCACGAACTTGGTCGCGTCATCGGCGATCGCTTGCCACTCTTCGGGATTCTTTTTGACGTGCGCGGTGCCGCGAATGTCGGTCAGCGCGTGCGCGGGCTCGCCCTCGTCCAACCGCCGCGCGATCTCCCACGCCGCGCGCTCGCCCATGCCGAACACGAGCAAGTCCGCCTTGGCATCGAGCAAAATCGAACGCCGCACCGACTCCGACCAATAATCGTAATGCGCGATGCGGCGCAGCGAAGCCTCGATGCCGCCGAGCACGATCGGCAAACCGGGGAAGGCCTGCCGACACAAGTTCGAATACACGATACTCGCGCGGTTCGGTCGCGCCTCGGTCCGGCCGTCCGGCGAGTATTGATCCTCACCGCGCATCTTCTTCTGCGCGGTCAGCTTGTTGAGCATCGAATCCAGATTGCCGGCCGTGACGCCCACGAACAGCCTAGGTCGCCCCATGCGCGCGATATCATCCGGCTTCTGCCAGTCCGGCTGAGCGATCAAACCGACCTTGTAGCCGCGCGCCTCCAGAAAGCGCGCGATCAACACGGGCCCGAACGCGGGATGATCCACGTACGCGTCGCCCGTAATGATCAGAATATCGAGCTGCTCGATGCCGCGCTCATCCATATCCGCGCGCGTGGTCGGCAAGAACGCCGCATTCGGCCCGCGCTTCGGAGCACGCGACGGCACGCGGAGTTCAACCAAAGACATGGCCGCCTTCTAGCACGCACTCCCTCCAAGCGCCCCGCCCTGGGTCATTTCTGACCTCACCCGGGTGCGGGCCGGAATTGGGTTGATGGTCACGAGTCGCGTCTCACACGTCCCAGCCTTCGGCGGCACGGAACGGGGGAAGAGGAGAGATTCACCGCCAAGGCGCAGCCAGGGGCGTCCCATCAGACGAAGGGCCCCGGAGAGCACGCTTGTGGGGTTCGCCGTGAGAGTCGCGGTTCGCCATGGTTACGAGGTGAACGGGCCCCGCATGCGACCCCCCAAATCTCTTCCCCCCTTGGCGCTCTTGGCGCCTTGGCGCTCTTGGCGCTCTTGGCGCTCTTGGCGCTCTTGGCGCCTTGGCGCTCTTGGCGCTCTTGGCGCTCTTGGCGCCTTGGCGGCGAACATCAGCGAGCGCACTCAGACTCGCGGCGAGGCGACCGCGCGCAGCTTCGCGAACCGTGCGCGATAGCTCCCCGCGCCGGCAACCGCCCGTGCTCCGAGCTGCGTTGCTGGATTGCGTGCGCCCCCTTCTCGGGAGCGACGCGCCTGCGACTCAGTCGGCGGTGCCGAACACTTCTTTGAGGCGCGCGAGGTCCGGATCGAGCACGTAGCCGCCCAGACCGATGCGCAGCGAGATCGTGATCTCGTCACCCCAGGGCCACCACAAACCGAAACCGAGCAAGCGGCCCGAGGTGTCGCCGGTGAACACGCGCTGATCCGTGCGCACGCCGCCCGTGGCCTCGGCCACTTCTTTCAACCCGGGCGGTGCGTTGACAATCGTTTTCGTCCCCCACTCGTTGGGCAGAAAGCGGAGCACGACGGCGCGTGCTTCGGCTTCCAGCTCGACGTTGAACGAGGAGGCCACGCACGAAAAGCGGCTGTCCCAGCTCCATCCGCCCTTGATCCAGGCTTTCTTCAGTTGCTCGAACACCGCGAACAACGCGGCAGACGAACCAGCACGAGCGTCCATGTCCAAAACATAGCCGAGAACGGCGACGATCGTCAGGTTTTGAGAAAGCGTCTCGGATCGAAGCGGTTTGTGCCCTCGGCCGCGCCCGCATTCGGCACCTTTCCGAGGGTTGGGGCGTACCGCCCCGGTCCGGAAACGGACGGCTCGAAGCCGACCGCGGCCGCCGCATAGGCGCCGACCGGACCCTCCAGCCACGACCAGGCGGACCACTACCAGGCGAGATCGGCCTTCAGCGCCGCGGTCAGCTTGTCGGCCATCTTCTGGTGGGTCTTCAAGCTGGGGTGGTAGTCGCAGCCGAGGCCATCGGCGCTGTCTTGGCTGCCGAATTCGAGCAGCGTGAGGTTCTTGTCGCCCGCGGCCGCACGCTCGGCGATCACGGCCTTCAGGTATGTGCCCGCCTTGGTGTAGCTCTCGCCGCTGAGCATGCTGCCGAGCGCGAGGAAAAAACGAGCCGCGGGGTAGTGCCCGCGCAGGTCGGTCACGAACTTGGTGTACGCGGCTTGGAACGGCGCACCCGGATCGCCTTGGGCGAAGTCATTCGTGCCCAGGTTGATGACGACCGCGTTGGGGATGAACTTCGTGAAGTCCCAGGTGCTGGTGGCGCGGTCTGGCAGCGTGCGCGGGTAGCGATCGGGCATCACGTTGGTCGTGCCGCCCTCGTAGTTGCGCAGCATGCCGATCCCGGACCAGGCCTCGGTATAGAGCTCGGCGTTTACGGCGCGGGCGGCGATTGCCTCGTAGGTCAGGTAATGATTCTCGGTCGCCGCGGTGAATACGCACGGCAGCGTGCCCTCGTTGCCGTAGCCCGCGGACATCGAATCGCCGATGACCTCCAGCCGTCGCGTCGGCAAATTCACCGGCAGATAAGCGCTCGACGCGAGATCGAAGCCGTTGAACGTGGTCTCGTTGAACGAAGCCTCGGTGCGTCGGTAGAGCAGCAAATCGTGCGCGCCCGCCGCCAAGCCCGTACCGAGCGCGTACTTCTTCGTCCCCGCGTCCAACGTGAGCACCGTGTGCTTCCCATCGATCACGACTTCGAACACGTTGCTGCCGCTGTCGGTGAGCGTCACGCCGATCGCGGTGCCCGTGAAACGCAGCGCGATCGCGGTGCCCGGCCAAGCGAACACGGGCGCGTCGGGCTTCGACTGATCGAAGCGACCGATGAAATAGGGCGCGGCCGGCCCGGCGCCACCATTCGCCTGGCCAGCCGATCCGGAACTGCCCGCGCCTGCTGCGGCGCCTCCCGCGTTGCCCGCGTTGCCCACGTTACCCGCCACACCCAGACCTCCGCCGTTGCCCGCGCCGGGCGGCGCCGCGCCGCCCGCGCCACCACCCGCCGTTCGCCCTGCGCTCGCCCCGCTACCCGCCCCGCCGCTCTCGACGCCGGCGGAGCCCGCCGCGTCATCACCCGTGCGCGGCGTGCCCATGGCATCGGACCCGCACGCGACGGCATTGAGGCCGACCGTGCACAGCAGCAACTTCAGCGCGAAACCTGTACGCATCATCCTGATCCTCGCAGTTTGAGACGCCCCCGTCACCGTTCTTCGCGCAGCGTGTGACACGCGGCAGGCCATTCGGCCGACAGAATCGTAAAGTCCTGTGCGATTTTCTCTTGTTGAGTGCGCGCTTCCTTGTGCTATGTACCGCGCGCCGTCACGGGGCGGTAGTTAAGTTGGTTATAACGCCGGCCTGTCACGCCGGAGGCCGCGGGTTCGAGTCCCGTCCGCCCCGCTAAAACTCGAACGACGTAGCGCACGTCACTGGCAGAGCGTCCTGCCCCATCTGTCGCATCAGAGGGGCAGCAAGCAACGCGCTCTGGACACCGCATCGACCGACGCACTGAGTGGCGTCGGTCGCGCACGCAAGCATGCATCTCGCGCGTCCAACGAACACGCGCGTGAAACACCCACGACCATCGCACGTCTCGTTCTGCGATCGCCCCAATTTTCCACGCCGTGGTGAGACACAACGCCCGCGACGAATTGGCGCACGCCTGCTTTTCAAGCCAATCGGGGTACTGACAACTCGCTTTCCGGTGCTATTGATGCTGACAGCGGAAGAGCCAATTTCTGACTCAAAGGCCCTCGGCCGAGTCACTGATCAACTCGAACCCCATCCTCCCCAGGTCACGCTGTTTTCAGCTTTTAGAAAAGGATTTTCGTCTTGAGAACTTTGTTCAGCTACGCGACGGTTTGCGTGTTCGGTGCCGCGATGGCGGCTCTTCTCCCGGCCTGTGGCAGCACGGACGACACGGGCGGCGGCACCGCGGGCGCTCCTGGTGCGGCCGGCTCAGCCAGCACCGCCGGATCCCCGGGTGCCGCCGGTTCGACGGGCACTGCCGGCGGTGGGTCAGCCCTAGTTGGCGATGCCGCGCGTGGCCTCACTCAATGGAACAAGCAGGCTTGCGGTAGTTGTCACGGCAGCATGGGCGAAGGAGGCCTCGCGCCCAACATCACCAAGTCTGCCGCTGGCGGTATTGGCGCGTTCACCCAAGCGCAATTCCACGCCGCGGTTCGCGAAGCAAAGAATAAAGAAGGCGGAAAGTTGTGCGTCGCCATGGCTGCTTACGACACGACTCAATTGAGCGAGCAGGACATCGCAGACCTTTACGCCTTGCAGCAATCTTTCCCTGCGGTCGATACGCCGGCGGCTAGCCCCTTGTACTGCCAGAGTGCGTGCTGCACCGGCGAGCACAAGTAAGCCGATTTCCGGAGTGCTCGTCACGAGCCGAAGAACGCCGGTTCTTCGGCTCGTTCCGTTTTACGTACATAGAAGAGACTTGGTGGAATGCGCTCTGAGTCGGCCCCCGCGCAAACACGCATCGCTAGCGCAGCGTCTTCCGCGTCGAGTGCACGGCTAGCCGCCCGCACGCGCCTCGTCGGCGCCCTGCTCGTGTTCGTGTCGGGCATCACGTTCTCGACGAAGGCCATCTTGGTCAAACTCGCGTATCGCCACGGCATCGACTCGGTGAGCCTGCTCACGCTGCGCTTCGGCTTCGCGGCGCCGTTCTTCGCCTATGCCGCATTCGGCGGCCACTTGCGCGGCAAGATCCCGCCCACGCTCACGCGCCGTGACGGCTTCACGATCCTCACCCTGGGTGTGCTCGGCTACTACCTCGCCAGCCTGAGCGACTTCATCGGCCTGCGTTACATCTCCGCCGGTCTCGAGCGCTTGATCTTGTTCGTGTACCCGACGCTCGTGGTGTTGATCGAAGCGGCCGTCTACAAAATCCGCCTCGAGCGCCGCCAAAAGCTCGCGCTACTGGTCACCTACGCCGGCATCGTGCTCGCCTTCCGCGACGAACTCGGCGGCAGCCTCGGCTCCGACGTCCCGCGCGGCGCGGCCTGGGTCTTCGGCAGCGCCCTGACCTACGCCGTGTATTTGATCGGCGCGGGCCGCATGGTCCCGAAGCTCGGCTCACAGCGCTTCACCGCGCTCGCACTGCTCTCCGCAACCGCAGCCGTGCTCATCCACGCATTCATCAGCCGCGCGCACGTGCTCGGCCTGCCCCCCGTCGCATATGTCATCGGCTTGGTCATGGCGCTCTTCGCCACCGTGCTGCCCGCGTTCCTGCTCGCACGCGGCATCGCGCTGATCGGCTCCGGACCCGCCGCCATCATCAGCAGCGTCGGCCCCGTGTCCACCATCCTGCTCGCCTACCTGATCCTGGACGAAGCCCTCAGCCCCAGCGCCGTCCTGGGCACGGCCCTGGTCATCATCGGCGCCACGCTCGTCGCCTCCAGCGCCAAACGCGCGCAATCTGCGCCCGCGGGCTGAGCTTCCCCTTGCCGACCCCGGCAAACGCGGCTACGAACCGCTTGCCACTGGGCGGGTAACTCAGTTGGTAGAGTGCTGGCTTTACACGCCGGATGTCATCGGTTCAAGCCCGGTCCCGCCTACCAGATCAGCGCACGAGCACCGACCACGCGGGCACCGTAATCAGCGACAAGATCAGGCCCCAGCTCACGAAGGCGGCGGCAAGCTCACTGGCCACGCCGTAGGCCATCATCAGCGCGCCCGCGGTGATCATCGTGGGCATCGCGGTCTCGAGTACGGCGACTTTGAGTACGAGGCCCTGGGCGCCGAGGGCGCGTGCGAGCAGCCAGCCGACGCATGGGAACGCGAGCAGCTTGAGGCCCAGGCCGAGCGCGAAGACGCGCACCGGGCGCGGCGGGGTGAAGCGTAATTTGAGGCCCACCGCGAACATGGCGAGCGGCACGAGCGGTGCGGCGGCGGCCGCGAGTACGGGTTCCAGCACCGCCGGGACCCTGAGCGGGATGAGCGCGATGGCGAGGGCGATCAGCAGCGCGAAGAAGGGCGGGAAGAACAAGACGCGACGCGCGAGTTCGCTCGGCTTGGGGCTCGCGCCGGCGCTGAATTTGGCGAGCACGATCGGCGCGACCGTGCCCAGGAGTAGGAACGAGCCGAGCTGGTCGTACACGGCGGCGAGTGGCAATGAGCTTTCGCCGAGTAGGCCGCTGCACAGGGGGAAGCCAAGGAACGAGGTGTTGCCGAGGGCGGTCGCGAGGAAGAGCGCCGTCTCGCTGCTGCGGTCCAGAGCCATGAAGCGCTTGGCGACACGCGCGAGCACGTAGGCGAGCCCGGCCATCAGCCACGGGATCGCGACCAGGACGGCCAGCTCGGGGCGCACGGTCATCTTGGGAACTAGGCGCAAGATCGTGGCGGGCACGCAGATGTCGATCACGAAGCGATTCAGCACCTCCGCGGCATTTTCCGGCAAGCGCTGGAGCCGACGCGCCACGTAGCCCGCGAGGAGCAGCGAACAGACCAAGAAGAGGGCCGAACCCATGACCTGCCATGCTAACCTAGCCCGGCACGAATCCCGCTAAAATTGCTTCTGATCTACCCAACATCGCATGCAAGACGACTTCATCGTTGCTGAGTTTGCCGAGGCCTGGCTCGCTAAGTTTCCGCGCATCGAGGAGCGGGGGCTTGGCCCTCGTCTTCTGGCTGCGTTGGCGGGGATGTCCGGCGGCCCGAACGCCGTGGACGACCTGGACGACATCGAGGTGATCGCGGCGGCGCTGCTGGAGCTGGTGGTGATGCTCAAGGCCTCGCCAGGCGGCCTGGCCACGCACTTCCCCGCGCTGTTCGGCTCTGCCCTGAAGGGCAAAGCCGGGCTGTCCTAGAACTGCCCAACGAGGCTGGCCGCGCTCGGCCCCACGCGCAGGCCGACCTGGGGCGCAGACTCGCTCGGCGTGCTCAGCCAGAGCACGGTCGCGACGCCCGCGCACACGATCGCGGCGCCACCGAGGATGTCCGTCGTGAGCGCGAAGGTCTTGGCTCGTGAGTTGCTGTCGTCGAGTTCGCTCGGGGCGACGTTCGGTCGCTTCAGTTGATCTTGGTTGTCGCGGTTGGCTTTCAGCGCGACGTAGCCGGTGACACCCGCACCCGCGCCGAGCACCACCGCGCCGATCGCGGTCGTCCAAAAGGCGGCCCCGAGGCGCGACTTGGCTCCGGCTGCCGGTGGGTTGGGGCCGGCCGCGGCGGCCACGGGCGCCGGCGCGAATTGCAGATCCAACGCCTGGCGTTCACCGCCGGCCACACGCACCAGGCGCTGCAACACGCCGCGATTCGGGGCCTCTACCGAGATCGTGCGCTGGCCCTCGCTCACGGGGACGGGCCCCGTGAGCGGCGTATTGCCGACTTTTTTGCCGTCGACCAACACGGCCGCGCTCGTGACGTTGGCCGTCACGGTCAGGTAAGCGATGCGCTTCTCGAGATCGGCCAGATCTTTGCTCACGGCCGCCAAGCGTTCGGCGTCGATCTGGGTGCCCCCTTCGCGCACGTAGCGCTGCATGGCATCACGCGCCTCGACGTACTGGCGCAGCTGAAAATAGGTCTGCCCGATGTTGTACAGCACCTTGAAATGGGGCTTCACCTCGTACGCGCGCTCGAATTGCACGAGCGCCGCGTCGAAGTCCCCGTCCTTGTACAGCTTGGTCGCCTGCGTGAAGTGCAAACGCGCTTGCTCGACGTCGGAGGGCGCTGCGGCGGTCGGCGGGGCGGGAGCCGACGCGGCCGGCGGCGCGGGAGCCGCGACGGGGGGAGCGGCGTGAACCACACCCGAGACGAGCGCGCTCACGAGCAACGACATAGCGGCGAACGCACTCGATTTCATGTTATTTCGGCTCACTTCGCGTAAGGGTCGGCATCGTCGATCGGGCGAGCAGTCGTCGGCGTATCGCGGTGAGTCAGCGGCGCCGCGGTGGATGCGCCCGGCGTTGCCGCCTCTGGCGTCGATTTGCCCGCGGGCTTGGCGCGTGCGCCCACGGCGCCGCTCGGCTTGGGCAGGCTCGCTTTGTCGATCGGCAGGGCGATCAGCAAGTCCAAATCTTGATCCAAACGGATCATGCGCGCCTCGCTCAGACGACCGATGCTGCGCAGCTCCAGGCGGTGCAGCCCGGCATCTTTGGGGACTTGCCCGTTGAAGGGATTGCCCTCGAGCTTCGCGCCATCGAGCAGAATTTCCGTGTCTACCGGGGATGCCGCGATCTTCAGGGTCACGAGCTTGGGCGCGGGGAGCGTCGCGGAAGGCCCGCCATTGGCGCTGTGCGTGGCCACGGTACTAGGCAGGGCGGCCGGAAGCTCGCGGCCAGGGCTGCTCAACAATCGCCCGACGATTCCGGCGACCAGCGCGACCCCGACCAGCGCGGCGACCCACTTGCCTTTGCTCGGCGGTGCGGGCGACACGACGTAGGTCGAAGCGTTCCCCGTGAGGGTGACCGAGCCGAGCCCGCCCAACACCGCGGGGGCCACGGGGATTATCTGCGTGCCGAGCGACGGATGATCGTCTTCCATCGTCGCTTGCTTCATGCGCTGATCGATCAAGCGCCGAATTTCTCCACGCTCGATTTCATAGAGCTCGCCGAGCACGGTGCGCAGCTGTTCGGCGCTGAACTCGAGGTTGTTCGCGCGAATGTACGCGCGCAAAGCATCGCGCATTTCCGCGGCCGATGCGTAGCGATCGCCCGGTTGCTGAGCGGCAGCACGTAAGCAAATTTGCAAGAGCTCGACCGGCACGCCGAGCGCTTGTTTCATCAGCTCCGGATCGACGCCGGTCATGCGACTCTGCATGATTTCTTGCTGCGTGCGGTCCTGCGACAAGCGGCGATAGGCGAGCATTTCCCAGAGCAACACACCCACCGCGAATACGTCCGAGCGTTGCTCGCTGTTGCCCAAGATTTGCTCGGGCGCCGCGTAACCGAGCTTACCCTTGAACATGCCGGCTTCGGTGGCGTGGCTCACGCCCGTGGCTTTGGCCACGCCGAAATCCAAAACCTTTGCCGTGCCATCGAAGGTCACGAAGATGTTGTTCGGGCTGATGTCGCGATGCACGAGCGACAACGGCGTGCCATCCGGATCGGTGAACCCGTGCATGTACGCGAGCGCCTCGAGCACCTGACAGATCAGCTCTAAACGCGCCGCCAACGGCAGCGGAATTTCGAGCGTCTTCTTCAGCAAACGACCGAGCGTTTGCCCCTCCAGGTACTCCATGCAGATGAAGTAGCGCCCGCCGTCTTCGCCCACCTCCAACGTTTGCACGATGTTCCGGTGGTTCATGCGCGCCGCCAAGCGCGCCTCGGCCAAGAACATATCGAGCGAGCCCTCGTTCTCGCGCAGCTCGTCGCGCATCACTTTCAGCACGACCAGCTTGTTGAACCCACCGATCCCCGAGGAAAACGCGACGAAGACCCGGGCCATGCCGCCCTGCCCCAGCTCGAGCAGCAGTCGATAGCGACCGAGCCGAACCACGGGTCCTTGGCTGAGCGCGGGCATGGGACTCAAGGAAAGACCTCCGCGTACGTGATCCACCCGGTGCGAGAGATGACTTGCGTCTCCGTCAGCGGATGCTTGTCGTAGCTGCCGCCGATCAAAGTCGAGCCGAGCGGAACGTTCACGAAGCCGGCCGCGCCCGCTTCCGTCGTCTCCTCCAGTGATTTGTCGGGGAACATATTCGTGAAATAGAAGCCCACTCCCCCCGACTCGTTGGTCACGACCGCACCTTCGAGCGGGTTTCGATCTTCATCACGGACGACCGCCACGATCGTCCCCAGGCTGCGATCGATCTCTTGCTCGGTCGCGGCCCCGAACAGCGCCACGCTCGACTCATCCGCGAGGGTCAGGTCCCAACCGTCCATGTCTTCGGTGACCGGGCGACCGAGGAACTCCATGGCGGGAACCGTGTTGGGGCTGGTGACTTCCAGCAGGCCCTGAAATTCGCGGGGAACCGGGATAGTCAGCGGTTCGCCGGCATTCGCGGTCACCGGGCAGCCGATCGGAGCATCGCACACGTAGTCCAGCCGCGAGCAGGCTCGGACCCGGAAGGGCTTCGGCGTTTTGGACGTGTAGTCGATGCTGAACGAGATGCTGACCGTCTCGCCTGCCACCGGATTGCACGTACTGGCGGAAGGCGTCACGCACACGTTCTGCTGGCACGTGGTGTCAGCAAACGCTTCACCCCGCGCGATGCAATCCGCATCGACCGAGCACTGATGATCCTTGCTGTCGATCAGTACGGAACATGACAGCGTGGTGACGGCGAACATGGCGAGCAGCGCGGATTGCGTGAAAGGCTGAGTGCGGCACATGGGCATCGAGACGGGATCGAAACACTAGCCCATCGTCCCGCAACTGGCGTGGGTGAGCGAAGGGCGTCTCGCCCGAACCAGACGGCCAGTAGCGTGGCGAGTTTGGTTGAGCCGGCGGCGGGTCAGCGGATTGTCGAAATTCTAGGCTCGCGCCGTCACACGCCCACCCACCCGAACGCACCCCGGGGCTGACGCCGCTCCCCGCCCGACCGCGAGACGCCTCACCACGTGACCACGAGGTCCACGAATGGAGTTGCTCCCGGGGCCATCACCCTCCTGGATTGCGTTCTGGCTAGAATGACCGCGCGCCCCTTCGAGCACCGTTCGATGAGGCCCCTTGGTACGAGTTCAGCGCCGCCAACAGGGGTTCCGATCGTATCGCCGATGCCAGCGGCGCTCCCGAGCCATCGCCCGCTCGAAAATCACGCTCGTCTCGAGACGAGCCATTCACACATCACCCTTAGGTGTGATACTGCTGCACGCGGCACCCCGCTGGCGTCAACCCCCCCCCGCGACGTAGGCGGGGTGCCACTATCAGCTCCGTTTCCGTCGCTAACGCGGGCACGCGTGGTCGGGCGGCGCGACCGCGAGTGTGTGACGCGTGGTCGGGCGGCGCGACCGCGAGTGTGTGACGCGCGGTCGGTACGGGGTGAGCCGCCGGCGACTCAGCTCAAGCCGGGCTGCTCGCTCGGAGCGTCGCCCGGAGGTACGCTGCGCGGACCCGCGGCGGGGTTCGGCGCGTCTTCTTCGATCAGCTCGCCATTGCGATACTCGATCAGCGAGCGACGCGGGCCGAACAAGGTGTCCGGTTCGGAGAACACCATCGCTTCACGCAGCACGTCGTCCATGTGATCGACCAAGACCACGCGCAGGGTCTTCAACACGCGCCGCGGGATCTCGCGCAGATCTTTGCGGTTCTCTTTTGGCACGAGCACGGTGGTGATGCCGTTGCGGTGCGCGGCCAAGATCTTCTCTTTGAGTCCGCCAATCGGCATGACGCGGCCGCGCAGCGTGATCTCGCCCGTCATCGCCACTTCGTTGCGCACGGGTACGCGCGTGAGCGCGCTGGCGATGCTGGTGGCCATGGTCACGCCCGCGCTCGGACCGTCTTTGCGGACGAAATCCGGGAAGTGCACGTGCACATCGACCTTTTGGTAAAAATCCGGCTCGAGCTTGAGGATCGTGCTGCGCGAGCGGATGTAACTCATCGCCGCTTGTGCGCTCTCCTCCATGCCCTTCTCGAGCAAACCGGTGATCACCAGCTTGCCTTTACCGGCGACCACGCTGACTTCGCAGTCGAGGATGTCACCGCCGTGATCGGACACGCTCAAGCCATGCGTGAGGCCAATCGCGTCGTGCTCTTCCTTCTTGCCGAGTCGGAACTTGGGGACGCCCAGATACGTCGGCACGTCCGCGCCGCGGATCTCGAGCTGCTGCTCCTTGCCCTCTTTGACGACTTTGAGCGCCACCTTGCGGCACACGGCCGCGAGTTCGCGCTCGAGCGAGCGCACGCCGGCTTCTCGCGTGTAGTGATGAATGACGGTGCGGACGGCGTTCTCGGTGAACTCGACCGGCACGTCTTCCAGACCGCACTCCTTCTTTTGGCGCGGGATCAGGTACTTTTGCGCGATGTTCAGCTTCTCGAACTCGGTGTAGCTCGTGAGCTGGATGATCTCCATGCGGTCCTGGAGCGGGATCGGAATGCCGCTCAAGGTGTTGGCGGTCGTGATGAACATCACGTCCGAGAGATCGTAGTCGAGGTCGAGGTAGTGATCGTTGAAGGTCTTGTTCTGCTCCGGGTCCAAGACTTCGAGCAGCGCAGCCGCCGGATCACCACGAAAGTCGGTGCTCATCTTGTCGATCTCGTCGAGCAAGAACACGGGGTTGTTGGAGCCGACCTTCTTCAGGTTTTGGATGATTTTGCCGGGCAGCGCGCCGATGTACGTGCGGCGATGGCCGCGGATTTCGGCCTCGTCACGCACCCCACCGAGTGACAGGCGCACGAACTTGCGACCCGTAGCGCGGGCGATGCTGCGCGCGATGCTGGTCTTGCCGACGCCAGGCGGGCCGACGAAGCACAAGATCGGGCCCTTTAGGCTCTTGGTCAGCGCTTGCACCGCGAGGTACTCGACGATGCGCTCTTTCGGCTTCTTCAAGCCGTAGTGATCCTCGTCCAGGATCTTCTCGGCTTCGGTGATGTCGAAGCGCTCCTCGGTCTTGTCCGACCAAGGCAGCGTCAAAATCCAATCGACGTAGTTGCGCACGACCGTCGCTTCCGCGCTGGTCGGGTGCATCATCTTCAGCTTCTTGAGCTCTTTCTTGACCTTGCCCTGCGCTTCCTCGCTGAGCTTCTTGGTCTTGAGCTTCTCTTCGATCTCTTGGATCTCCGACTTGAACTCATCGCGCTCGCCGCCGCCCAGTTCCTTCTGGATGGCCTGCATTTGCTCGTTGAGGTAGTACTCCTTCTGCGTCTTCTCCATCTGCTTCTTGACGCGGGAGCGGATCTTCTTCTCCACCTGGAGAATCTCGATCTCGGCCTGCATCAGCTCGTACAGACGTTCGAGGCGTTTTTTTGCCTCTTCCATCTCGAGCAAGCCCTGACGATCGGCGAGCTTGATCGTGGGGAGATTGGCGGCAATCGTGTCCGAGAGCTTCGACGCATCGTCGATGCTTTGCACGCTCATCAAGACTTCGGGCTGAACCTTCTTGTTCAGCTTCACGTACACCTCGAAGGTGCTCTGCACGCTGCGGATCAGCGCTTCGACTTCGACATCGGCCGTGCCCGCTTCCGGGATCTCTTCGATCTCGACGGAGAAGAAATCGTTCGAATCGTTGTAGCGTTTGACGCGCGCACGCTGACGCCCCTCGACGAGCACCTTCACGGTGCCGTCGGCGAGCCGGAGCAGCTGTACGATGGCGCCTACGGTGCCCACCGTGTAGATGTCGTCCGGTGTGGGCTCGTTGGTCTTGGCGCTCTTTTGCGCCGCCAAGAAGATCTCCTTGTCGTGCGCCATCGCCTCGTCGAGCGCGGCAATGCTCTTCTCGCGGCCAACGAACAGCTGCGACACCATGTGCGGAAACACGATGATGTCGCGCAAGGGCAACGCGGGCACGGTGCGCCGGGGCGCAGCACTACGATCGTTCGGGTCGTTCTTGAAAAACATGCATTTTTCCAGGGCCGCCGGCTGCGCCAGCTGCGGCTACGCGTCGAGCCGCGCGCGCGGCTCGACTATGTTGTGCAAAGGGAACGCGGTCAGCCGACGCCGGCTTCCTTGTGATAGACGATCAGCGGGGCATCGCCGTTGGTGATCGCGTCCTCATTGACGACGACCTCCTTGATGCCTTGCTTCGAGGGGACCTCGTACATGATGTCGAGCATCGCCTCTTCCAAGATGGCGCGCAGACCGCGCGCGCCGCTCTCGCGAACCAGCGCTTTGCGGGCGATGGCCTGCAGAGCCCCCTTGGTGAACTTCAGCTTCACGCCGTCCATCTCGAACAACTTTTGAAACTGCTTCACCAGGCTGTTCTTGGGCTTGGTGAGGATGTCGATCAGCGCGTCTTCCGTCAGCTCGTGCAGCGTGGCGATCACCGGCAAGCGACCGATGAACTCCGGGATCAAGCCGAACTTGAGCAAGTCTTCCGGTTGCACGTGAGCCAGCAGTTGACCGAGCTTGAGCTCTTTCTTGCTCTTCACGTCGGCACCGAAGCCCAGCCGCGATTGGCCCAACCGACGTTGCACGATCTGGTCGAGGCCCACGAAGGCGCCACCGCAGATGAACAAGATGTTGCTGGTGTCGACCTGCAGGAAATCCTGCTGGGGGTGCTTGCGACCGCCCTTCGGGGGAACGTTCGCGATCGTGCCTTCGATGATCTTCAACAAGGCTTGCTGCACGCCTTCGCCCGACACGTCTCGGGTGATCGACGGGTTGTCGCTCTTGCGGCTGATCTTGTCGATTTCGTCGATGTAGACGATGCCGCGCTGCGCGCGTTCGACGTCATGATCGGCATTTTGCAACAGCTGGACGATGATGTTCTCGACGTCCTCACCCACGTAGCCGGCTTCGGTCAAGGTGGTCGCGTCCGCGATCGCGAACGGCACCTTGAGGATCTTGGCCAACGTTTGGGCCAGGAGCGTTTTACCGCTGCCGGTCGGGCCTAGCAGGAGAATGTTGCTCTTGCCGAGCTCCACGTCTTCCGAAGAGACCTTGCTGTCGATGCGCTTGTAGTGATTGTGCACGGCCACGGCGAGCGTCTTCTTCGCTCGCTCTTGACCGACCACGTAGTCGTCCAAGATCGCTTTGATCTCGGAAGGCTTCGGCATCGGGTCCGAGCCAGTCGACGGCTCGTCCTTCTCCACCTCTTCAGCAATGATATCGTTGCAGAGGGCGATGCACTCGTCGCAGATGTAGACCGTCGGTCCTGCGATGAGCTTCTTCACTTCCTTCTGCGATTTGCCGCAGAAGGAGCAGCACAAGTTACCGTTCGATTCGTCGCGCCTTCTCTCCACGATTTACCCTCGGAAGCGCCCTACTGGGACCGGAGTTTCCGTCGAATTGCCGTCAAATTGTAAGACGTCAACGCAGTTCCCGCAAGGAGTGCCGGGGACAAAGCACGCGCGACGCGAAGCATAGCTGCCGAGATCTGCGGCAGGGGAGCCAGCAAAACTAAGCCCCCCGCCGGTGATTGCACGGCTTGAGGGCCGCAGGCCCCTCACGTGGCCTTCTTCTTGGACTCGAAGATCTCGTCGATCAGCCCGTATTCTTTGGCTTGTGCGCCGCCCATGTAAAAATCGCGCTCGATGTCACGGGCGATGTCTTCACGGGGCTTGCCGGTCGCGCGCTGCAAAATATCGGTGATGACGTCCTTGACGTGACGGATCTCGCGAGCCTGGATTTCGATGTCAGTCGCTTGGCCGCGCGCGCCACCCAAAGGTTGGTGGATCATGATGCGCGAGTGTGGCAGCGCGAAGCGACGGCCCTTGGCGCCGGCGCCGAGCAGGACGGCACCCATGCTCGCCGCTTGCCCGACGCAGATGGTGCTCACGGCGCAACGCACGAGCTGCATCGTGTCATAAATGGCGAGTCCCGCCGTCACCACGCCGCCGGGCGAGTTGATGTAGAGCTGGATGTCCTTGTCCGGATCCTCGCTCTCGAGGAACAGGAACTGCGCGATGATGATGTTCGCTACGTCATCATCGACCGCGCTGCCCAAGAACACGATGCGGTCCTTGAGGAGGCGGCTGAAGATGTCCCAGGTGCGCTCGCCGCGGTGCGTGGTTTCCACCACGTGCGGGTAGATGACGTTGTTCCGGGGCGCATCGTTGTAGCGCTCGAGAATGTCGAGGGCTTGGGCACGGGTTTCAGGACGCTTCGACATTCAATCCTCCTCGGCGTGGGGACAAGGCTTGCGGGGCAAAACGATCAGCCTTCACTGATCTTGGCCTTCGCCTCGATGATGTCCAGGACCTTGTTTTCCAAAATCATGCCAATGAGCATTTCGCGCTTCTTCTGGTCGCGATACTCGACTCGAAGCTTAGCCACGTTCTTGCCGGTTTGCTCGGCCAGTTCCTTCAGGCCCTCTTCCAGCTCGGCGTCCCCGATTTGGATGCCCTCGGCCTTGGCGATCTCGGCCATCAGTAGGCCAGCGCGCACTTTGACTTCGCTGTCCTGTTGAATTTGACCCCGGAGCTCGTCACCTACGCCGGTCGCCTTTTGGCCCTGGCTACGCGCGCGCTGCAGGATTTCTTGCTCGGTCACGCGCATTTGGCGCTCGACCAGGGACGGGGGAAGCGGAACCGGATTCGCCTTGACCAGCTCGATCACGAGCTGCTCGGCGAGCTTGTTGTCCGACTCTTCTTTCGAATGCTTCTCGAGGGTTCCGCTGATGTCCTTCTTGAGGGCCTCGAGGGTTTCGAAGTCGCCCACGTCCTTGGCGAACTCGTCGTCGGCCTCGGGCAGGACGCGCTCTTTCAGATCCTTCAAGGTCAGCGCGAACACCGCGGACTTGCCGGCCAACTTGGGGTGCGGGTGCTGAGCGGGCATGTCGACCTTCGCCTCGGCCTGCTCGCCCACGCTCTTGCCCAAGAGCGCAGTTTGGATTTCGGGGATCAGCTGGCCACCGCCGAGCTCGGCCTGGAAGTCCGTCGCGCCTGCGTCATCGATCAGGGCTCCGTCGACGGAGAGCGTGAAGTCGATCGTGACCACGTCGCCCTCTTTCGAGGCGCGGGCTTCCTTCGGCGGCTCCAGCGTGGAGTGCGAGCGGCGCAGTTGGTCCAAACGCTCGGTGATCTGCTCCGGGCTGACCTCGACCTTGGCGCGCGTGGCTTCGAGGCCGTCGTACTTGACGCTCTCGATCACGGGCAGCACTTCGACGCGGGCCTTGTAACCGAAGGCTTTGCCCTCTTCGAGCCGGCGCGGCTCGATCGACGGATCGGTCACCGGTTGCAGCTTTTGCTCGCTGATCGCTTGCGGATAGGTCTCGTCGACCAAGCGCTGCGCGACGTCAGCGGCGATGCGCGGCCCGTACAAATGCGCGAGCACTTTGCGCGGCGCGCGGCCGGGACGAAACCCACTCACGCGGGCGGTTTTTGCGACCGATGTATACGCTTTCTCGACCTCGCTTTTGACGCGATCGACAGCGATCTCTACATCGAACTCGACTAATACGGGACTGAGCCGTTGAACGTTGACCTGCATCTGAAGAGGGCGTGACGTTACATGCCGGGGTAACTAGGTCAAGCCACGCGATGATCTTTGTTCAGTAACAGCGGCCGTCTTGACCTCTGCTCCCTCTTCGCGCGTGCGGGCCCACCTCCGTTTCGAGAGGTTGAGCGCCCAGCGCCGTCGAAACCACGCAGCTCGGCTCCGCACGGGTCGACAACGAGCGGCGCGGACGTAACAGCGCGTAAGGACGGGAAGCGGGGGACGGCGGGAGCTGCTCGGGCGATGTCGGGCTACGCGAGCCACGGCACGGAGAACACCAGGCCCAACCACCGCGGCCAGAAGACGTCGCGATGGCGGCGAACCTTCAGCGCCCCGCGTCGTCGCGCAGACGGCCACCGTCCCCGCAACGGCCAGAATCTCCCGGGTGAGTTGAATGCGCGGGGCAACGCCCGCGAAGAGGGTCCGATTCCCTGCCCTCCCCGGGCGGCGGGCCGCAGACGCGCTCGCTGAAGATAGCCTTGGGCTGGCCGCACTGGCGCACGCGAGCTGCCGCGAGGCGCCCCCCCACTCAAGAGCACAAAATAGCAAAAACCCCGCGGGAGGCAGCCCACGGGGTTTCCGGGATTTAGGTCTAAGTTAAGTCGGTAAAGGGTCGGCGATCACTCGTCGTCGTCTTCTTGGTCCGCTTCCCACATCGCGGCTTCGAAGGGATCCATGTCGAATTCCAGGGTCTCTCCCGTGGATTCGATCTCATCGACGGACCAACCAATGCGCATTTCCGGGCGCACGAGGTCGCGTTCGAGTTCTGCGAAAGAGCTGTAGTCTTTGGGCGCGGCCATTGATGAGTTCCTCAGGGGTTCGGAGTTGGAGCCCGCCGTGCGGCCACGGCGGGGTAAAGCGGGACGACGCGGGCGAGCGGGCGAGCGGCGGTGGACGTTTGCCAAAATCCTGCACGCAGGATTCGTTCGCGGGCGGCATTGCGGCGCTGCTCCGACCCGGCTAATCGGGGACTGAGCGCGAGCTGCATGCGCGTCGCGAGGTCTGCTGTGTGGGGGCTTGGCTTTCGACTCACTTTTGACTACTCACACCTACATCTGCGCACACAGTACGCTACGTTCTTCGGACCTCCAAAAAAACGCGGCCCGCGCGCGATATTTCGATAAGAGGCACACTCCCGGGGCAAGCTGCTCCGCGGCTCGCCTCCCCCGTTTCTCACCATGAATCAGCGCCAGCAGATCATCGCCATCGCCAACCAAAAGGGTGGCGTCGGCAAGACCACGACCGCCGTGAACCTCGCGGCGAGCCTCGCGGCCGCCGAGCGCCCGACCTTGCTCGTGGACCTCGACCCGCAAGGCAACGCTTCGAGCGGTGTGGGCGTGCCGCCGGGCACGGTCGAGAAAACGATCTACGACGCGCTGATCGGCAACGCGCCCCTGCGCGACGTGATCCGCGGCACGGGGATCCCCACGCTCGATCTCGCGCCCGCTACGCAAGATTTGACGGCCGTCGAATACGAGCTGTTCGAGACCACACAACGCGGCACGCACCTGCGGGAGATCCTGCGCGGCCCCGACGTCGAGAAGTACGACTACATCATCATCGACTCGCCGCCCTCGCTGGGCGTGCTCACGCTCAACGTGTTGGTCGCGGCGCACCGCGTGATCGTGCCGCTCCAGCCCGAATACTACGCGCTCGAGGGCATCACGTATTTGATGGCCACGATCGATCGCGTGAAAGCCTCACTCAACCCAGACCTGACGGTCGAGGGCATCGTGCTCACGATGTGGGATCCGCGAAACCGCCTCGCGCATCAAGTCGCGGACGAAGTGAACAAGCACTTTCGCGTGTTCAAGTCGATCATCCCGCGCAACGTGCGCCTGAGTGAGGCGCCTTCCCACGGCTTGCCCGCGCTACTCTACGACGTCGGCAGCAAGGGCGCGCAGGGCTACCTGAGCCTGGCGCGCGAACTGATCGAAGGCCCCAGCGCGGTGCTCGAGAGCCAAGCCGCCATCGAGGGCCCGAGCGCATGAACGAACCGCCCAAAAAGCCATTCCGCGGCTTGGGGCGTGGGCTCGATGCGCTGATGCCCGCGCGCGTACCGGTGACCAGCGAGCGGCCTGCCGCCGTCAGCGCCAAATACGAGGGCAACGTCTTCACCTGCCCGCTCGACAAAATCGTGCCCCAAAAGGGCCAGCCCCGGCAGCACTTCGACAACGACCGGATCGAAGAGCTCGCGCAATCACTACGCACCCACGGCTTGCTCGAGCCATTGATCGTGCGCCGCCGTCCGGGCGCGGATGATTTCGAGATCATCGCCGGTGAACGCCGCTGGCGCGCCGCCCAACGCGCCAACCTGCGTGAAGTGCTGGTCGTCGTGCACGACGTCTCGGCCAAGGACGCCTACGAGCTTGCGCTGATCGAGAACGTGCAGCGTGAAGATCTCGACGCCATCGAGTTCGCCGAAGCGCTCGACCGCCTGATCAAAGAGCACTCCTACACCCAAGAGACACTCGCCCAGCGCGTGGGGAAAGATCGCTCGACCATCGCCAACGCACTCCGCCTGCTGCGCCTCCCCAGCGCCGTGCGCGACAAAGTCGTGACCGGCGAACTGAGCGAGGGTCACGCGCGCGCCCTGCTCGGCGCCCCCGACGACACCGCCCTCGCCACGCTCGCCGAAAAAGTGATCCGCGGCCGCCTCAGCGTGCGCCAAACCGAAGCGCTCGTCCGCACCGCCAAAAGCAAGCCCGAAGGCGGCAAAGGCAAAGACAAGAAGGACAAGACCGCGTCCACGCGCGATCTCGAGCTCCGCCTCGGCCGCAAACTCGGCACCAAGGTGGAGGTGCGCGACAAAGACGGCAAAGGCGAACTCGCGATCAAGTACGCTTCTTGGGACGAACTCGACAAGCTCCTCGAAGTGCTGTTGTAGAGCGCTGGCGCCGCACGGTGCGGGTCGACTCTCGGCCGGCGAGGCGGGCAAGCTCGAGCAGTCGCTCCGCACACTCGAGCAAGTCGACGACGAGCGGTGGCCGTGAACGGCTGCTCGACGCCCACGCTCACATCGAGCTACTCGAGCCGTAACTGCACACCTCGAGGTGCAGTCTTGGTTCGACTTGCAGAATTGGGCGCCCGCGATCCGTCATCCCAAGCCGCGCGTGGGTCGCGCGCACCCCTGACCCTGGGTCAAACGTGACTGCACCCTGGGTCGGGTCGCTAGTCGCACTTTCCGGCTTTGGCTTTGGTGGCCAAGTCGGCGGCGCGTTTGCCGATGTCGTCGTTGCCGGCGATGTCGGCGGCGCGCTTGAAGTGGCTGGCGGCTTTTTTCTTGTCGGTCGGGCAGACGTGCTTCGCCAGGTAGTAGTGCGCGGGGGCGAACTTGTCGTCGAGCTTCAGGGCCGCTTCGTAGTCGCTCAGGGCGCCCGCGTCGTCTTTTTGATCGTGGCGGCAGACAGCGCGGCGAACGTGCAGGTTGGCGCTGTCGGCGGCTTTGATGGCTTTGTCGAGCACGGCGATGCAATCGGCGAAGGCGTGCAGGCGACCGAACTTTTGTGAGAGCTTCTCGAGCAGCTTCGGGTCGGAGGTGGTGGAGACGGCACGCAGTTGTTCGAGTGCGGTCTTGTCGTCCTTGGCGGCCGTGAGCAGCTCGGCGTAGGCGATGCGCAGTTCGATGTTGTCGGGCGAGGCCGCGACGGCGGCGCCATAGGCTTTGAGCGCGTCGTCTTTCTTGCCCGTGGCTTCGAGCGCGAGCGCGCGGTTCAGCAGCAGATCAGGCTGTTTTGGCGCGGTTTTGAGGCCTACGTCGGCCACGCTCAGGGCGCCTGCGGCGTCTTTGGCGTCGAGCAACAGCGCGGACAGGTTCACGCTGGCTTCGGTCAGCTTGGGGTCGAGCGCGAGGGCGTCTTTGTAAGCCGCCGTGGCTCCTGTCCCGTCGGACAACCCTTCCAACGCTACCCCCAAATAAAAGGCGGCTTGCGGATCTTTGGGGCTCTCAACGCGCGCGTCGCTCAAGAGCGCTTTGGCTTTGGCGAAGTCTTGAGCCTTGATGGCATCGATGCCCTGTTCGACTTTCTTGCTCGAGGGCTTGGCGCTTTGATCAGAGGCCGCGGGCGGCGCCGGCTCTTCGAGCGAGGGCGGCGGCGCGTCGGGCGGCGGCGCAGAACCACCACAGGCGCCGAGCGACAGCGCGCCCAACGAGAGGGACGCGAACAAGACCGAAGAGCGAGCGAGAATCGAGAGGGGCGATGCCAGGCGCGGCGCGAGCTTCATATGGATGCCTTTTCCAGGTGGGCGATGTTCGACAAGATGCGCGCTTTGATCTCTTCCATGCGCTCGATCGAGGTGATTTTCGCGCCGCTCATGTCCGTGACGTAGAACACGTCGGCCACTTGCGTGCCTTCGGTGTTGATCTTGGCGAGCGAAATCTGAAGGTCGAGGTGCTGCAGGGTGTTGGCCAGCCAGAACAGCAAACCCTGCTGATCTTTGGTGGTGACCTCGATCACCGAGTGATCGGTCGCGCAGCGATTGTCGATGTTGACCTCGGTCGGGACCTTCGGGGTCGGGCGATCCGACAAGCGCGAGCGGCGTGCTCCGCCCGTGACGAGCTCGGAAGGTGAGAGCTCCATGCTGAGCAAGCGGTTGAAGTCGCGATCGAGGCGCGCGAGCGAGCCCGTGACCGAGTCGGTCGTCTCCCCCGCCCGCACCCAGAACAAGTCGAGCGCGCGCGTGCGGCCGAAGCTGTCGACCCAGGAGTAGACCTGCGCGCTGATCACCTTGAAGCGTGCGGCGGCCAAGGTGGCGGTGATCATCGCCAGCAAGCCAGGTCGATCGTCGGCGATGAAGCCGAGCTCGACGTACGGTGTGGCCGTGGTCATGACCGTCACGTTGACGTGTTGCATCTGCGCTTGGCGCGCGAAGCGCGAGTGGCGCACGATGTCTTGCGGATCGTTACTGTACAAATAGCGATCCGGCATGGTCGCGAGGAAGTGATTGAGGAACTCGAGCTCGCCACGCTGCGGGCAAAGCGCCCGCACTTCCGCGCGGATTTGCTCGGTGCGCTCGCCGCCCCGCTCCACCTTGCCGGTGCTGAGTTGGCGATCGGCGCTCACGTACAGCTCCTCCAACACGCGCGACTTCCAACTCGTGAGCGCGGTGGGGCTGGTCGTCGAGACGTCGCAGATGGTCAAGATGTACAGCTCGCGCAAGCCCTCCCGACCGTGCACCTCTTCGCAGAAGGCCTCCAGCGTGCGCGGGTCGTCGATGTCGCGGCGCGTGGCCACGTGATACATGCGCAGGTGCTTCCAGATCAGCTGCTGCACCTCGCGGATGTCGCTCTCCGGCAACCCCAGCCGCTCGAGGATCACGCGCGCCATTTCACGGCCGCGCTCGTCGTGGCTCTTGCCGCCGATGTCTTTGCCGATGTCGTGCAAGAGCGCGGCGAAGAACAGCACGTTGGGTCGCGAAATTTCGGCCGCCAAGCGCGAGGCCAAGCGGTGCTCGGCCGCGAGCTCGCCGCGACACAACTCACGCAGCCGATCGACCGCGGCCACCGAGTGAACGTCCACCGTGTACACGTGGTACACGTCGTGATGCACGCGGCCGACGACGGGCGCAAACTCCGGCACCATGGCCACGAGCAAGCCGACGTCGTGCAAGTCTTTGACGACTGATTCGTCACGCAGCTTGGTGCGCTGAATCACGGTCACGAGGCGCACGAACAAACGCGCGGCCTCTTCACTCTGGCGCAGGCGCTCACAGAAACTGGGCGACGTGACCGCGCGGGCCACCAAATCACGGGCAAAACCGTAGACTGGCAGATCCCGCCGCACCGCTTCGTCGTACAGGCGCAGCGCGAGCGCGGGCTCTTGCTCGAGCGCGGCGCCGTCTTCGAACGACACTTGGTCGTTGGTCAGTTTCAGGCCGCGACCGATCGACGTCTCACGCGGACGGCGCTTGGGCGGCGGGGCCGCGCGCGCCAGCACCAGTTCGCGCGCCTGCGAGATGATGCGCGCCTTCTGGTAATAGTCGCTCATGAAGGCTTCCACCCCGGGACCGCCCGCACCGTAGCCGAGATCGACCGCGAGCGACTCTTGACGATCGAAGCTCAGGCGGTCGGAGCGCCGGCCGGCTTGCAGGTGCAAGAGGTTGCGCACTCGCCACAAGAGCGCTCGCGCCGCCTCGATCTGTTGCCATTCACGCTGGAGCAACACGCCGATGCGTACGAGTTCCGACAGGTCGGTCACGCGCCAACGCGCCCGGGCAGCCCAGTGCGCGAGGTCGAGATCGCGTAAACCGCCGATCCCGTTTTTGACGTCCGGCTCGAGCAAGTAGACGGAGCCGCCGAAGCGCTCCGAACGCTCATGAGCCTTGGTTTCAAGGCGATCTAAGAACTTTTTGATGTTACCGATGCCGAAGATGCCCTCGAAGGCACGCGTCAGCATCTTCTCCGAACTCGTGCGATCGCCGGTCAGGACGCGCCAGTCCAGCAGAGTGGTGGCGGTGGGCAAATCATTCTTCGCCAGGTCCAGCAGGTCACTGCCCATCACGACCTGGTGACCGATGCTGAGGCCCGCGTCCCACAGCGGATAGAGCAATGCCTCTGCTACGGCGCGGACCTTTTCCGGTTTGCTTCCCGAAATCAGCCGGACATCCAAGTCACTGTGAAAGCCGAGCTCGTTGCGACCATAGCTGCCGACGGCAGCGAGGCCGACGTTCTGCCAAGTGCCGGCCTTGACCATCGTGCTTTCGGCCGCCTTGAACAGCGAGCACAGCAAGCCGTCGAAAGCTTTCGCGTAGCGCGCCGCTGCCTCGAGACCTGCCTCTGGGCCACCTGGCCTGATCATGGACTCGACCGCGACCCGGTGGCGGACCAAATAGGTCTTCAGTTCTTCGACGAGACCGGGGGCAGTGCGTTCGAGCAACGGTGCTCTTTCAGTAGCGGGGGGCGGCATATGTGGGGGATCGCGGGGCGCGCGTGGGCTGCGGCCGGCTAGGGCGAAGCGTTGTTATAGCTCACCCCCGGGCATAATGAAGCAAACCGCGAATCCCCTGGAATTGGACGCTTTGCCTGAATGTTGAGGCCGCGCCAAAGCCGAAAGCACGCAGCTTCACGCTGATCCCGCTGCACCGAGCGCCGGGCCGGTCCTGAGCGTTCTCGCCCCCTGTGCTAGGTTTCCAAGTCGAAATGAATCGACGGCAGAGCTTGGGGTTGATGGGGATGGTCGCAGCAACACTGGTTTCCACCCGTGCTGCGCGAGCGACCACCGCCCGCGCAGTGTCCTTGAAAGATCTGGTGCAGCGCAGCGCGCGCATCGCACGTGCCACGCCGCTCGACAGCTTCGCGCGAAGCGAGGAGATCGGAGGGACGCGCCACATCGTCACCTACTCGCGCTTACGCATCGATGAAAACATCCACGGTGCCAGTAGTGATTCCGAAACCTTGGTTCGTACCCTGGGCGGGCGCGTCGGCGATCTTGGCGAAATCGTTCACGGTGAGGCCGAGCTCGCGTTGAACGAAACCTGCCTCGTGTTTCTGGCGCTCGACCCGAATGGCGTGGAGTTCGTGACCGCGATGGCACAGGGGCACTACCCGGTGGCTCGGGACAGCGCGGGGATCCTGCGTCTGCGTCCGAGCCGCAACATCGCAAACCTGGTCGGTCGAACACCGTCGGCCGTGAGTGACTTGAGCGGGCGAGCGTTCCCCGAAGCGCGCGCCATGATCCTCGGAGTGCGGCCTTGAACGTCCTTCGCCGGCTCCCCCGCTTGGCCGCTTCGGGCTTCGTCTTCGCGCTCTCGGCTCACTCGTACGGCTACTGTCTCACGCGCACGTGCGATCCCAAGAAGGAAGCATGCGACATCGTCGCCGGCTGCAACGTGAGCGGCAATGTTTTGTTTTGGCCGAACGCGGTCGTCTCGTTCGATGTTCAGCAAGACGGCTCGAAGCGTCAAGGCATCACCTACGATCAGCTGCACACGGTGGTGGTCAACGGCTTCCAGCGTTGGGTCGACGCGACCTGTAGCGAAGGCGGGGGCCCGAGCATCAAGCTCGAAGACTACGGCAAGGTGAGCTGCGCCAAGCCCGAGTACAACAAGGACCAAGGCAATCAGAACGTGATCACGTTTCACGATGATGCCTGGCCGTACGCAAACACCGGGGCCGAAACGCTGGCCCTGACGACCGTCTTTTTCAACGGCGACACGGGCGAGATCTACGACGCCAACATCGAGATCAACAGCAATCAGGCCAATTTTGCGCTCGGCGCGACCCAAGCCAATGCCGATCGTGACGACCTGAACGCGGTCCTAACCCACGAAATCGGCCATTTCCTCGGACTGTCGCACTCGAACGTGGGCGACGCGACCATGTACCAAAGCTACCAGATCGGCATGACCTCGCTGGAACGCGACGACATGGACGCGATCTGCGCTTCCCTCCCGCCGGATCGCGTCCCGCTGACGGAGTCCAGCACCCCTCGCCACGGCTTCTCGACCGAGTGCGGCAAGGCGGAGAGTGGCTGTTGCTCGTCGACCATTGGCGGCCAGGCGCCGCCGAGCGGCCCGCTCGCGTTGTGGGCGTTCGGGCTCGGCGCGCTGGCCTGGTGCGGACGAGCGGCTTCGAAGCGAAGACGCTCGTAGAAGCTTACGCGCTCGGCGCGGGCGCTTCCGCGCTGAGGCCGGCGGCACGGATCAGATCGACGTCGGCATCCGTGTCCGGATTGGGCGTGGTCAGCAGCTTGTCACCGTAGAAGATGCTGTTGGCGCCCGCATACAGGCACATCAGCTGGGCTTCACGCGGCAGATCGCTGCGGCCCGCGCTGAGCCGCACCTTGGAGCGCGGCATCGTGATGCGCGCGGTGGCCACCATGCGCACCAAATCCAACGGATCGATGGGCGGCAGCGCGGCGAGCGGCGTGCCCTCGACGCGCACCAGCGCGTTCACGGGGACGCTCTCGGGGTGCGGCGAAAGCTGGGCGAGTTCGAGCAACATGCCGCAACGATCGGCGATGCTCTCACCCATGCCGATGATGCCGCCGGAGCACACGGTGATGCCGGCGTTGCGCACGTTCTTCAACGTCTTCAGCCGGTCGTCATAAGTGCGGGTCGAGATGATCGACTTGTAGTTTTCACGCGAGGTGTCGAGGTTGTGGTTGTACGCATCGAGGCCTGCTTCTTTGAGCTTGGCGGCTTGCCCCTCGTTCAACATCCCGAGCGTGACGCACGCTTCGAGGCCGAGGCCCTTCACGCCCTTGACCATCTCCAGCACGCGGTCGAACGCGGGACCGTCCTTCACTTCGCGCCAAGCGGCACCCATGCAGAAGCGCGTGGCGCCGTGCTCTTTGGCGGCACGCGCGGCGGTCATCACTTCGTCGACCTTGAGCATGGCTTCGCCCTTGACCGACGTCTCGTGCTTCGACGATTGCGGGCAGTACGCGCAATCTTCCGGACAGCCGCCGGTCTTCACGCTGAGCAGCGTGCACAGCTGGACCTTTTCCTTCTTGTGGAAGGCCAGATGCACGGCGCGGGCGCGGTCGATGAGCTCGAACAGCGGCAGATCGTGGATCTCCTGGATCTCTTTCAAAGACCAATCGTAACGGACGGGCGAGCTCAAATCAGACATGCTGCCGCGGTCTTAGCGTCAACCGGCCGGGGAGTCCAGATTGACCACCACGTTTCGCACTGCGTCAGGCGTTGCGCAGGCGCCCACGCAGCGCGCCCCGCGTCTTAGAAGCCCATTGCCCCGCGACCGACTTCTCGATCGAGGATGCCGTCCCGAACGAGCGCCTTGATGTGGGCCTCGAAGGTTTGCATCCCGTACATCGTTTGCCCGCCGTCCATCAGCTCCTTGAGGGAAGGATTGCCCAAGGGCCGCTTGATGGTTTCGCGTACGGAACCAGTAGAGACCAACACCTCGGCCGCCAGCACCATGCCCTGGCCATCCGCCCGCGGCAGCAAGCGCTGCGCGATGATGCCCTGCAGCGAGTCGCCCAAGCGCTCGCGCAGATCGTCGGATTCCCCCTCGCTCAGCGCAATGATGCGATTCATCGTGCGTGACACGTCCGGGGTGTGCAGCGTGGAGAGCACGAGGTGTCCGGTCTCCGCGGCCTTGAGCGCGATTTCCATCGTCTCTGCATCGCGGATCTCACCGACTTGAATGACATCCGGATCTTGGCGTAGCGCCGCCCGGAGCGCGCTGGCGAAGCTCTGGGTGTCGTAGCCGATCTCGCGCTGGCTGACCGAGCACTTGTCGTCCGTGTAAATGTACTCGATTGGATCTTCGATGGTGACGATGTGACGCGCGCTGTTGTGATTCATGTAGTCGAGCATGGCGGCGAGCGTGCTCGTCTTGCCGTTGCCGGCCGCGCCCACGCACAGAACGAGCCCGCGGTCCTTCTCCGCCAAGGTGCGGCACGCGGCGGGCGCGCCCAACGACTCGAGCGTCGGCACCACGTGCGGAATCACGCGCATCACCACTGCCAACGTCGCGCGCTGCCGGTACACGTTCACGCGAAATCGACCAATCCCGTACACTTCGTAGGAAGTGTCGTACTCGCGTAGGGCTGGCAGATTGGCGAGGATCGCCGGGTCGCGAATCAAATGCCGAACGACGGCTTCCGTATCTTCGGGTCGGATCTTGTCGAGCCGGAAAAAGACTAGTGAGCCACGAACACGGGCCCCGGGGGGCTGCCCCACTTTCAAGTGCACGTCGCGCGCCCCCGCCGCCTTCGCCTTATGTAAGAGCTGATGCAGGTACGCTTCGGTTGCGTACGGGTTCTGCTGCAGCCCAGGAGAGGAAGCGACCACCGACGCATCATAACCCGGTACGCCCAAGACCGGTTAAGTTCGCGCTTCACCCACACGCGCCTACCGAATTCCTGCGAGAAGTTGACCCTTCGCGAGGCGGGCCGATACAAGCGCTGGCATGTCGAAGATTCGCGTCGAGGGGCATCTGCACGATGATCACTGCGTGATGGTTTGCTCGGGTGAAAGCCCGGAGAACGTGACTTGGGCGCGAGACGCGGATACGGGGCAAGTCTTCGTCGTACTCGAGCACATTGCCCACGAGGAGATCTGGGGCCAGGAAGGCAACACGCCCCGCTGTTTCGGACTACGCCTGTTCGGGGGCCGCGCTCCCCTACCCGAGGTAGGGCGAATTCTAGAAGTCGCCTGAGCCAGGGCGCGAGCGCCCGGCCGCCCACCCTCCGGCGCAGTCCGAGCCGCCGCGCTGTCCCCAAGACGAAGATTCGACCGAATCGGAGAACATTCGACCGGCCTCGCTGTCACACCAGACGTGCCGAGCGAGACATACCGGTCGATGGGCGAATCGAGAAACCGAACGCACCCCGGATGGCGATGGCGCTCCTGGAGCGGACGCGTTTTTCTGGTGCTGATGCTCGCGGGCTCGTTGCTCATCACCGTGATGAGCCTGGAGTATTTCGATTTCGATTCTCTGCCGCCGTTCGTGATCGAGAAGTTGCCGCTGCGCTTCCAGAACCTGTGGCTGGGCGCGTTGCGGGTACACGTCGCGGCCGCTGCGCTTGGCTTTCCCCTGTGTTTAGCGCTGATGACCCGCGCGCTGCAGCGGCGCCCGCGTTTGCATCGCTGGCTCGGGCGCATTTGCGGGGTGGTGCTGCTGTTCGCGCTCGTGCCATCGGGAGCGGTGCTTTCGTTCGAGGCCAAGGGCGGGCGCGTCGTGACCGCTGGCTTCCTGCTCTCCGCGGCGATCATCTCCCTGGCAATGCTGGCCGGGGTCGGCGCGGCAAGGCGACGTGATCTGATCGCGCACGCGCGCGCCATGCGCCATGTCGTCGCGCAAATGAGCGTCGCGGTCGTTTCTCGCGCGCTGATCGTGGGTCTCGATGCGATCGGGGTCGACCCCGCCGTGGCTTACGTGGCCGCGTTGTGGGGGCCCGTACTGTTCAGCGCGACCGTGGTCGAGCTGATTTCAGCGCGTCCGAAGCTCCGAGCTCATCACCGTACCGAACAGATCGAAAGGATTGATCGTGAAATATTTCCGCGCTCTCTCGTTGTGCGTGCTCTCGCTGTCGTTCGTCCCCGCGCTCGCGTCCGCTGAGCCATCGCTCGCGGAGTGGGCACAGCGGCGCGTCGAGACCGTGATCGTGAAGCCCCTTGCCGAGCGGGTCACGAGTCGCTTCTCGCGTTCTCGGCCCCCGCCCCGCGAGCGGCGGGTGCGGATCACCGAAGCTGCGCTGACGCGCGACAAGCAAGGCCGCGACTTCGTCCCTTTCGCCGTCGATGTTCGCTTTGGCGGCGATTGGCAGGAAAATGACATCACGGGTTGCGTGTATCGCGCGAGCGGCACTCTGTTCGTCAAGAGTGGCGACGCCTATTTTCCGGCCGCGCTACTGTTCGGCAAGAACGTCGAGCCCGTGGTCGGCGTCTGCCAAGCCGCGCCCGCGCGTTCGTAATCCACTTGACTGGGGGTGGCGGCCGCGAGATCCGTGCCCGGCCGGATGACCCCTGATCCCAATCTCTGCGACCGCCGACCCGTGACCCGATGTCGCGGTTGAAGCGTGCATTCCGAGCCCTGAAGGACACGCCCGGGTTACTCGTGGTCTTGTTCCTCAGCGTTTTGCTGGGCCTGGCTTACTCGTTCGTCGTCCCGTTCATGTCGATGTTCGGGACGCGAGAAGTGGGCATGAGCCATTTCGGCTTCGGCGTGTTCATGACCACCACGAGCGTGAGCGGCATCGTGATTTCGACGTTCCTCGCGCGCTCCTCGGATACGCACTGGAGCCGCAAGAGCGTGCTGCTTTTGGGCGGCCTGAGTGGGGCGCTCGGCTACCTCGGTTACGCTTTCGTCCGTAATCCCCTCGCGCTCACGGGCATTGGCGCGATCCTGCTCGGGACTTCGTCGATCTCGTTCGGGCAAGTATTCGCGTACGCCCGTGACACGCTCGAAGAGAGTACGATCGAGCAGTACGAAGTTCCGTTCTACATGAACTTCATCCGTCTATTCTTCGCGCTGGCATGGACGGTCGGGCCCGCGATCGCCGCTCACCTGATGACGCACTATTCGTATCGCGTCACTTTCTGCGCCGCCGCATCGACCTATGTGGCTTTCAGCGTGCTGGTCGCGCTGTTCGTCCCCTGGCGGCCGCCTTCAGAAGCGAGCCGCGAGGCCGCGCGGGCCATGCCGCTCTCCCTCGCTTTCAAGAATCGCCAATTACTCGCGCATTTCTTGGCATTTTGCTTGTATTTTTGTTGTTCGACGATGGCCATGATGAATCTGCCGCTGCTCATTCTCGGTGAGCTGGGGGGCGCCCCGCGTGACGTAGGCACCGCGTACAGCCTCGCGCCGTTGTTCGAATTGCCGCTGATGTTCTATGTCGGCGTGTTGGCCACGCGGCTCGAGCACGAAAAGATCATCGCCTGTGCGATCGCGTTGGCCGCTGTCTACTACGCCGGCCTGTGCTTCACGAGCGCCCCCGTGCAGGTGTTTTTCCTGCAAGCGTTGAGCGCGGCGGTCGTCGCAGTGATGAGCGGCGTCGCGATCACGTTTTTTCAGAACTACCTGCCGAACCAGGCCGGGAGCGCGACCAATCTTTACTCCACCGCCTCGCGCATCGGTGCGATTGGCGGCTATTTGGGCTTCGGGGCCATCGGTGGCGCGCTCGGACATCGCGCCGTATTCGGCGTAACGGTCGCGCTTTGTGCGTCCGCCCTGGCGATCCTCTTGGCGTTCCGAAAGCCAGCCGCGCTGTCCACCTAAGCTGACTTCGGCAGCGCCCCCGTCACGATACGAACGCACGCTCCCAAGCGAACCGTGCCGCCTTCTTCATCTCGAGCGTAACGGTCGGTCAAGAGTTG